>Ga0187867_10003173_pt1 | contig 13257 bp, 17 predicted proteins | sample June2016WEW_13_1_FD_132976 | JGI IMG/M metagenome (GOLD analysis project Ga0187867, IMG submission 132976) | Peatland microbial communities from SPRUCE experiment site at the Marcell Experimental Forest, Minnesota, USA - June2016WEW_13_10 | ecosystem: Environmental > Terrestrial > Soil >... | reverse complement strand
CGCGCGGCGCCGCGAGCTGGCCCCAAGTGCCCGCTAACTGCGCCACGTGCGCGGCGCGACGGCTGGGCCGGCCCGGCCCAGCCCGCCGGCCCAGCCCGGTGGCCCGGCCGCGGGGGCGCCGGGCCCCGGAATGATCTTCATCGCAGTGCGCGGAAACCGCTGTTCCGGCATGTTCTGGCAGCGGTTTCCGCGCACAGTCATGTCAGGTGGCTGGGGCGGCGGGAGAAAACGCTCCCGTATCGCGGGCGGCCACGTCAGCCGGATCTGGCGGTGACGAAGCCCGCGAGGTTGGCGGTCCCTTGACACGACGGTCGCGGGTGGCAGTGTCGGCCCCAGCGTTGGCGGTAATCGTCCGGACGAGCTGCTCGACGGCGACGGCCGACTGATCACCGCCGAGGTCTTGATGCTCGGCTGCGCCCGACATTCTTCGCAAATCACGCGGCGACGTGCGAACGCTTTCCGAGCGGCCCAGGTATGCCCCTTGTCGTCATCCTCAATCAGGGGCACCATGATGACGGGCATCGCCAGGGGGGGCATGGTGGGGATAGTCCAAGCAGCGAACCGCAGGCGTTCTGCTAGAAGCAGTTATCTGGCAACCGGCTGGCCGCGGTCTTTAGCAGATCACGGCGGCAATTTGACAGTGCACAGCCGGTGAGCCGGCTCCCGCGCACCGCCACCGGATTCCGGCGGATGGTGCTTCGAACAGATATCCCCGCAACATCTTGTCTCAGCCGTCAGCTGGAGTGCGCCCGCTTATTTCTTCGTAGGCGGTGCGGAGCGGCTGCCGCAGAGGGGAGCCATACATGACCCGGCGCTGGAAATTGATCGCTGCCCTCGTCGGTGTGGTGCTGCTGGCTGGGGTGGGCCTCGGGCTGGCGGTCGGGCTCAGCGGGCCGTCGACCACCACCACCGCGCGAGCTACGACGGTCTTCACAGGGCCACAACAGCAGCGGTTGGAGAAAGGCATCACAGCGCCGACCGTCACGTCCCAGGCGAGCGTCGTCGCGGTGGAGGTGCGGCATGCGTTCGAGGCGCGCGGCAAGCCACTGCTCCCTGCTGGATCGCACGTGTCGATCAACCAAGCGACCTTCCACGAGCTGTCCGCGCAGCTCGCCACGGTTGATGCCGTGGTCAGCGGACCTGCTCCCGGCCGCTGGCAGTTCGTGCTCGTCCGCGAGTCAGGCCAGTGGCTCCTGGTCGGAACCAGGAAACTGGCATGAGGCGCCACGGCGGGTGGCACTGCACATGGTTCATCACCACGGTGGTGCTGGCCGTGCTGACGGGGACGGTGACCCTTCCGCCAACAGTGAGCGCCGCAGGCGTTTCTTCCCCCACACCGTGTCCAGGTGTTCCGCTGACGCTGAAACTGGGAACGGCCACGCCGGTGCTGCTGGTACACGGCTTCAATGATGGCCCCAGCCGATTTACCCAAGGCTCACCATCGCTTGAAGATGCGATCAAGGCCGCAGTGCCCGATACGACAACCATCGCCTTTGACTACCACCTGGTCGCCACCGACTGGGTGACTGATGCGGCTATCGGGCCACAGCTCGCGCAATGCATTACCTGGCTGGCCGCCACTTCAGCGAAGCAGAAGGGACCGGGCCGGATCATCATCGTCGCGCACTCGATGGGCGGCCTCGCGGTCCGCTGCGCGCTCTCCGCCACGTGCGTCAACGGTCCGGCGGCTGACCCCAACCTGATCAGGCTGCTCATCACGCTGGGGACGCCCAACACCGGCTCGAATCCGCAGACGGCCGGTCCGGTCGGGGATACAGTATGCACCTGGATCCCGGCCTGCGACGCGCTGATCACACTGAGGAGCACGTCGACCGCGGCCCAAGCGATGGTTCCCCAGACCGGTCAGGTGCTTAAATTGGCACCGCTGCCCTCACAGGTACCCCTGGTCGCTATAGCCGGAGAGATCGCTATCACAACGGATCTCTTCGGCAGCGCGCTGAATGCCATCAGCACTGGGGCTGGCGGCTTCTACGACGACGGCGACATAGTGGTACCGGTCGACTCTGCACTGGCCGAAGCCGAGAGCAGTCCCGGGCATGATAGGCCGGGCGCGAAAAGCATCATCGTGAACTGTGGTTCGGTTCCCATCAACCTGGCCGCTGTGTGGGGTGCGGCAACGTACGCCATGAAGGCGCCGGCGCCACCCGTGTCGTGTTGGCATCTCACGGAGACCACCGATCCTCGCTGGCAAACCGACATTACGGCGGCCATCAAGCCCGCTGCTCAGGCTCTGAGCCTCAGGGCGTGTACGCCGGCGGCGCTGCTCACGGCCATGGCAGCCAAGGATCCGACCAACGCAGCTCAGCGAACGGTCGTGACCTATGACTGTGAGAGCGGCTGGGCGGTGGCCGAGATACACCAGCCGTTGACGGTCAACAACGGCAGTGTCGTGCAGGATACGGGCTTCGCCGTGCTCCAACAGACGGAGCCAGGGTGGGGTAGCGAGGGCCTTGGTGATGGCGTCTGCCTGCACGCTGGTTTCTGCCCTGGCTATGCCTTGCCGCCCCCGGCGGTGCTGCACTTGATACTGCAGACGGCGGGACTGCTCAGTGCTACAACCGCACAGCCCGAACTGTACATCGGTACCCAGTTCACGCCCGGTGCGCTCTACAAGTACCCGTCAGGACCTTCGAAAATCGGCATTGATAACCATGACTACCTCACGAATCTTCAGTGGGCTGCAGGCAGTCAAGGAGATCTGACTGGCACCGGCACGCTGCACTTCGATCAGTGCAACCCCGATTGCGCCAGTGGCACGTACGAGACGTTCCCGGTCCAGATCACCGCGTCGAATCCGCAGCAATGCAACGTACAGATCTACCCGCAGGGCTTGGCTAACCCGTCGCAAACGGTGAACGCAGATATTTTCAACAGCATCAATGTCCAGGCACTGCAGGGCAGCCCACCAGCATACCTGGTCGGCGATTCGGTCCTGCGAGGACCCTGTACGTAGTCTGAATGGAACTCCAGCAGGCCTACCCCCGGGCCGCCGATCCTACGACTGCGGCATGCGGCATGCGGCAGGGTCGCTGTGACTGACCGTGTCACGCATCGGCTTCGGCGCCATGCAGCTGCCAGGTCCCGGGGTATTCGGGCCGCCGCGAGACCACGGCCAGGCGATTGCGGTTCTGCGGCGCGCCGCAGAACTCGGCGTCGATCACATCGATGCCGCCCAGTTCTATGGGCCCGATGTCGCGAATGAGCTCATCAGGGCAGCACTGCATCCACACCCGGAGGGACTGGCGCTGGTCAGCAAGGTTGGCGCGCGACGGGACCGCTCAGGCCGGGTGCTGCGTTTCGATTCGCCGGCCCAGCTCACGCAGGGAATTGAGGACAACCTGCGCACTCTGGCAGTCGACTATCTTGCCGCGGTCAATTTGCGCCTCATGGACGATGCCGAGCCCGGCCAGCGATTCGATGACCAGCTCACGGCGATGTTGAGGGCGCGCGACAAGGGCTTGATCGGCGGCATCGGCCTCAGCAACATCACCCGTGAGCACCTGGTTCACGCGCTCGCGGTCACCGACATCGCGTGCGTGCAGAATCCCATGAACCTGGCCGACCGGCACTCCCTGCCCGTGCTGGAGGAGTGCGAGGCGCGGGGCATTGCCTTCGTGCCGTTCTTCCCGCTCGGCTCGGCCTTCGCCCACGGTAACCCGGTCCTCCGCAACCCCCAGGTCGCGAGCATCGCAGCTCGCCTCGGCCGCACTCCAGCCCAGATAGCCCTCGCGTGGCTGCTGAGCTTCCGGCCGAACATTCTGCTGATCCCCGGCACGTCATCAGTGCGCCACCTCGAGGAAAACATGGCCGTCGCGGACATCGAGCTGGACGCAGCAGCACGCGAGACCCTGGCCTCCGCGGACTAGCACAAGAGCCAAACGTTACCGTGGCCACCTTGCCCGAGCGCTTGTCCGCAACGTCGCCAGCGCCGCGGACTGGCGGTGCGCTGCACCACGCATCCGGATCACCGATTAACTCAATGAGGATCACGCGGTGGCCTCTTCACGCTCACCAACGCAAATCCGGCGCCACCTCAGCGGACGCAGGCAGGTGGGTAGGCGGCGCGAATACCACGAACGGATCGTTTCGGCTGGAAAAGGGTTTCGGTGGGAACGCCTACACGAAGTGCACCTGCGCGCCGCCGGGCTCATGGTCAACCAGCTGGTCGCAGGTCGGGCAGTACCAGCGGGCTTCTACTGGGGTTCCGCACGCGTCGTGGCGTGGCACGTCGGCCGGGTCGGTGTGGTTAGCGCCCCAGTGCGCCAGCAGGCGGAGGGCGCCAGCGAGCTCCTTCCCCTCGGCGGTCAGCTCGTAGGCCAACCGCGGGGGCCGCTCGGAGTAGGGCCGGGCTACCAGCAGGGCGTCGCGTTCGAGCCGCTTGAGCCGCTCGGACAGGATATTCGCCGCGATACGCGGGATCTCGCTGAGCAGCTCGTTGAACCGGCGCGGGCCGGTGAGCAGGGCCTCCACCACCAGCAGGGTCCAACGGTCACCCACCCGGGCCAGCGCCTCGGCGAGCGGTGAGCTGTCGTTGGGTTCGGCCATGCCCCGATGGTAGCCGGTTGACAGGTGCGGCATTGATAGTAGGTTGCAAGTTACTAGTTACTGGAGGAGGCGGCAGTGTCGATCCTGGATGAAGTACAGGCAAGCATCAGGCAGCTGGCCGAGGGGGCCGGCGCCTCGGTGGTCGGAATCGGGCAGCGGTGGGGCCTCGGCTCGGGCATCGTGCTGGCCGAGGGACGGGTGCTGACTAACGCGCACAACGTGCGAGGGGATCAGGTGACGGTCACGTTCGCGGACGGCCGCACCGCCGACGGGACCCTGGCCGGGCATGACATCGACGGCGATCTGGCCGTCATCGAGGTGGACACCGCCGGGGCACCGGCGCTGCCGTGGGCCACTGCCGCGTCCGCGGAACTCGGCATGCCAGTGTTCGCCCTGGCCAACCCGGGCGGCCGGGGACTGCGGGTGACGTTCGGGTTCGTGTCCGGCATCGAGCGGACGTTCCGCGGCCCGCGCGGCCGCCGCATCACCGGCACCCTGGAGCACACCGCGCCGCTGCTGCCCGGTTCTTCGGGCGGCCCGGTCCTGGACGCGGCCGGGCAACTGCTCGGGATCAACACGAACCGGCTGGGTGAGGGCTTTTACCTGGCCATACCGGCCGACGAGGCGCTGCGCGGCCGGGCCGACGCGCTAGCCCGCGGCGAGTCCTCGCGATCCCCACAGCTAGGCGTAGCCATCGCCCCTGGTCACGTGGCCAGGCGGCTGCGCCGCTCGGTGGGCCTGCCGGACACCGACGGCCTGCTCATCCGCGAGGTGATGGACGACAGCCCGGCGGCCCGCGCCGGACTGGCCCAGGGCGACCTGATCGTGGCCGCGGGCGGCGAGCCGGTCCGCACCCCCGATGACCTGTACGACGCGCTCCGGGCGGCACAGGCCGGCAGCATCCAGCTGAACGTCGTGCGCGGCACCGACGAGCGGACGATTGAAGTGTCATTTGCCCCGAACGGCCAGCCAGGCCAGGGGGCATGAGCACATTGGCCCTGCGTGCCGTGGCCAGCGGCAGATGGCCCCGGAAGATCGGCATGGAGCCGGCCTGCGAGACCTGTGTGACGTAGACGGTTCTGGTTGCTCTGGTTGACCTGACGCCGGTGGGAGGTGGATCCGGCCGCTTGCTGCGTCACTTCGCCGCGGCAGCCTCAGCGTTGGACCCGGCTCGGCGGGCCGGCATCACCTGGCTTTGGTGATTCCGCCTTAAGCCCTTCGTGCGGACTGCCCGAGCAGGCCCAGGGCGTGGGCTCGGTCCACCGCCTCGTGGCGGCTGTGGACGCCGAGCTTGGCCTACAGGTGGCGCGTATGGATGCTGACGGTGTTCACCGAGAGGAACAGCTCATCGGCGATCTCGGGTCCCGTGAGGTGGGTCGGCAGGTAGCGCAGCACCCGGATCTGGCTGAGGGTGAGCTGTTCATCCAGGCCGCGGCTGCGAGCCCATCCCGCTTGGCTGCCGGGCGGCGGCGCGGGCCTGTTCCCGGTGAGCAGGCCCTGGATCTCGGCGATCAGGGCGGCGTGGACCGCGCCGTGCCGGGCGTGGCGCTCGAGCAGGCCCGGCGCGGGGTGCAGCAGGAAAATTGTCAGCGCGCCGTCGGGTTCGGCGAGGTCGAGCGCGCGTTCCAGGGGGCGCCGTGGAGGACCGGCGCGAGCGCGGCGTGCGGGTCGCCTTGGGCGAGCCGCAGCACCTCCTGGCGGCCGGCGCGGTCTTCGCCGTCTAGCTGATCGGCGCCGTCACGAACAAGGTGTCGATGCCGGCCGACCTGTGGGTCATCACGGGGCTGTGCGTGTGGATCGGATCTCTGCTGTTCGCCGCCTTCGGGCTATTCGTCGGCTACCTGCCGCCGTCGGAGAACGTCACGCAGGTCATCGCGCTTGCGCTGACGCTGCGCTCCTTCGCCGGAGGCCTGTTCATCCCGCTTAGCCACTTCTCGCCGGACCTGCAGACCTTCGCCAAGTTCACGCCGCGCTGGCCGGCGGCACCCTGGAATGGGACTGGAGCCTGAACCTGGCCGTGCGGCTCGCCATTTTCGTGACCGGCGCCGGCGCCTGCACCGCGACACCGCCAGAGTCTGATCCAGCTGGACGCACGCCTGACGTAAGGGTCAGGCCGCCGCGCCCGACTCGGCAACTTGCCTGAGCACGGGGTGCGCGTCAATTTTGTAGATAGTCAAGATCATCTTCGGGAGCGGGCTGTTCAGACGGCGCCTGTCTGAGTGCGGGGCCGCATGCAGATGGTTTCCCACTGGCCGCTGGCCTCGCGGCAGCGCAGCGCGATGATGGCGTCGGCTCCGGCCACGGTCCAGCGGATGCCTGATTGCTTGAGCCGCTGGCCGATGATCGTCTTCGGGGTGATCTTCGAGATCCCCGACTTCGCCGCCTTAGAGCAGCTCATGCAGACCGAGGGGGCCGCGGAAGCGATGAAGCACGACGGCGTCCGCCCCGAAACGCTGCTGATTCTCAGCGAGGGATGAGCCTACGATGGAGCGACCGGACCAGGACTCCGCCCAGGACGGGCGGCTCGAAGGGGGAGGATTCCACGATGGCGTTGAACAACTACAGGGTCGGCGCAATCGTCGCTGTGTCGGACATGGAGCTCGCCAGGGACTTCTACGAGAAAAAGCTTGGTCTCACGGCGCACGGCGATAATCCTGACAGCGGCCGCACGTACCAGTGCGGCGAGCAGACAACACTCCATGTCTTTCCCGCCCCTCCAGACGCTGGAAAGTCGCACGCGACCGTGGCCGGCTGGTACGTGAGCGATATCGAGGCCGTCGTCGACGACCTGACCGCGAACGGCGTCAGCTTCGAGCGCTACGACCAGCCGCCGGTCGCGACCGACGAGAAGGGCATCGCGGTCCTGGGCTCGAGCAAGGGCGCGTGGTTCAAGGATCCTGACGGCAATACCCTGGGTCTACTTCAGGACTAGCAGCGAAGGCAGACCGGGGCGAGGACGTCAAGGCCGGCCGGCGCGGGCCGGCCTGGACGCCTTGATCAGGCGTGGCCGAACCGGTCGAGGTCCATCACCTTGCCCCACGCGGCGACGAAGTCGTTCACGAACTTCTCCTTCGCGTCGTCGCTCGCGTAGACCTCGGCGAGCGCGCGCAGCTCGGAGTTCGACTCGAAGACGAGGTCGGCGCGGCTGCCGGTGCCGACGCCATCATCACCCTGCGCTGCCGTGAGGCCAGCGGCCAGTGGGAAACCATCTGCAACAGGCCGCACACTCAGACGTGAACCGCCTGACCAGCCCGCTCCCGAAGATGATCTTGACTACCTACAAAATTGACGTGCACCCCGCCGTGACTGAGCACGCGTTGCGCGGCTCGGATGTCAGCATCCCCCGCTAGTCTGTTCCGGCTCGGTCCGGGAGGGTGGCGGCATGGTGGCGGACCTCGACATTGCTCGCTGGCGGTTGCGCACTCAGCACCTGGTCTCGCCCTATGCCGTGTCGGCGCGCGAGGCTGTCGGTTCGCTGCTGGCCGTTCAGGCAGAGAACCCCAGTCAGGCAGCTTGGGCAGTGGCCTCGCGCACACACAACCCGGATCAGGCCGATCTGGCGGCCCTCCTGGACAGCGGCGCTATCCTGCGTACGCACGTGCTGCGGCCCACCTGGCATTTCGTGCGGGCCGAGGACATCGGCTGGCTGCTCGACCTGACCGGTCCCCGCGTACGGCGGGTCACCGGCCAGCAGCTACGCGGCCCCCACGGCCTCGACGAGCGCTCGATCGGCCAGGCGGTCACTGCCCTCACACAGGTCCTGGCGGGCCGGGAACAGCTCACCCGCGCGCAGCTGGCTGACGAGCTACGCGAGCGCGGTATCCGGGGCAGCGGGCAGATGCTGATGATCCTGCTGGCCCACGCTGAGCTGGGTGGGCTGATCTGCAGCGGACGAGTCGCCGGCGGCGAGCACACTTACGCGCTCATGGACGAACGCGTGCGGGCACCACTCCGGCTCGGGCGGACCGAGGCCCTGGCCAAGCTCGCGCTGCGCTACTTCACCGGCCACGGCCCGGCGACAGAGCGGGACCTCGCCTACTGGGCGACGCTCACCCTCACCGACGTGCGCGCCGGCCTCCAGCAGGTGCGTGACCGGCTCGCCTCGTTCCAGCACGACGGGCGCACCTTCTGGCACGCCCCCGGGGCCCCTCCCTATGGACCCCAGAAGCCCGGAGGCCACCTTCTCCAGATCCTCGACGAGATGTACCGCGGCTACCAGGACTCCCGCTGGCTGCTCGACGCCGTCGGCGACGTGCCGCGCACCCGGGAGGCCGCGGCCGGGATGGCCCTGGTGGACGCGCAACTCCTCGCCGCCATGCGGCGCACCATCGCCCACGACCACGTGCGGTTCGACCTGCGGCCCTACCGGGCCCTGACACCCCCAGAGATCGAAGCCCTCGACCAGGCCGCCAGCCGGTACGGCGAGTACCTGCGGCTCAAAGCCCGGCTCACCCTCCCGTGACCATCGCGCTCCAGCCCAGCTGCGGCATGAGCGCAGCACCGTCAATGCCGCAAATGAGTGTGTGCGCGCATCGGTTTCGTGGAGCGGAGATTGGCGGGCTGGCCGAGATGGGATTCGTTCCTGGATCGTCCCTGCTCCTGGTGGTCAGCGACCAGAGCCGCGGACTGATCGGCCTGGCCACCGGCGAGCAGGTGACCCGTGGCCCGCAGGAGACGGCAGCTGGTTTGATGTCACGGCCGCCTGCCAATGGCGATGGCAGAGGGCTGACAGCCACGCCGGGCCGGGACCAGGCATGGGACACGCCCCAGGTCAGCCGGCGCATGGCCTGACTATTTATCCGGGATCTCCCTCGCACCTGCCTGGTTCACGCCGCCGCGCGGCTGCCGGATGGTAGGAAGATCACGCCATCGGCCGGCTGAGGTATTGAGCCGCCGTGGGGGTTGTCAGCGACAAGGCCGGCATGTCCGCTGGATTGGACGTGCAGAAACGGGTGGCTTCCTGTCGTGGGCTGGGCCTTAGGGTGTTCCTATGGCAGGTGCGGTGGAGCATCCGGACATCAGGTACGTGGTGTACCCGGTGCACCTCGACGGCACGTTGACGGGAGCGAAGCCGGGGCTGCGGCACGATCCCGGTTGCAGTCACTTTGAATGGCGAGATGGCACTCACCTGGGTACCCCGGTGTTGGCCACGGACGAACAGATGCAAAGCCCCAATGCATGCAAGAGCTGCATCGGGCGCCGCGGTGAATCGCCAAGGGAGATCCGCCAGAGCCAGTCACGTGGCGGAAATAAACATCAAGATGCGCAGGGAGCTTATGTCGACACCCAGGCGATCGCCGCAATCAAGGCGCACCATGCGTCGGACCTGTTTGACTGGGCGAAGCTTCTCCGGCTGATAGACGAACTGAACGATAATTACGCCAGGGGTAGCACCTATGCCGCGCACGCCGTGCTGAGGGCGATCCTCGACCATATCCCTCCACTGCTCGGCTGCGCCACCTTCACGGCGGCGGCGAACAACTACCCCTGGAGCCGCACCGACAAGGCGTACATGAGGAGGCTGCTTGACTTCAGGCTCCAGGCGGATGACGCGATGCACCGGCAGATTTCAGCCCAGACCGACCTGCTTAGCCTGGGCGATATCCCGCCGCGGGCGTGGATCAACCGACTGCTGCAGGAGTGCGCGTCACCGAGTGGAACTCTTAAAGTCGGGCGAGAGGACACGGCCGCTGCCGCAAGGCCCATGCAGCGGCCGAAAAAGTAACACATCAGGTGCGGACTCGATGCCCAGACAGGCCAGTGCATCTCTGCCTGTCCGCGGTCCGGTCCCCCGGGATCGCGCCGAAAGTAACGTGATCCGCCTCACCCGGGGCGGCCTCAAGAACGATTACGTGTCCTTGGCCAAGTACCTGGACTTCTTTCCTGCGGCCGCGATCGGCGCTTCTAAGGTCCAGGACGGGGAAGGCGTGCCGCTCACCCTGCACTTCGCAGGACTTCCCGAGATGGTAAAGACCGACACCGCTGGCAAGCATAGTTCTTCCGCCGCCGTGATCCTTGGCGGAAATTCTTGGCTCACCATCGTCTAGTCGAAGGCGATAGTGTCACTATCGAGCGCCTGTCCCATACGAATACCGCGTCGCTCCGCTCCCGTTGCAGAAAGATCGCGGTTTGTGTCTCTCCGCCTGCTCTATCTGATCTCATTCGACCAAGCAGCAGGGCATAGTGCCTGCGGCGAGTTCTGAAGCGGTACAGGGCGTAGCCGGCCGTGCTGGCCGGGAATTCCCTGACGCCGAGCAGCCCTCCGATGGGATCGAGTGCGGCGGCGATGAGCCTACAGCGCATGCACCGCACCGGCGGTCGGCACGTGACACTGACCGAAGGACCGATCTGGGCTGCTAGGCAGAGCCTGATCGAGGCGAGCCGCTACTGGCCGGGGGTGACTCGCGGGCAACAAGGCGGAGCTCGACCCGGACAGCCGGGATACGTTCTTGCTCACGGGCGAGTAGCGCCTGCGCGCGGACGTCGGCTGCCGTGGGCTGGTTCACATCCAGGGCCCGCGGCCATAGGCGGGCATATCGAACGGCTGCGACCTCGGCCGCGTAGACCAGCGCCTGGTTGACCAGGTAGAGCAGGGCGAACATACCTGCCACGGTGGCGAAGCTCCCGTAGACGGGGCCGGCCTTGCTCACCAGCCTCGCCAGCACTGGCGCGCCGAGATTGAGCGTCAGGGTCACCGCCGCAGCGCCCAGAACAGCGGCCGGCCAGAGGGCACGGACCGGCGCTGGCCGGGCGAGCAGCAGCCTGGCACCAAACAGCAACACGGCGAAGATGACCACGGCCGACCCGAGCACCGCCACGGCGCGTTCCGCTCCTGGCACGCGGGGCAGCGCCGTGACCACCACAGTGAGCGCCCCGGCCGCCACTGCCCCCAGCAGCAGCATCGCCAGCATCACGAACACCCGGACGTACCGGGACGCGAACCCGGCACGAAGGCGTCTCGGGACGGCAGCGACATGGTTCAGCGTCTGGTAGGCGGAGAACACGACACCGGTTCCGGAAAACAGCAGGCCGATCAGGCCCGCGACGAACGGGACGGTGGACATCGGCAAGGTAGTGACCGAATTCTCAACCGTGGATCGCAGCGCCGGCGGGACGATCTCGGTGATGAGCCGCTGCCGTAGTTCGGGGTTATCAGCCAGTACTCGCGACAGGACCGCTACGGCGAGCAGCAGCAACGGGAAGATGCTGAGGAAGCCGTAGTAGGTGATGAGCGCCGCCTCGCGCCCGCCCTCATCGTCCCCGTACTTCTTGATAACCGCGTAAGGGAAGCCCAGCCAGGCGTGCCGGCGCTGGAGGCGATCCGCCCAGGCGATGATCCGGTTCACCCGCGTGCTCACGCTCTCGAAGAAGCGCATGCCCCAGCCTCCCTGTCACGCCACATCCAGACTGTCATCATCGCCGGGCGAGCATGGATTGAGCGATCGCCGCCATCCAGCCATCGATGGTGGGGAGGATCTGGCAGCGGCAGCGTCAAAGCCCCGGGAGGGCGACCTAGCGGCCCGCGCCCGGCCAAGTCCCGTGGCCGATCACGTGGCGCACGAGCGCGCCGACAGCCGCACAGAGCGGCGCCACGGCGCAACCCCGCGCCTGAGCGGCGCAGCGCACCAGCCGGCCCAGCGCCGGACTGACACCATCGGCACCACGCGCAGAGTCCGCGTCGCGCCGCGCCTACCGTCAGGCGAACGCGCGGCCCTGGCCCGCGGGCGCGGCGGCCCCCTGGGAGTGTTCCGGATCGCCAGGACGCCCAGTGCGAGCACTTGACCAGCCAAACAGCCCGACCGGGACAGAACCGAACACGCGTTCGCCTCCGCCTGGGCCTTGACCCGCGGAACGTCAGTCATCAGCAGGACCTGTCCGCCCACCATCCACCGGATCTACTCCGCACAACTTCAGGAGTCGTAGATACCGTGGTTGCCGACGCGCAGCCACACCACGACCGTTTCGCGTGCGACCTCCGCCAGCCGGGAACAGCGCCCGGCCATCGGGTCCCGCGAAGCTCCACGTCATCGAGTAGTCCACGCCGATCCGGTGGACGCGCAGCGCCCTCGGCCACGGGACCGTTCCCTTGTGGGCGCCAGCGTCCAGAGCGGGACGAAGAATCTCATGCACGGCCTGCACGAACAGCTTGCGGTGTTCGTCAGGCAGGCGGCGCAGGTCGATCAGGAAACCAGGCGTTCGAACATACGGACTCCATCCAGAAGAGCCGCTGTCCAGGAGCAGAGAGGCAAGCCATGGCCGAGTTCACGACCCGAGACGGAACTCAGATCTACTTCAAAGACTGGGGCTCCGGTCAGCCAATCGTCTTCAGCCACGGATGGCCCCTGTCGGCTGACGACTGGGACGCCCAGATGATGTTCTTCCTGCACCACGGCTATCGGGTGATCGCTCACGACCGGCGCGAGCACGGCCGCTCCGCGCAGGTCAGCGAGGGCAACGACATGGACCACTACGCCGACGACCTCGCCGACCTGACCCAGCACCTCGACCTGCACGACGCCATACACATCGGGCACTCCGCCGGCGGCGGCGAGGTGGCGCGCTACCTCGGCCGCCACGGCGAGTCCCGCGTGGCGAAGGTGGTGCTGGTCAGCGCGGTGACCCCGTCGGTCCTGCAGACCGACGCAAATCCCGCTGGCGTGCCCCAGGAACCCTCCGAGGGCTTTCAAGCGG
>Ga0187867_10003171_pt1 | contig 13267 bp, 9 predicted proteins | sample June2016WEW_13_1_FD_132976 | JGI IMG/M metagenome (GOLD analysis project Ga0187867, IMG submission 132976) | Peatland microbial communities from SPRUCE experiment site at the Marcell Experimental Forest, Minnesota, USA - June2016WEW_13_10 | ecosystem: Environmental > Terrestrial > Soil >... | reverse complement strand
GGCCTGTGCGGAGGGAGATTCATCGACGGTTGCGGGATTGAGCGCCAGCCGAAGGGCCAGGATCATGATGAGGATTCCCAGCACCACCATCCCGCCGCGGCGCTGGGAGGGCGTGGCGAGCAAGGACTAGACCTTTCGTTGCCATTGGTGGAATTGCTCGCGCATTTCCTGAAGGCGCAGGAAGGCGAGGCCGTTGCGTTTAAGGAAAATCAAAAAAAGCGTGAAATACCCGGGTTAACAATAACTCTAACTTTGCATAGGCTTCAAGGCGAAAATCCTTGCCGCGGAGTACGATTGGATAAGACAAAGGCCCACGGCAAGGGGCTTTTGGGTGCGGAATCAAATTCGTGGCGGCTATACTTCGATCGTGCCTGGAACAAGAGGTTTGCGGGATGGCGCAATTCAACGTCGATCAGGCCATGCAGATCGCCATTCGGAATCACAGAGCTGGAAAACTGGCCGAGGCGGACAAGATCTATCGGCAGGTGCTGAGCCACAATCCCAATCATCCCGAGGCGCTGCATCTGCTGGGGGCGGTGGCGGGGCAGATCGGGCGGCTCGATGCGGCGATTGAGCTGATCCGCCGGGCGATCACGATCAATCCGGGCGCGGCCGAGTATCACTACAACCTCGGCAATATCCTGCGCGACAAAAAACGGTTGGATGAAGCGATCATGGAGTACCGCCAGGCGCTTAAGCTGCGGCCAAATTTCGTGCAGGCCCAGAATAACTTGGGCAGCCTACTGAGGGATCAAGGGCTGCTGGACGAGGCCATTGCCGCGTTTGGCGAGGCTCGCAGAATTGATCCGGGCGGGGTGGAAGTTTACAACAATCTGGGCAGCGCCCTGCGCGAGAAGGGGAATCCCGACGAAGCGATCATCGCCTACCGGCAAGCGCTGCGCCTCAAGCCCGACTTGGCCGAGGCGCACAACAATCTGGGCGTTGCCCTGGGCGATCTGGGATTGCTGGAAGAAGCGATGGCGGAGTTTCGCCAAGCCATCCGAATTCGGCCCGATTATGCCGAGGCCCACAACAACCTCTCTCTGGCACTGCTGGTCAAGGGAGATTTCGCGCAAGGACTGCCCGAATATGAATGGCGATGGCGGTGGAAGGGATTTCGCACGGCCTGGCGCAAATTTTCCCAGCCGATGTGGGATGGAACGGAATTGAATGGCCGAACCATCCTCCTGCACGCCGAGGGGGGGTTGGGGGACACGCTTCAGTATGTGCGCTATGTGCCGATGGCGGCAAATCGCGGCGGCAAGGTGGTTCTGGAATGCCAGGCGGAGCTCTTTCGATTGCTGAAGGGATTGCCCCAGGTCGAGCAGCTCGTGTGCGTGAATCAACCGTTGCCGCGCTTCGACGTGCATTGTCCGCTGATGAGCCTTCCGCTGGTGCTGGGCACTCGCCTGGAAACAATCCCGGGCCACACGCCCTACCTTGGCGTCGATGCACGATTGAAAGAATCGTGGGCAAAAAGGCTCGGTCCGTCGGACGGCGAGCTTCGCGTGGGACTGGCCTGGTCGGGAAATCCGAAATTCAAAAACGACCGCACGCGCTCGATCGCATTGTCGCGGCTGGCCCCGTTGGCAGCGGTGCCCGGCGTCACGTTCCACAGCTTGCAAAAAGGGCCGGGCTCCGAGCAAATTTCCTCCGCCCCGGCGGGAATGCGATTGATCGATCATGCGCCCGATCTGGAAGATTTCGCCGACACGGCCGCGGTCATCTCCCTCATGAACCTGGTGATCTCGACGGACAATTCGCGCGTGAATCTCGCCGGCGCGCTGGGTGTCCCGACGTGGGTAATGCTTCAGTACGTGCCGGATTGGCGATGGCTGCTGGAACGCGAGGATTCTCCCTGGTATCCCACGGTACGATTGTTTCGGCAAAAGAGCTTGGGCGATTGGCCGGAAGTAATACAGCGGGTGGCACGCGAGCTGGAGAATTTCAAAGAGGGCGGAAGTCTTTGACGGCCGGCCTCAACGCCGTTATCCGGCCGGCGGCGCGAGGGTCGGGTCATCCGGCAGTGGGTCAGTTTACGCGTTTGCAGATCATACGGCGGGCAAGGATCGCCGGCTATACGGGGAAATTGACCCAGTACCCAAAATCGCTTACCGCCGCGTCGCGGAGGCTGGAAAGATCAGGTACGGCTCCATCGTCTCCGCCGTGGCGGCGCCGATGCCGGAGACCTGCTCCAGATCGGAGAGACGCTGAAATGCGGATTGATCTGGATGGCGGGATTTGAATTGCTCGCGGAACCGGACGACGGCGGCGGCGCGCTTTTCGCCGAGTTCGGGTATGGCGGCAAGCTCGGCTTCGGTGGCGACGTTCGGATCGATCCGGTCGGCCAATTGGCTGGATGCCGGGGTCTGTGCCGCGGGAGGTTCATCGACGGTTGCGGGATTGAGCGCCAGCCGAAGGGCCAGGATCATGATGAGGATTCCCAGCACCACCATCCCGCCGCGGCGCTGGGAGGGCGTGGCGAGCAAGGACTAGGCTCCCTCTGAAAAGCCTATGGCCCCACGATGGGCCGGAAACAAGTCGGATGCGAGGCGTCGCTCCGAAGTCCGGCTCCCAGCGAGCCAACGAGGAGCGGCAACGAAGCAGACGGCTTGTTTCCGGCCCACCGGAGGCGACACAGAATCGCTTCGTCCGCGTTGTCGCAACGACTCGAAGGGTCTATTGACCCAGTTCTCCTCGTTGCTCCTAGCGGCCAAAGCGATTCTGTGTCGTCGTGGGGTCATAGGGTTTTCAGAGGGAGCCTAGACCTTTCGTTGCCATTGGTGGAATTGCTCGCGCATTTCCTGGAGGCGGAGGAAAGCGGGCTTGGGCTTGAGCATGTCGTCGAGCAATCCGCCGGCGGGAAGCGAGGGGTTGATGTCGGCCAGGTTGCTCCAGGCGATGGATTCGATGTAGGGCTTGCTGAGGGCCAGGCGATAGGCGGCGACGAGCCATTCGGCCTGAAGTTCCGGGTCCCAGGGTCGTTTCCATTTCCCGGCCAGAATCGGATCGAGTTTGCCTTCGGAGCGATCGTGCGGATCGGGCGTGGCGCGGCCGGAGACGCCAAGGCTGGTCAAGAACAGCGGCCTGCCCAGGGTGGAAAACTTGTCCAGCATGCTGCTGAACTGAAAAAGATCGCGCGTGTACAAACCCGGCGCCGGCACGCCCATCTCGTATTCCAGCCCGAAGGCCTCGAAGTTGATGCCCGCCTGGGCGACCATCTCGGCATACATCATGGGGGGAACGCTCGCTCGGCTGCGGGCGTGATGTTCCCCGAACGGATATTTCACCGTCACCAGCGTCCGGGACGAGGGAAGAAGCGTTTTCACCTGCGCGACCAGAAGCCGGGTCAGCTCGATGATCTGCTCGAAGCTGAGGGTGAAGACGCTGTTGGTGTGCAAGCCCGCGCAGACGTTCCACAACGCGACCGATTTGCGGTATCGCGTCACCACTTTCTGGACGTATTCATAGGCCAGTTCGCGCAGCGTGTCGAAATCGTGTTCCCAGATGTACATCCAATCGGGCACTTCTCCTTCGGTGAGGTCGATCAACGGCCCGGCGATGATGGGGATGCGCTTGCTGGCCAGCAAATCGACCCATTCATCCACGGAGGCGGCCTCGAAGGAATGCTCCTGCGGTTGAATCTGCTTCCAACGCACCGGCAACACCGCATAATCAAAACTGTTGGTCAGCGTGTCCTTATATTTCTGGTTCTGAATCACCGGATCGATCCGGCAACCCACGATGTGCTTGACGAAGGCGTTGCTCTGGCGGCGGCGGTTGATGAGCAAGTCCGCGTGGAAACTCGCCAGTTGGTCGGAAAGATCCAGGGAAATGGCCATGGATTGATCCGCGAGCCTGGCCGCCTCGCCCGGCAGGTGCAGGATGCCCAGGGCATCGGCCAGCAGGCTCTGGGCGTCGCGGAACCGCTGGATGAATTTCTCCGCCTTGGGAAAATCAAAAAGATTCCAATCCTCCTGCTTCTGGACGATCTTCATCAGCCGGGCCCGCGCCAGCTCGACGTTGAGGTTGTATGGCTCGTCGCGATGCTGAAGGCGGGTGGTTTCCAGATGAAACGTGCCCAGCCCCGGCACGTCCCAAAGCAGGGCCACGCCCAGCGCGGTTTCATCGGCGCGGTTGACGACCAAGACCCCGTCGCGAAACAAAATCTCCGCCGGCATCGGGACGCTCTCCGGCCCCATCGCCATCGGAGCCACGGGCGTGAACTGCATCACCCGGGTCCCGTCACGATAGATCTCGAACTTGATCGACATAAGGTCCGAGCGGGCATCTTAGCAGAACCAATGGGCAAATGAATGCCGATTGCCGATTGCCAATTGCCGATTGGAAGAGGGGAAACGCGCGGGCGACCCTTCTTTCAATTGGCAATCGGCAATTGGCAATCGGCCCTGGTGTGTCGTAATCTGCCCGCCCATGAACCCGCCGCTGATGCAATCCTCGCTGCCGTTCGCCGTTCGACGGGGAAAAGTGCGGGACGTGTACGACCTTGGGCAGGAACTGCTGATCGTCGCCACGGACCGGATCAGCGCGTTCGATTGCGTGATGCCAAACGGAATCCCGGACAAGGGGAAAATCCTCACGGCCTTGAGCCTTTTCTGGTTCGAGAAATTCGCCGGGGAGTTTGAGAACCACCTGATCACGGCGGACGCGGCGGATTATCCGCCGGCGTTGAAGGCGCATCGCGATCAGATCGAGGGCCGGTCGATGCTGGTGAAGAAGGCATCGGTCATCGCCATCGAATGCGTGGCCCGCGGATACCTGGCGGGGTCAGGATGGAAGGAATATCAGAAGACGCAAACGGTCTGCGGCGTGCGGCTGCCGCCGGGACTTGGGCAGTGCCAGCGATTGCCCGAGCCGATCTTCACCCCCGCGACCAAGGAAGAATCCGGGCACGACATCAACGTCAGCTTCGAGGAGACCGCCGAAATCATCGACCGGCCCACCGCGGAGGAGCTGCGCCGGCGCACGCTGAGCCTCTACAGCCTGGCGGCGGAACACGCCTCGGAGCGCGGCGTCATCATCGCGGATACGAAATTCGAATTCGGCCGCATGCCCGATGGACGGCTCATCCTCATCGATGAAGTCCTGACCCCGGACAGCAGCCGGTTCTGGCCGGCCGGGGAATACGCACCCGGCCGCGATCAGGCCAGCTTCGACAAGCAATACGTGCGGAATTACCTGGAGTCGTTGGATTGGGACAAGCGGCCGCCGGCCCCGCCGCTGCCGGACAACGTCGTCGCCGGAACGCGACAACGATACGTCGAAGCGTATAAAATGCTGACAGGCCGAAACAACTTTATCTAGACGTGAAGATATGCGCCGAGTGCGCGTCACTTGCTGCAAAGAATTTCCCCCTCCCCATGTACTCAGGGGGAGGGCTGGGGTGGGGGTCGAACAACGATTGGCCCAGGAAACCCCCACCCCGACCCTCCCCCGGAGTACCAGGGGAGGGGGCAGTTATATGCGCCGATCGGCGATCTGTTTCCTGATTTTGACCATGATATCTCCGGCCCTGGCGGACGATATCGACGGGGTGCAGCCGGCGGCGCTGGATCAGCCGCGGATCAATCTGGTCGTTCGCCGGCAGCCGGGGGGTGCGCCGCTGATGGGCAAGAACGCCGAGGGCGATGTGTTCAACGTCGAGGCGTTTCTCGATACGGGGGCAAGCTCCATCGATCTTTCGCCGCACACGGCCGAGATGCTCGGCATCCAACGTGAAACCATCGGAAAATCCGAAGCCCGGTTCCAGGACGTCGGCGTTGGCGGCGGCAGCGAATTCGCCGTCTCCGAGCCGATCTATTTCTCGCTCGCCCCCGAGGCGCCCAACGTAAATGTGGATCAGAAAGACGCCATCGCCATCACCTATGCACTGACCACCGGACCCTTCCGGGCCGAGATCGGACCTCTGACCAGCGGCACCGATTTTCTCACGGCCCTGGCGATGGGCGATCTGGATATCGTCGGCATGCCGGCGATCGCGGGCAAGATCGTCGTGCTGGACCCGCGCGACGTGAATTCCATGTCCGACAAGATTCGCACCTTTGTGTACGACGCCAAGACCGCGGCGGCGGACCATGCACCCATCCCTAAAACTACGCTGCACGTGAAGCTGCGTTTCGTTTCCTTCGGGCGGTTCACGAAGATTTCCCCGCCCACCGCCCAGCCGCCAGCGGTGTGGGCCAATCCGATCATCGGGCCGAGTCCGTTTCATCCCGAGGGCGACCGCACGCCGCCGATCGTTCTGACGAATCGCGGCAAGACACTGCCCGGAAGCTGGCTCTTGGACACCGGCTCGGCCGTGTCGATGATCTCCCGCAGACAGGCGGCCGCCCTGGGCGTGACGTATGTCCCCGACACCGACGGCACGGATCACCCGCGCCTTGCCGGCGCGCCGGCCGACCGGCAATTCATAATGACCGTCGGCGGCATCGGCGGCTCCAAGAAATCCGCCGGGTTCTTCCTCGACAAACTCAGCCTTCCGACGATGGAAGGCACGCCGATCGTCTTCGATCACGCCCCGGTCCTGGTCGCCGACATCACCGTGACCGATTCCGCCGGCAATTCGTTCACCCTCGACGGCGTGCTGGGCATGAATTTCCTGGTCGCCAGCGCGATGGTGGACGAAGGCAGCCTGGTTCCGGACATGGATCATCTGACGGCAGGCGCATTCCGCTGGATCGTCCTGAACCAGCCCGCCGGCTGGCTGGGGGTGGAGAGGAACTGAGTGTAAGGGGGCCATTCATGGTTTCCGTCGCGGCGGCTGCGGAAATTAAATCTTGAATATCCCCGTTTTTCCAATCGAAGGGGGGAATGACCCGCACCGCGTCTTGGACGCTGAGCGTGGGGCCTCATGCCGCACGCTTTGTCACCATCTCTACCCGCAACGTAGATTGTCTTGACTTCGCCCGCATTTGGCGATCCGTCACGAATTCATAAACTGGAAAAACAAGCATAATTATCAGCCCGACTCCAAAACTCAAAATGAACACCCCAAATCTGACCAGCACACACCACATAAGAATGGTGCCGATCCAACCATGTGTCCACCATCCCGAAAGAAACCAGTCGGCCCAGCGTTCGCAAGCGGCGACAGCGGTATTATCCAGTAGATTTGGCCATGCACAGAAGATGATGAATCCAATAAGGCCAGTCAAGATCGCCGGACCCTGGATTGCAGTCCACTCAGATTCAGATTGTTTTGGAGGGTAACAACTCGCCAGTAGAAAACAGAAGAACAAAAAAGAGGCGGGATAGTACCACCAGCCAAGATATAATTGATCTCGCGTGGCGGTAACGATTATTGCGGACAACGAAGCAAACGCAATTGCCAGAAGTGAATGCCACCCCATTCCGAATAAAACGCGGACAGTAGGTTTTCGGAACAGGCAGAGATAGACCGGCATTCCTATGACAAAGGTAAGAACGGTTTGTGAAATGGCAAAAACCCATGAAAGAATGTACATCAGGAATAACGGATGTAGCAGGTCCGCCATGATTGATCCTCCCCGTAGACCCCCGCGTCATCGACTGTTTGAGATAGCCAGTTGAGGAGCATTTGCCGAAATGCCCGATAATCACACCCGGCCCCATCCTGATCGCGGACGTGATGGCTCAAGCCAAATCTGCTTCACGTTGATAGTCCAATTATCATCACGAAAGAGAGAGGTGGGATGGCAAAGGTGCCCGCATATCACACCACCACGCCCGAAGATCGGCCCCGGCATCGGGACGTTTACCATGACCACGACGATTGCCCGGGTGGGATACGCATCAAGCCCGAACACTGGCGACCGGGGACTGGAGGCAAACCGCGTTGCGTTGAATGCGAGAGACTCGATTTGCCGCTACCTGTAAAGAAGAAGCACAGGGTTGAAAGGATTTAGCTGAGAGCGGGGAGCCGGGATCGGTAGCGGAATAGGAGCAGCGCAAATCCAATCCGGCCAATGCAGGTCGGCTCAGGCACAGCCGCAATGTCTGCCGTTCCCGTCATCGTCACATTGAGGCCGGACGGACTGGGGTTGGAGTTGTTCACGGTAAAATCGAGGGTGTTAATTCCGGGAATGAATCCGCCGGTGAACGAAAATGAAACGCTTTGCCCCGGCCCGTAGCTGCCGCCAAGGAATCCGGTTTGAGCTGAGTTGTTCAGCACAACATCGTCCAACGCATTGTCCACAAATGCTGTCCCCTGAATCGTGACAGTGCTGGGATCAAATCCGGTTAAATCAAAAGTGGTTTGGTAAATGAAATCACCGCTCGGATCGTTGTTCTCCCCATCAACCTGTGGTGCGATCCATTTAGATTGAGGCGTTGATCCACCGGCAAGCACACCACCGATCCAGATGTAGTTCGGTTGGGCTGCATAAGCCGGTTCGACGGTGACGGACGATGGGGGCAGGATGGTGTAATACGGGTCAATTCCGCCAACGGCAACAAACGACGCGGGATTTCCATTGGCATCATTCGTGACGACTCCCGTACTGAACAACGTGACCAATGGTGCGGCCGATAGCGGCATGGCCCAAAGAATCACAGCACTACACGCCGTTCGAGCGGCCCCGAATTTCCGCGAAAGGGCCAACAGCCCGATTGATGCCAAGCCGAGCAATGGAAACGTCCCCGGCTCAGGAACAGTGGTGTACGTTCCGACGATTCCGTCAACGCGAAGGCCGGTGGGACTGTAATAAACTTCTTGGTTATAGACGATGAAATCAAGAGTGTTGATTCCCGACAAAACATTATTGCTGCTGAAACTGATGGGTGTGTAGCCGTAGAAGTTGACGGACGATGGCGGTGTGTCCGCCAACAGACCGTTCAACAAAATGGCCGATGCCGTATCGTCCGCTGCCAGATTGAAGGAAATGGCAACGGAATTCGCGTTGCTCGGCAATGCAAATGTCGTTTGATAATCGTAATCCCCGCCCGGCAGATAATTCGGCGAGCCGGGATAGCCCGCACTCGGCATGATCCACGCTGATGTTGTGCTGTCACCATTCCACCAAGTCCCTACCGGATACCCACTGGCCGACGTTTTCACCGTAGCGGTACTGACACCCAAGGGGCCGGAAAGAATTGTGTAATGCGGGTCGGGCGTTGTTCCATCGGGCGAGGATACGCCATTACTTCCGACCCCAGTATCGTACAGGTCTGAAATCGTGCCCGCCAATGATCGGCCAGTCCAAAGAATCACAGTGCCGGCGAAACAGAGAACAAGCCTCTTGATGTTCACGATGGAATCCCTTTCGTAGCGACGAAGGATTCGCATCGGGCGTATGACGGAAATTGCTTCAGTGCCGTAGGCGTGAATGTGGCTATCGGACTCACAGAGCTTGTTTGCGGTCGGCCCAGCGTTGCTCAACCCGCTGTTCAACTCTCGATTCCTGAAAGTCGATGAACAGCGAGGCCATGACCATACGCATCACCAAGAGCGGAATCGAATATATTCTCGTAGGGCGATATACTCGGCTGCCAAAGGGTTGGAGACGTTATGGCGTGCAACGGCCAAAAAACAGCTTTGGTGTCCATCCCCAGAGTCGATACTTCGCTGCCAAATGCCTAATGGATGCCCAAAAGGTATTCCGAGAAATATCTCAAAACAAGAGGGGGGCCTCACTCATACTCCCTGTGGACCATTGACTAAATAGTCCGAGCACAATCAGTCAGTCAAGAACTCATCATCGTCCAAAGTCATTTCATCGGTCGATCCCCGTCGCGGCGAGCGAAATCTTGAATGTCCCCTTATCCACAGACCGACACCTCCAGCCCCAGTTCGCTCATCGCGGCGGCTTTGGCATGCAGAGCTTTGCGGGCGCCGGCCGCGCTGGGGGCGTAGGCGACCTGGATGTGATTGGCCAAATGACGGGCCATCATCTGATCGCGGGTGACGCCTTTCAAAACCGCGTGCATGATCGGCCAAACCGGCGTCGTCTGGTTCAGGCGGTCCTGGGTTTCGGAGTCGGGGAGGCCGATGGCTTCGGCCAGGCCGATGTCCATCTTGAGGCGGTTGTCCTTAACGAAAACGCGGCTCCAGACGACGTGGCCGCATTTTGCGATTCCGGAGCAGGTGCCGCCGCCGAGGCGGAAATACATCGGCGGCTGACGATAGCTGTGGGTGCCGGACCATCCGCCGACGTGATGTTTCGGGGGCGTGCCGCCGCTGATCTCGAAGACCCAGACGTAGGCGTCGATGGTTGCGTCCCGGCCGTCGGCGTTTTTGCCGGGTCCGGTGTAATGGCGGCCCCAGCGCAGGTCGTGCAGGGTGTTTTCGGGATCGAATCCGAGGGCGCGCCAAAGTTTGTAGGTAATCAGGCCGTCGAGGCCGGCGCATTCGTCCGCTTCGTTGAAATGGGGCAGGGCTTCGCCGGGGAATAATTCGCGGGTTCCATCGGCGCTTTTGGCCGGGGGGCGATCGACGTTGTTGAGCGTGCCCTCGGCCAGGTCGCTGGCGGGGGCGAGGTCTTTCAAGCCCTGCTGATATTGAATGCCGATCGTCTGGCAGCCGAATTCGTCGGCGATTCGCAGGGCGGCGACGTACATCTTGCATTGCTGAAGTACCTGGCGTTCGGTGAGGTCGTCGGCCTCGCTGGGGCCGAAATGAAAATTCACGCCCCTGGCTTTGTACCAGTCGAAAACAGCGCGGGCATCGGCGTCGCTCACTTGGGTCATCGCATAATAGAGGGCGCTTTGGCTGAGCCGTTCCTTGAAGACTCCGGTCAAGTTCAGGAGTGAATCGGGAATGATGGCGTTGAACATTCCCATGCAGCCCTCGTCGAAAACGCCGAGGATGGCCTTGTCCTGCCTGAAGCGCTGGGCGAATTTGACGCCAAGGCGCTTGGCGGCGGCCGGCATTTTCACGGAGCGCAACGGCCGGACGTGGCGGGTGTCGTGAGAGACTTTTCCGGTTTTCATCCAGCGGGCGAGCTTGGTCAGGAATATCGGATCGGTTTGGAAGTTCTCGCTCCAGAGGGTGGAGAACTTGATGCCCGCCTTGGCCATGGAGCCGTTGAGATTGAGCATGCCGACCAGGCCGGGCCAGGTGCCGCTCCAATTGGCGACGGTGAGGATCGGGCCTTGATGAAACGTCAGGCCGTGCAGGACATGGTGGGAATACTGCCAGACGGCCTCGGCGACGATCAGGGGGGATTTGGAAGGGATGTTGCGGAAGACCTCCATGCCGTATTTCTGGGAATCGATGAAACTATGGCCGACCTCGGGGCGGAAGGCGTGGGCGCGTTGGATTTTGCCGCCGAGTTTGGTCGCGGCCGCGATCAGGGTTTGTTCCATCTTCTGTTGCTCGGCCTCGCATTGCCGGTTGGCCGAGGCGCGTAAATCACCGCTGGCGATCAGATAGATTGTGCTCATGGGTTGGATGTTTCCTCGTTAATGAATCGAACGGAGAGAAGTTATTGTCTTTTTTGGGAGTAAATCAATGCGCCGCCGACGGTTGGCCGGCGGGGGTGGTGGTGCGGCGCATGAGGAGGACCAGGGGAACCACGAGCAATGTGATGATCGCGAACATCTGGAAGAGATCGAGGTAGGAAAGGATGGCCGACTGCTGCCGAACCAGGGCGTAAAGCAGCGACAGGGCGCCGCGGCCGGCGGTGGGGTCGGCGGGTCCAAACAACGCGCCGGCGTTCTGCATGGTTTGGACCGCCATGGGATTCAGCAGGCTAATGTGTCCGATCAAGTTCACCTGGTACGTCTGTATGTCCCGGGCGAGCAGGGTTGTCACGATGGCGACGCCGATGCTTGCGCCCTCGTTGCGGACCAGGGAGAAGAGTCCGGAGGCGTTGTTGGTTTCACTCCGGGGAATGAATCGGTAGGCGATGGTATTGATGGAGACGAACATCATGCCCGAGCCCAGGACTTGAACGATGCGAGGCCAGACGATGTCGGACTGGGAGACCAGGAGGTCGAGGCGAGACATCCACGCGGCCGACGCCGCGACGATCAGAAGTCCGCAGATAATCAGACGTCGTGCGTCGAAGCCGCGGGAAAGCAGGATGCCGATGATGGGCATTTCCAGCATGGCGACCAAAGCGGCGGGCGAAAGAACCAGTCCCGCCCGGGTGGCCGAATAGCCCATCAGCGTTTGCATCATTTGCGGGAGCAGCACGGTCGTGGCATACAAGACCGCGTAGACGGCGAAGCAGATGACGGAGCAGATCATGAAGTTCCGCTCGGCGAAGAGCCGGACGTTCACGATCGGAGCAGGGTGGTGCAATTCCCAGATGACCGCGGTAACCAACGCCGCGCCGGCGACGATGGCCAGGATGAGAATGAAGTTGGAGCCGAACCAATCCAGTTCCTGTCCCCTGTCCAGGACCATTTCAAGGGAGGCCAATCCGATGGCCACGAGTCCCAGGCCGATGCCATCGACCGGCCGGGGTCGGGCGCGTTGGGCGGCCCGCTGGGCAATCAGGTAGGGCGGATCGCGCAGGACGATCTGGGTGAGGACCAGCGACAGGATTCCGACGGGAAGATTGATGTAGAAAATCCATCGCCAGGAATAGCTGTCGGTGATCCAACCGCCGAGGGTGGGGCCGAGCACGGGGGCGACCATGACGGCGATGGCATAGACGGCCATGGCCATGCCGCGTTTGGCGGCGGGGAAGGTATCCAGCAAAATCGCCTGAACGGAAGGCTGCAATCCCCCACCGCCGATGCCCTGGATGATTCGGAAAAAAATCAGCATGGGCAGGCTGGTCGCCATGCCGCACAACACGGAACTGAGCGTGAACAGGGTCACGCAGGTCATGTTGTAGCGTTTGCGGCCCATCAGGCCGGTGAGCCAGCCGGACAGGGGCAGGATCACGGCGTTGGAAACCAGGTAGCTGGTCAACACCCAGGTGGCTTCGTCATAGGTTGCGGCCATCGAGCCGGCGATGTGGGGGAGGGAGAGATTAGCGATGCTGGTGTCGAGCACCTCCATGAACGTCGAGAGGGTTACGGTGAGGGCGACGACCCAGGGATTGAACACCCTGTCGGCGCGATCCGGATTCAGGGAAATGCCGGCGGGGACAGCGCTCATTGGCTGGGCGCTCCGCCGATGCCATGGGCCGCGCTAACCAGCCGGCGTCCGGCGTCCGGCCCTTCGGGCTGCGAGCGGATGTCCACCTCCGGATCCACCGAAAGACCGGCCATCAGCGGCGTGTCGGGCGGATTCGGCTCGGTCAGTTCGATCCGGACGGGCAGGCGCTGAACCACTTTGACGTAATTGCCCGTGGCGTTCTCGGGCGGCAAGAGCGAG
>Ga0187867_10003160_pt1 | contig 13301 bp, 8 predicted proteins | sample June2016WEW_13_1_FD_132976 | JGI IMG/M metagenome (GOLD analysis project Ga0187867, IMG submission 132976) | Peatland microbial communities from SPRUCE experiment site at the Marcell Experimental Forest, Minnesota, USA - June2016WEW_13_10 | ecosystem: Environmental > Terrestrial > Soil >... | reverse complement strand
GATGGCGTCGCCGGCGCCGGACAGGCGGGTGGCGTCGCCTTCGGCTTCGGCTTGCCGGGCGTCGGCCTCGATCTCACCGAGAGCGACCTGGGCCGCAGCCCGTGCCAGGGCGATCACGGTCTGGTCGGGGTCGGCGTCGGGCTCTGCCACCGCGAGGCGCCGCAGCAGGTCCGCGACTTCGTCATCAGCAGTTTCGATCGCTTCGTGAAGGCTCGCCGAAGCCAAGAGCGCCCTGAAGGCGCCCCGCTGGAGCGGGTCGGCGAATAACGCCTCGTGCAGGCGACCGGACATGGCCTGCGGCTCACGGACGGCAAGCACAAGGGCGTCCAGACCAGCGCGTGCCCCCGGCGCAGCCGCTCCCGAGCGCCGGGCTCTAGGGCCGAGCGAACTTCTCGCGCCGTCTGGCAGCTCGTCGAAACCTCCCTCCTCGTCCGGCTTCCACGGCGGCTCCCCGTCAGAAGCACGCGACGGCCCTGCGCCGGCCCTGACCGGCTCGGCCGTCTTGCGCCCCGAGGCCTCGAAAGCCCGCACAAGAGCCTCCAAGCGTGGCCGTAGCCGTTCGGGGTCGAGCCTCGTGCGGTCCGAGACCGTGACTAGGAACTGGTCCCGCACGAGCTCGTTCGGGTGCTCGGCGACCATGGCGAGAGCGGCTTCGGCCGCGTGGGCTCGCCCCTCCCCGGTCTTGAGCTCGCTTGAGGCGAGCGTCTGTTCCACCCTGAAGGAGAGAAACGTCCGCGCGTTCTCCACCGCCTGTTGCAGAGCTTGAGGCTCCCGCATGGCGAGGTCAGCCGGGTCGCTTCCAAGAGGCAGGGCGGCGACGGCTACTTCTACCTCATGGCGTTTCTCCCACTCGTAAAAGCGCGCCGCCGCTGACTGACCGGCGGCATCGGCGTCAAAGGCGAGCACGACGCGCTTCGCGAATCGCCCGAGCAGGCGGAAATGCTCCTCGGTGAGCGAGGTCCCGCAGGTGGCGACAGCTCTGGGCATCCCGGCGGTGAAGAAACCGATCACGTCGGTGTAGCCCTCGCAGATGATCACCTCGCCGGCCTGCACGACGGCCTGCTTGGCCCAGTTGAGGCCGTAGAGGGTGCGCCGTTTCGAATAGATCGGTGTCTCGGGTGAGTTGCGATACTTCGGACCCGCCCCCTCCTCGGCGCCCGGCAGGATACGTCCGCCGAGCCCGATCGCTTTGTTGGAAGGGTCGAAGATGGGGAAGATGACCCGGCCCCGGAAGGCGTCCCGCAGGCCGTGCTGGCCCTCGTGGGCGAGACCCGCCTTGACGAGCAGGTCTCTGGGCGCCCGGACCGCGGCAACGAGCGCCCGGCCCGTTTCCGGCGCCCAGCCGAGGCGGAACTGGCGCACGGTCTCGCCCTCGTAGCCCCGCGAGCGCAGGTACTGCCGGGCGCGTTTCGCGTCCGGTCGGCTCAAGAGCTCCTCGTGGTAGAAGGCGACCGCCTGTTCCATGACGCCGTGCAGTGCCTGGCGCCCCTCGCGGTCGGGCTGGTCCTTGCCGGCGGTGTCGTGACGCACGGCGATCCCGCTGCGCGCCGCCAGTCGCTCCACGGCCTCGACGAAATCGCAGCCTTCGATGCTGCGCAGGAAGGTGATGGCGTCGCCCGATGCCTGGCAACCGAAGCAGTAATAGAGGCCCTCCTCGGCGTTGACGGAGAACGACGCCGTCTTCTCGGCGTGAAACGGGCACAAACCCACATAGCGTCGTCCGACCCTCTTGAGCGGCGTGTACTCCCCGATGAGGGCGAGGATGTCGGTTGCGGAGCGGACCGCAGCCACGTCCTCATCGGGTATTGCCATCGCCTGGACGGTACCGCGGCGCGCTGACGGTCGCGTCGTGCGCCCGCGGTACCCGTGTTGGGGGACTCGTGCTAGGCGGAGGCCTGCTTGGCCTTCTCGGCGTCGATGGCGAGCACAGCGTGGGCCGCCGCGAGCCGTGCGATCGGCACCCGGAACGGTGAGCAGCTGACGTAGTCGAGGCCGGCCCGCGCGAAGAAGTCGATCGAGGCCGGGTCACCGCCGTGCTCGCCGCAGACGCCGATCTTTAGGCCCGGCCGGGCGGCCCGGCCGCGCTCGACGGCGATGCGAACGAGCTCGCCGACGCCCTCGGTGTCGACGTTCTCGAACGGGTTCGCCTTGAGCAGGCCTTGGCTCAGATATGCGGCCATCATCCTGCCCTCGACGTCGTCGCGGCTGAAGCCGAAGGTCATCTGGGTCAGATCGTTCGTCCCGAAGGAGAAGAAGTCGGCCTCCTCGGCGATCTGGTCGGCGAGCAAGGCGGCCCTCGGAGTCTCGATCATCGTCCCGATGGCGACCTCGATCCGCTCGGCGACCTCGGAGCCCGCCTTGGCCTCCGCTTGCGCGGCATCCTGCAGGGCCTGCACGACCCAGGAACGGGCAAGCGCCATCTCCTCGCGCGAGACCGTGAGCGGGATCATTATCTCCACGACCGGGTGCCCGCCTGCCGCGGCACGTTCGTAGGCGGCCTCCATGAGGGCCCGCACCTGCATGGCGTACAGGCCCGGCTTGAGCACCCCGAGGCGCACGCCACGGACCCCGATCATCGGGTTGGCCTCGCGCCAGGCCTTGGCTGCCTCGAGGAGCTTGTCCTCTTCGGCGCTCAAGCCTTCCTTGGCCTGCTTGACGAGGAGTGACTCGACGTCGGGGAGGAACTCGTGCAAGGGCGGGTCGAGCCCGCGGACGATGACAGGCAGGCCGTCCATGGCTTCCAGGATCCCGAGGAAGTCGGCTTTTTGCGCCGCTCTCAGCTCCTCGAGGGCCGCCGCCGCCTCGTCATCGGTCGAAGCGAGGATCATGCGGCGCATGATCGGCAGGCGGTCGTCGCCGAAGAACATGTGCTCGGTACGGCACAGCCCGATGCCTTCGGCCCCGAGGTCGCGGGCCTTGGCGGCGTCGTCGCCCGTGTCGGCGTTGGCACGCACCCCGAGGCGGCCGGCACGCACGTCGTCGGCCCAGCTCAAGAGCTTGGTCAGCTCCGGGGGGGCCTCGGCGGCGATGAGGGGCACGGCACCGACGACGACGGTACCTTCCGAGCCGTCGATCGAGATGATCTCGCCCTCGCGCACGACGGTGTCACCGACCCGGAAAAGCTTGTCGGCAGCGCTTATCCGTAGGGCTTCGGCGCCGACGACGGCGGGCTTGCCCCAACCGCGGGCGACGACTGCGGCGTGGCTCACGAGTCCGCCCCTGGCGGTGAGGATGCCCTCGGCGGCGAGCATGCCGTGCACGTCTTCGGGCGAGGTCTCGTTGCGGACGAGGATCACATGCTCGCCCTTGGCTGCCGCCGCGGCGGCGTCGTCGGCGGTGAAGCAGGCGGTGCCGACAGCCGCGCCGGGCGAGGCAGCCAGTCCTTTCGCGATGATCGGAGCTGAGTGGTCGGCGAACTGTGGGTGGAGCACCGCCTCGATGTGGTCGGGGGTGATCCTTTGCAGCGCCTCCGCGTGGGTGAGGTGGATGGCCGGGTCGTCGACCATGTCGACGGCCATGCGCAGCGAGGCGCGCCCGGTGCGCTTGCCGACACGGGTCTGCAGCATCCAGAGCTTGCCCTGCTCGATGGTGAACTCCGTGTCGCACATGTCGCGGTAGTGCGCCTCGAGTCGGGCGAAGATGTCCATCAGCTCGTTGTAGATGGGGGGGAACTCGGTCTCGAGGGCAGAAAGCGGCTGAGTGTTGCGGATGCCGGCAACGACGTCCTCGCCCTGGGCGTTGACGAGGAAGTCGCCGTAAGCGCCTTTGGCTCCAGTGGCCGGGTCACGCGTGAACCCGACGCCGGTACCTGACTTGTCGTCCCGGTTGCCGAAGACCATGGCTTGCACGTTGACCGCCGTGCCGAGGTCGTTCGGGATGTGCTCGCGCTGGCGGTAGGCGACCGCCCGGGCGCCGTTCCACGAGGCGAAAACGGCCTCGATGGCGCCACGGAGCTGGTCGATCGGTGCCTGGGGGAAGGGATGGCCCGTTTCCTTCTCGACGACGGCCTTCAGCTCCTCCACAAGAGCTTGGAGATCGGCGGCAGCCAGCTCGGCGTCGGAGGCGCCCGTACGCTCCTTCAGCGCCTCGAGGGGCCCGTCCAGCAGCTCGCCGGAGACGCCGAGGACGATACGGCCGTACATCTGCACGAAACGGCGGTAGGAGTCGAAGGCGAACCGCTCGTCACTGGTCTGCTTGGCGAGACCCTCGACCGAGCGGTCGTTGAGACCGAGGTTCAAGACGGTGTCCATCATGCCCGGCATCGAGAACTTCGCTCCCGAGCGGACCGAGACGAGCAGCGGGTCGTCGGCGTCGCCGAGGTGCCGTCCCATGCGCCCTTCCAGCTTTGCCAGGTGTTCTGTTATCTCAGCGTCGAGCCCTTCGGGCCACCCGGCACCCATGTACGCTCGGCAGGCGTCGGTCGAGATTGTGAAGCCGTGGGGGACCGGCAGACCGAGCACGGAGGTCATCTCGGCCAGGTTGGCCCCCTTTCCACCGAGAAGATCCTTGAGCTCCATAGGAGCACGAGGGTGCTCGTGGTCGAAGTCGAAGACGTAGCCCATGAAGGCCTCCTGGAATTGTCGGTACATGGAGCCTAAACGCGACCTGGGTGGTACTCGCAAGACGGGGGGTCGCGACCACGCGGTCCCCACCGCTTCCATGCCCCGCTCTGGCACCTCGCCGGCCCGCGATGGGGGACTGCCCGGCCGAGATGGGGTCCTTGCCCTCGCCTTGGCTCAGATGTCGAGCCGGCCGCGAAGGTGGCTCACGAGCTCGTCGATCGGGAGTCTCGTCTGTTCGGTCGAGTCGCGTTCGCGCACCGTCACCTGCTGATCGTCGAGGCTTTCGAAGTCGACCGTGACGCAATAGGGCGTCCCGATCTCGTCCTGTCGCCGGTAGCGCCGACCGATCGACTGTGTCTCGTCGTACTCGCACATGAAATTGCGCTGGAGGCGGTGCAGCACCTCGCGTGCCAGCGGGGAGAGGGTGTCCTTTTTCGACAGCGGCAGCACGGCCACGTGGTAGGGGGCGATGCGGGGGTGCAGGCGAAGCACGACGCGCCGTTCCCCGGCGATCTCGTCCTCCTCGTAGGCGGCGAGGAGGAAGGCCATCATGGCCCTGGTGGCGCCCGCTGCCGGCTCGACGACGTGGGGGATGTAGCGCTCGCCGCTCGCCTGGTCGAAATGCTCGAGCGAGGTGCCCGAGTGCTCTTGGTGGGCGCGCAGGTCGAAGTCGGTCCGGTTGGCGATCCCTTCGAGCTCCCCCCAGCCCCAAGGGAAGAGGAACTCGACGTCTGTGGTCCCCGAGGAATAGTGCGAGAGCTCCTCGGGGTCGTGCGGGCGCAGGCGCAACTTCTCACGGGCGATCCCGTATCGCGTGTACCAAGAGAGCCTTTCCTCGCACCAGTACTGCTGCCAGCGCGGGCTGTCCGCCGGAGGCACGAAGTACTCCAGTTCCATGAGCTCGAACTCGCGGGTGCGGAACACGAAGTTGCCGGGCGTGATCTCGTTCCTAAAGGCCCGGCCGATCTGGGCGATCCCGAAAGGTGGTCGGCGCCGCATCGTCGTTTCGACGTTGAGGTAGTTCACGAACATGCCCTGAGCGGTCTCAGGCCTCAAATAGGCGACCGAGGAGTCTTCTTCGACCGGGCCCACGAAGGTCTTGAACATGAGGTTGAACGGGCGGGCCTCGGTCAGGTCCGAGGAGCCGCAGTTCGGGCATGTTGCCTCGATCTGATCGGCCCGCCACCGCTCTTTGCACTTGCGGCAGTCGACGAGCGGGTCGGTGAACGTCGCCAGGTGGCCGGACGCCTCCCAGACCTTGGGGTTGGTCAAGATGGCGGCGTCGATCGGCAGGACGTCGTCCCGCTCTTGGATCATCGCCCGCCACCAAGCCTCACGTATGTTGCGGAGCATGAGGGCTCCGAGTGGCCCGTAGTCGTAGGTCGAGCGGATACCGCCGTAGATCTCGGCCGAAGGAAAGACAAAACCGCGCCGCTTGCACAAATTGACGACGGCGTCGAACAAACCGAGGTCGGGCGTGGGCTCAGAAGGGGTCGGCATGGCGGCAGACTACCTGCAGGCGGCGGGACCCCTGTGCTTGGCCGGCGGCGAGCCGGCCGTATCGGCCCGGCACAAGAGTTCCCGACGCTATAGGGCTTAATAGGCTAAGACGCGAGTGGCGGCCAGCCGGCGTCGTCGAGAAGCGGTTCTGGCCTGATGGCGCTCTCCGCCTCCAAAGCGGCCTCCGTTGTCGGGTCTTGATCGGGTTCTGTTCCTTGGCCGGTCGCGTCGTGAGCGGATGGGTCCCCAGCCGCCTCCTCGAGACTTGAGGCGTCGTCTTGCCTAGCCGGACGGTCGTCCCGCCACCCGGCCGTTGTGATCTCGGCTCCCCGATGGGCTGAGCGCACCCTTCGGTCCAAGTGGTGCTCCGTGGCGAGCATGGCTAGGCGCTCGGCTTCAGCAGTGATCCGGCTCGGCGGCATCTCGAGCGCCTGGCGGAGACCACCTGTGAGGACCTGGCGAATGAGGCGCACCGTTTCGGGCGAGACGGCCTGTCCCCGCCGGCACGAGCGGCACAAAAAGCCACCTTCACCGGCGTCGAAGGCGACCAGCTCGACCTCGTTTCCGCACCCGGCGCAGCACTCGAGCGACGGTCCGACTCCCTCGAGAGCGAGGAGCTTCCAGAGGAACGCGCCGAGAAGTGCCGGGGAAATCCGTTCCTCCAGGGTCCGCAGCGCCCCCAAGAGCATGCGGAACAATTGCTCCATGGGCTGTCTCTCGAGGGCTATGTGGTCCACGACCTCGAGCATCGTCAGCGCGACCGGGACCCTGTCGAGGTCCGCGCGAATTGCCTTGAAATGCTGGATCGCCTCGACCTGGTTCACGACATCTAACTCGCGTCCCCGCCAGCACATCATCTTCACGTGGGTCAAGGGCTCGAGCCGTCCGGCGAGGCGGCTCTTGGTCTTGCGGATCCCCTTGGCCACGGCGCGGACCTTGCCGTGCTCGGGGGTTGCAAAGGTGACGATCCGGTCGGCTTCGCCGAGCCGGATCGTCCGCAGCACCACGCCTTCGTCGCTGTAGGTGGCCATCGCGCAGTCAGTTCCTCATCCGCGCTCCGACGGAGATCAGGGCGACGACGACGACGAAGGCGACAAGCAAGGTGACCGCCGGCTCGTCGCCCATGATGGCGATGGCCACGACGAAAGCGAAGGCGATGAAGCCTAGGAACAGTCCCGAGATGACCCCGATGTGGTCGCGGATCCGGAACGGCTCGCGTGCTTGGTCATTCAACGCTGCACCCCTCCGTAGCGGCGATCGCGGCGCTGGTATTCCCCGACGGCGTCGAAGAGGTTCTGGCGACGGAAGTCCGGCCAGAGGACGTCGGTGAAGACGAGCTCGGAATAGGGGAGCTCCCAGAGCAGGAAGTTCGAGATGCGGAACTCGCCCGAGGTGCGGATCACGACATCGGGGTCCGGCATGTCAGGCCAGTAGAGCCGGGAGTGGATGGCCTTCTCGTCGATCTTCTCGGCTGGCACCCCGTCGGCCACGAGCTGGCGCACGGCGTCGACGATCTCGGCCCGCCCGCCGTAGTTGAAACAGATCGTGAGCGTCAATCTCCGGTTCGAGGCGGTGAGGCCCATCGACTCGTCCATGTGACGGATCAACCGGCGCGGGACGCGCCAGTCGCGGCGACCGGCGAAGCGGATACGTACTCCCTTCGCGTTGAGGTCGTCGCGGTGGCGGGTGAGGATGCCCTCGTTGAAGTTCATGAGATAACGCACCTCATCGGGCGGGCGGCGCCAATTCTCTGTCGAGAAGGCGAACATCGTCAGCCAGCCGAGTCCTAGGTCGAGCGCTCCCTCGACTGTGTCGAACATGGCCTCTTCACCCGCGGCATGCCCTTCGGTACGGGGCAGCCCGCGCTGACGCGCCCAGCGCCCATTACCGTCCATAACGCACGCGACGTGCTTTGGGACCCGGTTCGGATCGATGTTCGCGACAGCCATCGTGCCGAAGTTACTCCTGGTTTCTTGCCAGAAGGCGGCCCAGCTCGCTGGAAACGCGTTCCTGGGCGCCGATCGTCACTTCCCGGGCACCCTAGCTGTCGTTTCCAGCTGTCCTACTCGAGCGGCCCAATCTCGGCCTCCACCGCCGCCACGAGGTCTCCTGAGCTGACGAGCCCGATCGTGGCGTCGACATCGGGCTTGAGCGCCCGGTCGTGCACGAGCGTGGGCACGACCTTGCGCAGCGACGCGATCGCCGCCTGGGTGGCCGGGCCGGCCAGCAACGGGGCGCGAAGCTCGCACGCCTGGGCGGCCGCAAGCACTTCCATGGCGATGACCGCCTCGGCATTGCGCAGGCAGTCGCGGGCATGGCGAGCAGCGATCATGCCCATGGAGACGTGGTCCTCCTGGCCTGCCGAGGACGTTATGGAGTCGACGGACGCCGGGTGAGCCAGGGTCTTCATCTCCGACACGAGCGAGGCGGCGGTGTACTGGCACACCATGAACCCGGAGTTGACGCCGGCTTCGCCGACGAGGAACGGAGGAAGACCGTTCGAGGTCTTCGGGTCGAGGAGCCGGTACAGCCTTCGCTCGGAGATAGACGCCAGCCCGACTGTCGCAGCGGCCAGGGAATCGCAGGCGAGGGCTACAGGCTGACCGTGGAAATTGCCGCCGGAGAGGATCTCACCGGTCTCTGTCAATACGACAGGGTTGTCGGAGACGGAGGACAGCTCGATCTCGAGGGTCTCGGTGCTCTTGCGGACCACATCGCGAAAAGCGCCGTGGACCTGGGGAGCACAACGTATCGAATAGGCGTCTTGGACTATGTGGTCGCTCTTGCGGTGCGACGAAAGGATCTCGCTGCCGGCCAGGAGTCGCATGAGGTTGCGAGCCGAGGCGAGCTGGCCCGGGTGAGGGCGCAGCCCCACGACGCGGGCATCAAAGGCGCGGTCGGTCCCGAGGATCGCCTCGATGGTAAGTGCGGCCGAGATGTCGGCGATCTTGGCGAGCTGGACGGCTCGCCAAGCAGCCAGAACGCCGATGGCGGTCATGCCCTGCGTGCCGTTGATGAGCGACAGTCCCTCCTTGGCCGCGAGCACGAGCGGTTCGAGGCCGCATCTGCGAAGGGCGGCCATGGCGGGGAGCCGCTCGCCCTCGAAACGGACCTCGCCTTCGCCGATAACAGGGAGGGCGAGATGTGCGAGTGGCGCGAGGTCCCCCGAGGCCCCGAGCGAGCCCTGCTCGGGCACGACGGGCAGGATGCCGTTTTGGAGCATCTCGACAAAGCGCAGCACCACTTCGCGCCGTACTCCCGAGTGGCCGAGGGCGAGGACGTGGGCGCGCAAGGCCAGCATGGCGCGGACCTCCTCGGCCGCCAGCTCGCTTCCGACCGCCACCGCATGTGATCGGAGAAGGCCGTGTTGGAGGGCCGTGGAGTGATCCGGCGTGAGGTGCACGTCGGCCAGGCTGCCGAACCCGGTCGTCACTCCGTAGACGACTAGGCCTTTCTCGAGGGCTGCCACGACGACCTGCCTGGAGGCGTCGACCTTCGCCAGCACGTCCTCGTTCAGCTTGGCGGGGGCACCTCGGGCGATCTCGGCTACGTCCTCGATCCGCAGCGACCCCCCAAGTTCGACTGGTGCGAGCTCGGTCACGAGCCGAGTATTGCAGCGCGCGAAGGCCATGTCGCGCCTGCCGGCAAGCTGGTGCCGCTTGCCGAGCTGTCGTGGGCGCAAAGCGCTGGACGATGGTCGAGGCTCGGGCGGCCTCACTCGACGGCGCGGCCCCTCTGAAGGGAAAGAACGTCGTCACAGCCGTCGACGAGATCGGGGTCGTGAGTCGACAGGATGACAGTGGCCCCATCTTCGGCCGCGTTCCGCAACAGGGCGAAGACGAGGTCCCGACTGGCGGCGTCGAGCTCGGAGGTGGGCTCGTCGGCAATGATCAGCCGTGGCTCGGACACGATGGCCCGGGCGACGGCAGTTCTTTGCTGCTGACCTCCCGACAGATCTCTTGCCAGCTGTCCACCGGCGTTGTCCAGTCCGAGGGTCGCAAGAGCGCTCTCGACGCGGACGGCCACCTCGTGGCGGGGAAGGCGCATCAACTGGAGAGGCAGGGCGACGTTCTCGGCCGCGCTGAGCGCGTCGGCCAGGCCGAATGTCTGGGGAACGAAGCCGAGGCTCGTGAGCGCTCCACGGCCGCGGCCGGCCAGGCTCACACCATTGACCGTCACCTCGCCCTCGCTCGGGCCGATGATGCCGGCCAGGACGTGGAGCAGGGTTGTCTTGCCGGACCCGGCAGGGCCGGTCACGCCCAGCACCCGGCCTGTCTCGGCCTTAAGGTCGACCCCGCTCAGCACTGTCCTCGATCCGATCCGCACTTTGATGTTGCTCGCCCGCAGGAGGATCGGCGCCTGGTCGCTTCGAGCGAGGCTAGGCACGGGCCTCCCCCTGCCCCGGTCCCGCGTCATGGCGCGAAACCCTCGCCGGGCGACTCGGCACCCTCAAGATCGGCGAGGCGCAAGTCGACGCCGTCAGGCTGACGACGGATGCGTACGAGAGCGTTGGGTGGGAGAACCTCGAGCACGTCAGGGGGGAGCTGCACCGAGCCGTCGGCACCTACAACAGCGAACTCCTCGCCGTGGCGGCCTTCAGCTCCCACGCGCCCGTCGCGGATCGTGACCGTCCTCGGCATCGCGGCCGCGACGGCCGGGTCGTGGGTGACCACGACGATTGTGGACCCGAGCTGCTCGTTTATCGCACGCAGAAGGGCGATAGCGCTGTCTCGTTCCTCAGCGTCGAGCTGGCTTGTGGGCTCGTCGACGAGAAGTAGGCTCGGGCTGGCAGCTACCCCGACGGCAAGGGCTACGAGCTGCTGTTCACCACCCGAAAGGCGGCTTACCTGTTGGGCGGCGAGAGGGCCAAGGTTCAACTGCCCGAGTACGTCCGCCGGCTCTTTCACGAGATGGTTCAAACGGCGTGCGCCAAGTTGGGCGAACCAGATGTTCTGCTCGCTCGTGGCATAAGGGAGCAGATTGGTGCCGGCGTCTTGGAGCACTATGCCGACCTCGGTCGCCCGCAGCATGCGCAATTCACCTGACGAGAGCTCCCTCAGCTCCCGGCCGCCCACCACGATCCGTCCTGCGGTGGGCTGCATCAGTCCGCCGAGCAGCTTCAAGAGCGTGGACTTTCCTGTTCCGGAGGGCCCCAACAGAGCCAGCATCTCTCCCGGGTCGATATCGAGGTCGACCCCGCGCAGCGCCACGACCTGGAACCCCTCGCTCGTGTAAAGGTGCACAAGGGCGCGTAGGTGAGCATCGAGTCCGATGTGGCGCCGCGCCGTGTTCACGGGTGCAGTTCTCGCCGGCGATCGCCGGCGAAGTCGGCCGACTGCCCCGCTCATCGTTGGGAGATCCTGAGCTTGTCGGGAGTGGAGGCGGCTCCCACCAAGGCGACCGAGATTGCGCTCACCGCACCCAGAAGGGCCGCGGCACCGGCCACCACGACGAGGAGCCAACCCACGGGCATGTCGAAGCGCAGCGGCGCGCCACCGGAGAGCCCGGTGAACTCAGGTACCGAGGGCAGGCAGAACCGTGCTGCGGCTATGCCGGCCACCGCGCCGGCAACGAGGCCGGTGGCGCAGACGATGCCGAGCTCACAAGCCATCGCCTTGACCAGGGTGCGCCGGGGCAGGCCGACAGCTCGCAGCGCCACTGCCTCGACGGCGCGCCGGCGGGTGGTGGCAGCGATGGCAAAGAGCATCGACCCGGTCGCGAGCAGGGCGCTCTCGACTCCCACGACGAGGAAAAGCTCGAAGGCGAGGGTCGGGCCGTCCTTTTGGAACGCCAGCTCCAGCGTGCTTGCGGTGCGGATGGAGGTGACACGAATGCCTTGTTTCAAAAGACGCCCGATGACAGCCGCGCCGGAGCCGGCTGCGGGCGACAGCCAGACCTGCTTGACCGAATATATGTCGGGCAGTGTTTCGTCTCTCAAGGCGTCGTTGAGGTCCACCATGACGGCGTTCGTCCCGACGGCGGGTAGCGCAGCCACGCGCATGGCGCCATTGACCGTCAGGGGGGTGCCGTCGAGGTCGGAGACCGAGTACTGCGCGGAGCCTGTCGGCCCGTTCGCCGACAACGAGGCGACGACGTCGGTCACGACGGCGGGAAGCAGTTCCGGCACGTCGGCCGGTGCGATCACGGGTGGGGCCTGGCCGGCTACGTAGCTGAACAAAGCGTCGAGCCCGGAGGTTGAGCTAGAGATCGACGAGGCCTGCCCTGGAGGGTCCTGTGTGACACGCCAGGTTCCTCGCCGGGAGAGCCCGGCGGCGACATCTTCGAAGCGCGCACCGTTGCTGACGGCGATCCTTTCGATCTCGATCGGGATCTGGGCGGACTGAGGCTGGGCGTCGGTGGAAGGCCCCGGCCACGAGGCGGTGATGGACTTCAGCTGGCATACGCTCAGGCAGTCACCTTCGAGCCAGGTGAGGTAGTCATGCCTCCCGGGAGACAGCGGTCCGACGGTGACCGACTGGGAGGCGCCGTACTGCTCGTTGTAGACGCCCACAACGAGAGACGGTCTCGGGCTGACAGCTGCGCGCAGGTCGATTGTCATCTCCAAGGTGCCGCCCTGGACGAGGACGTCACTGGCCACGAGGGGGTCGAGGTATCGGGCGACCGCGGCGGGCGAGGCGGCGCCCGGCTGATTGGGCCATGCGGCGACTCGAGCAAAACGAGCAGCGTCAACGGCGAGCAGGGTCCCCTGGGAGTTGGACGTCACTTCGGCGGCCATCGCTTCTCGTCCCGATGGATCCGCCTGCCGGACCGCTCGGACGAAGTCGACCGTCGGCGGCACCGAAACGGTGAGGACCCGGTCGGATCCTGTGAGGAAGGCGGCTTGCATCGACCGGTTGGACCGGTCGACGAAGAACCCGGCGACGGAAAAGCAGACGAGGCTCACCGCGATCGCGATGATCACCGCCTGGCGGATGATCCCCGACTTATGGGCGACGCGTTGAAGACCGAGACAAAGGGCGAGTTTTGCAGAGAACCGAATCGCCGCCGCGAACAAGCGGCAGCCCAAGGGGACCGCCCGGGCTGCGATCACTCCGGCAGCCAGCGCGATCAGCCCCGGGGCAAGGGCGGCGAGCGGTTGTGATCTCGCCTGCGGCCCCACTCCCGAGGCAGACAGCTGTACGACGGCGGCGAGGGCCAGTGCGATGACGAAGGCTTCACCGGCAAGCCCGAGAGCGACACCGAGACGTGAGCGGCCAGCTGGTGAGCGGTCGGTCGAAT
>Ga0187867_10003159_pt1 | contig 13302 bp, 12 predicted proteins | sample June2016WEW_13_1_FD_132976 | JGI IMG/M metagenome (GOLD analysis project Ga0187867, IMG submission 132976) | Peatland microbial communities from SPRUCE experiment site at the Marcell Experimental Forest, Minnesota, USA - June2016WEW_13_10 | ecosystem: Environmental > Terrestrial > Soil >... | reverse complement strand
GCCCCGAACATCTCCAACGAATCATCGAAGCCACCAGGCAGTATCAGGCAGCCCATCCCAAGCAGGCAAAGCAACGGAAAGACCGCCAGCATAATGCAAAGAACTAACTGTACGATGTACTAGATGAGTGTTCTCTAAGTAACTATGCATATGACCCCAGCAATGTTTTAATGGGGCATGCCCTTTCACAGGAGACGTCGGCTCCTGGTCTTCAGCGAGGACGAGCAGCGCATGTTGGAGCGCCTGCGCAAGTCGCGCACTGAGCAGAACAGGCGTACGGTGCGCGCGGCGATCTTGCTGGACTCGGTCGCCGGTCTGAGTGATCAAGCCATTGCGCGGGCCCAGCGGGTGAACCGTAACACGGTGATCCTCTGCATCCAGAAATGCCTTCGCTTTGGCGTGCAGGTGGCCTTAGGAGAATTACCGCGTTCGGGCAAGCCGCGTCGGGTTTCGGATGCGGCGATGGCTTGGGTTCAGAACTGTGCCGGTCAGAAGCCCAAGGAGTTGGGCTACGCCCAAGAGTTATGGACCTACGGTCTGCTGACCGCCCACCTGCGGCAGCAGGCCCGAGCGGCGGGATACCCGGAACTGGAGCGGGTGAGCCGCTCCAAGCTGCATAAGATCTTGCTGCAGGGGGAACTTCGCCCCCATAAGGTTCGTTACTATGTGGAGCGCCGGGAGCCGGAGTTCGAGTCCAAGATGGCGGCCATACTGCATGTTTACAAGGAAGTAGAGATTCTCAATAAAGGACTGCTGCGCGGCGAGATTCGCGAGCCGGGGACGGTTACGATGTCCTACGACAAGAAACCCGGTATTCAGGCGCTGGCGCAGAAAACGCCCGACCGACCGCCCCTGCCTGGGCAGCATGCCAGCCCGACCCGGGACTACGAATACAAACGGCTGGGAAGGGTTTCGTTGCTGGCGGGGCTGGATCTGCACCGTGGCACGGTCACCGAGATGGTCAGCGAGACGCATAAGAGCAAGGACTTCATTGAGTTCCTGAAAAAGCTGGATACGGCCTATCCGACCGCCACGACGTTGCGACTGATTCTAGACAATCACTCCGGCCATATCTCGAAGGAGACGCAACACTACCTAGCGAGTCGGCCGCAACGCTTTCAGTTCGTCTTCGTTCCTAAGCACGGTTCGTGGCTCAATCTGGTGGAGAATATGTTCAGCAAGATGGCGCGCAGCATGCTCCGAGAGATCCGGGTGCACAGCAAACAGGAACTCATCCAGCGAATCCACCTGTATTTCCAAGAAGTCAATGCAGCTCCGCTGGTATTCCGATGGAAGTATAAGATGGATGAGGTCTCTATTGATTAATTACTTAGAGAACGATGATCTAGAAGCTTGAAGCTGCTTTTCAAATCGCCATCGCTCCCACTTCTTTTTCCACCTCTGTGGTTTCCACCATCACGATGGCATCCCAGGGACAGCCGTCGAGGAAGCAGCCGTCGGGGCCTTTGCTGAGGCACTTCTTGCAGCCGATGCAGAGGATGGGATCGACCGCGATTCGGCCGAAGGGCGTGCTGTCCTCGTCGGGTACCCAGAACATGCAATCTTCCACTGGACAATACTCCACACACGCGGGCGAGCCGGCGCATCCGGTGCAGCATTCCGTGATCACGGCCAATTCTTTGGGCTTCTTTTTACGAGGCGTGGTAAGGCCTTTGGACTTTGGTTCCCACTTGAGTTCGTCGGGAACCATCCCCACGGCCTTGGTTGCTCCGGGTGCGGCAGGCATGGCGTCGATTATACCTCAAGAAGCTCTTATCTCTCAGCCCTTCGCTGTTTGCTCTGTTTGCTCTGGCCCGCCCCGAAATGACACTCTGTCTCCCAATCGTGACGGTCCACAGCATTTTCCACGCGGCCAACTCTGCTATAGTGAACCCCTGCAAAGGAGCACCCGATGGCTGGAAAAAGTCTCAACCGAGTTCAACTGATCGGCAATCTGGGGAAGGACCCCGAAATCAAATACACGCCGCAGGGCACGCCCGTGGCCAAGCTGACCATCGCCACCAACGAGCGATTCAAGGATAAAGCAGGCGAATGGCAGGATCGCACCGAGTGGCACAACGTCGTGCTCTGGCAGCGGCTCGCCGAAATTGCCGGGGAATATCTGAAGAAGGGCGGAAAAGTTTATATCGAAGGCCGACTGCAAACCCGTTCCTGGGACGATAAAACCAGTGGTCAGAAAAAGTATATGACTGAAGTGGTGGGCAGTGACCTGATCCTGCTCGGAGGACGCGGCGAAGGCGGTAGCGGAGAATTCAGCGGAAGCTCGCGCGGCGCCTCCGCCGGCGGCGGAAACAACTTCGACCAGCGCACGCCCGAGCCCGAGCACGCCGTTGGCGCAGCTTCAGGGCCGATCACGGATGAGGATATTCCGTTCTAGCAAGCGGGTTCCCGGCGCAGGGAAGGCGACAGATGAGGGCATGGCTATGACCTCGTTGAACATCTCCCTTCCGGAAGCTTTAACAGTACGTCGAAGGACAGGTTGCGTCGGGCGACCGGGGCACTCTTCAGTGAATACATCCGCGAGTTGATTCGCCAGGATAAGGAAAGACGACTTCACTCACTGGAACAGGACCTGGTTGCAGCCACCAAGGGACCGAAAATAGAAGTGGCCGTTGCCAAGCGGCACTTCGCGCGCGGACTGGCCGCCATTGAAGCGAGCTGCGATTCGCCTCAGTGACATGGCGGCTAGCGACATCTTGGGCCAGTCCGACTGGCACCGTTGCGATGCGGGCGACGCGTCAACCACCCCATGGGAAACTGCGGTGACTTCCTCTTTGATCCCCGCTTATTTTAAGAAATCAGTGCGCCGCCCCGGCTGGCCCCTTCCTGACCGCTTTCTTCAGAGCGAAAACGATCGGCACGCAACCGAAGCAAACTAAAGCCATGTAGCGGAAATCATCCACGTAAGACCATAGACGCGCCTGTCCGTTGAGAGCTTGATTAATGAGCCCGTATGCTTGCTGCAGCGCTGTGGTGGACGAGGCTCCCCGGGCGCTCAAATACTGTTGCATCCCTTGCATCGCTCCTAGAACGCCGACCCGGCCGGGATCCAACGAATGTGCCAGTTCGTTGCGATGCACCTGTTCATGGCGCGCCACGATGGTATTCACCAAGGAGATCCCAATACTTCCGCCGATATTGCGCAGAAGATTGTAGAGGCCACTCGCGTTTCCGATCTCTTCATTCTTCAGGAAAGCCATCGCGGTGGTCGAGAGGGGCACAAAGACGCATCCCGATCCAAAGCCGCTGATTATGATCGCCCATAGAAAAGTCCACTGCCCGATGGAGAGGTTGACCTCGCCAAACCAAAGACTGGCGGCGCCGAACAAAGAGAAGCCGAAGGCGATGAGCCAGCGGTTATCCATTTTCGCCGTAAGGTACCCAATGATGGGCATGGCGAGAATCGCTCCGACGCCGCGCGGACTTACCGCCCAGCCCGCCGCCAGCGCGGTGTATCCCATCAACTCCTGATAGAACAGTGGCAACAGTGTTATGAGGCCATAGATGCCAGCTCCGAAAAGGCCAATCAGCAGGCATCCGATGGCGAAGTTGCGATGGCGGAAGACGCGCAAATCGACCAGAGGCTGCTTATGGCGGAATTCTCGAATGAGAAACGCTACAAGACTGATAACCAGGATGGTTGCAGCCCAACGAATCCAGGTCGCTGCGAACCAGTCGTCTTCCTGACCTTTGTCGAGAATGATCTGCAGGCAGCCCAGCCAGACGGCAAGCAGCCCCAGCCCGATCCCATCAAACTTGCCGGGATGCGCGTCTTTGATATATGGAGGATCTACCACGTAGCGGGAGATCATGAAAATGGCAAAGACACCGATCGGAATGTTGATGTAGAACGCCCACCGCCAGGAGTAAGTATCGGTCAGCCATCCTCCGAGAGTTGGGCCGAGAACGGGGGCTACGACCACTCCCAGAGCAAAAACAGCCATGGCCGATCCCCGTTTTTCTGGAGGAAATGTCTCGAGCAGAATCGATTGCGACAGAGGCTGCAGTGCCCCTCCGCCAGCGCCTTGCATAGCGCGCGCAATGAGGATCAGGGCAAGGCTGGTCGCTGCCCCGCAAGCGAACGAGGAGAAAGTAAAAATTACGATGCAGGTAATCAGAAATCTCTTACGTCCAAAGCGCAGCGAGAACCACGTACTGGCTGGCAGGATAATCGCGTTTGCCACCAAGTAGCTGGTCAGCACCCATGTGGCCTCATCGTTGGTTGCGGACAGACTACCCGCGATGTAAGGAAGGGCGACAGCCGCGATGGAAGTATCAAGCACTTCCATGAACGTCGCTAGCATAACCGCGACGGCAACGAGCCAGGGATTGCCTCCGCCTGGGGCGGCACCGCTACGTGTCGGTTTCATTGCCGTTCGGCTCCAAGCCTCGGTACGGAGTAAGCATGTAAAGATGCGTCCATAAGCTCGGGGGTTTCAAAGTTGTTGCTGGCCGCCACGGGTGCGTCAGACAAAGGCACGAACACTAACCCATTCCTTGAACTATCATGGCAGGCGGAGAATATTTATGACCGAACAGCTGGCCGATAAGAAATGCGTTCCCTGTCGCGGCGGAGTGCCTCCCCTCCAGGGCAAGGCGCTTGAGGCGCTTCACCAGGTCGTTCCCCAATGGAGCGTCGTCCACGAGCATCACATCACTCGCGAGTTCAAGTTTCCAGACTTCGCGAGCGCACTCGAATTCGTCAACCAGGTGGGCGCACTCGCCGAGGAACAAGGCCATCATCCCGACGTTCTTCTGGCTTGGGGAAAGGCCGCGGTCACGCTGTGGACGCACAAGGTCGAGGGCCTCACGGAGAGTGATTTCATTATGGCAGCGAAGATCGACCGGCTACTGGGTTGAAAGGCTTCATAATTCGGGCGTTTTCCGGAAGCCTTGATGGCCCATTCCCAGCCGCATCGCCAGCGCCCATAGCCCTGCAGGAATCAGCATGACTAATCCTGTACTTGTGGCCACCGTGCGAGCGGAGACTCCGGAATCGAGCAGGCGTCCACACAGGAAAGCTCCGGCGGCGATGGTGAACATGGAGAAACCCAGGTCGGCGGAGAAGACGCGGCCGCGGAAACGGTCGTCGGTATGAAGCTGCAGCAAGGTTGTGGAGAACACCCAGACGGTTGATCCTCCCGCGTGCGCGAGCAGGGCGCAAGCGCTCGCCATCCACACCGTGCGGCTACTCCCCAGAGCTCCATATCCAATCGCGACCGTGAGATAACCAAAGAAGATTCCAAGCTGCAGCCTACGGTCGCTGCGGGCTGCCCAGCGGGACGCGATCAGCGGGCCGACGAGCGCTCCCAGGCCGCGCCCCCCCAGCAGAATGCTCATGCCCAGCATCGCTCCGCGGGCGGCGTCGACATTGCGCCAGTGCACCGCGAACTCATGCGCGCCCATCACGGTGAAAATCACCCAGCTTGGGCCAATCATGAGCTCGCCCGCCTTCGCAAAGATCGCGGGTAGCAGCGTGCGATGACTGCGTACGTAGCGGATGCCTTCCAGGACAGGTGAAAAATCGACCAGATCGCGCGGGCGCAATGGCGCCGCGGACTGGGCGTGTGGCTCGGCAAAATGCATTCCTCCGATCAAAATGGCCGAGACCAAGAACGACAGGGCATTGAGGATAAACACGGCCTCCCGACCGAAGAAGGCTGCGACCGCTCCGCCCACGGAAGCACCAATCAACAGGTTCACCGACCATGTAGCCGAGGAGAGCGTGTTCGCGATGAGCACTTCTTCCTTGGCGGCAATATTGGGGACCACCGCGCTGCGGGCCGGTTCGAAAAACGCGGCCATAACGGTCTCCGCCAGCAGCAAGGGATAGACGAGCCCTACCATGGAACGCGAGCGCACCAGCAGCATAGCCAGCACGACAGCAAAACGGATCAGATCAGCGGCAATCATGACCTGTTTACGGCGCAGGCGGTCATTCACCACTCCCGCCGTTGGACCCACCAGAGTCTGCGGCAGAACCTGCAGAACTAGAGCCAGGGCTACCGAGCTGGCATGGCCCGTCAACTGCAGCAGCAGAGTGTAGATTGAAAGCGTGTAGAACCAATCGCCAATCTCGCTGACGATCTGTGCCATCCAGAGGCGGCGGAAATTGCGATTACCACCCAGCAGCCGCGCGTATGACGCGAACGAGATGGACGGAGCACCGAGTTCTGGTTCGGGTTCCATGCAAATGGCTAGGGTAAGTGGTAAGCCTGCAGTTTGGGAATGCGATCAGCCACTTTAAGGCAAACCGACCGAGAGAGGGTGCCGTCAAAGGTCGCGAGCCTTCTTAAGATTCCGGATGCAGCCTGATCTTCAGATCCTCGGCAATTTGTTTACCGTGGAAGCGTCCGTTCTCGATAAAAATTTCATTCGTACGCGATCCTGCTACGATCACACCGGCAACGTAGATTCCGGCCACATTGCTCTCCAGCGACACCGGATCGCAAACCGGGCGATGCTGCTCGGCCGAGAGTTCGATTCCCATGCTGCGCAAAAAATCGTAGTCAGGATGGTAGCCGATCAGCGCCAGCACAAAATCATTCTTCAACCGAATTGGTCCTTTCGGCGTGTTGATCACCGCGTGGTCCACGCCAATTTCCTGGACCGCGCTGTTGAAATAAGCTTCGATGTCGTTGTTCTTGATGCGATTTTCCAAATCCGGCTTGATCCAATACTTCACGTGGTGGTGCAGTTGTGAGCCTCGATAGACCAGGGTCACGCGGGCGCCATGGCGCCACAAATCCAAAGCCGCGATAGCTGCGGAGTTCTTGCCGCCGATGACCAGAACTTCGGTATCGTAGTAGGGATGAGCGTCTCCGTAATAGTGCGACACCTTGGGCATTTCTTCGCCCGGAATGCAGAGTTGGTTGGCTAGATCGTAGTAGCCGGTGGACACAATCACTTTGCGAGAATGGTAGTCGTTGGGACGTCCGACGCGATCGCTGGTTGTAATAATAAAATCCCCGTCTTCGCCGTTCACCGTCTTCACCCATTCGTATTGGCGAATGTCGAGATGGTAGTGCTCCGAAACCTTGCGGTAATACTCCAGAGCCTCTTCGCGAGTGGGCTTTTGCCGCGCTGTAGTGAAGGGAATATCGCCGATTTCGAGCAGCTCGGGGGTGGTGAAGAACAACATGTTCGGCGGGTAGTGGTAAAGGGAGTTCACCAAACAGCCCTTGTCGACGATGATGACTCGCAGCCCCAGTTTTTGCGCTTCAATGGCGCACGCGAGACCGGTTGGTCCAGCCCCGATCACCAGCACATCCGTACGTAACTCGGGGTGCGGGCGAACCTTGGCCAAGGGCAAGGTTTCAACATCCTCGGCGGTGAGAAAATCAGGCATCGGTCCTTGGCTCGTGCAATCGCACAGTGCAACGGGCGTAGATTGGAGACCGATGATTCTAGCACGCGGAACGCGCGCATTCCGAGCGAGTCACATGCCGAAGTTGAGCCGACACACAACCCGATGTGGGCTCCGCGCTATAATTCCCGGTTACTTCATTCATCTCCAGCACTCAGTCAGGACATACTATGACCGCATCCACCGAACCCAAGAGCCGCACCCGCACGGAATCCGACAGCATGGGACAAATCGAAGTCCCCGAGGGTGCCTATTGGGGAGCACAGACCCAGCGCTCACTGCTGCACTTCAACATTGGACGCGACACCATGCCACCGGAGCTGATCCGTGCATTTGGAACGCTGAAGAAAGCCTGCGCGCTGGTGAACCAGGACCTGGGCAAGCTCCCCCCAGACAAGGCAAAGCTCATCGTGCAGGCTGCCGACGAAGTGATCGCTGGCAAGCTGAATGACCAGTTTCCTTTGCGAATTTGGCAGACCGGCAGCGGAACGCAGACCAACATGAATGTGAATGAGGTCATCTCGAACCGCGCCATTGAAATCGCCGGGGGTGAAAAGGGATCGAAGAAGCCGGTCCATCCCAATGATCACGTGAATATGTCTCAGTCGTCGAACGATACGTTTCCGGCCGCGATGCACATTGCAGCGGCGGATCAAGTAAAGGATGCTCTGATTCCCGCGATCAAGAGCGTGCACGATGCGATCGCGGACAAGGCGAAGGAATTTCAGGATGTGGTCAAGATCGGACGCACGCACTTGCAGGATGCCGTGCCGCTGACTTTTGGGCAGGAGTTTGCGGGCTGGGCGAGTTTGCTCGAGCGTGACATCAGACGCCTAGAGCAGGCACTGGAGGGCCTCTACGATTTGGCTATCGGCGGAACTGCCGTGGGAACAGGACTGAACACTCATCCCGAATTTGCCGAACGCGCCGCGAAAAAGGTTGCGGAACTCACCGGTCTTCCCTTCCGCTCGCATCCCAACAAGTTCGCTGCGCTTTCGGCTCACGACGAAATTGTTTTCGCGCAGGGTGCGATGGAGACACTCGCTGCATCGCTGATGAAGATCTCGAACGATATCCGCTGGCTGGCTTCGGGTCCACGCTGCGGACTGGGCGAACTTTCCATCCCGGAAAACGAGCCTGGCTCTTCGATCATGCCTGGGAAAGTGAATCCGACGCAGTGCGAAGCCATGACCATGGTCTGCGTGCAGGTTCACGGCGCTACCGCTGCGGTGGGATTCGCCGGTTCCCAGGGAAATTTTGAACTCAACGTTTACAAGCCGGTGCTCATTTATAACTTCCTGCACTCAGTCACGCTGATCACCGACGCCTGCCACGGATACGTCGAGTACATGATCAAGGGCATCGAGGTCGATCGCGCGAAGGTGGACTGGTACGTCAAGAATTCTCTTATGCTGGTAACGGCACTGGCGCCAAAAGTGGGCTACGACAAGGCCGCACAAATCGCCCACACCGCACACGTGGAACACAGCGGCCTCCGCGAAGCCGCGTTGAAGCTGGGCTACCTTACGGGCGAGGAGTTTGATGAGCTGGTAAGGCCGGAGAAGATGACGCGACCGTAAGGAAGCTTCTATCGGTGTCGATAGGCATCCGCTGCGGATGTGGGCAGATAAGTGGCTTCTTAGTGGTGATCGCCCGAGGCCAAGTCCGCAGGCCTTGGCACGCAGGCACGCGCTCGTGTTGAGGTGGTCGAAAGATATACGCTTAATTGTGAGGAGGATGGACGGAAGGCGGGGACGACAATTACGCATGAGCACCAAACGGAAGCTGATACCTGCGGACAACTCGCCTGCCAATTGGTGTACGCTTGCGCATTAACCCATGATTTCCCTGATTTGATGCAGGCTCTCGAGCGCGGATCCCCACCGGTCGTGTTTTTCCTTCCTAAGGCTGAGGTCGCCAAGGCGGCATGTCCCAACGCGCCTGCGAAGGCTCTTCCCAAGAGTCTTAACCCCGAGTGGGAAATATGTCACATCGACAATGTAGCAGGTCGTCCGTTCCGGGGCGACATCGTCGACGCGCCGATAGAAAACTTAAGAGAGCGGATGCTTCTCTTAATATCACCTGCAAATATGTTTCTTGTGCACGGCAAATTGGGCTGGGGTAATGCCCGCGGGTACACAACGGGATGCGGGGATCGTTCAGAATTCGCCGCTGCCTTCAAGGATGCACGCCGGGAAAGGGCTATAAGAGTGGGCTAAATTGCCGCAAGAAGCCTTCTGGTCGAGGTTAATTAGTTTACCCAGCAAGATCCCTTAACGGGTTAACCTGAATTTTCGGATGACGCACCGGAATTCCCTTCGGCATCAAGCCGGCAGGCGCCTTGAGTCTGTCTCATTGACTACGAGCTTATGCTCTGCCTTCTTTTCGCGTGGTCGTGATCACGGCGACCACGCTCACTAGCACCAGCAACGTCCCCACGATCGTCCGCGCCCCGAGCCCTTCTCCTCCCAGCGCATATCCCAGCAGAACCGCTACGACTGGATTCACATACGCATATGTCCCAACTTTTGTGGGAGACTCGTGATGAATAAGCCACACGTAGGCGGTGAAGGCGACAATTGAGCCGGCAACAATCAGGTAAACCAGCGCCAGCCATGCACCGGTGGAAACTGCGTTAACCTGAAAGCCTCTGAACTCTCCCAGAATCGCCGCCGTGAGTGTGAGCAGAATTCCCCCGGCGAGCATCTGGGCTCCCGAACTCATCACTTTTGATTCCGGCAAGTGGAGTTTGCGGGTCAGGACCGAAGCCAGCGACCAGCTGATCGCGGCGACCACCAGAGCAATGGCTCCGGAAGTATCGATGGCAGCCTCGCCAAAACCTACGGAACGGCTGACCAGGACTGCAACGCCTGCAATCCCAATCAATAACGCGGATGCCAGTCGCAGCGTCAATCTCTGGGTGCGTAGAAACAGAATTTCCGCGAGAGCCATGAAGACCGGGATGGTCGCCATCATGACTGCGGCAACCCCCGAGGGCACGCGCTTCTCTGCCCAAAAAAGCAAACCGTAATCCAGCACAAAGATCAGCACAGCCAACAGCGAAAGTGATGCCCACTCGCGCCGCGTCGGTGAGGCCGCGCCTTTCGCGCGCATCCATGCGTAGAGCATGATCCCGGCGGCAGAGAACCGCATCCCCGCAAACAAAAACGGTGGAACTTCGCGCACACCGATACGAATTGCGAGAAATGTGGAACCCCAAACCAGATAAATGATGGCGAAGGCCAATACGATCTGCCAGCGCTCTGGACGGGATGTGGCCTCCATGAGGACTCCCAGTTGGGCAAGTGACTGCGTTAGGATCCGATTTTAATAGGATTAACGTGAGACATTCGCAGAGGCAGATTCCACGAATGAAAAGTTTCCATCGAACAAATCGTGCCTTTTGTTTGTGGAAAGCGGACTGCAAGAATCTTGAACTCTACTTCTTGAGCAGGCTGGTGTGGCTGGCAGCGCATTGCCAACGGCCTTCCGTGAATACCCAGGTGTCGGTAAAGCGGCCGAAGTGCTCGTAGGGTTTGCCTTGGTAGGTTCCTTTGGTGTGGTAGATGCCAACCACCACTGCGGAATCGCCGTACATATTAACTTTCGTATCCTGAATTGCCAGGGTGCTGGGTTTGAACTGAGGATCTTTAATGTCTGCCAGGAATTTCGCCTTGTCGCTAATCTCGCCATCCCACTCAGTGTTAACGAAAGCGGTACCGACCAAGCCGTCGAGCGCGCGGGCATCACGATTCAGCTGAGCTTCGTTCCACAAGTGTTCCATGACCAGCAGTTTCGTCTTTTGGGAATCGTCTCTCAATCTCTGGGGGGACGCTTGCCCTATCGAGAGTAGGGCCAGCAAGAGACAACAGCCTGTGAAACGCAGCATGGTCTTACTCGTTTCCCCGCATCCCCACGTGAGGCGAACGCTGCGAAAACATATCATTTGCTATTCTGACAGCGGTACGAGAACATCCCTCCAAGGATTACGAAGGTCATTTGCCGCTGCCGCAACAGATTGCCAACCCTGTTTGGGGTCTGGCCCAAAGGATGATACTGGTTGTGCGCGAGGATTGGCGATTCCGAAATCTACTTAGAATGCCCAGCGCAGCAGCGTGGCGCCTACTGTGAAGCCCGCGCCCACTGAAGCCATCAGGACGAGACTTCCCTTCTTCAGCTTGCCTTCTTCGATGGCCGTGTTCATGGCCAATGGAATTGTGCCAGCGGTGGTATTTCCGTAGCGATCGATGTTGACGATCACGCTCTCCGGCCGCAAGCCGAGGCGCTCCGCGGTAGCATTGATGATGCGCAGATTGGCTTGGTGAGGAATGAAGGCATCCACATCTGAACCCTTGAGGCCATTGCGTTCAAGCAACTTCAGGCAGGCTTCGGTTTGCTTGCGCACGGCGAATTTAAAAACCTGCTGGCCATCCTGATGGACGTAGTGCATTTTCTTGTCGACTGTATCGCGGGACGAGGGATTTAAGCTTCCGCCGCCGGGCATGTAAAGAAAGCATCCACCGGAGCCATCGATCTCGTGAACAAAGTCGATCAGACCGACGGCGTCGTCTTCGGTAGGCTCAAGAATGACAGCCCCGGCGCCGTCGCCAAAGATCACACAGGTTGCACGGTCCGTGTAGTCGATGATTGAGGACATCACGTCCGCTCCAATTACCAGGATCCGCTTGTGCGTACCGGACGCAATGAACTGCGCTCCAGTCTGCACGGCGTAAATAAAGGCGGAGCAGGCACCGGACAGATCGAAGCCCCAAACGCCCGCTGCGCCTAGCTTGTGTTGGACCAGGCACGCCGTGGAGGGGAAAAACATGTCAGGAGTCACCGTGCCAACGATGATGGCGTCCATGTCGGTCGGAGCCAGTCCGCGCTGCGCGAGGGCTTTCTTGGCGGCTTCGACGGCTAGGTCGCTGGTGGCGACGCCCTTTTCGACAATATGGCGTTCGCGAATGCCCACACGGGCCATGATCCAGTCGTTGGTGGTATCGACCATTTTTTCGAGGTCGGTGTTGGTAAGAAGGCGAGGCGGCACGTACGTGCCTAAGGCACTGATCTTCACTCTGGCACGGTTCGGTGTGGTCAATGAGAGCTCCTAAGTATGAGACTGAGTATTTTGAACGATTGAAGCCGGAATGTCTAACCGAAGCAATGGTGGGGCGAGTGGCGCGGCGGAGTTTCACCGCCGCGCTAACCCCGTCGGGTTGTAGGGTGCATTTGCCTGTTCCTTCCCCTACCCCGGCGGCCTTCCCCAAGAGGTTCAGTGGGTCGGCTTTCCTGAAGTTTCCCCGCAAAGAGACTTTATGCGGGATGAGTTTCGAGATCGTCGCTATTCCTTACGTTCAGGCCTCCTGGTTTGTTCGCCACCCAGGTCTCCCCTGCGGCTGCGCCCGTAAAGGCCCGCAGGACAGCCGTGACTTATACACCCGAGCAAATCACGCATCGTTACCGATGCGTGCATCGGGCATGCTGGCCGTCTGAATCAGGCAACTGACGGCGGAAGGACTTTCACCTTCCCAGACTTGCAGCCATGTCGGCCGCTACCAGCCTCTCGGCTCATCGGCTCCCAGGATCCAGCTGTCGGCATCGAGAAGCGGCCAGTGCGCGAAGAGCTCTGGGTTGGTCGGGGGAGGATACGGGCGAGCCACGCACGCGCGCGTTTCGGCTTTTGCTGGAAGCGCTTGCACTTGCCGCGCGCCCATTTCCTCCGATGGAAGTCGATTCGGCAGACTGTCGGACATCGCCGACTTGTAGAAGCGACTGCGACGCTCACCCGTAAATATCCCCCGGCAGAGCCGGGGGCTTTAGTTTGTGAGCCGCTCAAAGCGGCTGTGCGGGGTCGCTAACGCGGCCCCGAATTTCTGGAGCCACCTGTCGGTGGCCGATTAGCGCCACAGGTTCAT
>Ga0187867_10003158_pt1 | contig 13302 bp, 7 predicted proteins | sample June2016WEW_13_1_FD_132976 | JGI IMG/M metagenome (GOLD analysis project Ga0187867, IMG submission 132976) | Peatland microbial communities from SPRUCE experiment site at the Marcell Experimental Forest, Minnesota, USA - June2016WEW_13_10 | ecosystem: Environmental > Terrestrial > Soil >... | reverse complement strand
GTCCGAAGCCTTTGTGTTGGGATCCTTCGAGTTGGGCACGAAAAAGACGGTGGCCAGCATGCCTGCGAGAGCGATAGGCACATTGACGAGGAAGACCGATCCCCACCAAAAGTGCGCCAGCAGCCATCCCCCGGCCACGGGCCCGATGGCGACACCGAGCCCCGTCGTGCCGGACCAGATCCCGATAGCCCGGGCTCGGTCATGGGCCTCAGTGAAGGTGTTGGTGAGGATCGAAAGGGTCGAGGGCATGATGCCGGCCCCGCCGACGCCCATGAAGGCCCTCGCCGCGATGAGCCGGTCCGGGCTTCCCGAGAAGGCGGACACGGCCGACCCCGTGGCGAAGATCAGCAGGCCCGCCATGAAGACCCATTTGCGCCCGAGGCGGTCACCGAGGCTACCGGAGACCAAGAGCAAGCCGGCGAAGACGATCGCGTAAGCGTCGACGATCCATTGCAGCGAGCTCGACGAGGCGTGCAAGGTACGGACGATCACCGGCAACGCAACGTTGAGGATCGTGTTGTCGAGGCTCACGATCAAAAGGCTGATGCAAAGCACGGCGAGTATGACCCGACGGTTCGGGCGCCGCACCGGTGGGTTGGCAGACGGCCCTGGCGGGCCGATGACCATCACCGAAGGTGTGGAGTGAGGCACAGCAGTCTCTACTCTAGCCAGCCGTTTCCGCCGCGATTTCTAGCAAATGACATTGGGGCCGCCGATTGGTTTGAGACTGACCGCAGCCGGGAATCTCAGCAACCGCGTAGGCACAACTCAGGAAATCCTCAGGTAAAGCCGATGTACTGAACGTGTGTAGCTGCACCGGCGCTACCGTCCCTTGGAGGAGAGGACGATGGACGAGGAACACGAGAACAGCGAACCCACGATATCCGGCAACCTGCCCACTGCCCCCGGCTCGGTAACCCCGGGACCGGAGGCGATTTCCGGACAGCCTGAAGATGGCGAAGTGCCATTGAGCCAAGAGCAGTCCGACTTGTCGGACGCGCCCGGCGGCACTGGCAGCGGAGCCGCTGGCTGGCCTTGGGCGTCCCCCCCACCTCCCCCACCTCCCCCACCTCCCTCTGGCCCCTCGACGAACCCGGCCGGTCCCGGCAGTTCAGCCGGCGGCTGGACCTGGGCGTCCCCTGTGCCTCCCTCGACGAACCCGGCCGGTCCTGGCATCGCAGGCGGTGGTTGGACCTGGGCGAGTCCACCTCCGCCCCCTCCGCCCCCTCCGAGCTCTCCAGGTGGGACGCAGTGGGTTTATCCTCCAGGGCCCTACTGGGTCACGACGACTACTCCGCAGCCCAAACGGCGTTGGGGACAGACAGTTGTTGCTGTGGTGCTTGTTGTCCTGATCGCCATGGCCGCCGGGTTCGGAGTTGGCCGCGCTGCTTGGCGGACGAGCTCCGGCGGATCGACCCCGCCGACGACTGTGCCTTCCTTCGGCTCGGGCACTTCGCCTTTCGGCTCCGGGGAGTTCCCCTTCGGCTCGTCAGGCTCGAGCGGCTCGAGCGGCTCGAGCTCTACAGCCTCGGGAGGCCCGGCGGACGCCAACGCCATCGCCTCTGGCGTCGACCCTGCACTCGTGGACGTGAACACGACTCTTGGCTACGCCGCCGAGGAAGCAGCGGGAACGGGCATCGTCCTGACCTCGACTGGCCGGGTGCTCACCAACAACCACGTCATCGACGGCGCCACGACCATCAGCGTGACTGACGTCGGAAACGGCCAGGTCTATAACGCCTCAGTGGTCGGTTACGACCGTTCGAGCGACATCGCCGTGCTCCAGCTGCACGGTGCGTCCGGCCTGAAGGTCGCTTCCCTCGGCAACTCGTCAGGTGTGCACGTGGGTGAGGCGGTTGTCGGAATCGGGAACGCCGGCGGGATCGGTGGCACTCCGAGTGTTGCTGGGGGCTCGGTCACGGCGCTCAACCAGTCGATCACCGCCACCGAAGAAGACGGCGGCAACCCCGAGAACCTGCACGGTCTCATCCAGGTGAATTCGGACATCCAGCCCGGGGACTCGGGAGGCCCGCTCGTTGACAGCGCGGGCAAGGTGCTGGGCATGGACACTGCTGCGTCGGCAGGTTTCTCGTTCCAGACCACGGGCACCGAGGGTTACGCCATCCCGATCAACACGGCGATTGCGATCGCCAAGCAAATCTGGTCGGGTCACGCCTCAGCGTCGATCCACATTGGGCCGACCGGGTTCCTCGGTGTGCAGGTGGAGGGTGCCCAGACGGGCTCGGGAGCGGAAATTGTCGAAGTGGAACCGAATACTCCGGCCTTTTCGGCAGGCCTGGCAGAGGGCGATGTCATCACGTCGCTCAATGGCAACTCTGTCGCCTCCCCTGAGGCGCTCACGACTCTCATCCAGCGCTACCACCCCGGTGATCGTGTGCGCCTCGGCTGGACGGATTACTCCGGTGTGAAACACACCGCCACCTTGCAACTCGGCACTGGACCGGCCGCCTGAGCGGGGCGGGGAGACCGAGGGCAGCGACCTTGCGTCCCGTCTCAAGGAGCCAAAGGGTTGGCTCTTTGGGCTCGACCGCTTGGCCAGAGGGGCCGGTGTCGGAACCGGGCGGTGTGGTTTGACGGTGCCGAAGACCTGCTCAAGGGCCTGGCTGGCTCGGCCGATAATTGTTGGTGAGCTAGCCGTATGTGCACGACCCCCGGCCGACCCCCCTGGCCTGGGGGTCGCTGCACAAGTCGAGCGGGCGGCGTGCCCGTCACGGCTCCTGCGGCCTCCCGCCGAAGGCGGCCGTGCAGGCGGCCGCTTCCGGCGGGAGTTGCCGTGGCATTCCTGAACCCTAAGAAAGCGGGACCTTGATTTCGGCGGAGCTCATCTGGGTCTCCTTGGGGATGCTTGTCGCGGACAGCACCCAGTAGATGACGCCGGCGACGATCATGCCGAAGAGCCAGCTGAAGTCTGCGCCATAAGTCCAATTGGAAAGAGGTCCGGTGTAGGCCGGCACATAGAACGCGGCATCGATCCACATCATTGCGCCGAACATGCCCGCCGCCAGGGCGACCAGCGCCTTCCAGTTGAAGCCGTTGTTGCGCCAGTAAAGACCGCCGCGTCGTTCAGCCAACGAAACGGTGTCGTACCGGCCACGACGCAGGAGGTAGTCGACTAGGAGAATCCCGAACCAGGGTCCCAGCCACACCACGATGTAGTCGAGGAAGCCGGACAGGTCCGTGTAGAAGTTGCCCTTGAATATCACCAGGGCCGTCACTCCGCCGGAGATGACGGTGTCGACGAGCACACAGCCCCACCGCTTCAGCGGGAGGCCGATCGCCTGCAGGGTGACTCCGGAGGAGTACATGTCGATCGAGTTGATGGCGAACAGCTGCGGCAGCGCCAAGATCAAGAACGGCCAGAAGAACCAGCTGGCGAATGCCGCTGGCACAGCCGCGGCCTCAGTGACCTTCGGGCTCACGAGATAGGCAGCCGCGCCGAGGAGCTCGAGAAGGATGGACGGGATGGCGCCTCCGAGAGTGGCTGCCCAGAAGGTCTTCATCTTGGGCGTGTCGCGGGGGAGGTAGCGGGAGTAGTCGGCGGCGTTCTCGGTCCAGCCGAGCCCACCGGCCGAGACGATGAGCACGAGGGCCGTCGTCCAGAGCCACCACGAGGTGTGCTGGTGCAAGCTGCTGATGTGGGCATGCGGGATGACGAGAATGGCCATCACGATGAACACGACGATGAACACATATGACAGGTAATGCAGGACCTTGGTGATCGTCGCGTGGCCGAGGAAAGGCGCTATGAACTGCACCGCCACGGCACAGATGATTATTACGACCTTTGCGGCTGCATCCAGAGTCGTTCCCTCGTGGCTGAACATGGCCTCAATGATGAGAACGATGATGACGAGACCCTCGATCTCGAAGCCCACCTGGGTGATCCAGTTGAACAGCGAAGGTGCCCGGTTGCCGTTGCGACCGAAGGGTGCCCTGCTCACCATGAAAGCGGTGGTGCCGGTCTCAGGCCCGGGCAGACTGGCTATTCCGAGGACCACGTAGAAGACGTTGCCGACGAGGATCGCCCACACCGCTTGCCAGAAGGAGAGCCCGAAAGACACGATCAGGGCTCCGTAGACGAGGAACTCGACGTTCCACAACGCTCCCGCCCACATCCAGAACAGACCCGCGGGACGCATCTTTCGGTCCGACTCGGGAATCAGCTCAATGCCGCGTTGCTCCAGCTTCCCCGCTTGGTAGGCCTCCGTACTGGGAGGCGCATCGAGGTCTAGCGACCCAACACCACCGCCCGTCGAAACACCCGCGTCCCCCGCAGGCGTCATATGGTCCATAGCCTCTCCTTTTCCTCAGCGGTGTAGAAGTTGCTCAACTCACGTCACCAACGTAGCGATCTGAGTGGGATATGGCCGGGATGATTCCAGGCGCAGGACTTTTCCACGCACGTCGGGGGTTGCCGGGTCTTAGCCGGTGACGGCCACATCTCCTCCAGCCTCTGAGTCAGGACATCCGAACGCTAGGGCCGAAAGGCCCGTCGAGGCGAAACGGACACCAACGGGGGAGGGGACGCCTCGTGCCGAGGGCTGGCCCGCGGGGGGCTCACAATTGTGCCGCGGTGAACCTCTCGAACTGCTCGGTGAAGCCTTCCAGGGCCGGGAGCAGGACCTCGACACCGAGCCCGGGACCTGTGGGAACGGCGATAGTGCCATCTTTCAGCTCGAAGGGCGCGGTGATGTCCTGGCGGAAATAACGGTCTGAGGCGGAGATGTCGCCCGGCAGCGTGAAGCCGGCCAGCGAGGCGAGGGCGATGTTGGCGGCTCGCCCGATGCCTGTTTCGAGCATGCCGCCGCACCACACCGGAACGCTTCTCGACGCGCAGACGTCGTGGACTGCACGAGCCTCGAGATATCCTCCGACGCGTCCCGCCTTTATGTTCACGACCGAGCACGCCCCTAGCGATATGGCCGTAAGCGCGCTTTGGGCCGACACGATCGACTCGTCGAGGCACACGGGTGTCTCGATACGGTCCGCCAGCTGGGCATGGCCGATCAGGTCCTCTTCGTCCAGGGGCTGCTCGATGAGGAGAAGGGAGTACTGGTCGAAGCGGGCTAGATGGGCGATGTCGGAACGGGCGTAGGAGCCGTTGGCGTCCACCTGCAACATGAGCTCGTTCCCGAAGCGCTCCCGGACCGCCTCGACCGGCTCCAGGTCCCAACCCGGTTGGATCTTCAGCTTCACCCGGCGGTACCCGGCCTCTAGATACTCGCTGACCGAGTCGAGGAGCTGTCCGATCGAGTTCATGATGCCGACGGCGACGCCTGCAGTGATCGAGTCGGTGGCCCCGCCTAAGAACTTGCTCAAAGAGATGTGCTCAGCGCGCAGCTGCGCGTCAAGCACTGCCATCTCCAAGGCGGCCTTGGCCATGCGGTGACCCTTGAAGCCAGCGAGAAGATTCGCGACGTCGGGCGCGCTCAGATGCTCTTTGACGAACAGGCGCGGCACGAGATAGCGCTTGAGCGTCAGCCAAGCGCCCTCGACGTACTCGGGGGAGTAGAGCGGATCAGCCCCGGCCACGCACTCACCCCAACCTTCTCCCTGGTCCGACTCGACGCGGACGAGAAGCGCCTCGCGGACCGCCTCGGTGCCGAGCGATGTGCGAAAGGCCGATACGAGGGGGAGACAGACCCGGCGCAGCTCGATGGAGTGAAGCTTCACGGCCTACCCTTCAGCTCAGCGGACATGGATGGAGAGAGGGGCTTGTGGCCCCTGCAAGCGGCCTGCACCGTTCGAGTCTGGCCCGTAAAGCTCGCCTTTGCCCGTCGTCAGCTTGAAGCCGAGGACTCCAGAGGCCGTTGAGAGTTGCGCCGCGCCGCGATACTGGCCCGACTACCTGGGGTTTAGCTTCTGTGGCGTGGTCTCGTCCGACTCGATCCGCCCCCATGCCCGCGGGCAGGGCGGCCGGCACTTTGCCATTCTTCTCACCCTCGCACTGGCAGCCGTCTCCGCGAGTTGCAGCTCGGTTGCCGCCCCGAGACAGTTGACGACGTCCACCACCCACGTCCTGCCTACGACCTCTACCACCCAACCACCCCCGACCACGACGACCCAACCCCTGCCGCCTCGGATGGACGACGGCTCGCTTGGCAATCAAGCGACTCGTGTCGCGTGCAGGTTGTTGAGTCGGGCTCAGATTCGCGGCCAGTTCGGTGGCCCCGTGAGTCCCGCCACTGTGACCTATCCCTATTGCCAGTGGTTGGTGGGAGGCGATGCCTTCCTGGCTCTCGCGCTCGAGCCCAATACGTCCTTCGACACCGCGACCCAGTACGTCGACACGCTCGAGACGGTCACCGGCCTTGGCCAGCTTGCCATCATCGCCAACAACCGGTACCTCTATTTCACCTCCTCGGGCACCTCTTACTGGTTGCTTTGGCAACAGGTGGGAGACTTCTCACAACTGCACGCCAACCAGCTCATCGCTTTGGCCCACGACGTGCTCGCTCATGACCCCGCCCGTGTGCACGCCGCCGCGCCCGTACCCGGGCCGCCCGGGCCGCCGATCTACTTCGCCGGAGACTCCACTGCTGCCGGGCCGGAGTGGGCCTGGGACACCTACCACGTCAACTCACCGGAGTTGAGAACCTTGGCGGAGTACCAGGTCGGAAGTGGTCTCGTTAACACGGGGTACTTCGACTGGGCTCGTCATCTCCTCGCCGTCGTGGCGGCTCGCCGGCCGCGCCTTGTCATCTACATGGGAAGCGCCAACGATGGCCAGGACCTGCTCGTCGATGGGGCGATCCAGCCTGTCGGGAGCCGGCTGTGGCGGCAGGCCTACGGCGCCAGGGTGGCAGGGATCATGAGCGCACTGGTTCGCGAGGGCGCCAAGGTGCTCTGGATCGGAGAACCGGCGATGCAGGACCCACAGCTCTCCTCCTACATGCAGGTGATGGACGCCGTTGTCGCGAAAGAGGCCGCCACGCATCCCGGCGTGACCTTCTTCAACCCGGGCACGGTCCTGAACGGTCCCGACTGGACCTACACAGCGACACGGCTGATCGACGGACAGCAGATCGACGTGCGACTCGACGGCGTGCACTTGAACATGGCAGGAAGCATTTATCTGGCCAGCTACATCGCCACCTACGTGGCCCGCATCATGAAGCTTCAGGATCGCTGAGCGGCCCGACACGCTCGAGGAGTTACCAGCGTGTCGAAAGACGTTGTCTTTGGAACATCTCTCGCACCTTTTCGACAGTCTAAAAGGACAGTCCGCCTGCCAGGCGCAAGGAAACGCGGGAGTTAGACCAGGCAGTGGTAGGTTTTCCAGATGAGAAAGCCCAGAACAACTATGACGGCAGCAGCCGTGGTGCTGTCGCTCTTTGTGGCTTTGGTGGCGTACGCGCCGGCCTCTGTTGCCACGGTTCAACGTCCCGTTGCCGCAGGCGTGACGGGCAAGGAAGCCGGCGCAAGTGCTGCGAGGGTGGCGATGGCTCCGGGTGTCGTCGTGGTAAGCGCCGCCACAGTGGCCGCCAATCTCGTCAGCGTTTCGAGCGACGGCAGCACGTTTGTCTTCAAGAGCCCTGCTGGTGCATTGAGCCAGCTAGCGCCGGGAAAGGTGATGTTGTTGCAGGGCTACACGGCGGCCGTGGTGGTCTCGGTGAGCCATTCCGGTTCTCGACTCACCGTGACGACGCGCCCGGCTGCGCTGACCGACATTTTCAAGACGGCGAACATCAGCTTTTCTCAGCCAATTGACTTCGCCAACGTATTCGGCGACCTCGCGCCCGGCTCTCCGGCCTCGGACCCGGCCGGTCAGCTGGCCTCACTTCGCCCGAAAGCGGCGCTCGCGAGCACGGCCAAGCCGGTCGTTCCCGCCGTCGGTCTTTCTTACAGTGGCAAGGGACCCGGTGACTTCTCCTACGGCGTGGCGGTCTTTCCCAGCTTGTCCCGTCTCAACTGGGAAGTTCAGGGATGTGTTGGCGGATCCTTCCTTTCCGGTACGACCTGCGCCGGGAGCTCGACAGGGCTGAGCTTGAGCACAACCTTGTCGGGCTACATCGCCAAAGCGAACCTTTCCGGCGACTTCGACATCGCAAACGGCCAGAACGTGCACAGCAGTTTCTCGTTCCTGTCGACCGGTGGTGTGAGCATCACCTACCAGATCCTTGACCCTGCCAAGGGCAGCTTCAAACTTCCCGTCCTACGCATACCGATGTCGTTCAACGTTCCCTTTGCGGTGGCCGGCGTCCCCATGCTCTTGAAGGTGTCATTCGCTCTGCTCGTGACCGTGGCCCTTTCGAGCAAGAACTCCACCGTACGCGGAGGCGAGAAACTGACCTACGGCGGTGCCGAGGCCGTGACCGAGTCCGGCGGCTCTGACTCGGCTTCCTCGAAGATCCTGCAGATTGCTGGGTCTTTCATCACGAGCAAACCTTCGGTGACCCTGTCGTCTGCTGCGGTCGAGGTCGCCTCGCAGATGAAGGTCGGTTTTGGGCCTGGTCTGGCCGCGGCGAACATCCTCGGTTACGGCGACGTGATCGTCGCAATCGGTCAGACAACCGGCTCGCTCGTGGCCGGACTTCCCTGCTCGTCTTTCTACCTGAGTGTCTCCGGCCACGCCTATATGGAGGCCCAGGTGGCCATCTGGAAGATCGCTTCCAAGCCAGTCACCCTCTTTTCCAAGGACTACACGGACCCAAAGGCGGAATGCTGACGCGGCTTCCCTGGACTCTGAGAAGCGCACCGAGCCACCGGTCGCGCTGTGTGTGTTCGACGGCCTCCACGTCGCCGACGCGAGACAAACCGAGGCGGCCGGCGGGTGAGCGACAGCCAGACGAAGCTCGCGGCTTCGACTCGAACGGCGTCGGCCGCGGCGCGGGGCGCCGCCCAAGAGCGCGCCGCCCGCGCCTACCGGATGCTCGCCGGGGCCCTTAGGCAAGGGTGGCCTCAGAAAGGTGGGGTCGCCAGCTTTTTCGAGGAGCGGCCACGGCCGAGTCCGAAGAGCCTCGGGTGCGCTGTCCAGATATCCTCATTGTGAGTTCGTCCGACAAAGCGGGGGGACGGGAGATGGAGGTAAGCGCGTCGCCATTGAGCGATGCATCCGAGCAGGAGAGGTGTCCCATGGTTACCGAGCAATCATCCATGCCGCGAGCGGGTGGGTCGAGCGAGCCCAAGCCACCGGCTCTTAGATCTGTGGGCGCCTCCCCTCAACGGCGCCCGAGCGCCGCCCAGGCCTTGGCACCGCTCGTTCGCAACCTGCTGGGCACTCATATCCCGGTCCGGTTCGAGCTTTGGGATGGAAGTGGGTTCGGACCAACAAACGGTCCGGGCACCATCCACGTCCGCTCGGTCGACGCCTTGCGCCGCATCATGTGGGCGCCAGGTGAGCTCGGCTTCGGGCGGGCGTATGTCGCCGGCGACATCGAGCTCGAGGGTGATCTCGTCGCCATGTTTGCGAGCCTGCACGAGGTCGCGCCCCGGGACTTGCGTGTCGGTCTTCGTGCAGTGCCGGCTGCCCTAAGCGCCGCCTATCGCGCCGGCGCCATAGGGCTTCCTTTGCCCGCTCCGCCCGAGGAGGCACGCGTCTCAGGTTTGCAGCACTCGCGCCAACGAGACACCCGAGCGGTCACGCACCACTACGACGTCGGCAACGACTTCTACGAGCTAGTGCTCGGCCCGTCGATGACCTACTCGTGTGCCCGCTTCGCCGACCCGACAATGAGCCTCGAACAGGCCCAAGGCTCCAAGCACGAGCTCATCTGCCGCAAGCTCGGGCTGGGTGAGGCAGGCCGTTCGCGCTTGCTCGACGTTGGATGTGGGTGGGGGACACTCGTAATGCATGCCGCCTCTAGCTTCGATGCCACCGCCGTTGGCATTACCTTGAGCCAGACACAGGCGGACTACGCCCGTAAGCGTGTTGCCGCAGCCGGCCTTGGCGACCGCGTAGAGATCCGTGTGCAGGATTACCGGGAGCTGGCGGGCGAGCGTTTCGACGCCATCTCCTCGGTCGGGATGTTCGAGCACGTCGGCAAGGTGCGAACGGCCCAGTATTTCGAGACGCTGCACGGTCTGCTCGAGCCGGGGGGCAGGTTGTTGAACCACGCCATCTCCGAGGCAGGAGGATCGAGGTTGAGGCCGTGGAGCTTCTTCGGCCGTTACGTCTTTCCGGACGGAGAGCTTCTCGATGTCGGCGACGTCGTGCTCGCAATGGAGCGCGCAGGCTTCGAGGTTCGCGACCTCGAGTCACTCCGCGAGCACTACGCGAAGACTCTGCGGGCCTGGGTGGCGAACCTTGAGGCCAACTGGGACACGGCGGTCGAGCAGGTCGGCTTGGCCCGCGCCAGGATCTGGCGCCTCTACATGGCGGCGTCGGTCATCGGTTTCGAGAACGGCGGCATCGCTGTGCACCAGGTGCTCGGCGTAGTACCGGACGCCGGCAAGAGCGCCATGCCTGCGACACGCGCTGCCTGGGGTTAAGGGGCAGTCGCGCCCGGCTTGTTTGCCTGCCGTGTCAGGCGCGATTTGTCTTCTACCAGGTTCACGACACACAAAACAGGGTCGTCCCGGACGAGGGGGTCGAACCCGGTTACCAAGAGCGGGGCATTGAGCCGCTCCAAAGTTGCCTTCAACATGCCAAGGTGCATGCCGCAGACAACCGGCCTGGCATCCTTCGCAACCTCGAGGAACGGACAGTGGTGGAGCAGGATCCGCCCCTCTTCCCAGCGGGCCTCGGGCTCGAAACCAAGCCCGTCGAACAGACTCGTGATGGATGCGACCGCTTCGGTGGGCGTCGGGCACACGGGGCTGAGGGGCGAGGCGTCAACCGCCGCCGCCCATCGTCGCCCCGCCCGAACAGCCTCACTCGACGCGTCCTCCATCTCGCTCAGCTGGCCCGCCAGCGACTGGGCGAGGCTCTTGTAGGCGCTATCTGGTCCCACTGGAGAGCCTCGCCCAAGATCGGTCGGTCCTGCGGCGTTCTCGTAGAGCACCCGCGGACGGCCCCGGGTGGTTCGTTGCTCGATGGTGCGTCGCGCCAGACCTACCGATACCAAAGCCTCGAGATGGGCACGGGCGGTATTGCGGTGCAGACTGACCACGCGCCCGGCCTCGGCGGCGTCGAGGGGCCGGCACGACCCTTGGAGCACCTCCAGCAATCCCTGGCGGGCTCGCCCGCGGCGCAGCCCACCTGTATCCGGTCTTCTCTCGGCCCCCGGCACTCCATCATTATCGTCTGATGCCGTCACAAATACAACGGTCGCTGCCAACAATCCAGCAATGTTGGGAACAAGCCTCGTAAAATCCGCCTCCTTCAAATGTAAATAATCCGTTGTCGTAAGGGCGCGAAGATCGCCGCGACGATGTTGAAGGCGAGCTAGACAAGCGCGACCGCCGGCCGGTCGCACGGACAGTGCACCTGGAAGAAAGCAAGGAATGCTGTCGGAGACCATTTCCTCTTTCTGCACTGTGTTTGTTCCGGGTCCTTTGGGATCACCACGAGGACTTTTGGCCCTGGGCACCCAGACATGCAGCCTGTTTTATGGATTCATGACTCACAAAAAGTGGTTGCGGCAAGCCGGGGAGCAATGATGTCGAAGTTCTCGAGGCGGAGCTTTCTCGGAGGCAGCGCGGCCGTCGCGGGCGGATTGGTCTTGGCAGACCACCTGCGTTTCTTGGAGCCTTCGACCGGCGACCTGGCGAGCGAAGACAAGTTCTTGACCGGCAAGGAGGTGGTTTACCGGACGGGACACTCCAACAATTGCGACGGCGCGTGCGGGCACCTCGTCCATGTGACCGACGGGCGTGTCACGATGATCGGCCCGGCGAGCTGGGGGGCAACGACCATCTCAGGGGAGCCGGCGCCGACCTTCCACCCGCGGATCTGTTTGCGAGGACTCTCGCAGATCTCCAATACCTACAGCCCGGACAGGATCAAGTACCCCTACAAGCGTGTCGGGGAGCGGGGCTCGGGCAAATGGCAACGTATCACCTGGGATGAGGCGACGACCCTTATCGCGGACAACTTCACGCGGATCCAGGCGAAGTACGGAAAGACGGCCGTATGGGTGGCCCCCTACACCGGCTCCCTCGCGGTGCTCGAGGGTGTCATTGGGGCAGGATTCCGTTTCGCGAGCGTCATCGGCGCCTCGGCGGGTGACTCCGAGGGCGACAACGAGGGCGACTCGGCGACCCCGGCGGGGTGGAACTACGTCCTCGTCGATCCCACCAATCCGGCCAACGCCGGTGGCTTTTTCACCGGGCACGAGTCAGTCGACTTCATGAACGCCAAGACGATCGTCTTTTGGGCTAACAACGTCGCCGAGACCTCTCTTCCTGATTGGCGGATCATGTGTGACGCCCGGGACCAGAACGGTACTCGGCTCATCTCGGTCGATCCCCGCTTCACGGTCACCTGCGCCCAGTCGGACGAGTTCGTGCCGATCCGACCTGGAGCGGACACCGCACTTATCGACGGAATCATCAACCAGATCTTCAAGAACGGGACCTACGACGTCGACTACATCCGCGCGAACACGGTCGGGCCTTACCTGATCGACCCCGGCGACGGGACGTGGCTCCGCGCCAACAAGGTCATTCCCGGCGCCAAGGACGACTATGTCGTTTTTGACGAGTCCGACAATAAACTTAAGGCGGCCAGCGATCCTTCGCTCAAGACCCCGGCCGTACTGGGGACACACTCGGCCGGCGGCCTCAAGGCACGAACGGCGCTGCAAGCACTGGCTGACATGGCGGCCAAGTACACCCCGGAGTACACAGAGAAACTGACCGACGTGCCCGCCGCCCAGGTGGTCTCTCTGGGCCAGGTTTGGGGGGCGAGCAAGCCCCTTGCCGTACGGGTGGGATTCGGTTTGTCGCACTGGTACCACGGTGACTTGCACATGCAGGCGCTTTTGACCCTGCAGGCGATCACAGGCAACATCGGCGTCCACGGCGGAGGGGTGACAACCTTCGCCGGCGGGATGGCGGCGACCTTCGCACCGTTCGACCTGGGTGATTTCTGGGCGCCGAAGGGGACCAAGATCTACACCCTGCTCGAGCCGATGAACTTCTGCGACGCGGTGGAGAAGGCCGATCCCTTCCCCGTGAAGGCCGCCTGGTTCCCGATCGACAACTTCGCCCAGCAAATGTCGGACCGCAACCGGATCAGAGCCGCCATGGAACAGCTCGAGTTCGTCGTCGTCTCCGACTACTCCTTGACGGCGACGGCGGACCTGGCCGATGTCATCCTTCCCGCTTGCACTTACTTCGAGAAGACCGACCTCCTGTCCTCGAACAACTTCTACCTGCAGTTCATGCCTAAGGTCATCG
>Ga0187867_10003157_pt1 | contig 13303 bp, 7 predicted proteins | sample June2016WEW_13_1_FD_132976 | JGI IMG/M metagenome (GOLD analysis project Ga0187867, IMG submission 132976) | Peatland microbial communities from SPRUCE experiment site at the Marcell Experimental Forest, Minnesota, USA - June2016WEW_13_10 | ecosystem: Environmental > Terrestrial > Soil >... | reverse complement strand
GCTTGAATATCCGTGTCTTGGCCTTCGCCTCCGGTGTGGCGCTGCTCGCCGCCCTGCTGTTCGCGCTCACTCCGGCCATGCGCCTCTCCTTCATGGAGATGCGGGACGGGCTTGTCGAAGGCAGCCGGGGCTCCGCCGGAAACACATGGCGCCGCCTGGGTTCCAGGTTGGTGGTCGTCGAACTGGCCACCGCCATGGTGCTGTTGGTGGGTGCCGGCCTGCTGGGCCAGAGTCTATATCGCCTACTTCGTGTGACGGTAGGCTTCCAGCCCGATCATCTCGTCACGATGGAGGTCGACGCCCCGGATGCCACCTATGGCAAAGACCCCCAGGCCATCGCGCTCGGTCGCGAGGTTGTGAGCCGCATCTCGAACCTGCCCGGCGTCAAATCCACTGGCCTGGTGAGCGTGCTGCCAGTGAATTTCAACGGTAATACCGATTGGATCCGTTTTGTGGGCAAGCCGTATAACGGTGAGCACAACGAGGTGAATCAACGGGATGTAACCGCCGACTTTTTCGCAACGCTGGGAGCCAAACTGCTACGGGGCCGTTACTTTACCGAAGCGGACGACCTGTTGAAGCCGCACGTGGCCATCATCAACCAGACACTTGCCAGGAAATACTTCCCCGGCGAAGACCCCGTCGGCAAACAGTATGGCGATACCGGCCTCTCGCCCAAATCCATCCGCACGATTGTGGGCATCGTGGAGGATATCCGGGAGGGCCAATTGGATTCGGAAATCTGGCCCGCTGAGTATCTTCCGTTTAACCAGAGCCCCGACACTTACTTCAATCTGGTCGTCCGCACATCTCAGTCCGGGCTATCGATACTCCCATCGCTGTCCGCCGCCATTCATCAGTTCGATTCCGGCGTCGTTGTGATCGGTGGAACCTCCATGGAGAAAAGAATCGAAGATTCGCCGTCGGCCTATGTCCGCCGCTCTTCAGCCTGGCTGGTGGGTGCCTTCGCGACCGTGGCATTGATCCTCGGCGTCGTCGGTCTCTACGGCGTGATTGCCTACTCGGTCAGTCAGCGAACCCGCGAAATCGGCGTACGCATAGCCCTCGGCGCCGAGCGCAAGACCGTCTACAGTCTCATACTGAAGGAGGCGGGATGGCTCACCGCCGTAGGCATTCTCGCCGGATTGGGGGCCTCCCTAGCAGCCACTACCCTGATGCGTAAACTCCTCTTCGGAATTGCATCCTGGGACGTGCCGACGCTAGTAGCCGTCTCAGCCGTCCTCCTCCTCGCGGCGCTGCTGGCCAGCTACATTCCCGCGCGTCGCGCCGCCTCCCTCAACCCGGTAGAAGCCCTACGTGCCGAATAGCCCGGTCCGCCCGCGCATGCGCGGCCTCGCAGAACCCCTTTTCGGATCTCTTAACGAGTGTGCGATCATCCTCGCCTTGAGGTGTGTCGGCCTATACGACAGCGGCCTCGTGACCGATCATCTTGGTCGGCCAGGGCCCCCCTCGGTCAGCGCGCCGCTGAATCGTGCTCGATCGCCATCAATGTGAACGATCCGGGGAGCACCGGTGGCCTGGCCCTGCCGGGCGCACCCGCCGGCACCGGTCCAAACTTGGCGGAGACGATGAACACCCGGTGATTCATTGGGTCGAGCCCCATGTTGCGCGCCCCCTGCGGCGTCTGCACGTTTTCGATAACATGATATTGGTCCGGAGTGTCCTGATGAATCACAGTGAGCGTGCCGTTCGCATTCGAGGCAAACGCGTTACCTGAGGCCGCATCGTACCCGGCGCCGTCGACGCCGATGCCGATCGGGACTGTAGCCACCACCTTGTCGGCTCGATAGTCAGAGACCGCCATCAGGCCGCTGCGGCATCCGCTGAACAGCCGATGGTGGGCGGTGTCGATGGCCATGGAGACTGGTTGCTTGCACGGGGCCGTGGACCAGCGCCGCAACACCGTCGCCCCCTTCGCGTTGATCTCAACTACTTCGCTCGTGTCCGTGAGATTTGCGTACACCTTGCCGTCGCCGGCTGAAGCGCCGTATTCCGGTTTGCCGCCAAGCGGGATGTTCGTAATCCTCGTTCCCGCCCGCGGGTCGATCACCGTAGAGGAGTGCGCGTCGCCATTCAGTGTGAAGACGCGGTTCGATGCGCTGTCGTAGATGATCGCGTCGGCATCTTCGGCGGCCGGGATCCGGCCGATCACCTTGAACGTTGTTAGATCGAACATCACCACGGACTGGTCGTTACCAGAGGTCGCGAATCCATGACCTGTAGCGGGCGCCAGCGCAGTTCCGTGCGCGCCGTCGATGCCGGTGACTTCGCCAAGCAGCGTCCCGTTGTCTTCGTCGACGACCATCAAGCGATTCTGTCGGGCAATAAAGAGGCGGTGATTAGGTGGGTCGGGCACGATGTAGTCCCAGCGGCCATCCCCGCCCAATGTGTAAGTGTGCGTGATTCGATAAGACGACGATGATTGCGCGAAGAGTGCCGTCACAGCAGCCAGCGCGAGGATGAACGCGACGTTGCGCATGTTCTCCTTTCTGCCTGAGTATATCGCAGTCGCCACGCGTTCGAGTTGCGGTGCCAGATTGTCTCAATTCGGCGTCTGGCTTGCGGCCGGATCACACCGCACTCCTCGGTGCCGGACCCTGCAAATCATGGATGCGGGCCTTCCAGCCGGCGCACACTTCTACCGATATGCCCGGTAACCAACACGGGTCTTGCAGCCAGGGCTCTGCCATCGGAACGAAGCCAGCCGCGCGCCGAAAGCAGACCTGTTTTTTAAGCCGGACAAAAGCACAAGGTTTTGGAAGGCAGAGACCAGCCTAGGGACAATACTGTTCGCTTTGGTGGGGCAGACCATCGCACTTTGTGGTCTGCCGCCGGCGGGGAGCGCTGGGCAGGCGACACAAAACGATCGCCTGCCCAACCGAAACATCATTAAGTGAGCAGCATTGAGCCTAGGGATGGCTTGCCGCACAACTTCCTGGAACCTCGTTTCGGGCCAACTTCCGGATGCCCGACCACTCGGGAGCCATCCGGCTAACTCTCTAAAAGTGGGAGGGTTATCCGTTCAGTCCAATTGCCAAGCCCGGCTATGCCGCCGGACGTATGTTCTGATTCACTTGGAAGAAGTTTCCAGGATCATACCTCGCTTTGATCAATGCCAGCCGGTCATAATTCGCGCGGTAGGTCGCCCGAATCCGATCCTCTCCCTCTGCCATCATGAAGTTCAAGTACGCCCCGCCGGCACCGAACGGATGCAGGGCATCGTAATAACTCCTGGCCCAATCGGTGATCTTCGCGCAGTTCGCCGGATCGGGGTCAACACCCACAATGACCTCGCTCCAGACCACATCGCGATAGCTGAATGCGGTTTCGGTTTCGCCCACGCGATTCACTTTTCCATTCACCGGATAGAGGTGCATGGTCGACTGCCACGTCGGCAGAAGAGCCGCGTGTTCGAGATGCTTTTCAATCGCCGCGTCGCTGAGTTCCCTGAAGAAATCGGCCTTCCAATACCATTGCAAACCGGACGGGTAAATACCGTCGAACAGTCCCTGTAGCATGGGAAACGGCATCGGCGCGAAGAATTCGAAAGCCGGCGGACGGTAGCTGCGGATCGATTCCAGAATCGTATTCGCCTGCTCCATCGAGCCCTGATAGCACCACACGATCCCGCACATCTTGCGCAGGTGCAACGGCTCGGGGAAAGGCGGCCCCGGCGGCACGGTCATCATGGCGAAGAAGCCGTTCATTTCCTCAGGCGCCTGCGTGATGAACTCCCGGTACCACTTCATCACATCGGCCGCATCTTCCAGGTTCCAGAGCATCGGGCCGGCGCAAACGATGCCGACGGGATGCGCTTCAAACAGGAACGAGGTCACGATGCCGAAATTTCCCCCGCCGCCGCGCACCGCCCAGAACAGGTCCGTATTCTCCTCGGCGTTCGCCACCACGAAGCTGCCGTCAGCCAGCACCATATCGACCGAGAGCAGGTTGTCGATGGTCAGTCCGTACTTCCGGGTCAGGTGTCCCATCCCTCCGCCCAACGTCAGCCCGGCAACTCCCGTGCTCGAGACGACGCCCGACGGCACAGCCAGGCAGAACGCGTGTGTCGCATGGTCCACGTCGCTCCACTTGCAGCCTGCGCCCACCCGCACTGTGCGCGATGAGGGATCGACCCTGACATAGTTGATCGGCGCCAGATCGATCACCATGCCGTCGTCGCAGACCCCCAGGCCGGCTGCGTTATGCCCTCCCCCGCGGATCGAAACCAGCAGACCATTGGTCCTCGCCATCCGCACCGCCGCCATCACGTCGGCGGCATCCGTGCATTTCGCGATCAGCCTCGGCTTGCGATCGATCATCCCGTTGTAGACCTTCCTCGCCTCGTGGTAGGCAGCATCTTCAGGCTCGATCACAGCGCCGCGGAACTGGCCGCGGAATTCGGCAATAGCTTCCTGCAACGACATTGTTGTTCTCCTTTGGCCGGCGCGTTTTTGATTTCCGCGCCGAATATGTCTACTTTACCCGGCGCGGCGTTCTAAGAGCGTTCTGTAGAGCCGGTTGCGGCCGTTCCGTCCGCAAGAATCGACAATCTTCGCTCGAACGCCAGCGAACCAGACCGCCGCGCTGCCTGGATGCCCCGCCGGAAGCTGGCGCGCGCCGGTTCGGGCTTTCCTTCTGCGGCCAGAAGATCCCCTTGCACACGATGCAACTCCGCGACCGCCCATTCCTCGCCATTCTTGCTCGCGAATGCAAAGCCGGTCGAGAGACTGGCCAGGGCCTCGCCAGCCAGACCGGCGCGCGCGAATGTTTCCGCCAGCAGCGAGAAATAGTACGGCAGGCGGAGTTCCGCGCCCAGGCGGCGCATCCCATCCAGCCCCTCGCGCAGTTGTGCCAGGCCGGCGGCCCCATCGCCCTGCGCGGCTCCCGCCCAGCCGGTAAGGACATTCGCCATCGCCAGGTAATACGCGAAGCCATGGCGGCTGCACACTTCCACGGCTTCCCGCCCGCGTTCGAGCGCCGCGCGGCTCTCACCCCGGAAGACGTGCAACATCGCGGCATAGTCGAGCGCGATCGCCTGGCTGAAAGGGTGGCGCATCCGCTGCGCCGCCGCTATGGCTTCCATAGCGTGACCATCCGCCTGATCCCCGTCTTCGCGGTGCCACGCGAGATGGGCAAGGTAACAACGGCAAAAGACGCCGATATCCGGCCCAGCGAACAGCGCCAGTACGGATTCCGAAGGGCCGCTGTGTGCCCGGATAGCCGTGGTCACATGGTCGAGCGACGCTTCCAGTTGCCCCAGGTGGAACAAGCTGCATCCCAGGATGAAGTTTCCCGCCAACATCAGCCCCGGAGTCGGCTCCCGCTCCGCCGCTTTCAGAAACTCAAGGCCGAACTCCCGCGCCTGTTCCAGATCGCCCCGCACCGCATGAAACACCCACGCGCCGCTCAGAATCGCGAAAATGTTGTGATCGTCGAGCCGCCTCGAAAGATCCAGCGCCCGCTCGTACGTCTGGCCCACCTCTGCCGCCGAGTAGCCTTCCGTCGCCACCAGCGCCGGACCCAGCGTAGCCAGCAAATCCAGCTCCTGTTTCAGCCTACGGTCCGACTCCGAAAATCCCCGGCACAGGGCCAGGGCGCGCCTCAGCAGGTCCGCCGCTTCCGTATCCGCATATCGCTGCCGCGCATAAGCAGCCGCCCGCCAGTAGCGCTCGATGGCTTCTTCCGCCATTCCGGCCTGTTCAAGGTGCGAGGCAATCTGCCCGTTCCAGCTTTCGATGTCGGCCGCATACACCTCGTCCAGGGCCTGCGCCACGCGCCGGTGCAAATAACGTCGGCGCACCAGACTCAGCTCCGCGCAGGCCACTTCGCGCAGACGGTCGTGCGTGAAGTCGTACTCGGAAGCTCCGCGGCCCTCGATGATGCGCCGCCGCCATAGCTCGTCGAGTGCCTGAGAAACGCTGCCTTCATCCCAATCGGTGGCCTTCGCAAGCAATTCGAAGGAGAACGGCCTCCCCACCACGCTGGCCAGGCCAGCCAGTTCGTAGGAAGCCGCCGTAAGCTGTGCCAGGCGCGCCGCGATCACGGCATGTACACGCGTGCTCTGCATTCCGGCGCGTACACTTTCCACCACAAACAGAGGATTACCCCGAGTGGCCCGGAAGATCTCTCCCTGGTTCCCGCTTTCCAGCGGTTTCGCGGATTCGAGGCGCGCCAGTTCGGCCGTCTCCTGGGCATCCAGAGGCTCAAGCGAAATCTCCAGAACCTTCCCCGATTGCCGCAGTCCCGCCACAAACCGGGTGAATGGATGTTCGCGGCCCGTCTCTTCCGCCCGCACCGTCCCAAGCAAGAGTACGCCGGCCGCGGCGGGAGAGGTCAACAAAGCGTTGAGCCACTCAAACGATTCGGGATCGCACCATTGCATGTCGTCGAGATACAGCAGCGCCGGCTTCCGCATCTTTCCGAAAGCGGCGCTCAGGGATTCGTAGAAATGAAGGCGCTGCCAGCTTTCAGCGATGGGGCGGGGTTGTCCAGGGTGGAGCATTTCGGATTCCGGAAACTGCTCGCTGATTTCATGTACCAGCCGCGCCAGTTCCGCCAGTTGCTGTGGCGCGAGGTTCGTCCAGCCCGCGCGAACCGCATCGGAGCGCAGCCACTCGGCCACGGACGCGTAGGCCACCTGCCCCTGTCCGGCATAACAGCGGCTGCGCGCGGCCGCATGCCCTTGCCGAACGCACGACTGATACAACTCATCCGCGAGCCTCGTCTTGCCGATCCCCGGTTCGCCGGAAATTAGGGCCACTCGCGGGCCATCCTCCACCGCCGATTGCCAGGCCGACACCAACTGATGCCATTCCTTCGTGCGCCCAACCAGCGCCCGCACTGTCTGAAGTTGCGAGACCGGCTTCGCCGACAGAGACCCGGACGATCCGGGCTCCTCTTTCAGAATCCGGTCAAACAGCTCCCGCGTTGAGGCGCCCGGCTCCACGGCCAATTCACGCCGCAGCACGCGCATGCACTGGTGATAAGCGCGCAGCGCACTGGCTCGGTCGTGGTTGGCCGCATGCAGACGGATCAGCAATTGGTGGTGCGCCTCGCACAGCGAATCCAGTGCGATCAGGCGCTCGGCGCACGGGATTGCCTCCGCGTAATCCTGCTGCTCTTCGAAGAGTCTGGCGAGACGGTGCAATACCTCGGAGATCCGCCTGCGGTAGTCTTCGCGCAGTGGCGTGAGCCAGTCGTCGTAGAGAGCGGGCAGAAGGTCGTCTTCATAGATCTGCGACGCCGTGCCGAGGAATTGTATCTCCCGCGCGCGATCTTTCCCCACTCGCGCGGAGCCGGCCTCGGCAATCGCCGCCTGGAAATCGAGGGCGTCGATCGTACAGGAAGCATCCTGCCGCCACTGAACCGCGAAATGATCGGTCACCAGCAAGTTGCATTCGGCCGGCAATGCTCGTTTCAGATGGTGGAGAAGTTGCCGCAGATTCGTCCGCGCCTGCGATTCGCTCGAAGCCGGCCACAGCATAAACGCCAGCCGCTCCCGCGGCTGCGGCATATCGCCGTGAAGGATCAAATATGCCATCAGGGATTGGAGACGGTTCGTGTTGACCGCCGTGACCGGGCGTCCAGCTAAGCTGATCCGCAGGTTGCCGAACAAGCTGATCCGCGCGGGGAGGCCGGCGATGGAGGGCTGCTTGTCCGCGGGCTTCGCGATTGCTGCGGCTTCCAGCGCTGCGCGCACCTCGTTCATCGTTTGAAACCGGTCCGCTGGCAACTTGTGCAAGCAGCGGGTGACGATCGCGAAGACGTTCCCCGCGGCGCCTGTTTCAAGGGTGAGCGCAGCGGGCTCGTCGCGCAGAATTGCGGCCATCGTTTCGATGGATGAATTGCGCGAAAACGCCCGGAGGCCGCTCAGCATCTCATACAGCACGGCGCCGAAGGAAAAGATGTCGGAACGCGCGTCCACCTCCTCGCCCTTGGCTTGTTCGGGCGACATGTAAGCCGCAGTGCCCATGATTGCGCCCGCTTCGGTGAGGGCCACGGTTTGTGTAGCACCATCGGGAACTTTTGCCGTCACGACCTTGGCGAGCCCAAAATCCAGCAGCTTCACGCCCGATGCGGTCACCAGAATATTGGCGGGTTTCAGGTCGCGATGCGTGATGTTTTTCTTGTGCGCGGCGTCGAGAGCATCGCAGATCTGAACCGCGTAGCGCAGCGCTTGATCGAGCTCGAGAGGACCCTGGAGAGGAGTTCCCTCGATGAACTCCATCACAAGATAATTCGGGCCTACGTCGTAAACCTGGCAAATATGGGAATGATTCAGTGCGGCAATGGCCTGCGCCTCGCGCCCAAACCGCTCACTGAACTGAGCAGCGGAGACTTTGATCGCGACATCCCGATTCAAACGCGGATCGCGCGCTCGATACACCTCACCCATGCCACCCGCGCCGATCGGCGCGAGGATCTCGTAAGGGCCCAGTTTGTCGCCTCCACAAAGCGGCATAAGAGAGGACCAGTTAAGTTTAGCTGATCAAAGAAGCGGGTTGTGCCTGAATCACGGCGCATCCCGGCGCATCCGAAAACCATCCATCTCCGATAATCCTACCAAAATCCAACTCCTGCATCACGGCCATAACCGGCCAATCGCCACCTTTTTCCCTCTGCCTACTTCGTCTCGTAGCGGGTCGCGGAATTCACCGCCGAGCCCGGCTCCAGGTGATCATGCTCTGAGGCCAGCGCCGCCTCACGTACGGATCGAGCGCCAGGTAGAAGGTCCAAATGATGCCGGCCATAAAACGCAGCCCAACTGACTCCTGCAAGGAAAAGGAAGACCTCGTAAACCGCGGAAACATGATGTGCCGTGCACAGCCATTTGAGCATCTCAACGTTGAAAACGAACGCCGCCAGCCGGCTCGCTCCCCGCAGGCGGCAATCCGCCCTGCCGATTTCAAATTCGTTTCGTAAGTGTTCATGCGATGCTCCTGTCCGCCCTATGTGCTGCTGCCTGTAAGCGTGATGGACTGCGGACTCCCCGGCATGGTATCCGCCAGTTCGATCTTGCCGCTCCGCTTTCCCGATGCTGCGGGAGTAAACATGACCGTGGCCGGCGAAATCGGGAAAGTGTTGGTCTCGGCGAAATCGCCTGGATCGGCGCCAGTCACTTTTAAGGCCAGCTCGAAGTCGTCTCCGTCGGTGCCCCCTTGAAACTCATACAGCGGCAAGCATCCTGACGAAGGCCGGACGGCGGGGTTGCACGACTGTCCAAAAGCAGCGGTTTGAATTGCACAGACCGCCACGAAAATCGCGAGCATCCGTAATTGTCGTTTCATAGCATCTCTCGCTGCAGCAAACACCCTCCTATTGCAGGCGCGGATGGTGCATTTCCGCGATGTTCGGTTCACCCGCATGCCCAAATAATTCGGGATAAATATAGTGGCCCTGGTCCCGAGGCGCTTTGTCTACATCCACCGCGATGCGATGCGCGTTGGCCCAGGCGTCCCGACGGATGCCAGTCAGGCCGGGGCTTGGCTGAGATAGCCCGCGGAAAAGCCTCCGCTACGTACCGCTGCCCGTAAGCGTGATGTACTGCGGACTACCCGGCACAGTGTCCGTCACCTCGATCTTGCCGCCGCGTTTTCCTGTCGCCGCGGGAGTAAACGTCACCGCAACTGAGCACGTCGCCCCGGGGGCGAGCGTGGAGGGCGAAATCGGACACGTATTGGTCTCAGCGAAATCTCCCGAATCGGCGCCCACCACCTTCACGCTGGTGACGCCGATTGGCGTACCGCTCGGGTTGCCGATGGTGATGACGTGCGGCTTGCTCTTCTTACCCAGCGCCTCGCTTCCAAACGCGACGATGTTCGGGGAAACCGCAATCACCGGAAGATTGAGCAGCACCGACACCGTATTGGAATAGAAGTTGGGCACGGCCAGATCCATGCTGCCGTCGCCATTCAGGTCCGCGGCGGCGGGCAATTGCGGATATGCGCCCGCCAGGTAGTCTACATTTTGCTGAAAAGTGCCGTCGCCATTGCCCAGCAGAACGGAAACGCCGCCCGGCGGGCAGGTGGAGGCTGGCGAGTAGCAACCAGTATTGGTGACCGCAAGATCCGGTATGCCATCGGCGTTAAAGTCGCCGATGGCGAGACCATTAGGGATAGCTTCCGGTCGGGTAAGTGACCACCGGCTGGAAGGTGCCATCGCCTTTGCCGAGCAGGATCGAGACGGAATTCGTGAAAGTGTCAACGAGCGCCAAATCGGGCTTGCCGTCTAAATTGAAATCACCGCTAACCGTGGAGGTGCCGGCCGATCCCGCGTCGTAGAAAACGGGTGCTTGAAAAGTGCCGTCTCCGTTACCCAGATAAATCGCCGCTTGATAGTTGCCGGCGTCACTTTGAATACTCTGAATGTGCCCTCAGCCGTAGCCACGCCGGTAGCCGGAAGTATCGTCCGGTGCCACCGGCGTTATCTCCGGCTACCCCGGAGTGCGTCTCATAGTGTCTCGTTTTGCTCCGGGAAGGTGGGAAGAATTGTTTACAAGGGACTAAAATTAGAGCGTAACCAGATGCTCAAGAACGCCAGTAAGGCACGCAATGCTGATTTGCGAGGCCATTCGCTGAGGAATTTCAACTGGAGATTACATGCACAAGCTAAGCCAGAACCCAATTGGACCGAGCCCGCTCGGCAGCACCGCGGTGCTCCTACTGTTTTCCATACGGCTGCTGACCCCTGCCGCCTCGTTTGCCCAGCCGCCATCCGCACCCATGCCGGTCGATGAGCGAGTCGAGTCGCTGCTCCGGCAAATGACCCTGGATGAAAAGATCGGTCAGATCACGCAAATCGGTCCTAGCCCTATCGGGCCGAACGGCCCCAGGCCTGAAGACCTGATTCGCCAGGGCCGCGCCGGATCGGTGCTGTGGACGATTGATTCCGCACAAATTAGGAAGATGCAGGAAATCGCTGTCCAGGAGAGCCATCTGAAGATCCCACTCCTGTTCGGTTTCGACGTGATTCATGGCTACAAGAACGTCTTCCCCGTGCCGCTCGCGATGGCATCCAGTTGGGACCCGGGCATGGTGGAAGGTGCCCAGGCCATGGCGGCTCACGAAGCGTCCGTCTCCGGCATCAACTGGACATTCGGTCCGATGGTCGATATTGCGCGCGACGCGCGCTGGGGGCGCATCGTGGAGGGTGCGGGTGAGGACCCCTACCTGGGCGCGGCGATGGCGCGCGCGCAGGTGCTGGGTTTTCAGGGTTCGCGGCTGGGGACTCCGAACCGCGTGGTCGGTAGCGTGAAGCACTTTGCCGGATATGGCGCGGCCGAGGGCGGCCGCGATTACGACGGCTGTTACATCCCCGAGGCGCTGTTCCGCAACGTCTACCTGCGTCCCTTCCAGGCCGCCATTGACGCTGGCGTCGGCACCGTGATGAGCGCATACATGGATCTCAACGACGTTCCGGCCAGTGGGAACAAGTGGCTGCTGCAGGACATCCTGCGCCGCGATCTGGGCTTCCGCGGGTTCGTGATCAGCGATGCCTGGGCTGTCGCCAGCCTGGCGGTTCACGGCTACGCGCGCAGCCCGGAAGACGCCGCTTATCGCGGCCTCACCGCCGGCGTGAATATGGACATGGGCAGCGAGACCTACCTCACACACGCCGCCAAGCTCGTCGAGAGCGGCAAGCTGCCGGTGAGTGTGCTCGACCAGGCGGTGCGCGAAATTCTCGCCGTCAAGATCCGGCTCGGGCTTTTCGAGCACCCCTACGGCGACCTGGCTGAGAAGGACAAAGTACTGAACGATCCGGTGCACCGCACGGCCACCCGCACGGCGGCGCAGCGCTCCATGGTTCTGCTGCGAAATGATAACAAGGCCCTGCCGCTCCCCAAGACGCTTGCTTCGCTCGCCGTCATCGGGCCCATCGCCGATTCGGCGGAAGAGATCAAGGGTTCGTGGACGGTAGAAGCAGGCCCGGCGGTATCCGTGCTGGAAGGTTTAAGGAACAAGCTGCCCGGCGCCAGCATCGAATTCGTTCGCGGCGGAGACATGCAGCGGCTCTTCCCGATGCCTTGGGACGCGGCGGAAGGCAAGAAGCCGACTCCCCTGATGCCCGAGGCCGAAATGGGGAAGGAAATCGAAAAGGCGGTCGCGGCCGCCAAGCGCGCCGAAACCGTGGTGCTGGTACTCGGCGAGCGTGCCGGCATGAGCGGCGAAGCGGCTTCGCGCGTTTCGCTTTCACTTCCTGGCAATCAACAGCGGTTACTGGAAGCGGTGGTCGCCACCGGCAAGCCCGTTGTGCTGGTGCTACTGAACGGACGGCCGCTAGACATCGCGTGGGCTGCCGAGCACGTGCCCGCCATTCTCGAAGCCTGGTATCCCGGCACGGAGGGCGGCAACGCGATCGCCGACGTTCTGTTCGGCGATGTCAATCCCGGCGGCAAACTCCCGGTTACCTGGCCGCGCACCACGGGTCAGGTGCCGGCATATTACAACCACAACCGGACGCACGCTCCCGAAGACGATCCGGGATTCACCTCGCGCTATGCCGACTTTGTGACCGCTCCGCTGTACCCCTTCGGCTACGGGCTCAGCTACACAACTTTCGGCTTCTCCAACCTGCAACTGGATCGGAAATTGATGCCGGTTTCCGGCACGTTGCACGTCTCGGTCGACGTCGAAAACCAGGGCGCGGTGGCCGGGGACGAGGTCGTGCAGCTCTATATCCACCAGCTGGCCGGCAGTGCATCGCGCCCGGTACGCGAATTGAAGGGCTTCGAGCGCGTCGCGCTCGCCGCCGGAGAGAAGAAGACGATCCGGTTCTCGCTCGGCCCGGAAGAGCTGAAATTCTGGAGTCCCCAAGCCAAGGAATGGGTAGTCGAGCCCGAGGAATTCGACGTCTGGGTCGGCGGAGACTCGAGGGCCTCGTTACACTCGGAGTTCCGAGTCACCCCATAATACCTGTCTCCTCCCGGCTAATCATGGGTGATACCGCTGCCGGCGTTCCTTGGATCACGGCGAAATGGTGCGCCATCCGCCAACCGGCCCCGCGCTCATTATGAACGCGACGCCTCCGCCCGGCGCGCATCCTCATTCGCGCGACCTTCGCTCGCCAGGGAGCTGGCCTGCGCACAGGCTACGAGCCTGCCCCACGCAATCGCATAACATATAAGGGGGAGGCTGCCTTGGCACACGAGTTCACCAGACGCCATTTCTTCTTTGGGTCCCTGCTGGCCGGCGCGATTCCGGTAACGGGATTCGGTAGCGTGCCTTCGCTGACGAGGCTTGGCTACAAGTCGCCGAATGAGAAGTTGAACATCGCCTCGATCGGC
>Ga0187867_10003156_pt1 | contig 13303 bp, 11 predicted proteins | sample June2016WEW_13_1_FD_132976 | JGI IMG/M metagenome (GOLD analysis project Ga0187867, IMG submission 132976) | Peatland microbial communities from SPRUCE experiment site at the Marcell Experimental Forest, Minnesota, USA - June2016WEW_13_10 | ecosystem: Environmental > Terrestrial > Soil >... | reverse complement strand
GTCGCCGACCTGTGACGTTTGGCTCCTCGCCTGGCTCCCCAGCCAGGACACCGACTGGCACGATCACGGCGGGTCGTCCGGCTCGTTGTGTGTCGCCGACGGGGCACTTGTCGAGCACCTGCGCACCGAGGGCGGCCATCAGGTGCGCTCACGCCGTTTGCACGTTTTAGAGCCGGCCTCCTTCGGCCCCGCCCACGTGCACAACGTCGGCCATTTCGGCGACACGCCGGCGGTGAGCATCCACGCCTATTCACCACCTCTCGTGGCGATGACCTATTACGAGCTGACGCCGCCAGGACTGGTCGCGAGCGAGACCGTGGAGGTGACTTCGCCCGAAGGTCCTTGCCGCGAGTTCGCTCGGCCACGCCTGAGCCAAGGGGTGGACGACCTTGTCGCGGACGCGCGCATTGGGATCGAGCGTCTGAGCCCCAAGTCTGCTCACCGCGCCGTGGCCGCCGGGGCGACCCTGGTCGACATCCGGCCCGTCGAGCAGCGTCGTGAGGAGGGGGAAATCCCGGGCGCGGTCGTGATCGAGCGCAACGTGCTCGAGTGGCGGCTCGATCCCCGCAGCGATGCCCGCATCGTCGAATTGGCGCGCTATGACGCCCAGATCATCGTGTTCTGCTCGGAGGGCTACGCATCGAGCCTGGCCGCGGCGAGCTTGCGTCACCTTGGCCTCACCCGTGCCACCGACTTGGCAGGCGGGTATCTCGCTTGGAAGGCGGCCGGGCTGCCGACGTCGCGCTAGACGGTGCGGGACTCGACATCTAGGTGCCGGGCCGCCGGGACGCCGAAGCGGCTTCAGTCGCCCAACTCGGTGCGCCGGCGATTCACGTAGTCCTCTAGCTCTTGGCGGATGGCGTCGTCGAGGGGTGGTCGCTCGTAGACCTCGAGGGTCTTCTCGTAGATCGCCGTCGCCCGGGCGCTCGCGTCCAGGGCACCTTGACGCGACCAACGCTCGAAGTTCATCGACGATGACAAAAGCGGGCGATAAAAGCACTCACGGAAACGTTCCATTGTGTGTGCGGCACCGAGAAAGTGCCCGCCGTGGCGCACTTCGAGGTGGGCTTCGAAGGCGAGTGCGGCCTCGTCGATCTTTAGCGGAGTGAACTCGGTGCGCAGCATCCGCAAAAGCTCGATGTCGATGATGAACTTCTCGTAGCAGCTCACGAGGCCTCCCTCCAGCCAGCCCGCGGCGTGCATGACCCAGTTCGTCCCGGCCAGGAAGGTCGGCAACAAGGTCATGAGAGCCTCGTAGCCCGCCTGGGCATCGGGGCTCTGGCTCGAGGTGAGGCCACCCCCGGTCCGAAACGGCAGGCCGAAGTGTCTCGCCAACTGCCCGGTGCAGAGAAGACCTATGGCCGATTCGGGCGTGCCGAAGCACGGTGAGCCCGACTGCATGTCGATGTTGGAAAGGAACGAGCCGAAGATGACTGGGCAACCGGGACGGATGAGCTGGGCGAGGGCGATGCCCGAGAGGGCTTCAGCCAGCTGCTGGGCGAGCGCGGCAGGAATCGTGACGGGTGACATCGCTCCCATGAGGAGAAAAGGAGTGAGCACCACCGCCTGGTTGGCGAGGTTGTACTCGAACTGGGCATCCAACATGCGGTCGTCCCAGCGCAGGGGCGAGTTGCAGTTGATGAGCGAGATCGTGGCGGGCGTTTTCTCGATCGCCTCTCGCCCACCGAAGAGGATCTCGGTCATCTTGATGGTGTCGAGGGCGTTCGGGCCCGAGACGACGCTGCCCATGTAGATCTTGTCGGTCAGGGTTTGCAGCGCATAGATCATGTCGAGATGGCGTGAGTCGAGCGGGGCGTCATTGGGCTCGCAGATCACACCTCCCGCCGAGTCGAGCTCGGGGAAGCTCTGTGCGAGCATGCACAACTTCTCGAAATCGGCCATGGTGGCGTCGCGACGCACGCTTGCTTGCCTGACAAAGGGCGGCCCGTAGACTCCGCCGAAGACCATGTGGTCACCGCCGATGTGGACTGTGTTCTCCGGATTGCGAGCCTGCACATCGAATTCCCGTGGCGCCTTGGCAACCTGTTCGAGCACGAAGTCGGGATCGAGCAGCACCGTCTGGCCCTCGACGTCCTGACCAGCCTGGCGGAAGAGCTCGACCGCCTCGGGCTTGACGAACTGGACGCCGATCTCCGACACGATCCGTCGCCAACCACGGTCGAGCACGTCGACCGCTTCCTCGGAAAGAAGCTCGTACCGGGCCATCTTGTTGACGAACATCGTCACCTCACTCCGCGCAGCGCGCTCGCTTGACGCTCCCGCTGGGCCACTTTAGACTCACATAGTAGAACTATGTCTCGTAACATGGAACAAGTGCAAGTGAGCGCGGTGAAGCGCACAGGCTCGCAAGCCATCGACCGGGCCGCCCAACTGCTTTGTCGAGTCGTCGACTCGCCCGAGTCGGTGACCTTCACCGAGCTCGCCGCCTCGAGCGGGCTCGCCAAGAGCACGACCTCGCGCATCTTGTTGGCTCTCGAGCGCAACGGGCTCGTGCGGCGTGAGGTCGGCGGCGCCTTCAGGCCCGGGGAGGCCTTCGTCCGCTACGCCCTTCGTTCCAACAACGAGAGCGAGCTGGTCGACCTCGCCCGCCCGTTCTTGCAGCGGCTCGGCGAGCTCACCCACGAGACGGTCAACCTTGGGGTGGTGCACAACTCGATGGTGGAACAGATCGCCCAGGTCGACAGCCGCTTCGTGCTCGGGGGCACGAACTGGTTGGGGCGTTGCGAACCTTTGCACTGCACGGCTTTGGGCAAGGCGCTCCTCGCCTGCGGCGCAGCCGCGCTCCCGCCCGGGCGCCTGGCGCGTCTTAGCCCGAAGACCATCACGCGGCGGTCCGTCTTGGAGGCCGAGCTCGAAGAGGTCCGTCGGCGGGGGTACGCCGTCACCGACGAGGAGCTCGAGCGCGGACTGGTCGCCGTCGCCGCACCGGTCTTCAGGGACCGCCGCCTCGCCATCGCGGCCATCTCGGTGACGGCTCCCTCGACGCGCCTTGGGCCCTCCGCTCTGGCCGAGGTCGCGGCGCAGTGCGTGGCCGAGGCGAAGGCACTGTCGGAGCTGCTCGGCTACCGGCAACAGAGGGAAGGAGCGGCGTGAACCGGGAAGAGCTCCTCAAGCAGATGTACGACGACACTCTCGTCGGTAACGCCCCCTCGGTGCTCGAGCTCACCAATACCGGGCTCGAGATGGGTCTCAATCCCGAGACGATGCTGTTCGAGGCCCTCATCCCCTCGCTCGAAGAGGTCGGTGCCCGCTTCGAGCGGGGCGACTTCTTCGTGCCGGAAATGCTCATCGCGGGAAAGGCGATGGCCGGGGCGCTCGAGGTGCTGAGGCCCTTGTTGGCCGAGACGGGCGTGGAACCGGTCGGCACATTCGTCATGGGCACAGTCAAAGGCGACGTGCACGACATCGGGAAGAACCTCGTGAACATCATGCTGGAAGGTGCCGGGTTCCACGTCATCGATCTCGGGGTGCAGGTGGCCCCGGAGAAGTTCGTGGAGGCGGTGCGCGAGCACACGCCGGACATCGTCGGTTTCTCGGCTTTCCTCACCACGACGATGCCCATGTTCAAGGCGAACATCAACGCCCTCGAAAAAGCCGGCTTGCGTGACCAGGTGATCGTCATGGTAGGTGGAGCTCCGGTCACCCAGGAGTACGCCGACGCCGTCGGGGCCGACGGCTACGCCTCCGACGCCTCTGCGGCGGTGAGCCGGGCCAAGCACCTTCTCGCTCAACGAGGTGCCGTCGCCTCGGCGTGAGGGACCGAGGCGGAACGACCACCATGCACACTGTCTTGCGCTCGGCGTCCAAACAGGTCGTGATCGGCGACGACCAGCCGTTTTGCATCGTCGGTGAGCGGATCAACCCGACCGGTCGCAAGCTGTTCCAGGACCAGCTCCGCGCGGGCGACCTTTCCCGAGTGGATACCGATGTCGCCCAGCAGGTGGCGGGTGGGGCCATGGTGCTGGACATCAACATGGGAGCTCCCCTCGCAGATGAGGTCGAGCTGATGGTTAAGGCCGTCAAGCTCGTGCAGGGTCTCACGGACCTGCCCCTTTGCATCGACTCGTCTGTGATCGAGGCCCTCGAGGCGGGACTGGCGAGCTATGAGGGAAAGGCCCTCGTGAACTCGGTGACCGCCGAAGACGAGCGGCTCGAGGCGGTCCTTCCGCTCGTGAAGCGCTACGGGGCGGCGGTGATCGCGCTGCCGAACGACGAATTCGAGATCCCCGAGCAGCCGCTTCGCCGCCTCGAGCTCGCCCGCAAGATCGTGGAGGTCGCGACGGGACAGTACGGTATAGCCATAGAAGACATCGTGTTGGACCCCTTGGCGATGCCGATCGGGGCGGACACGACCCTTGTCGTGAAGACCTTCGAGACGATCTCGCTGATCCGTGAGGAGCTTGGCACGAACATGATTCTCGGTGCCTCGAACGTGTCATTCGGGATGCCAGACCGCTCGAGCATAGGAGCGGCGTTCCTGACCATGGCTATGGGTTGCGGACTCACGAGCGCCATCATGGACGCCCGCTCGCCCCAGCTCGTGCGTGCCGTCAAGGCGGCCGATCTCTTGCTCGACCGGGACCCCTGGGGGGCGTCCTGGATCGCCGCCCACAGGGCCGAACAAGCGTCCGCGGGCGAATGACGAGCGTTCCGACGAGGCCGGATCGCGACCTCGCGGAGACCGCTGAGCCGGGTTCGTTGGGCGAGGTGGACTCGCCCCATGACGGGCGGGGCCGTTTCGACCTTCTCTTCGAACCGTCCGGCCGCAAGGTCCGCGTCCCCCCGGGGGTGATGCTCTTCGACGCAGCGAGCTGGAACGGCGTCGCCATCGACTCCACCTGCGGTGGCCATGGCACCTGCCGCAAGTGCAAGGTCAGGCTGCTCGATCCCGGGAGCACCATCTCGGCGCTCGACACGCGGGCGTTCTCCTCCGACGAGCTCCGGGCCGGCTGGCGGCTTGCCTGCCGTGTTCAGGTCGAAAGCGACCTTCGCGTGGAGGTGCCACCGCTCATGACTCGACCGAAAGCGGCCACCGTTGGCGTCGGCCGAACGGTGATCCTGCGCCCGGCGGTACAAAAGCGCTATGTGGAGCTGACCGAGCCGAGCCTGTCGGACCAGACGACTGATCTGGAACGGCTGTTGGCGAGCCTTGACGACCTCGAGCTGCGAGCCGACCTGCACGTGCTGCGTTCCATGGGCCGGGTGCTTCGGGACAACGACTACAAGGTGACCGCCATTGTCGTGGACGACGTGCTCATCGACCTCGAGCCGGGCGACACCACCGGGCGCGCCTTCGCCATCGCTTTCGATCTCGGCACGACGACCGTCGTCGCCACCCTGCTTGACCTCTCGACGGGCGCGCCGGTGGCCGTGCAGTCGATGCTCAACAAGCAGCAGAGCTTCGGCGCCGACGTGATCACCCGCATCAGCAAGATCATGATGGACGACCGGGCACTGTCCCGGCTCTCGGTGCTGGCCCACGAGTCGCTGAACGAGCTGGCCCAGGGGGTCTGCCAAGATGGCGGCGTCAGCCCGGCTGAGGTGTACGAGATCGCCCTCGCCGGCAACGCCACCATGACCCACATCGTCTTGGGCATCGACCCCGGTCCCTTGGGGGTGGCACCGTTCATCATGTCGACGAGGTTGTTCCCCGAGATCCTCGCCGCCGAGGTCGGTGTTGCGGTGCACGAGCGCGCCCGCGCCGTGGTCTTTCCTTCCTTTGGTGCCTATGTCGGGGGCGATATCGTTGCCGGTCTTTTGGCCTCGGGGATGGACCGGGACTCGCGGACACGGCTGTTCTTGGACATCGGCACCAACTGCGAGCTGGTGCTGGGCAACAGCGACCGCCTGATTGCGACGGCGGCACCGGCCGGCCCCGCCTTCGAGGGTGCTGCCATCCGCTGCGGGATGCGCGCCGCCCCGGGCGCGATCGAGGTCGTGAAGATGACGCCCCACGACCTCGAGCTCGGCGTCATCGGCGATGTCGAGCCGGAGGGCCTCTGCGGCTCCGGTCTCGTGGACGCCGTCGCCGAGCTCGTCGGAGTGAACCTGCTCGACAGCTCCGGGAAGTTCGTGCCCGACGAGGATGCCTGCCTCATCGCACCCGGCATCGCCACGAGGCTCAGCAAGCTCGGCGAGGAGCGGGTGTTCGTCCTTTACTGGCGGGGCGAGGTGGGCGACGTGGCGAACTCGATCTATCTGTCCCAGCGCGACGTCCGTGAGCTCCAGTTCGCCAAGGCCGCGATCGCCACCGGCTGGAACGTGCTCTTGGAGGAGGCCGGCCTCAAGCCGGCTGACCTGCAGCAGGTGCTGCTCGCCGGGTCCTTCGGGAGCTATCTCTCGCCTGCGAGCGCGATCCACCTGGGCCTGGTCCCGAACCTGCCCGTAGTAAGGGTCGTGAGCGCGGGAAACGTGGCGGGCGAGGGGGCGAAGATGGCCCTTCTCAGTATGAGAGAGCGGGCAGGAGCCATGGCACTGCTCGAGGAGGTGGAGTATGTCGAGCTGTCCGACCGTGGCGATTTCAATGACAGGTTCGTCGATCAGCTTCCCTTCCCCTCTTGAGCTGGGCGCCGGCGCGCCGGTTGCCCTCATCGCTTGTGGCGCGCTCGGGGCTTCGATCCGCGAGGTCGTCGCCCGTCGTGGCTGGGCGGTGGAGCTGCACATGCTGCCTGCTTTGTTGCACAACCGTCCCGACTTGATCGCTCCAAGCGTTGAGCGCCTCGCCCGGCAGATTCACTCAGAGGGCCGCTTGGTGGTGGTCGCGTATGCCGACTGCGGCACCTACGGCGCCCTCGACGCAGTCTGCGAGCGCCTTCAGATCGGGCGGCTGCGGGGTCTTCACTGCTACGACGTCTTCGCCGGCGCCGACACGATGGGCGATCTGTTCGAGGAAGAACCCGGTACTTATGTCCTCACGGACTTCCTTGTGCGCAGCTTCCGCCGGACGGTGTTGCGTGAGCTCGGCCTTGACCGTCGACCTGAGCTTTGGAGCGACTATTTCGGCCACTACCGCCGCCTCGTCTGGTTGGCGCAACACCGCACGGCCGAGCTCGAGACTGAGGCCCAGGCGATCGCTGCCCAGTTCGGGCTTCGCCTCTCGGTTCTCGATCTCGGTGTGAGCGCGCTTGAGACTCAGCTCGAGGATCTCCTTGCGGCGGCGGGTATCGAAACCGACGGCGCCAGGCTGTCTTCGAACGCCGCGAGGAAGCTCCTGTGCGTGGCGGACTGAGAGCCGCCGCTTCGCTGCTCGGCCACCCGCGCTTTGAGGTCATTCCGACCAGATCGGCCGAGGAGGCCGTCGTCAAGTGGCTGCCGCCCGAGCTCACCGTCACCGTGACCGCCTCTCCGCGCAAGGGCCTCGACGCCACCTTGGAGCTCGCCGAGCGCCTGAGCGGGCGCGGATACCGGGTCGTGCCGCACGTCTCGGCCCGCCTGGTCGAAGACGAGGCCCATCTCGAAAAGGTCGTAGCCCGCCTGACTGCCTGCGGTATAGATGACATCTTCGTCCCCGCTGGTGACGCCGAGCGTCCTGTCGGGCGCTTCGACAGCGCCTTGTCCCTCCTCGAACAGATCGATGCGCTCGGCCGACCGTTCAAACGCATCGGGATCACGGGCTACCCGGAGAGCCATCCCGAGATCTCCGACGACGTCACGGTGCAAGCGATGTGGGACAAGCGCCACTACGCCACCTACATCGTGAGCAATCTGTGCTTCGACGCCGCGACCTTGAGACGCTGGATCCGACGGGTGAGGGACCGCGGCGTCGTCCTGCCCATCTATTTGGGCCTCGCAGGCCCCTTGGAGCGCGCCAAATTGTTGAACATCGCCGGCAAGATCGGAGTAGGCGAGTCGGCCCGCTTTCTCTCAGGCCATGCCGGCTGGTTCCTCCGTCTTGGCGCGCCGGGTGGTTACAACCCGGCTCGCCTGCTCGATCGAATCGGGGCGACGCTGGTGGAGCCGGCCTCGATCGTCGAGGGCATCCACCTGTTCACCTTCAATCAGCTGAAAGAGACAGAGCAGTGGCGCCAGTCCGTTCTCGCCTCGCTGTCTGTGGGGACTCGTGCGGGTAGGCAAGCTCACGCGGGCGAGATCACAGGCGGGCCGCCGAACAGCCAGAGTGGCTGATCGTGGCGAGGCTTCAAGTTACGCGGCGGCGTTGTCGTCAGGGCTGTCGCATCACAGCAGCGAACCGCTCGGCGAAACCCCGCCAGAGGGCAAAGAGGCGAGTTTCGGCCGAAGCGACGCTGGCGATTGCCAGCTCCAGCTGACGGCGGCGCGCCGGCGTCGCAGGCTCCTCCGCCTCGGCCCAAGCCCTTAAGACCGCGCTCGTGACCTCAGGATGGAACTGCACGCCCCAGGCGCGCTCTCCGATGCGGAAAGCCTGCACGGCACAACGCGGGCTTGAAGCCAGCAGCACGGCCCCGGGCGGCAGCTCGGTGATCTCGTCGTTGTGCCACTGGACAACCTCGACCGGCGGTGCGATCCCTGCGAAGAGCCGGTCGCGGTGAGCCTCGTCGTTGAGCTCGATCCGGTCGAGCCCGAGCTCGCCACCCGACCTCGCCGGCTCCACCCGGCCTCCGCAGGCCGCCGCGAGCATCTGAGCACCGAGGCATATGCCGAGCACGGGCCGGCCTTGCGCTGTCGCCTCTTCGAGCATTGCGCGCACCTGTGCGAGCCAAGGGGCCTTGTCGTCGTCGAGGGCACCCATCTCGCCGCCGAGCACGAGCAACCCAGCCCCCTCCAGGCGACTCGGAAGGACGTGGCCCGCGTAGGGTCGCCAAAGCTCGACCCGCAGCCCTGCCCCGCTGAGCCAGTGCTGGAACATTTCCGGGCCGGCGTCAGGTTCATTCTCGACGACGAGCACACGCTCGCAACCAGTCGTGTTCAGGTGCACCATCGTAGGAGGCGTTCCGCGTGGCCATGGCGTGGCGAACCCGCTCAGCCAAGCGCCGAGTCCTGCGCGGGTTGCCGCGCAGCAGTAGTTTGACGGATTGTCACTAAGGGGGGTGGTCGCTCATGGCCAACAGCGAGATGGACATCATCGGGACAGTCGACGATCCCCTCGTCGAGGCCCGCCAGCTCATCGAGGGCGCCTCGCAGGCAGGGCTCCCGTTGCGGCTCTTGGGCGGTCTTGCGGTTCGCGTGCTCTGCCCCGACTTCCCGCCCAGGCTCCGGCGCGATCAGGACATCGACTTCGGCTGCCTCTCCAAAGGCCGCCAGGCCGTCATGGCCTACCTGGAAAGCGCCGGATGCGAGCCGGACAGGCGGTTCAACTCGCTCAACGGCGACCGCCAGATGTACTTCAACGCCCCTTCCGGACGGCCCATCGACGTCATGGTCGATCGTCTCGCGATGTGTCACGAACTTGACTTCCGGCCCAACTTCGCCGCCCTTCCCTTCACCTTGGACGTCGTAGACCTGCTCCTTACAAAGCTGCAGATCATCGAGGTGAACGAGAAGGATGTCCGTGACATCTTGCAGCTGCTCTCTGCCTTTCCCGTCTCCGGCGACAGCCCGGGAGAACAAGGCCCAGTAGTCGACCGGGCGCGCTTTTGCAAGATCCTCGGGGGCGACTGGGGTTGGTGGCGCACCGTGACGAGCAACCTGAACAAGCTGCCGTTGCTCGTGGGCGAGCATCCCGATCTCCTGCCCGCGCTGGCACCGCATGACGCGCTGCGCAATGCCGAGCGCCTGATCGATCTCGCCGACGCCACGCCGAAGTCGATGCAGTGGAAGATCCGCTCGAAGGTGGGTGACCGGGTGCGTTGGTACGAGCTGCCGGAAGAGGTTGCCCACTGAAAAAGTGCCTTGACGTGGGTCCCTGCTGGTGGTACTCATTTCGCGGCACAGGCCGAGGTGTCATGGGGGAACCGGACCGGAACGGTTGGCCGCCGGTACCAGCAACGGTGCTAAGGGGGTGAGGGCGGCGTCATGAAGATCTTTTTCGCGACCGACATCCATGGCTCGGAGGTGTGCTGGAAGAAATTCCTCAACTCCGCTGCGTTCTACAAGGCCGACCTCGTGATCCTCGGCGGGGACGTCACAGGCAAGATAATGGTTCCGATCGTCGTGCGGCCGGGCTCGTTCGAGGTGACGTTGTCGGGCGAGACGCACCACCTCGAGACGGAGGAAGAGGTCCGCAACATCGAGACCCAGATCCGCAACCGGGGGTACTACCCGACGCGGATCACACCCGACGAGCTCGGTGAGCTGAACGAAAAGGACGGCTCGATAGACCGCCGATTTACCACCGAGATGGTGAACACACTCGATCGCTGGCTCGACATGGCCGACTCAAAGCTTCGTGGGGGCGACATCCCCTGCATCGTCAATGGCGGGAACGATGACACTTTCGAGATCGACGGCATCATCGAGGCCTCACCGTGCGTCACCTTCGCGGAAGGCAAGGTTGTAGACCTCGACGGCTTTTACCTGGCATCCATGGGTTACACGAACCCGACACCGTGGGACACCTTCCGGGAGGCGCCCGAGTCCGACATCGCGAGACGGATCGATGATGTCGTCGGCCAGATCCCGGACATGGAAAGGGCGATCTTCAACTTCCACGCCCCGCCGTTCGACTCCGGTCTCGATTCGGCCCCGGCTCTCGACGAGAACCTGCGTCCCATGCACGGGGGCGCCGTCATGAAACCGGTCGGCTCGACCGCCGTCCGTGACGCCATCGTCGAGCATCAGCCGATGTTGTCTGTCCACGGCCACATCCACGAGAGCCGCGGCGTCACCAAGATCGGCCGGACCCTGACGCTCAACCCGGGCAGCGTTTACACCGACGGCGTGCTGCAGGGAGCCGTCATCGATCTCAACGAAAAGAAGGGAAAGGTGACGAGGTACATCCTCGTCAATGGCTAAGGCAAAGAACCAATTCAAGGAGGGGGATATGGCGACTGTTGAGGAGGCGGCGAAAAGTGTAGGGGGGAAATCGGCCGGTTCAGAGGCGCCGACCCTTTTCCTGCGCAAGGCGACCGGACTGGTTCGGGGTTGGTCCGTCCGAGACGCGATCATCTATGCCTGTCTGTCGACGAACATCATCACGCTCGGTATCTACGAGTTCTCTTTCAACTCGTTCATTCCCAAGGGCCAGCTGCTCACAGCGGTGCTGATATCTGCTGTCTGGGTGAGCTTCCTTGTCATCGCCTACACGGGGCTCATCGTGACGATCCCGCGGGCAGGTGGCGACTACGTCTGGCAAAGCCGCATCCTCGGAGGGCCGGTGGGGTTCGTCTTCGCGGCGACCGGCTGGTGGTTCATCTTGTGGCTGTGGGCACCGATCTACGGCACCGTGCTGAATGTGGAGCTGATTCAGCCTCTCTTCTACACCCTCGGAGCGACAAGCGTCGCCACCTATTTCGGCACCCACAACGGCACTTTCACGATCTGTTTGATCACGATCGCAATCGCCGGCCTGCTCGTCTCGCTCGGGATGAGCGGCTACGCCCGGGTGCAGAAGTGGTGCTTTGCCGGCGGCGTGGTCGGTTTTCTCGCCATCGTCATCCTGTTGCTCGTTTCCTCGCACGGCAGCTTCGTGAGCTCGGTCAACCTCGAGGCCCACAAGATCTTCGGCGTCTCGAACCTGTACGGCACGACACAGGCAGCTGCCTCCAAGATCGGCTACTCGGCCCCGGCCTTCGGCTTGAACGCCTTCGGGGCCAGCATGCTCTTGGTGCCGATGTTGATGTTCTACCTTCTGTGGCCGAACTGGGGATCGACGCTCTACGGCGAAGTGCGCGGAGCGAGCGACTTCAGGCGTGTTTTCACAGGCATGTTCAGCGGCCTGTGGCTAACTGTGATCCTCTCGGTCGTGTTCTTGGTGCTGATGGCCAAGACGTTCGGCTGGAGCTTCTACAACAACGCCAATGCCGCCTTTTGGGCCGGCAAAGGAGCCATACCGATCTGGCCCTACCCGATCATGATGGCCTCGTGGCTGGTCCACAACGAGGCTTTCCAGGTCATCTTGCTGCTCGTCATGAGCCTGTGGTTCTTCGGTTGGGTGGGCACCTTGTTCCTCTCGTCCACCCGGGTGATCTTCGCCGCAGCCTTCGACCGGGTCTTGCCTGACTCGGCCGCCACGGTCTCAGAGAAGCGCAAGGTGCCCATGGCCTCCCTCGTGCTGATGCTGCTTCCGGCCGCCCTCTTGAGCGCCGTGTACGCCTATTGGATCAAGTTCCAGACCTATACGCTCGACGCCACCCTTGTCATCGCCGTGACCTATCTCGTCAGCGCCTTTGCCGTCGTCATCCTGCCGTGGCGCAAGCCCGAGCTGTGGAAGGCGTCGGCGGCGAGCAAGTTCAAGCTCTTCGGAATTCCGATCGTGCCCGTGGCGGGCCTGGCGACGATGGGCCTCGTCATCTACAACCTCTACGAGTGGCTGTCCAACAGCGCCTATGGCGTCAACAACCACGGCTCTTTGGTGTTCATGGGCATTCTTTACGTCCTCGCCATCGTCGTCTACGTGGCTGCCCGTTTGATTCGAAAGCGTCAGGGGATAGACCTGGGCCTTATCAACAAGGAGATCCCTGTCGAGTAGGGGCCTTGAGCAAGAAAGCGCGCAAGCGCTTGGGGATAGAGCCGAGATGGCCGGCCCGCTCGGCAGGCCGGCCATCTCGCGTGCCTAGGAACCGAACCGGGCCCTAGCGGGACAAGCGAGGCGGGTTCGGGCCGGTGGAGGAGAACCGGCCCGCCGCCGCCCGCTCAGGTGAAGACGTAGGCGTCCGGCTCTTCGAGCTCGGTGTCCAGTCCCGCGAGCTCGACTGCGTCGGGCACCCGGACGGGCTCGAATCGGTCCAGGACCTTGAGGATGACCCAGGTGAGGATGAAGGCATAAGCCGCGATGAGGAAAGCCGCCGCCACCTGCTTGCCGAAAAGCGCTGGGTTGCCCGCGATGAGGCCGTTGCGGCCGGCCGCGTTGACCGACTCGTAAGCAAAAACGCCCACGAGGATCGAACCGAGAAGCCCTCCGATACCGTGCGCGGCCCAAACGTCGAGGGCGTCGTCCCACTTCATGTGGCGGACCAGGGCGACAGCCGAGTAGCAAATCGACCCGGCCAATAGACCTATCGCGAACGACGCCCATGTCGGGACGAATCCGGCGCACGGCGTCACACAGGCGAGGCCCGCTACCGCGCCCGTGAACGCGCCCACGATGCTTGGCTTCCCGGTGCGCCACCAGGATATGGCGAGCCAGGTGCACATGGCGACCGATGCCGCGATGTCGGTGTTGACGAAGGCCTGCGCCGCCACTCCGTCGGCGGCGAGCGCCGAGCCG
>Ga0187867_10003153_pt1 | contig 13315 bp, 10 predicted proteins | sample June2016WEW_13_1_FD_132976 | JGI IMG/M metagenome (GOLD analysis project Ga0187867, IMG submission 132976) | Peatland microbial communities from SPRUCE experiment site at the Marcell Experimental Forest, Minnesota, USA - June2016WEW_13_10 | ecosystem: Environmental > Terrestrial > Soil >... | reverse complement strand
GTGATCAACAGGCAGGAGGAGTCTTCAAATGCAAGTAGATGCGCTCGCTGGTGCGCTCGACGTGGTCCGCAAACGAGTCTTGCAGTTGCGGGAGCGCAAGGAGATCATTGGTGAGCAGAATACGAAGGCCGCCTTGATCGATCCGATCCTTATTGCGCTCGGTTGGGACTTGCAGGAGACCGACGAGGTCCGTCATGAATACCGGCGCAAGCCTCAGGACAACCCTGTCGACTACGCGCTGTTCCTAAATCGGACCGAGTGCCTCTTCGTGGAAGCAAAATCCCTGGAGAAGGATCTCAGGGACCACAAATGGGTGATGCAGAACCTCACGTATGCGACCGGAGCCGGGGTCCAGTGGTGCGTGCTTACCAACGGCGATGAATACCGTATCTATAATGCTCACGCTCCGGTCGCTGCCGAGGAGAGGCTGTTCCGGAGCGTGCGGATCTCGGAAACCGAATCGAAGTTCTTGGCCGACACTCTCCTCCTGCTGTCCAAGGAGATGATGCGGGGCACGCTGCTCGACGACCTGTGGAAGGCGCATTTCGTAGACAGAAACGTGCGTGCGGCCCTCGATAGTCTTCTTGCGGACCAGGATACCGGGCTGGCACGTCTGATCCAGAAGAGAGCCGCCGCACTGACACCCGCGGACATTCATGCCTCGCTAAAACGGGCGAAAGTGAGTATCGATTTCCCGGCTCCGTCGGCCTCGCCCGTTCCGGTCGTTCCCGGTCCGGTGGCTGGCAAGCAGGAAGATGCCGCGTCGCGGCACGAGGCGGGGAAGAAGGCGTGGGAGACGATGAAGTTGATGGCTGACGCTACGCTGGACAACCTGATTGCCGCGGGTCTGGTAAAACCTCCCTTCGAGGTGGAACGTGATTACAAAGGTGTCCGCGTAACCGCAGTCATCGAGCAGAACGGGAAAGTCGTGTTCGCCGGCGAGGCTTACGATTCGCTATCGACCGCCGGCGGTATGGCGCGCAAACAAGTCGTTGGCGCTCCGCCAGATCGCCCGTATCCCCAGACGAATGGGTGGCAGTTTTGGCAGTATCGCGACGAGCACGGCGAGTTGCACGCGGTCGAGCAGCTTCGGAAGCGATATCTTGACCGTGGCCGGGAAGCGGGTCAGTGACCGGCGCCGGGCGGAACCGTCACGCTTCAGTTCAAACCACCGAGCGGCACCTCGGTACGAAACAGGATGTGGTTCACTCACCGAACGACGGGATCAAGCTGAGAGTGCTGGTGTAGCCGTCCAGTTTCCACCCAAGCACCATGGGCCAGGGTGTAAACTTATGGATCTTGGTGGTTTAGCGGGTGAGCACTCCAGTGTGTTCCTCGATGACTCTCGATGACACAACGCGGCGAACAGGCGCACGCTTAACTCCGTGACTCTCAACGAAGCCCAAACCCGTGCCCTGCAAATCGATCCGCAGCTGCGGGCTGCTGCTTGGAAACTAAACGACCGCACCCAGGTTCGACTGGAGGTTCCAGTTGATGGCTATGACGCGGAGCCGTGGAACGGTGTCACCGACTATTGCCTGTACGATGCGAGCGGCAACGTGCTCGCCGTCGTGGAAGCCAAACGATGCTCCCGCAACGCGCGAGAGGCCGACGAACAACTCCGGCACTACGTCAGCGAAATCGCCAAGAAGCAGCACTTTGCCCCCTTCGGGTTCATGGCCAACGGCCATGACATCTGGTTCTGGGAGGTCGGCCTTGCTAATCCGCGCCTCGTCGCCGGGTTCTTCGCGCCCGCCGACCTTGAGCGGCTGAGGTTCCTGCGCCTGAATCGACGACCGCTCGAGGCGACCCCCATCAACAGCTCCATCGTCGACCGCCCCTACCAGCACGAGGCCATTCGCCGCCTCGCCGAGGCCTTCGCCGCCAACAAACGCCGCGCACTCCTGGTCATGGCCACCGGCACGGGCAAGACGCGGGTAGCCATGGCCTTGATTGACGTCTTTCTCCGCTCAATTCAGGCGCAGAACGTTCTCTTCCTCGCGGACCGCGACGCTCTGGTCGACCAGACCCTGACCGATGGCTTCAAGGCCCACTTGCCGTTCGAGCCGCGCGACCGGATCTACACGCATCAGATCGACAAAACCAAACGCCTATTCGTTGCCACCGAGCAGACACTGGCGCTCTGCTACGCCAAGTTCAGCCCAGGTTTCTTCGACCTCATCATCTTCGATGAAGCCCACCGCTCGCTCTTCAAGCGGTTCACCGAAGTCATCGAGTACTTCGATGCCCGCATGATCGGCCTGACTGCTACCCCCGCCAACTTTATCGACCGTGACACTTTCCGGCTCTTCGGGTGCGATGCCAATGTGCCGACCTTTCTCTACGACTACCCGCAGGCCGTGAAAGATGGCTACCTCGTCGATTTCAGCCTGTACCAGGCGCACACAAGTTTCCAGCGCAAAGGCATCAAGGGTGTAGACCTCAGCGAGGAGGACCGGAACGCTCTCACCGAGCAGGGCATCGACCCCGACGGCCTCGACTACGAGGGCACGGAGATCGAGGTCGAGGTCAGCAACAGAGACACCCTCCGCAAGCAATGGGAGGAAGTCATGGAGACCTGCCTCAAGGATCAGTCCGGCCAGTTGCCCGGCAAAACGATCGTCTTCGCGATGACCAAGAACCATGCCCACCGCATCGCCGAGGTCTTTGAGGAGATGTACCCGCAGCATGTGGGCGTCGTGCAGGTCATCACGTCCACGACCGAGCGGGTGCGCGACGGCAGCTACGGCGACGGCCTCATCACCAAGTTCAAGAAGAACAACCTGCCACGAATTGCCATCTCCGTGGACATGCTCGACACGGGCATCGACGCCCCCGAGGTCGTAAATCTAGTATTCATGAAGCCGGTACAGTCACGCATCAAGCTTTGGCAGATGATCGGCCGCGGCACGCGCAATCAGCAGGCCTGCAGGTATCTGGACCGTCTGCCAGACGGCAAGAAGACCGAATTCAAGATCATCGACTTCTGGCAGAACGACTTTAACAAGAAGGCCGACGGCAAGCCGCCCATCGACATGCCGGTGCTCGTGTCGGTGTTCAACACGCGGCTCAAGATCCTCGAACTTCACCTTCCTGACCACACCGCCGAGCCCTTTCACCAGACGATCACGGATCTTCGCGCCATGATGGTGCGCGTCCCGCGCGAATCCTTCCCGGTGAAGAAGGTGTGGCTGCAAGTGGCTCCGGCGTGGGAAGACGACTTCTGGACACTCATCACGCCGGCAAAACTCGACTTTCTCCGTCTCCACGTCGCGCCCCTTCTCCGATTCGCCGCCGATGTCGATGTGGCCGCCGAAACCTTCACCCACAAGGTGGAGCGTCTGAAGCTGCAAATCCTCCAGGCCACGCCGTCGCCGCAGTTGCTCCAGTCGATTGCGGAAGACGTGAGCCTGCTCCCCGACATCGCGGAGCGTGTCCACTCCTCGCCCAGCGCGGCACTCGCTCTCTCAACTGACCTTGCGACCGCCACGCCAGCGCAACTCACGCAGATTATCCGTGACCTCGCACCGCAAATGAAGAACCGTCGTGACCGCGCGAGCGCCTTCTTGACGATCGACCTGCCTGACTTCATCGCGACCCACGGCTACATCTCGGTTGGCGAAGGCGGGCACCAGGTCCTCATTGAAGAATACAAACGCCGCGTGGATGCCCGCGTCCTCGAAATTGTCGAAAAGCACCCCGCGCTCGCCGCGCTTCGCGAGGGCCGCGAGGTGACCGACGATCAGCTAGTTGACCTGGAACGGACGCTCCACCGCGAACTCGGCCGCGACGACATCCAACTCTCCAGCCGAAATATTCGGATCGCCTACGGCTTACGCGTGGACAACTTCCTCGCTTTCCTCCGCCACCTGCTTGCCCTCGATGCCATCCCCGATTACCATCAGGTCGTGCAGCGCGGCTTCGAGCGACACATCCAGGCCCACAATTACAACGCCGAGCAGATACGCTTTCTCCGGTCCGTTCAGGAGGTCTTCCTCGCAAAGCGAACGCTGGTAGAGGCCGACCTTTACGACCCCCCGTTGACCAACTTCGGCCGTAACGCGGTCGAACGCTTCTTTACTCCGCAGGAAATCGGCGACCTTCTCCACCTCACCCAATCGCTCGCTGCCTAAACCATGCTCACCGACACCACACTCCGCTCCGCCGTCGAGGCTCTCTGGGACAAGCTATGGTCCGGCGGGCTGGCCAATCCCCTCGACGCCATCGAGCAACTGTCCTTCCTGCTCTTCCTCAAACGCCTCGACGAGCGCGAGCAGGACGCCGAGCGGGCCGCCAAGCTCCGCGGCAAGAAGTTCACGCCCATTTTTCCGAAGACCGACCTCCGCTGGTCTCACTGGACCCACCTCCCCGCCGACGCGGCGCTGAAGCACGTCAAGGAGGCGGTCTTTCCCTTCATCAAGACGCTTGGCGGCGCAGGCGGCTCCTTCGCGGCCCAAATGGAAAACGCCGAGTTCAAGATCAACAAGCCCAGCCTGCTGATCGAGGCCTGCAAGGCCATCGACGCCATGCAGATCTCGGCGCAGAACCAGGACGTGCAGGGCGACCTCTACGAATACCTCCTCGGCAAGCTCAACACCGCCGGCCAGAACGGCCAGTTCCGCACGCCGCGCCACATCATCCGCATGATGGTCAACATGCGCGATCCACGCCCTGGCGAGCGCATCTGCGACCCGGCCGCTGGAACCTGCGGCTTCCTCGTCAACGCCTGGCAGCACCTCCTTGAAAGCCACACCGACCCCCGCGACATCACCTACGACGAAGAGGGGTATCCACACGGCCTGACCGGCAGCAAGCTCACCAAAGAAGAATACGAGTTCAGCCAGACCAAGGCTCTGACCGGCTTCGACTCTGACTCGGGCATGACCATGCTCCGCATCGGCAGCATGAACCTTATGCTCCACGGCATCGCCGCTCCGAACTTCCGTTACACCGATACTCTTTCCAAGGCGTTCACCGAAGAGCGGGCCTACGACGTGGTTCTCGCCAACCCGCCCTTCAAGGGCGCAATCGACGCGGCGGATGTGAACCCCACGCTGCCGGTCAGGTGCAAGAAGACGGAGATCCTCTTCCTGCACCTCTTCCTACGTCTGCTTGAGAATGGCGGCCGCGCCGCTGTTATCGTCCCCGACGGCGTGCTGTTTGGCTCCTCCAACGCCCATGTCGACATTCGCAAGAAGATCATCGAGGAGAACCGCCTCGACGGCGTCGTCTCCATGCCCCCTGGCGTCTTCCGACCCTACGCCGGTGTCTCCACCGCCGTCCTCCTGTTCACCAAGGGCGGAACGACGGAGAAAATCTGGTTTTACGACATGGAGCACGATGGGTATTCTTTGGACGACAAACGCCAGAAGGTCCCCGAGAACGACATCCCCAACGTGCTGGACTGTTGGAGCCACCGGCAGGATAAGAAGTTTCAGCTGAAGCGCGCTCAGCGCCTAGCCGACCTGCAAACGGAGATCGCCCCGCTCAAGAAAGACCGCCTCGAACATCATGCCATCATCCACCGCCTCAAGTTTGAGGAGGTCGTTTCCAAGGTCGTAGACAAGGCAAGAGCCGCGAGAGAGAAAGCCGAGGCCGAACTGGCCGAACTCCAGTCCCGCATGACCCCGCTGCAAACAGAGATCAACCAGCTCACCCGCCAGTTCTGGGTCAGCAAGGATCAGGTGAGGACGAACAAGTACGACCTCTCCGCGAGCCGCTACCGACACGTGGAGCAGGACGAAGAGTTCTACGAGCAGCCGCGCATCACGCTCGACCGGTTGCGCCAACTGGAGGCCGCAGCGACGGGCGCTGTCCTGGCGCTGTCGGACATGTTGCCCAAATCATGAAGACCCGCACAGTCCAACTTGGCGCAGTCTGCGAGTTCATCCGTGGCGTGACGTTCGACAAAGCTGACGCGACAACTCGGCCGGAAGTCGGGAAAACTCCTGTTCTCCGCGCTGGAAATATCGGCGAGGAACTTGACGCGCAGGACGACTTGATTTGGGTGCCTGATGCTAAGATCAGCGATGAGCAACGACTGCGCCAAAACGATATTGCCATCTGTATGTCATCCGGAAGCCCGGAGGTCGTGGGCAAGACGGCGAGGGTTCCATGCAATCTTCGCGCTTCGATTGGCTCGTTTTGCGGCATCATCCGTCCGAAGAGTCCCGACGAGGCAAGCTACCTTTCCTTCTTCTTCCGCTCTGCGGCGTTTCGGAAGCACCGCAACGCGATCGCTCGCGGCGCGAACATTCAGAATCTCCGATTCTCACAATTCGAGGAAATCGAATTGGAGATTCCAAGCGAGCAGCGGCAGATCGCAGAGCGATTGGAGCAGGCGGACCGGCTGTACCGCACCCACCGCTATGCTCTCGAATTCATCGACACCTTCCTTCCCGCCGCTTTCCGCGAGTTCTTCGGCGATGCACGTGCCAACACGAAGCAGTGGGACAGCGTAACGTTAGGCGAAGTGGTCATTCGAGGCCCTCAGAACGGACTCTACAAGCCTGCCTCAGCATACGGTGAAGGAACGCCAATACTACGAATTGATTCCTTCTATGACGGCGCAGTCACGGAGCTTGATTCGCTGAAACGAGTCAGACTTCTTCCGGACGACATCGAGTGTTTCGGCTTGAGCGAAAACGACATCGTCGTCAACCGAGTCAACAGCCGGCCCTATCTCGGCAAGAGCGCGCTGATCCCGAAGCTGACTGAGCCAACCGTGTTCGAATCGAACATGATGCGCCTCACACTGAACACAAACAGCGCCACCCCTGTCTACGTGACGCACTACCTCCAAACTTCTTTCGTCAAGTCGCAGATTCAGGTACTTGCGAAGGATGCCGTCAATCAGTCCAGCATCAACCAGGAAGACGTCAAGGGACTAATCGTACGTCTTCCACCGCTCCAGCTCCAGCAGAAGTTCGCAACGCTGGTTGAGCGAGTGGAGTTCCTCCGCGCCGTGCAGCGCGAGGCGTTGCGTCAGGCCGAGCACCTCTTCGCCTCCCTCCTCCACCGCGCCTTCGGCGCTTGATCGCGCCCCCAATGCCTACGACCGAACTCGCACCATTCGCCGGTGCGCCGCGTCCTGATTCCTCTTTTCCTATGACCCCGGAAGACGGCGGGGCGAAGGCACTGTAGCCGCCGACAGCTTATGGTCGACGACTCGGAAACTGTTGCGGGCATCGGGCGTGTGTCGCGGTCCGACTTCGGCGAGCGTTAATCCCATATATCGGACACTATTTTCCGGCCGCGAAGCTCTCCGCTGATCCCTGCGCACGCCGGCGGAAGCCGGAAGTGTGGCCGGGTCACGGGCACATCCGCGCGTTTTCCGTCAACTTGAAGGCATTCCGCTGGCCCCCTTTCTTACGAGGAGCCACCCTTTCCTTTCCTGAGTAAAAATGCAGTTCCGAAGCGCCGCTTGAAGTTCGCCGCTTCAAGGGCTGGAACTATACGTTGGGCAAGTCCATCGAGCAGGGGTGCAAAGTTTGGGAAGTGATCTTCCAGGGTCACGTACGTTCCAAAATAAACAGTCCCCTCCTCCATTTCCACAACGTAATCCCCGGACTCCGCCTTCTTGAGCGCCGCATACAGGTCTGCGCGGGCTGGTCTTTCTGGGTGATAGATCCAGAACCCCACGTAAAGTCTCCGGGACGGGACCTCCGCGAAGTCGAACAGCAGGTAGAAGGCTACATTTTGGGTGTTTTTCACCCCTACAGAAATGATCTGTTCGGGGTGGGCCTTCGGTATTTCAGGATAGAAATGCGGCTGGCTATTATGCAGATCGAAAAGCCCGAGGTCCTTTAGTTTTGGAGCCCACGAATCCAGACCCAGCCGGATCCGGTCCGCCACTTGATCGATGAAGACCTTCAAGGCGCGGAGCGCCGGAATGACATGTTCGAGTCCCTCGCGGAGGAACTCCTCCGACGGCTTTTCCGAATTATGTTTCATCGAGGGTGATCCTCCTCAGGAAGTCTTGAAGGTAAGTGACAGCAACAGGAATGTCGTAGTGATTTTGGCCGGTGAATGGGCGCACTCCCAGGATGTTCTGCTCAACGGCTGCAATAAATGCAATCACCATCGCAGCTGGCAGGAGACCTTTTTCTTGGGCGACGCGTTGGACTCGCCGTCGAAGCCGAACGCATACCTCTTGCCAATTCAGGAGCCTAAAGCCGCGTAGGTCCAGGCCGGCCGCACTCTGTGCTATGAAAATCCTCGCGGCTTCGGGTGGTACATCCGGAGACTCGCAATACAGGAGATGCTTCTCCAATGCTTCATCGGTGAAGCTCTTGGTCTTGATCTCTAGGATGGCTGACACCTTTCCATGCCAGCAGATCGCGATATCGATTCTGCCGGACCGCGTTCTGTCCCTTGATCGAATTGACAACTCGTTTAACAGCCGAATTCCAGATGTGTCAGACACAGAGGGGATAGGAAGATCCAGGACTTCGCCCAGCGTCCCGCATTCCGCGTACTGCTTCAGGGTCCAACTTAACCACTTTGAGTAGGATTCCTCCCGTTCGGGTGCAAGCCACGCATGTAGTCCCAGATCACACCGCAGCGGATCACAGAGCGGCGCAAAAAACTGGTCACAGGACACCAGAAGCGCGCTGTATGGACTTTGCATACGCTGGCCGTAGGCGTTGAGTAACCCGGCAAGGTGTTGGGCAGAACTCCAGGTCACACCCCCAACACCTTGCCCGCTGTCGCGCGCGCTCCAGAAGCACAACTCATCCAGGTAAGCTTGAAACGAAGCCAGCATTTGTCTTGCCGCCGCCGTCCGTTCGCGATTTAGTGTACCTCAAACGTGAACAACCGTCAGCAGCCCGGTGCGAACACAGCCCGGTGCAAACTGCGGACATAGAGATCAGGTGGGGCTACTCCCATACGGCCGGCCATCCGGGCGCAATCCATACGAGCGAAACGCCATTCCGTACTTCTGGTGCGCGACGGCTCCCAATCGGAAGCCTTGAAAACTCGCGATTTCCGGCCCGTCCGAAGCCTACCGATCATGGCTTCCCTCGGGTCGCAGCACCATGGGCGACGTTTGACTTTGGGCACGCCCTCGCCGCCGGTGGCAACATTGGGCGCGACCGGCTCCGCCGGCGCAACCAGGGCGAAGTGTGGCGCGGCAGGAGGCGTCCGTTTCGCGCGGCCCGGCACGCGGTGTCCTGTTTGACGGAATTTGCGCAATAATTCCTGGGCGACGCCTGAATTTGAACGAAGCTGAAGCCTTGGGCCAGGAATTCGGCGACCAACCAATCCGGCAAGAAAGCCTTCCCCGGCTCCGTCTCGATCTGAAGCCGTTGCTCTAAAGCTACCAGACGCCGCAATAGTTGGGTCCGCATCACCGCCTCCAGTGTAGCGCGTGCGGAGGCAGCGGGAGTTTCTCGTCGCACCGGATTTCGGGTTCCCGCGCAACGTCCGGCGCGCCCATTGCCCCCCGAAACATCGAGGCTGTAGAATGTTTTTAGCCGCCTAGCTCCTGCAGGGCGACAAGCCGGGTACCCTGCCCGGTTGGCGGCAATTCCATTCAGGGAGCCGCAAAGGGAGCGATGGCTGAACGTCCGGTTCTCCCACTCGAAACACGAGCTGCTATCGAGCGCGATTTGGAAAGAATCCTGTCCATCCGGTCAGGTCTCTTTCCGCACCTGTTTGGCATAGTCCCTGGTGGTGCCGAACGGCTCAGGCTCTCTGCGGGGCCGGTGCGTCGGAAACCCGCTACTTCACAAAAAGAACTTCGCGATTACGCGTGCATGCTATTCATGCTCGAAGCGCAGTACTACCCTCGCCACGCCCGTGACAAATCGGAATTGCATTCCTGGGAGACAGCACTGGCACTGTGCATCGAAGACGAAGTAATTGACGAAACGAATCGTACATCCCTGTTTGTCCGCGATTGCCCCGAATTGGAGAGAAGGCATGCCGTGGCGGAAGCGCTTAAGGAATTGCGTGACAAGCGGGGGCCTGAAACACGACAGAGCGACGGGACAGCCGGGGACCCTGCCCGGTTTGGCGGCCATGCCACCAAGGGAATCGTTGAGGGAGCGATGAGGGGTTTTCTCTCTGAGCTTTGCGATCAATTCGATCAAGAAGAACAAGCGCGGATCAGAGCAGCCGAAGCTTCAACCACAGCGATACTCGCGCAAGGCACTGCTGCGGCCGACGGTCGGCGCCGCGTGGCTGAATCGCTGCATGACAGCTATTGGCTGTTTCAGCCAGAGAATGACGCGCGAATAGATTCAGCCGGCGTTGTCTTTGTTGCATACGTAAACTCGCTCTGGCGGAAAACGGACGCGGCGCGCGCCGAATGTATTCACGACTTCCTCGCGAAGGTAGAAGAACTGATCGAGCCGATTCTCACGAAGTATGGCTGTGAGGGCAAGGAACTGATAGCCCAGCTGCGCGCGGAATGCACGATAAACGCCTGGCATGTTCACTCCATGCTGCCGCCGAGCCCTGCGAACACGACCTCCTCCACGGAGGATTCCGGGCCTAGTTCACCCCAAGACGGAGCTGATCACGGCCAGTTGGGGCACAGCGAAGCGACGGATCCCACTGAGCAATCGGAGACGGAGAAGGGCCGATCCGGTAACGCCGGTCGTCCCGTCATTCTCGTCCAGCCCTTGGCAATCTTGGAGTTTTCCGACTCGTGGCGCGAGCGTATGAGGCGGATTGAGGATCTTAATGCGCGGTATGCGCGGCGTCTCAGCACAAATGGCCCTGAATTTGAAAGACAGGAGGACCTACTCAAAGATGCTCGCGTCTGGGCGAAGGAGGAATTAAGAAAAGCTGCGTCCGAATTACGGGATGCGCTCGAACTCAAAGAGCAAGTTGTGAAGCTGGCGTGGGATAAGTTCGTCCCGACGCATCGCTACCATTCCGATTTCAAGCTTGGCTACCGGGAATTCATGTCGGCGTTGTGGCAAGAGGGATGGCCCTCGCTAGAGGATTGCGCATTGGAGGCGGTAATAGAACGTGCCCATTCGGCACCTGGCTTTTCGAACAAACTGGGGACTACGGAAGTGATCAAGGCACCCGCTCCAGCACCAACCGCGAGTGGAACTGACAAGTCGCAGGTTTCGACTGGCCAGGATGAATTGGCGGCACCCATCCAATGGTTAGTCGCCTGGCGTCAGCAGCAACGGGACGTCGCTGTGCAGAGGGCCTGGGATCGGATGGGGCGACAGCCTGGATGGGAAAAAGCCCAGCTTCAGTTGATACAGGCAGATGAGGATCGAGGTCAGTCAATTAGCTCAGGATCGGCCAGTCCGTGGCAGGTGGGAGTGCGTTACTACAAGGCGCTTGCGGAAGCGTGGCTTAGTCTGGTGACTGATACGCAAAGCACCCAGGACTTCTACACGCTCCTCCCTGTCATCATTGAAGGGGTGTATCGCCAGTGTCTTGAGGGTGCAACCCTTGAATCCTTTCGCCCACCCTCAGATGGCGCGCGCCAGTTTCAAACTGATCTCACGACGCTGGATCGCGACTTCAGGAAGAGGGCCGCGGAACAGGCTATCACGGGTGGCAAGACGCCCACAAGCACGCTGGACGGCGGGCCGGCACCGGGCGCAGACACCGCGGCAACAAGCGAGGAAGCCATCTCTGGACGCGCTGCAAGGCGGCGAGCAGTCGTGGACCCCATTCTCAAGCGGAAGCGTTGGAAGATCGGTCGGCTAGTTACTGATTCTGGCGTCGGCAAGGCAACCGTGTACGGATACATGGACGGAACCAGGGCCTGGATCAGCGAAGAAAACCGAGACGCGATTTGCCAGTCCCTTGGTTTAGAGCTCGGCAAGCTACCAGAATAGCCCACCTATTTCCAAGAAGTTCCGCGGCCCGGTCTGAAAGTTCCGCGCATGACCGGCGGAACTCGCGGAACTTCGGCGGAACGACTTTGTTCCGAACCTCGGCTACAACTATTGTAGCCGTGCTAAGAATTCACCGAAAGACACTCGGAATATCGCAGAGCAAGCTTGCTCGGTTGTCGCGAGTCAGCCGGTTCAAGATCTGCCTGTACGAACTCGGCGACGGCTCTCTCACTCCAGAAGAGCAGAGCCGCATCCGTGAGGCACTGCAAGCCGAAGCCGAGCGTCTTCGCCAGATCTCTACGCAGTTCGACTTCGCCGGGCTTGGAGGCTCGAATGACTAAGGCCTCTCTGAATCCTGATCAACGCCGGACTGTGGAGGTCATCGAAGCTTTGGGGTTTGGTGTAATCGAGCACCTTTCGGTTCACGCCGGATTGCCCTGCTATGAACCAGAACCGCGCGTCGTTCAAGCAATCAAGCTAGATTCCTTACCCGAGCGGCAGCCTGATCATAGCGACGCCAACCTCACGCTGAGAATTGAATTCGAGCGCCTCTTTGATCAATTGGGTCAGTTGCGCGATGGCATCGTCGATATCGAGGTGAGGCACAGCCTGCCCTTCAGATTGGTGCTGGAGCGCAGGTACAAGGAACTACTGTGATCACGCCGGCCACAATCCGCCTGCCTGACGGCCTCACTGAACTCGACCAATGGATCGTGTGGCGATACGCACAGCGCGATGGTGGCCGCCGCACAAAGGTGCCCTACCAGATCAACGGCATCCGTGCCAGCAGCACGAACTCCAAGACCTGGTGTTCTTGGGATGAGGCGCTGAAGACCTGGCAAGAAAATCCAGGTCGCTGGTCCGGCGTCGGCTTTGTTTTCTCGCCCGGCGATCCATACTTCGGCATCGACTTAGACGACTGCATCGACGCTGCCGGAAAACTGAAGCCGTGGGCAGAACCAATCATAGGGCGGTTCTTCGATAGCTATGCCGAGATCTCCCCTAGTGGGCGGGGAATCAAGATCTGGGCCGAGGGAAGGCTGCCGGGCGGCGGCACCGCCTTCCCCATGGGCGACGGCCGCGTCGAGGTTTACGATCAGGCACGGTACTTTACCGTAACTGGCAAGCACTGGTGTGGCCAGATGCTCGACATTGAGGACCACCAGGGCGATCTCGACTGGCTGCTTGCGCTCTCACCTCACGGCCAGAAGAAGGTGCCATTTACCGTCGAGGGCAAAGTCCCGAAGGGCAGCCAGCATGACACCTTGGTCAGTATCGCCGGCACAATGCGCGCCCGGGGATGTGAGTATCCCGAGATCGAGGCAGCATTGCTGCAGATGAATAAGAGCCGGCTTCAGGAATCCGCACCGGAGGACAACATTAGGCGGATCGCCTTGAGCGTGTGCCAGTACCCACCCGGCGACAAGCGGGGCATCGGCAACATCGAGCGAGACCTAAGGGGCCGAAACGCCCCAGCGCCTATCAGCGCAACTGAGGCCATG
>Ga0187867_10003151_pt1 | contig 13317 bp, 11 predicted proteins | sample June2016WEW_13_1_FD_132976 | JGI IMG/M metagenome (GOLD analysis project Ga0187867, IMG submission 132976) | Peatland microbial communities from SPRUCE experiment site at the Marcell Experimental Forest, Minnesota, USA - June2016WEW_13_10 | ecosystem: Environmental > Terrestrial > Soil >... | reverse complement strand
GTTTAGGTTCAACATGATTAGCCTCCGCATAGAATCCGCAGCTTCTATTATGGGGAGATTATCCGATTTCTTTCATCAAGGCGCTTGGGGAATCACGTGCAATATTGTTCATTGATTGCGCCTTTTAAGGATGACGCCCGATGGCGGGGGACCAAAGCCGGGAGGGCATTGGATTGTGCCGTCTGGCATCAGCGTGAGGTCGACGGCAAAGAGTCCAAGGTGAAGTTTGTTTCCGTACACGGTATAGCTCGAATACTGCACGTTTTGATATACACAAGGGGCGCGTACCTCGGCCACACCCGGGTATCTATCAAAGTTGATGAAATACCCAAGTCCGGGGTCGGCGGAGACGTAACTTCCATGGAGAATAGTTTGCCCGACGGCGTGAGTGGCAGGGACAACCGATGATTTCTTCAGCACCACCATCCCAACGGCGCCCAAAATCACCAGAATGAGAATGGTAACAATCAAATATCGCATAAAACTTCCTTCGCAATTCCAGACAATTTAAGCTAGTTCATGGTTAGTTTAATATGTGCTCGTTTTCCTTGTCAGATTCCCATTGCATTGCCCCGCTCCCGGGACCAGGCATCCGGCGCAGTGCCGAAGGCTCAAGGGCTGGTTAGGCGACCCATAAAAAGAATCGTGCCGGTCTGGTTGTGCCGAATCAGCAACAAAAATGGATGGTCGGCCCTGAAAACGATCGGCGGCGGAGGGGGCCGCATGATCCCCATCATCATTCCGATGGCCGTCGCCGCGGCAGCTTCCGTGCCTTCCTCATCAACGTTCACGTACGCCTTGTGAAGGACAAACCCGATGTAAAGCGATGACGAGGTGCTAATGCCGGAGAAATCTGCTTGTGGCGAAAAGGCCTCAGTCATTCCCATGGCCTGGAGCGTGTCGCCGAGATTAAATTCGCTCGTGAGCTTGAATTTTGGCAGGAACACATTGACTTGGTGGGATTGCATTTGGCCCAAAAGCTGGTTGAAGCTCGGGGGATCGAGAGACTGCTCCAGCTTTGAAAGTCCATCAACCTGCTTTGGCAGCAATATGATGAGCGACATACGCTGTGCAAAATAGGGCAGTTCCACCATCTGAAGGTTTTCCGTTTCACCATAATTGAATTCGTCCTCCACATTCATTGTGGCAACGGAAGTGCTGCGGCTGGAATTTACATGGAAGGGTGCGTCCTGCGTTTTGGATTTATCGAATTCCACGTGCCAATGACCCTTGAAATAAATGGCATCGGCCAGAACGAGTTGGGTGAAGTCATCAATTTTGCCCTGCGGAACAAGGTCTTGGATTTTGTTCTGCGTCCGTCGGGCGACCCAGGCGTTGATTTGTTGGCGCGCCGACTCAGCGTTTTTTCCAAAGTCAACCTGATTCAGACCTGCACCATATCGATCACCTGCGATTTTCAGAAAGTCGTCCTGGAACGGGTACCCTTGCTGGCACCACAGAGAATTGGCCACGAATAGCTGGTATGGGATTCCCTCCTTTATTGCATCATGCAGGCGATCCCGCGTAGACCGTTCGCCAGCATTGAGATTGTCGATCAAAGCGGCGAACCCGGCATGAATGGTGTCCGGTATCCCCAACAGATGCAGAACTCGGCTCATCTGATCTGCGGTTTGCCCCCTCGCTCCCGCCCAGGTCATGGCCAGCGCGGATTCGATGGAATAGGGCGAGAAAAACAGGTTGCCGGGCTGATTTGCCAAACGCGAATAAAGATCCAGCGAGAATGCATTATTCGCTATCGCCACATCGCTCGTTTCACTTCCCGCGGTTCCCTCAGCGGGGGTCTGCCCGTAACAGGTTAGCGCAGAAGCGAACGAAACCACCCATGTCGCCAATGACCAACGCAGAAAATAGTCATTCAACATGATTTGCTCCTTCGACAACCATTCCTGACAACAACCACTTACCACGGCGATGCATGACTCTCTTTCCGCATGCGCCGTGAACGGATCGCGCCAACCACGGCAAGTCCCGTCAGCGTTGCAAGGCTCATCCACCATGCGGAAGGAAGCGGCACAGCCGACGGCGACGAAGGTGAATTTGTCTGCATAAGACTGAAGTCGGCATTCGCCAAGACGACGTTTTCCGTCGAGTTTGACGGCAAGGAGTCGGCCAACGGAGTCATGACCCACTGCCCATTCATTTGAAATTGGCCCGAGTTGTTGAGTTGAACGGTAGCCGTGAATTGCATCGTATCGCTGTCAAACGATTTGCCGTTTGACAGCGGATCCAATGCGGTAAGTTCCCACGTCAATGTATTCCCGTTGACGCCCGCGGCGGTCAGGTTTGTCGGCAGGAAACCGGTCGTGCCCGGAGGCGCTGCCGGGTTGCCGAAGTTAAATCCCAACGCGAATTGACTTGATGAGCTAAACGTGGCCGACCACAACTGTGGATCAAAGGATGCCGGCATGGTGTTAAAGTCACTTATGCCCGAGGGAGTAATAATGGTTGGCGTTGGAGTCGGTGAGGGCGTATACGTTCCGGTCCATGTGCCATAAAGATCGTTGAGGGTAAACACAGGGACGGAACCAGCATGGAGGGCCGTCGCGCTCATCCATGACAGGGCCAAAGTGGTTGCTCCGACCATCACCCATTTCTTGGTGAACATGATTCGTTCCTTTCCGCGGGCGGCCGATGAATGTTTTTGTCAGCCCCTAGGCCCTGCCGCAAGGGTTAGAGCCGAAGCAGCCCGATACGGTCATTAGAGTCTCGGGCCACATGTATAACAGAAGCAGTGAACGAAAAAAGTTACGATTCATTGCCGCTTGTCTCTCTCATTTGCGGCAGCCACGGTTGACATCCAGAGCTGCCGCGAACGAGAGGTCCCCGTCGAACCCAACGGCCGCCACGGCGCCCAGGACTTCTATTTCTCCGGGCCGCCTTGGCCTTGTGTCGGCGCTTGCTTGGGAAGCGGCGGCTGATGAACCGCGGCCGGCTTCGGCGGCGTTATGCGGCCACCGTTAGAATACGGGCGTTGCCCGGCACCGGGGTGTTGGGGCGAGGGAGAAGGATACGCTGGTCGCCCGCCGCTCACGCCGGTATGGCCAACCGAGGGATTGTGGCCTGGCTGGGGCAACTCACCCGCCCGACGCAGATGTTGAACCTCCTGCCGATGACCGGCCTCAACCAGATGCCACTGGGCGCGCGCCACTTCGTGCCGAAACTCATAGTGATAAACCTGGGGCGGCTCGCCCCAGCGGCGGTCGCGTTCCCAGCCACGATCGGGCGCGTGCCAATAGAGGTCGCGATGCCAGCCGCCCGGGCCGTAGGCCCATCCGCCATGCCAATCACCGTGATAGAACCAGTGATGGTCCCAATCGAAACCGTATCCGAGCCATGCTCCGGCCACGAACCTCGGGCCGAAGGTGATCTCGACGGGGCCGCTGTAGACCAACACGGGATCGTAGACGGGCACGAAAATCTCATCCGGCTGCGCCGGAAGAATGTAGATGATGGGATCACCTTCAACCACGACACGTTGCTCGGGCGTATCGTGGAGGCCTCCGTCGGCCAGAGCCTTTGCTCGCAGGTCTTGGATACTGGCCATCACGTCGGGTTGTTCAGTGGTTACCGCCGATCCGAGGGACCGGGTCCAGCCGATTTCCTCGCTCATGTAGGCCAGCACCATTGGGTAGTGCACTAGCGCCTGGACCGAAGGATCCCACGGCTGGGCGGCAATCTCGTCTTCCGGTGGTGCCGGGTTGGCCTGGACAAATTGCTCGGCGGCCTGAATCTGATCTGGAAAAGTGGAAGCCGGCAGAATGTCCGCCAGAAGCGGATCAGGATACAAGGCGATTGGCGCAACCAGCCTTTGCAGGTCCTCATTAGACGACTCCTGCGCAGCCGCGGGCTGCGCGTATTCAGCCGGGGGCGGCTGTTGATACACAACAACGGGTGCCGGCGCCGGTGGCGGTGCCCAACCGAGGATTTCGCCAGGCGGCACTTGGATGACGCAGCCCGCCAAACCCGCGACCGCGACAGCGCCCAACACCATCGCAAATCGATCGTGAACGGCTGTAAACTTTATGCGACGCATGATTTGCTCCTTTTTCTTCGATCAGCCCTGTGTTGTTGCCTTTTCAGTTTATTGACCAGGAAAACGCGATATCGTTTGCCCAAGACCGCGTAAAATTTCCGCCCGATTTTGGAACAACCCGCCCTGGCCAATCGCAACTCCGGCACTCACGGCCCACTTACGTCCACGGCAGTCCTACCACATGTGGAGAAGCAGTTTCCGAAAAAGGTTACAGATCGTTTGCGGGGCAGCTTGCGGGTCTGCTCTGACATGTTGTCCGGTGCAGCTCCCATGGGCGCGCCCGACAACTCTTATGGCTTCTACCGCGACCTTTGGAAAACTTGAATGAGCTGTTTGCGGTCAATGCGACGGGCCTGCCGTTGTGTCCGTGGGACCAGTCGAAACAAAACCGCCCCATGCCGTCTGCGGCCCGGCTTGGCTGGCGTCACTGGATCTCCATACAACAATGTAGACCGGATCGCCGCTTTGAATGGTGTTCGCATCGCCCCGGCCATACGCCCCGGCAAAGCCATCGATGACTATTTGATTGTCGGACCAGGATTGAAAGTTGACAGTGACTGCGTCGCGCTGACCGCGCCTCCAGCGATGTCCCCCGGCTTCAAACGCTCCGGCACCACTGTGGGTTCGCTGATCCGCAAAAATGAATTGGTCCAAGTCACCCGTGAAAGGCATGGTCGCCGGAGCATCTCCAAACCCCGAACCATTGATCGTCACGTGCAGATTCGCGCCGCTGCCGGAGAAATTCACGGAATCGATTCGAGGGTTGCCGGCGCCGCCTGGAACATTGCCGCCCCAGGTGGCGCTTGCGCCCGTCGCCGCATTCGAGGCCCAGATTTGCACGGCATCTCCCGGCTGGGCTGATAGTCCGCCGATCTGGATTTGCGTATCAGACCATGATTCGTACCTGAGTAACTTGGCATCGCCAGGATAGCCCCATTCGCCGGCTCCGATTTGGGCCACTTCGAATATTCGGAAGTATGGGTTGACACCTGTGAACGGCGCATCGTTCGGTAAATGTCCCAATCCCGTGCCGTCGATGGTGAGGCGGTAATTCCCTGGCTCTCCGGAGAACGCCACGTTGGTGATTCTCGTTGGGGGAGCAGCAGGCGGAATTTGGGTGAGGGATCCGTCATCCGGCGGGGGTGTCTCCACAACAGGTGGGGGCGGCGGTGGATACACAACAACGGGTGCCGGTGTCGGCGCCCAAGCGATGATTCCGCCAGGCCGCACTTGAATGACGCAGCCCGCCAACCCCGCTAGCGCCACAGCGCCGAGCAAGGTCGCACATCTATCGCACGCGATTGTGAATTTTCCCCGATTCATGGTTTGCTCCTTTCCAAACTGGTTCGGCAGGGTTTGTGAATCCGTTGCCCTTTTCTTTGCTTGACATAGAAGACGCGACGTTGTTCGGCGAATGCTGCATCAAAATCTCGCGGGCTTTTGGAACACCCGCGGTTGCCATTTTCAAAAGCGGCGCGATCCGGCTTACGGGCACCGCAATGGCCTCACCCGATCTAAAGAAGCATTTTCCGCAAAAGGTAACGGGTGCGAAGCTTGCGTCGGCGGTTGAATAAGCTGCATGCGATTAACGGGCGGGACCGGCCGCTGAAGTCGTCGGACTTGTCGAAACAAAACCGCCCCATGCTGTCTGCGGCCCGGCTTGGCTGGTGTCATTGGCTCTCCATATAACAATGTAGACCGGATCACCGCTTTGAATCATGTTCGCATCGCCTTGACCATACGAACCGGCAAAGCCGTCAATGACTATTTGGTTGTCGGACCACGATTGAAATTTCACGGTCACCGGGTCAGGCTGACCGTGTCCCCAGCGTTGTCCCCCGGCTTCAAACGCGCCGGTGCCACTGTGGGTTCGTTGATCCGCAAAAATGAATTGGTCCAAGTCACCCGTGAAAGGCATGGTCGCCGGAGCATCTCCAAATCCCAAACCATCGATCGTCACGTGCAGATTCGCGGCGCTTCCGGAGAAACTCACCGAATCGATTCGAGGATTGCCCGAACCTCCCGGAACATTGCCGCCCCAGGTCGCGCTCAAGCCGGTTGTCGGATTTGAAAACCAAATTTGAACGGCATCCCCTGGTCGGGCTGAAAGCCCACTGATTTGAATCTGCGTGCCGGACCATGAATGGTAGGCAAGCGTCCTGGCGTCACCCGGATAGCCCCATTCACCAGCTCCGAGCTGTGCTACTTCAAACAAACGAAAATATGGGGTGACGCCGTCAAACGGTACGCCATTCGGGAGGCTTCCAAATCCCACACCATTAATGGAGACGGTATAATTGTAAGGAACTCCGGAGAACGCCACGCTGGTTATTCTCGTCGCACGTGCGGCAGCCTGGATTTGGTTGACGGAGCTGCCAACAGATGACGCGACTGGAAGGGTAATTTGCATCTTCAACAATGCGGGGTCTAGCAAATCGGTAAAGGCGCGCGCTCTTCCGTCGATTCCTCCGATTGTCGATTTGCCTGCGGAGATCGTTATGGCAGTCACATCGGCAACGTCCGGAGGAAGGGCATCGTTCATCGAAGTAACAGTCGCCGCCGCTGGATCATACGCTGCCAAGTAACCTTTGCCATGCAATTGCCCGGCCAGCAGGAATCGTCCGTTGAGGGCGGTCATACATCGGAGATTAAGCGAGGTGGGAAAGTCCCTGGTGACATCTTTGAATGAGTTGTTGGAGGGATCAAACAGCTCCAGCATTTGAGCGGCTGTGTGCGTGTTGAAACCTTGGATCAGGAATCGGTCTCCATTGAATGCCGAGGCGCACATAACGCCCAACTCGACCGGCACGTAGGGCGTCAAGTCCACAAAGGAACCATCAGGTGCGACCCAGCCCAAAGCCGGCGGAGTTCCCGGTTCGCCGCCGGGTCCGGCGCCGGCGCCGTCTATCAGGAATCTGCCACCGTCCCAAATGGCATTGTTAACGGCAAAGTAGTATGGGATGTTCCGGGAAACGCCTCGAAACGTCCGGTTGCCAGGTGAATAAAACGTCAATCCGCCCGCTCCACCAATCAGAAATTCGTTTCCATTAAACACAACCGTGTGTAATCCCCACGTATATGGCTCGGTTCGCCGCATTTGAGCGGTAAGATCAAGAAAATTCGAGATGTCGGGAAAAAAGATGCCCATCGTCGCGGGCCCTATGCCAGCCGCCGGATGACTGCCTCCTCCAACAACCAATTGATCCTTCCCGAAATCCATCGCGTGTACGGTGTTGTACATAGGCGGCAGAAGGCTGCTTAGGTCAACAAAATCGCCCGTTTTAATGTCGTACAGACCGAACCTGCTACGATCCGCACCAGCACCGCCCATATAGACGACGTTGTCCACCCGCTCCAAAGCCTGGATTGAAATCCAATCAGCGGGCAAGAAAAATGGGCCACCGACGGCGGAAGCTGACGGGGACGACGGACGGGAGGTGATTGGAATCACACTGTCGCTGCCGGGTGAACCAGACTCCAGTTCCCACGATTTCCAGCCCAGATAGATGAGGGTTCCCGCCGTTACAATAATCGCCAAGGCCCAAAATGCCGGCGCTTTCCAACGACCGACGTGCGGGTGCATTGCCGAAGCCGGAGCGCCGCTGACAATGGTTTGAACGTCCGTCTTGACTTGAGCGGCTCGCTGATATCGTCGCTCCCTCTCTCTCTCAAGCGTCCGGAGCACGACTTCATCCAAACGAACGTCGATCTGCACCTTGCGTGACGGTGGGGCAAACCTGCCCATTGGTAGTTCGCCCGTGAGCATCTGGTAGAAGACTACGCCCAACGAATAAATATCCGCGCGGTGATCGACCTGGTCGGGATGCTCGATTTGCTCGGGAGCCATGTATGCCGGCGTTCCCATAATTCGGTTTTGTGTCAAGGTAAATTCCTGCGCCGTCGCCCCCATCAGCTTGACCAACCCAAAATCAGCGATCTTCACCTCCCCTTGACGGTTGAGCAGAATGTTCTCTGGCTTGATGTCCCGATGGACGATTCCCTGATCGTGCGCATGCTGCAATGCTTCGCAAATCTGCGGCACGATCGCCAGGGCTTGCTCAGGCGCCAGGCGAGAGTCCTGCAACAACTGCCGCAAATTTGGACCATCCACGTATTCCATGAGAAAGAAGAACAGACCCCGGCGCTGGCCGCTGTCATAGACAGCCACGATGTGAGGGTGGCTGAGGCGAGCCAGGGCCTGGGATTCACGCGCAAACCGTACCGGGAATTCAGGACTGTCCGCAATCTGAGCCGGCAGTATCTTCAGCGCCGCCAGCCGATCTAGGCTTTTCTGCCGTACTTTGTACACCGCGCCCATGCCGCCGCGGCCAATCATCCCAAGAATCTCCAGTTCCTCGAAATGCCGCGCCAATTCGTCCACGGCCGGGGGCTCCCAGTCCCATCGCGACGCCGAATCGGATCGGTTCGACATCCCGGAGGGGCCGGCCTGTTGAAGCAGACATTTGGGACAAAGTCCCTCCAGAATCCCGGCCGGCAAAGGCCTTCCGCATTGCGGGCAATGGAGCGATTCCATCATGAGATTTCCTGTGGCGCTGCCCACCTCCAATGCCGTACACCCCGTTTACAGAAGCAGACGGTGGAATATGTTACAGGCAGTTGAACAAATCGCGGATTTCCTCCTCAAGCGATTCGCGGTCGGCCACGGTTTGCAAGATTTCATCGCGTAATACGTCACGATACCGCTGCCGCAGCCGATGTGCCGCCACCTTAACGGTATCAGGCTCCATTTTCAGTTGTGCGGCCAATTGTGCATAGCTTGGCGCATCCAGATCTCCCGTCAATGCCTTTTTCAGACCATCAAATAGGGTTTCTTTCGATCGTGCCCTGTATTCCTGCCGAACTCTCCCGAGTGCCTGATCCAGCAAAGTCAGCGCCCAGTGGCGCGTGAAGAGAAGTTCCGGCGTCATGTTATCCACCGGCTCGGCACGATACCGATCTTCTGCATCGCGCGTGTCTATCGACAACAGTCGGCGGCCACCCCCGCGTTTCTTGGCTCGCTCCTTGTCCCATTCATTGGCCAGGAAATGTTTCAACGACGCCAATAGAAATGATCGGAACTTCCCTTTGGCCGGGTCCACAGAAGCCAAATCTTTCTTTTCCAGCAGCCGCGCCAGGAACTCTTGGGTCAGGTCTTCGGCATCCGCCGGACTATGACCTTGGTGGCGGATGTAAGAATACAAAGGGGGCCAATAGCTCCTGGCCAATTCGTTCAATGCCCGGCGGGACCGCGTGTCGCTTCGAGTGTTAGCGGCCGCAAGAATAATACTCCACCGCGTTGCTGTGAAGCGGCTTCCCTTAGCTATTGTGCCATTCGACAGCATGTCATTGTCTCCAAGTGGCATACGCGTCTTACCTTCCAGATCACGAAATCAGGCCAAGAGTTCTGGTGGCGCAACGCTTACCGGATGACGTCAGAATTACTCGGCCCAGTCATTTCCTCGATCCTGCCAAACGACAGTCCGACCGCCGTCTCAAGCCCCACCACGGACTGCTGATAGGCTTGAATCGCACTTTCGTAGGCCTGAAGCGCGTCCTGGTACTCACGCAGGGTATTTAGCAGATCGTCGAACTGTGCATTGCCCCGACGAAACGAAAGCTGCTGCTCGCGAACGTTTTCCTCTTCCTGAGGGATCATTCGCTCCTTGTAGAACCGCACATCTTCATCAGCAATTTGCAGCGCATTCAATGCATTACGGACATCCTGACGAACCTGACCCTGCAGGGCGGCATACGTGCGCTCCGTTTGGATTAGCCCGTACTCCGCCAGCCAATAACCGACGATACCGGGATCAAAAAACTGCAGCGGGCTCTGGAAGTTAGGTCCGCCCGTCCAGTTCCTGCTGCTGTCGCGTTTGGCATCGAAGCCAATGGTCGTTGCCGGATACGTCCCCAGCCTCGCCAGCCAGACTGCTCCTTTAGCGATCTGATGGTCGAATGATGCGCGAAGGAGATCCATCCGGTATTTCAGCGCCAACTCTTCCAGCGCCTGTGCTGTCGGTAGCGATATCGCCCCCGAAGGTGAATCTTTGGCACTGTCTGGGAGTTTCCACTGCGGAGCGGATTGAACCCCCATCAGCCAATTCATCTGTGTGGCAGCGCCCTCATATTCGGACTGGTAGTGTCTTGCCTGACATTGGGCACTTTCATATTGGATTGTGGCTCGATTGACATCGGCGTTTGTCACCAGGCCAGCGCGTACCTTCGTCCGTGCATCGTCCGCTGCCTGCTTATATACCTGCGCGATCCGCTCCTGGATCTGACGACTTCGAAGGAGAGAAGCGAGCCGCTCGAATTGCAATCGTGTTTCCTGGGCTAGGCCGAACGCCTGATTGGCGATATCGATGCTTGCTTGAAATCTCTGTGCCTTGGCGATTGCAACCTTGAAAGAGGCCGCAAAAAAACCGTTGAATGTCTCGGAAATTAAAAAGTCAGATGCAACGGCGCCTCCCTGGCCGCTAAGCGGAAAATAAAAAGCGCCGGTCTGTCCGAAAGTCGGATTGGGGAGAAGACCTGCCTGAACCAGGTTGGCCTGAGCGATCGGCAACGTCTCGGCCGATGCCACCAGCGAAAGATTGTGCTGCACAGCCCTTTGCACCGCCTCCTCAGAAGTGAGCGTTCCGGTCGGACTTGGAACGGGAGCACAAGGGTCCGTCTGCAGCAACTTCATCACGTCCAGCGCGGCTTGCGTTCGATCGTTGAACAGCCCATTGACTATTTCCAGTTGCTTTTGCTCGGGTTTGGGCTGGCGCCATCCAGCGCAACCCACTCCTGCCAGCACGACTATGGAGAGCAGAATCCAATGACGTTGGCGCTGGATGATTGGCGTGACTGACCGCAAATCATCGAACAAAAATCCTCGGTGAGCTACGATGATAGCCTTTCCTACACCGCTCAACGTGTACTCCGATTTCCTTTTGAAGGCTTCGTTGGTTGACGATGGCGTCCAAACGGGAGCGAAAATTATGACGCAAGCAATTGCAAACCGCCACTTTTCCAGAATTCGTCAACAGATAACGCTGCTCAAAGGAAAGGGGCCATACGAGCCCGAAAACGCGAGTGCTACCGGACCTATCTCATTACCCGCCGATCGATCGCCTCAGTTCCGCCATCTGCGCCATCATGCCGTTCACATCCGTGAGGCTGGCCCAGATTTGTCGTAACGATTTGGGGTTCGGCAAATGGCCGCAGCCGTTGGCCCTCGATCGATATTTGCCCTCATCCGTCCGCGGCCCGGTGGATTTCAGCCATGGCTTGCGGTTCAGGCACTGCTGCCGCAGGCGCTCTCGATCCTGCTTATCCCAGGGTCGGCGCCTTGATCCGTTGATTATCCCCGCAGCAACTCTCCGCGGATTCTTCGTTTTCGGCGCCAAAGCGGCCTCCGATGGGTTCAACATGGGCCTTATCTCCAAGTTCGGTTTGCCGACTGGAAAGAGATACTTGGGTTTCCCCCGGTCTGGATTGGTCAACATAGGAATTCCGCTGGCCCGCAGTTCCAGCGGCGACATTTTGTTGATGGATGACGGCGAAAGACTTCGCCGATGGCGGCTGCTGGTATTGCTTGATCGCCAGGGCGAACCGGCGAAATTCTCCCATCAAGCGCGTAGCAGCTTGGTTGTAAACCTTCGCCGCTTCGAGTGTTTTGGAGTTATGCGCCAGCGCCTGCAACTGGGCCAGCCGCTGGTGGGCGATGGTCGCCTGGTCAAACAGCATCTGTTGGATGGCATCCTTCGGTCGTTTGGCATCGGGGTAAAGGCTGCTCAGGTAAATCCTCGCCCCTCCCGTGCTGACCCGGTCCGATCCAATGATCTCACTAATGCAGGCAGGAACGACCATATCCCGCGCAACCTCACCCTCGCGCCGTTCAGGGGCTAACTCGGCCATGTGTCCGAAGACGCGCAGCGTGGTTTCCTCGGCCGGTTCTGCGGCGGCTTTGGGCGTCGGGGACGCCGGTGGTTCGCCGGGCCGCGCGTCCGCTGGCGTTTGGCCTGGTTGCGGGCGATTCGAAAAGTCCGGCGGTTGGCCGGGCTCGGGAAAACCGGCAGCCTCGAAGAGATTCACGCCTCGACGACCACGGGGCTTGGCGTCTTCAGATCGCCCATCTGGTTTTTCAGCCAATCCAATTCTGTCATCCATGGCACGGCTCCTTGAATTGCGGGTTCAGTCGTCTCAGCCGCCGGCGCCGGCTGAATTACCGGATCCGGCCCGGCGCCGGTGGCCTGGGCGGTACGGCAAATATCCTCTCCATCCTGGCCTGGGCCGGCGCTCCTCCGCGTAACTTTCGGCAGGACCTTCTCCAACTCACGGCTCTTCGGCAGCTTGGCCGCCAGCCGCAGAAGCTTCAGGTTCCAGGCAATCTGCGGATCGAGTTTCCTGCCTCGTCGCTGGGCATCGCCCAGAAAGCGACGGCAGTATGCCTCGATAATTTCGGGATCGGCGGGGTTGCCGGCCTGGATCAAAGAGGCGTGATCCCAAACCAGGAACCTGGCCCGCTCGGCGAGTTCATGGCGATCGGGATAATGTGGCTCGGGCCGGCCCAGGTAGTCAGATACCACCAGGTCCAGGATCACCGGCCCGCCCGCCAGCGCCAGGTAGCGCCAGCATTGGCCCTCGGTCGGCGGAAATAATAGGGCGACGGCTTGAAAGAGCAGCCAATCGTTCGCATGCAGCGAGTCCTGCACGTCGAAAAAGAGCGTGGCGAAGGTTCTGACGACATCGGCGCTGATCCCCATGGCGCCCTCGATTTCTTCCGGGGACTGACAGAGCAGGCGCGCTTCCAGTTCATCCTTCACCACACCAGCGAGAGTAAAGATGGCATGGGCTGCCGATAAATCGGGGCAGTGACGGCGAAGTTCCCTCTTACCGGTATACGCACATGCCGGCTCCGGCGGCGCCAGGAACCGGTAGGCCCGGGCGATCGCCGGGTCCTCCCAGGTGCCCGGGCAGGTCTTGTGGCGGATATGGCTCAACACTGCCTGCCACCGCCAATCCGGGGTCCGGATCGGCGAGAAGCATCGTGGATCGGTAGAAGGGGCAACTGACATCCGTGTCACTCAGAATTCCTAGATGAATTATAGCCAGCCTGATGCCCGGGCGCCAAACGTCTCATACGGGGATTCAAGGGTTAAATCTTCAATTACGTAATTTAGAATCTTCAACAATGTCCTGCAGTAGGTGCAAGGGTTTTGGCTGGACCCTGGTGCTAATAGCCCAGCAATCGCGTCCAGACGCACTAGGACGCGTCC
>Ga0187867_10003148_pt1 | contig 13328 bp, 12 predicted proteins | sample June2016WEW_13_1_FD_132976 | JGI IMG/M metagenome (GOLD analysis project Ga0187867, IMG submission 132976) | Peatland microbial communities from SPRUCE experiment site at the Marcell Experimental Forest, Minnesota, USA - June2016WEW_13_10 | ecosystem: Environmental > Terrestrial > Soil >... | reverse complement strand
GAAGATAGACGAGAAATACGCTGACGCTTACTTCAACCGCGCGCTCACTGAGCGCGTGACAAACGATTTCGACGCCGCGAAGAGGGACCTCGAGATGGTGCTCTCGCTGCAGCCGAAGAGCGCGGACGCGCCGCTGCTCATAGGTGACATAGCGGAGAGCGCGAACGACCTCATAGGCGCTAGGTACTGGTACGAGAAATCGCTTGCAAACAATCCCGATTATTCTGAGGCAAAGAACAGGCTCGAGCACATAGACTCGCTCATACACGTTGATTCAGGCATCGGAGGCAAGGGCACGGGAAGCCAGCAGATGGAGATGAGCAAGCCAGAGCAGAAGGAAGTTATACAGGAAGGCCAGATAAAGAGCGTAGCCTTCTTCAAGTCGGATGTGAAGTTCACCGACGTGATAGGGCTTGAGAAGATCAAGCGCTACCTTGCGGATAACGTCGTGCTTGCGATAAAGAAGCCGGATCTCTTCAAGAAATACGGCAAGAAACTCGGCGTCGGGTTACTGTTATACGGCCCGCCGGGCACTGGAAAGACCTACATCGTCAGGGCAGTTGCTGGGGAGGCTGGCGCAAACGTCATAATAGCAAGGGTAAACCAGATAGTGGACATGTACACCGGCAACACGGAGAAGAACCTCCATGCGATATTCGAGCAGGCGAGGAAGAACACCCCATGCGTAATATTCTTCGACGAGCTTGACGCGCTCGGAGTAAAGAGGGGCGGGGACGAGCCAGGAGGGGGCAACAGCTCCGCGCTAAGGCTTGCCGTGAACCAGTTCCTTGTCGAAATGAGCGGAGTCGAGGCCAACCCCGAGGGCATATACGTCATAGGCGCCACGAACAACCCATGGGACATAGACCCGGCGCTCAAGAGGAGCGGGAGGTTCGGGGACAGCGTATACCTCAAGCCGCCTGACTATAAGGCGAGGAGGGACCTCTTCAAGTATTACACTCGCAACAAGCCGGTAGGGAGGCTCGACTTCGGCAGGCTCGCAAGGGCGACGATGGGCTACTCCCCGGCAGACATAGAGAGGATAGCGGACAAGGCGGCTATGCTGCCGCTGCTCCACGAATACGAGCACAACACCAGCCGCGAATACACGATGAAGGACGTGCTCTCGATACTCAAGGACAAGGACTACAGCGGAAGCTCCCTTGACGAATGGTACTCGATGGTAAAGAAGGACGTGATAACCAAGACGGAGACGCAGATGGTCGACGGCAAGAAGCAGGAGATAGTGAAGGAGGGCAAGCTGGACCCACAGGAGAAGATACTCTACAAGGCTATGGTCAACGACATAAAGAAGAACACCAACAGCCTGCGCATACGCATCAAGAAGATGATAAGGTGGTTCGCGCTCAACCTGTTCTGAGACGCAGCGTGCCACTGGGCATGGGACCCACTTCCACTCTCTGACACCCTACGCTTAAGCGGCTATTTCTTGTACTGGTAATGGCAGGTTGCCTTGCCGAAACTGCAGCCAAGCCTCCTTGAGAGGCAATCATGCGCGTTCTCGGCCTTCCCCTCACCGGAAACCCTCGCCTTTACCACAAAGCCGTAGTCGCCCTCTGTTACGAAGACCTCCTCGACCCCCTTCATGCCCATGAGCCTCTCCGCGAAGCGGTTCGCGTCCGCATTCTCATGCGGCTCTACAAAGTAGAACCTGTAGGGTATGTTCCCGACGCGCCTTGAGCCGCAGCCACTGCTGCAGCTCCCCCTCCTGCCTTCCCATTTAGATCCCATTTATACACCCAAACATGACTAATGTGAACCTGTCCGCCCTTTGAGACCCTAGCATGATCCTGGCTCAACGCTCACCAGCCAATCAGACTGAAAGCATATACCCAAATCACCACTTTGATATTTGGGTATACCAAATATATATAACTTTCCCTGCCGTAATTTCCATATGGGAAGCTGTGCGCATGCCCACATTTATTAATCCTTTCTGCGATTCTAATTCATGCGCATAAGGAAGCCGCTTGCACTTGTCGCGTTCATAATACTGTGCGAGGTTGCGGGACTGTTCGGCTCCGTCTTCACGATAAACTCGATACCGACATGGTATGCTGGCCTCAGCAAACCAGCATTTACTCCGCCGAGCTGGCTCTTCGCACCGATTTGGACCACCCTTTACCTCCTTATGGGCATATCCGCATACCTGATATACGAGAGCAGGACCAGGAAGCGCGGCGCCAGAATGGCGCTGTCAGTATTCGGCGTCCAGCTTGCGCTTAATGTGCTTTGGACGCTAGCCTTCTTCGGACTGAGGTCTACGCTGCTGGGCTTTGCGATGATAGTGCTACTCTGGATCGCCATAGCAGCCACAATAATCGAGTTCGTAAGGATCAGAAAAGATGCGGCACTTCTGCTGGTGCCATACATAGTGTGGGTCACCATCGCGGCATTCCTCAACTATTTCCTGCTCATCCTTAACCATTAGCTGCAGCACCTTGGGATGTCACCTTCCCCTTAAGGCGCCAATCATCAGGTAGGCAAGCGCAAGCACGAAGAGCAGGATCGCAAAGGACTCTATGAAAATGGCAGCGTAGGCAGCGACACCGTTGTTTGCGCCTACGCTATCGCCACCTGGCGCTGCCTGTTGAACGCCATATTTAACGCCGAATAACGTGGTGTTGGTTAGATTCACCTGCCCTATACTCTGGTTGGAATACCCTGATATCCTGTCGTTCTCGAAATATATCCCGCTTGAATTGCTCGCATTGATTATGATGTTTGTATCGTTGTTCGCCATGATGCTCGTGTTCCTTATGTAAATGTTTGACGATTTGTGGACATAGAGCGCGTTGCCGTATATCTTGCAGTTTTCGATTGAGACGTTGTTTGAAGTTGCTATGGATATGCTCGTACCAGTCGAATTGATGGATCCGCCCCTGCAATTCACAGTCACATCACTGGCGTTTATCGGCAGCGGGACGCTGCAGGTCTGGTTCGACCTTGCGAAGAGGCCGAATGCGGTCAGGTTGTTGTATGTAAGGGTGTAGTATCCAGGCAGATCCACCCCTCCGGCAGTCACGCAGTAGGAGAGGCCAACCGAGTACGTTTCTGTTGTAGTATTGACATGCTCCCGCGCCTCCAGAGACTTCAACGCGACTATGTACTCGTATATCCCCGGCTTCTGGACCCCGGCATTGTACGATACCGTGTTGCCTGTAATGTTATGCACCACATCCACTATCTTGTTGTCTGGATCTACCTGCCACCCGCTGAATATATACGCAGTAAGGTTTGTTGCATTGTTATAATGGATCAGCGAGAAGTTCCAGTATACTGTTGCATTGTCAGGCAGCGTTACGTACTCGCGCGTCTTCGGCCATATGAGGTTAGGGGAGTAATTCATGTTCGAATTCATGTCGAATGTCTTGAAGACTACTGAATCAAGCCCCCAATACGGGGACATCAGCCAGTATGGGCTATAGGATACGCTCCTGTTCCTGTATATGTCAACGCTTTCCAGCGGCAGCGTGTAAGTGCCGCTGGTGCTGTCGAGAGAGGCATAATAGCCGAATCTTGGGAGTATGTAGTTGCCGGACCTGGCTATCTCCCCTATCTGCGCCAATGTAAGCCCCTGGGAGCCTATCTCGTTAGGATCTGCCTTGTACAGGCCATATGGCACTACCGTTACAAACGCGGAATACGACCTGGCGCCGCTTATATTCCTGGTGATAAAGCTGAGGTAATAGCCGACCGCCATGTCCGAACTGTTGTCAGCGAAACTTACGTTGTACTTTCCATAGGGCGAGATGAGGTTGTTCTTGGCGCCATGCAGGGAATATATGCGCGCATTTGCAAACGTGCAGTTTATGAGCGTGTTGTTGTAGCTGTAGTTCAGGAAATTTACGCCATATAGCTGGACTCCGGGGCCGTTCTGGCAGTATACCTTGTTATTGGAAGAACCAGCAGTGAAATTGTAGCTTATCCTGCCGCAGCCGCTGCCGGGATAATAGCTGTGGTTGCTGCCCGCTATATTGTAACTGCACGATGCATTTACCGTTGCTGCGGACGCGTGATTTACGCCTACAAGAAAAGTGCCTAATAAGAGCAGCAACACGAGATTGATCTTATTCATGGTCACACTTATTATCTAATTGCTATCTATGCTTATTAAAATTCATCCGGTTCGCTGCCATACGGCTTGGATGTAACGCTAAATGGAACGTCTATGAAATCCCAGTCCCTAAGCATCCTATCTGGAAGGGTGATAATGCCATAAGTATTGCACCATAAAACGGCATTTTTAGTATGGTGGTCTACCAATCCTGACCCATACCTGAAAGATTTGTCGATCTCCTCTCTGCCTGCCTTATTGTCTAATTTAAACAGGCTAATGAGCAATTTCTCGAAAAGGATGGCATTATCCCAGCAAAGATCTCTTTTTCTTGTGTCTTTCTCATAAAAGTAGCCTATCCTATAATACCCAGCAGTTAGCATTCTGGCCTCCTCCAGTGCCTCTCTTATTTTCTGTACTACTTCGGGATTGCCTAGTTTTCCAAGTGTTTCTGCAGCCTCTCGTCTAATCCATAATGAGCCGTCAAAGTGTAGAATGCACGCCACTTTTGGGGCATATGCTCCTGCAGGTTCGCCAATTTCCCCAACTGACCCTAATGCCGCATGCTTCATCCTCTCATCTAGGTCGTGGCCGGCAACCTCCAGTAGTTCAGGCAGTGCTTTAGCATATCTTATTTCCCCAAGCAGAACAGCATCGTAATATCTTCCCCCAACAAATGCGATATGCTTCCCGCAGATAAGGCTACACTCTTCCGGCAATCTTATATCAACTATTGCCTTTCTTAAAAATTCAGCCTCCTGCTGCGCTTTTGAATACTCGGAGGCCTCTATGGTCCTAACAATCCCTTTTTGGCTCCAGGAATGGTCTGGTACAAATAGCTGCGCACCAATCCTCTTGCCTCCAATCCAGTTAAAAAATGGCGTAAGGGTAAACACGACCCCTCCACAAACAGTTTCACCATGCCTCAAATCCCTTCTGGCAAGCCCTTTCATCCAGTCTGCATCATTGGCGTTGCCATTGACTTTAGAAATAGATTTTGTATCCATAATATCGTCACTGTATATATCTAGTGGACATGGAACCCAGACGTTTTTTGCTCCCATCGGGATTTGAACCCGAGTTCCTGGGTTGAAAGCCCAGTGTCCTTGGCCGAGCTGGACGATAGGAGCGATTATTTGAGTGTTATGCGTACATATTATTAATATCTGTCTATATATTAATTCTTAAGGGGGTATCATGTCGGATTATCTGTTCCAATCGTACGAAGGCGATCCGGGAGTCGTCGTGGAAGAATTTACCGATGAGGAGTGCAGGCTTCTGGACCCATCTGTCACAAATACGAACAGCAATGTCTTTGCCTGGAAGACGTCAGCGGATGTAAATTCCGAGCAGATAGGGGCGTTGCTCTCAAGGTACAGCAGGACAACCTTTACCGGCCGAAGACTGTTCCTAAAGGAATTTTACCCAAATAAGGACCGCGGCCGCGAGTTCTTCGATTCATGGCTTATAGATTACGGCGACGATTCCATACAGGAAATGGTCGGCGGCATGCCATCGGCATGCGAGTTCGTCTCCAATCTTGCGGTGAAGGAGATCGAGGACTGCAGGCTGGGCTCGTACATAGAGAAATCAACAAGATACGTTGCGTTCGACAAGAAGCTGCCCAACCAGGAATTCATGTTCTACAGGGATCCGGAGATAATGAATTCGAGGTACGGCGACAGCTATCTCTCGCTCATGAGGGGCCTTTTCGAATCCTACTCGAGCAACATAGGGCGCATGTCAGACTACATAAAGGCTGAGAACCCGATTGAGAACATAAACTTCAAGATAAACGACAAAGTTGTGACTATAAACAGGGTAACAAAGGAGATTGAGGAGCAGTCTGGAATAACCGAGAGCGACATTCTCAAGGCCTACGAGAATTCCATAAAGGCGAATGCACTTGACTTCCTTAGGGACTACCTTCCAATGTCAACGCTTACCCATCTCGGCATATCCATGGATGGCAGGTCCTATGAGAACATGCTAAACAAGATGCTTGCCTCGCCGCTAAGCGAGGCTAGGTTCATAGCGAAGAGGCTTAATTCAGAGCTTGGCAAGCTTGTGCCCTCAATAGTGAAGAGGCTCAACGAGATCCACGGGCAGGACTTCCAGAAATTCATAAAGGATAGGGAGAGCAATGCTGGAAGGCGTGCCAAGGAGCTTGCGGATGTCGTCCCTGACAAGGGGGAGAACGTAGAGCTTATGGAATACAAGGGGCAGGGCTCAAGCGACCCTGACAAGAGCTTGCAGGTGTCGATCGCATCAGCAATACTATACAAGCATTCGAACGGCGCAAGCATGCGACAGCTTACCAAGATAGCGGAAGGGATGAGCGAAAGCGAAAGGAAGGGGCTTATCGCCAACTATGTGGGCGAGAGGGGCAACAGGCGCCACAAGCCCGGCAGGGCATTCGAGAACGCAGAATACCTCTTCGACCTGAGGGGCCGCATAGGGATATACAGGGACCTGCAGAGGCACAGGATAGGCACACAGGAGAGGCAGAACTTCGGCACGGAGCTAGGCTACGAGACAAGGAAGCAGTTCGACGAGATAGGCATAGGCGACGACTACAGGGCGAAGATGGCGGAAGTGATTGATCTCTACAAGAAGCTCAAGGAATCGCTGCCATACCAGGCACAGTACCCCATCACATTCGGCTTCAACGCAAGGTGGTACTACAGGCTGAACGCGAGGCAGATGTACCACTTCTGCGAGCTGCGCACATCGCAGCAGGGGCATCCCGATTACAGGAAGCTGGTGCAGCAGATGGCGCTCAAGGTCAAGGAGGTGCATCCAACGATAATAGAGCACATGAAATACCTCAACATGAGCGACAAGACGCTGGGCAGGCTGGATTCCGAGGTAAGGATAGCCATGAAAAAGACAGGGCTCACAGGCAAGGCGCCAGCGGAGCGCAAGCAATGAGCCGTCACATGGATTATATTAATCTTTCTGTAAGAATATGTGTGGGGGTTAAATGATACTTTCAGACTTCGACCTGCTTAATTTTATAAACAGCAAGAGGCTCAAGATAGAGCCATTCAACGCCGACATAGTCAGGGAGAACGGGATAGACTTCAGGCTCGCGGACGAGATAGCGCACCACAAGGACATGGGAAAGGATTTCATAATGGATCCATCAGACGAGGCGATGATAGCCAATTCCTACGACGTTCAGAAAGGTCAGGACAAGCTCATAATAAAATCGCACGAGCAGGTGCTTCTCTCCACGCTAGAATACGTGGAAATACCAGACGACATAGTCGGCATAGTGGAGCTGAGGAGCACCTGGGCAAGGCACGGACTTTCCATGCCGCCGACGATAATCGATGCGGGGTTCAGGGGAACGGTCACGCTCGAAGTGATAAACAACGCGCCCAACGGCATATGCCTGCTGCCCAACACAAGGTTCGCGCACATTGTCTTCATAAAGGCGACAAGCAGGGTTGAGAAATCATATGCGACAGGTTCATATTCAGGTCAGCGCGGCATAAAGCTGCCGAAGGCGATAAAGAGCGAGTAGGCTACAGGTATTTCCTCAATTCCTCAATCGAGCCAACCTCGCTGGAATCTGAGGCCTTCAGTATCCTGTTCATTATCGCAAGGCCTATTCCCCTCCTTGGAAAGCTCTGTACCACAGCAAGCTCGACGTCCATCCTGTCGATTTTCCTGAATGCGTCAAAGAGGTTTTTCGCAATCTCGTAGAGATTCCCTTCGCTACCCAGCCTTAGGGTACGCACCTTTCCATCTATTTTGTCTGCGATCTCATCGCTGCACAGCACTATAATCTTGTCCTTGACGCTGCCAAGCTTCAGCAGCATGCTGTTGTCGCTCACCACGACAAGCTTTTTGTCCGGCGCGTAATGCCTGTACTTCATTCCTGGCGCGACAGCGGACTCGGATTCCCTGTCGATGTATTCCGGTATTGTTATTGTTCCAAGATATTTTTCAAGCTCCTCGATCGTGAACGCCCCGGGCCTCAGGAGTACTGGCCTTTCCTTGCTCATGTCTATTATTGTTGACTCCAGCCCGAATGCGGAGTGCCCCCCGTCTATTATCGCATCGACCTTCCCGTCAAAGTCGCTCATCACATGCTCCGCCCTTGTTGCGCTAGGCTTTTTCGAGATGTTCGCGCTCGGTGCGGCAATCGCTGTCCCGCTCGCATCTATGAGTCTGAGCGCTATCGGGTGCGCAGGCATGCGCACCGCAACCGTGTCGAGCTTTGCAGTGACAACGTCTGGTACCTTTTTGTTCCTCTTGAGTATGAAAGTGACTGGCCCTGGCCAGAGAATCTTGGCCGCGCTCATGAATTCATCAGTTACATCAGATGCGACATCATCCAACTGGCCCAGCTTGGATATGTGCACCATGAGCGGATTGTCAGCCGGGCGCTCCTTTACCTTGAATATCTTTCCGCACGCATCCGCATTGAATGCATCCGCGCCTATCCCGTAGACTGTCTCTGTTGGGAATACGACTATGCCGCCGCTTCTTATTATGGCGGCCGCCTCATTTATCCTTTCCATCTCTGGATTTACCTGGTTTATCGTGAGTCTTATTGTCATTCAAGCCTGCCCCTGCAGTAATAAAGGCGCCTATCCGTCACGCCCTATATATCATTATAAAGGTTTTCAGTTAAATGCATATTGGTCTATTCATGAATGTCGATCCGGGCGAATTGAAGGCGGTGCAGAAGGTCTTGTGGCCTGACGAGGACGTTGTAGGCACCATCAAGCAGAGGCGGATAGGGCCTGGAGGGTCGGTGGCGACTCCGACCACGGTAGTGATAACGAACAAACGCATCATAATAATCAACAGGGCGAGCCTGGGCATCCGCCAGGACTACGAGGTAATACCGTACACCGCGATAGTGAGCGTAAGGCTTGAGCACGGGCTCATATCGTCAACTGTCTTCATAAGGGTTCAGGGCTATGAGAACGACAAGGGCCTCCTCGCAGGGGGCAAGCAGGAGGGCGAGATAGACGGCCTGCGCAACAAGGACGCGATAGATTTCTCCAACTTCGTGAACAAGATGCTCGAGGCGAGGCTAGACGTGCAGAGCGACATAGAGAAGCAGGTCGACGCACATATTGACAGCCCCCCTGGATCGTACGTCTACTGCAGCAGCTGCGGCGCGAAGAATGTCGCGGCATCGAAATTCTGCAGCAAATGCGGTGCAACCCTTGCCAAGTGACCGAAGGCTAAACAAATACTAAGCCTTAATAAGCTTTTTTGCGATTTAATAGTGATTGCATGGACGAGAAATTTGTTTTCTATCTGATAATATTCTTCGCGGTGCTTGTATTCATCGCGCTGATAGCGCTAAGCCTCGGAGCCTACAGGTTCGGGAATGGAACAGGCATAAACCCAGGCGGCGCGACAAGCGTGATAACGCTCTCGGCGACAGGCACAGCCTCATCAAGGCCGACGCAGGCCCAAGTATCAATCACGATAAACGGCACAGGCGCCACAACAGCATCTGCGGTGCAGAACATCTCCACGACGCTGAACATGTTCAACTCCACGGTATACAAGTTCCTCAACGGCAACATGAGCCTTATAGAGACCACATACTACTCTGTCTACAAGCCCTACCAGTATTGCCCCATATACTCTACAAACGCCACCTCTTCCGGAGGCATTGCATATCCCGTTCCAGTGCCGAAGTGCGTAAGCAACAACCCGGGCTACACCGCGGCTGAGGACCTCTCGCTCACGCTTCCAAACATAAACAACGCAAGCTCATTCCTCGGCGCGATCGCCGCGATTCCCAACATATACGTGGGCTCAGTAAGCCCGTCCCTCTCAAGCAACCAGACCGCATCGCTGAGAGCTTCCGCACTGGCCTTAGCCATCTCAAACGCGACATCTCAGGCTGACGCGCTGCTTGGCCCCAACGAGGTCATCTACTCCAGGAACATAAGCGTGAACAGCTATTACATATACCCGTACGGCGTCGCGGAAAGCTCAGGCTCCGGAGCGCTCGCAAGCGTGGCTGGGAGGAATGCGACGATAAGCCCGCAGTTCTACAGCGGGACAAGCCAGGTGACCGAGACCGTGAGCGTAGTATTCCATTACGGCAGCAGATAATCGTCTGCTGCTTGGGCTGAGCGTTGGCATAAATAAAAGAAAAAGTAGAAGGAGAGAAATCAGCCTGCAAGGCTTATCTCTATCTGCACGGTGTCAGGGACCCGTATTCGCATTATCTGCCTGAGAGCCTGCTCGCTCCCCTCTATAATTATGAGCCGCTTGTGGACGCGCATCTCCCACCTCTCATAGGTGTGGCTGCCGTCGCCGCATGGCGTCTTCCTAGTCGTTATCTGCAGAGCGTGCGTTGGAAGAGGTATTGGGCCCCTTGCCTTGACGCTTATGGATGTCGCTATCGTCTTTATCTGCCCGGCTATCGCATCTATGTCCTTGTGATTGGTGCTCACGAGCTTTATTATCGCGCTTGGTCCTGCTGCCATCTTATAACCTCAACGTCCCTCCTAGAAGCGCAAGCTCATCTGATACCATGCCCTCCATTATACGGTTTGAGATTGTTCCCATCGCAATCATCCCGTTATCGTAGGCCGAACCCAGTGCGGTCTCCAATCTTTTCCTATCCGCTTGCAGATGCGGAGCTTCTCTTAGCAACCCATCAACTATCCCTTTTATAGCTTCCGCGCGGGGAAGTATACCTTTTACGACATCCGCGCGTGGCTCTTGGCTGCGAGAAGGTAATGTTCTTGTATCACTCAACAGATCACTTCCTTGCAACGACATCCAGGACTATGCCTGCGCCCACGGTCTCTCCCATATCTCTTATCGCGAACCTTCCCAGCTGCGGGAAGTCGCTGAACTTCTCGACGCAAAGCGGCTTTGTCGGCTTTATCTTCACTACTGCGACATCGCCTGTCTTGAGCGTCTCGGGATTCTTCTCGGCTGTCTGTCCTGTCTTCGGGTCCTTCTTCTCGAGTATGTCTATTATCGTGCATGCAAGCTGCGCCGTGTGCAGGTGGAACACAGGAGTGTAGCCCTTCGCTATCACGTTCTGGTGGTGGAGCACTATTATCTGCGCGGTGAACTCGGTCGCCACTGTCGGCGGGTTGCTAACCGGTCCTATGACGTCTCCGCGCTTTATGTCCTTGCGGTCTACGTTTTTTATGTTGAAGCCGACGTTGTCGCCAGGCTCCGCCTTCTGAAGCTGCTGGTGGTGCATCTCTATGCTCTTCACCTCGGACTTTGTGCCGCTCGGCATTATTATGATAGGCTCGCCCACCTTGAGGATTCCTGTCTCTACCCTTCCTACTGGGACCGTTCCGAATCCCGGTATGCTGAATACGTCCTGTATAGGCAGCCTGAGTGGCTTCTGCGTAGGCTTCTCCGGCACCGTAAGAGTGTCGAGCGCCTCGAGGAGCGTTGGCCCTGTGTACCATGGCATCTTGTCGGACTTTGTCTTGCCCGAATTGGATCCCTCAAGAGCCGAATATGGCACGAAGAGGACCTTGTCGGTCTTGAAGCCCAGCTGCTTTAGCAGCGTGGTCGCCTCAGCCTTTATCGCCTCGTATTTCTGCTGGCTGAAGTTGCTCACGTCCATCTTGTTGACGCCGACTATCAGCTGCGGAACTCCGAGCACGTTTATAAGTATTGCGTGTTCCCTTGTCTGCGGCTTAATGCCTTCCTCTGCACTTATGACAAGCACAGCGGCGTCAGCCTGGCTGGCTCCGGTAATCATGTTCTTTACGAAGTCCCTGTGGCCTGGTGCGTCTATTATCGTGAAGAAGTACTTAGGGGTCTGGAAGTCCTTGTGCGCTATGTCTATTGTTATGCCGCGCTCCCTCTCCTCCTTGAGGTGGTCCATTACGAACGCAAACTCGAAGGTAGGCCTGTTGAACTGCTGGGTAAGCTCCTTGTATCTGGCTATGTCCCTGTCAGTTATCGCGCCGGTCTCGTAGAGAAGACGCCCTACCGTTGTTGACTTTCCGTGGTCAACGTGACCTATAAAGATCAAATTCAGATGTGGTTTATCTGTCATTATTTCACCGATTTTTAACATTAACTTTTGGATAAAGAGACTATAAGCCTCTGTAAACTGGCCTGAACTTCAAGCCCCATGCCAGCTAACCCACTAACTCAAATTAGCGGTTAAAACATATAAATTATACGAGGAAGATATAAAAATCTATGCCTTATCGGGGCAATCGGCAGCTAAAGGGGCTATGCCCTTCTGTCCGGGCTGCATGGAGGAGGTTTACCACAAAACTAACTATACACAAAGGTATTTAAATAGTATCGTTTATAATGTGATAAAGTTTAGGACTGTGATCGTATGAAGATTCCATACTATACCATGGCTAAGGAAGACGACGAAGACGACGATGACGACGACATGGACGACGACGATGAGGACGACGAGGGCGACGATGAGGAAGAGGACTGGTAGCCCGGTTGTCCATGCACCTACCGCTTCTAGTTCCTTGCGTGTGATGCACGCAATAGAAAGATATAAAACATTCTTTTCCAATATGATACCTGTTTGTTTCGGGTTTCTGCTTACTGATTGTTTCAAGTTTCAATGGTGTTGTGATTGTCTGAGGGAATAGAGCTTACGGTTGCTGGCGCGCTTGTTACAGACGACGGCAGGGGCATAGCCAGGATAGACTCGAAGGCAAGGAAGATGCTAAACCTCATCTCCGGGGACGTGATAGAGATGAAGGGCAAGCGCAAGTCGACCGCAGCGATAGTATGGCAGGCGCACCAGCAGGACGAGGGCCTTGATTTCATACGCATAGACGGGTACATACGCCAGAACATAGGGGTAGGCATAGGCGACCGCGTCTTCGTAACCAAGGCGGACGTGAAGCAGGCCGATAAGATAACTCTTGCCCCACCGCCAAACCAGCGCACCCCTATATCGCCGGATTTCTCGGAATACGCTAAGAACAGGCTTGAGGACAAGCCCCTTGTAAAGGGGGACGTTGTGCCTGTGCCGATGTTCGGTTATGTTTTCAATTTCGTAGTTGTGCAAGTTTCGCCGCACGGCGTTGTGCGTGTAACAAAGGACACCGAGTTCACTGTCAAGAGCGAGCCGGTGTCGGAATCCATGGTCAAGATAGGGGAGGTGCACTACGAGGACATAGGTGGCCTGAAGAACGAGATAGAGAAGATAAGGGAGATGGTAGAGCTGCCGATAAGGTACCCTGAGCTCTTCGAGCGTCTCGGGATAGAGCCCCCGCGCGGCGTTCTCCTTTATGGTTCTCCG
>Ga0187867_10003147_pt1 | contig 13339 bp, 10 predicted proteins | sample June2016WEW_13_1_FD_132976 | JGI IMG/M metagenome (GOLD analysis project Ga0187867, IMG submission 132976) | Peatland microbial communities from SPRUCE experiment site at the Marcell Experimental Forest, Minnesota, USA - June2016WEW_13_10 | ecosystem: Environmental > Terrestrial > Soil >... | reverse complement strand
GCCATAGCAGCCGGCGCCGACGGCATCATAGTGGAAGTGCATACAGAACCGGACAAAGCGTTATCCGATGGGCCCCAGAGCCTGTATCCGGAACAGTTCGAGCAGCTCATGAGAGACCTTTATGTAATTGCCCCTGTTGTGGGAAAACAGCTCGATTACGCTTACCTCGACAAAGCCACCGTCATGAGACCGCGCCGGGGTGAGGGCAGGGCGCCTGCAACGGTTGCTTACAGCGGTGTGCCAGGATCTTTCTCTCACAAAGCGTGCACGCAATTTTTCGGCGATGAGGTCCCTCTGCGGAACAGTTCCTCATTCAGAGAGGTCTTCGCTCTGGTGGACAGCGAACAGGCGGCCTTCGGCGTCGTTCCGGTAGAAAACAGCCTTACGGGCAGCATTCATGAGAACTATGACCTGCTGCTCGAATATGAACTGAAAATAGTCGGTGAGTTGACCTTGAGGATCAAACATAATCTATTGGGGCAGCCGGAGGCATCGATCGAAGGGCTGGAAAGAATCTACTCACATCCTCAGGCCTTTCAGCAGTGCAGGGAGTATCTGGAAAAAAATCCCGGCTGGGACTTGATAGCGTGTAAAGATACTGCCTCGGCCGTTGGAAGGGTAAAAGAGGGCGCTGATCTCAAAGAGGCTGCCATAGCCGGCGAAGGAGCAGATCAGGTTGCCCGGCTGGCGATTCTCAAGGAGGGCATAGAGACCAATCCCCGGAATTTCACCCGATTCGTGGTTATATCCAGGAACGAATCTCTTCCAGGTCCTCAAAATAAGTCCTCCCTGATCTACTCGGTAAGCGACAAGCCGGGGGCCTTGTTCGAAACGCTTCGGATTTTTGCACAAAACGATGTAAACATTGTCAAACTCGAGTCGAGGCCGATCCACAGCAGGCCCTGGGAGTACCTGTTCTATGTAGATTTGGAAACCGATGTGACCGATGAGAGCCGGAGGCACATCCTGGCCGAACTGCTGGAAAAGACCGAATTTTTCAAATTCCTGGGAAGCTATGACAAGGGCGCCCGGGTGTGAAGGGAGAAGGGAAGCGGGGAGCAGGGAGCGGGAAGCGGGAAGCGGGGAGCAGGAAGCGGGGGCAAGGGTGAAGGGGTGAGGGGCGAGTCATGAATCGTGAATGGAAAAAGCCCAGTCACGAGTTTACTTCCTCAGTCCTCAGTCCTGAGTCCTCAGCACGGCAATCGTTGCGCCCCAGCCACCTGCCTCAGGGCCGGCCTCGCTAAACGAAACCACAATGGGATGGCTTTTAAGGACCGCATGGACCGTTCGGCGCAGGACACCTGTGCCCTTTCCGTGAATTATTCGGACCTCTTCGAACCCCTTCTCACCCGCCGCTTCGAGGTAGTCGTTCAGAAGGTCTTTCACTTCGTTTGGCCTGAAGGTATGCAGGTCTATCGAGTCTTCGATGGGGTAGTTGATTATTTCGTCTTCGTTCATGGTTAAACACCAAGGTTGTCAGCTCTGTTGCAGTCAGGTAAAAATACCGAATTAATATAAGACTTCGTGAGACGGATAAGTGCGATACATGCCTGATTCTTCTATTATTCTACTCTTGGATGGATGTTCGCAAAAATGTTCTGGCAATTTGCGCCGAATTCTGTTTTGAATACAGGGCGCGGTCGGCTGGTGTTTGCTTACCGGATAGGAAAAAAGAGGAAAAGAATTGCATGCTGACAAACCTGGTATCGAATTTCGCAATATTGTGTCTTCATGGTGCAGGGTATCTCGGCGCGGGTTTCCTGATGGCGCTCGAGAGCATGATCGCTCCGGTCCCAAGCGAGGCGGTGATGCCTTTCGTCGGATTTATGGTTGCCGATGGCCAATGGAATCTCTGGGCCGCCATTATTGTAACCAGCACCGGTTCGTTAGTCGGGTCCGCAATCTCGTATACGATGGGCTACTATGGAGGGAGGCCGTTTGTGCTGAAGGTCGGCAGATACCTGCTTCTCAACCCGCACGATCTTGAGTGGACGGAGGATTTTTTCAGCCGCAGAAAGGGGACCCTGACCCTTTTCGTCAGCCGGTTCATACCCGTTGTAAGACATCTTGTCTCAGTTCCCGCAGGGACAGGTAAAATGAAGCTTCTGCCTTTCCTTATGGCCACCCTTGCCGGTGCGACTCTCTGGAATTCTTTCCTCCTTGTCTGCGGGATGTACCTCCGTGAAAGATGGAACCTTGTTCTACGCTATTCCCATCAGGTCGATATTGTGGTCGGGGCGGCCCTGCTTGCTGGACTGGTCTTTTTCGTGAAGCTGCGTTACAAAACCGCATTGAAAAAAAATTGAGGAAGCTTTAATCGTTTTAATCCCTGAATTCCTCAGTTCGTCCTAATTCTTTCTTCGTGTGTCTCCTTGACCTGTCGATGATCGGTCTTCCCGTCTTCTCGTGAGTCCTCCGTAACTTCCTGCTCCTCCAAAATCGCACTGCTTTCAGTTTCGGAAAGGACGCGAATGACGCTCTGCGCTACCTTCAGGGGGAGGCCGGCCCTCTCCAACTCGATGGCTGAGGCTTCCTGGATTGCATCCAGGCTGCCGAAGTGCTGGAGGAGCATCTGTCTTCTGCCGGGACCTATTCCCGCAATACCGTCCAGCGCCGAGGTGAGAAGGGAGGTCCTGTGTACGTTCTGATAGTGCGATATGGCGAACCGGTGGGCCTCGTCGCGTATTCGCTGGAGCAGGTGCAAAATGTCCGGATTCCGGTGCAGAAAGAGGGGGTTCTTTCGACCGGGCAGATAAATTTTCTCGTATAGCCCTTTTCCCTTTTCCCCTATGTCTGATTCGCGTTCCTTGGCAATGGAGGCCACCGGGAGCGGCTCAGAAGTTCCGAGCTGCTCCAGCAGGTGCACGATCTTGTTCAACTGGCCTTTTCCGCCGTCGAGAAGGAGCAGATCGAGGCCTGCGGAAAGTTCCGGGTCGTTTTCAATAAGCCTGCCTATTACCTCGGCCATCATTGCCGGATCGTCGGGCTCGCTCGTAAGCCTTATCCGGTAGCGCCTGTAGGAATTCTTATCGGGGCGTCCGTGTTCAAAAACAACAACCGCCCCGACAGCGTGCTGTCCCTGGATGTTGGAGATGTCCACGCAGGCAATTCGGGCAGGCGTTCTCGGCAGCTTGAGGAGGCGCTGAAGACCTTCTATGAGCGCCGTATCCCGCCTCTGCCACCGCCTGCGGCTGATGAATCCCTCGCGGGCGTTGGCTTGCGCCATGTCGAGCAGATGTTTCCTGGCGCTTCTTTTGGCCGCCCAGACCCTCACGCGTTTTCCTTTCTTCTCCGATAGCCATTCCGAGAGAACCGTTTCGGAATCGAGCGAAACGGGGACGAGCACTTCATCGGGAATAAAGGCGCCTTCATAGTAGTATTGATGAATGAATGCCGAGATCAGCTCATGCTGATCCCCCTGGGCCTCCTTGAGGTCGAAAGCCCTCTGGCCGGAATGCACTCCCTGCCGGATAAAGAGGGCCACCAGTTCGCTCCGGTCTTCCTCCTGGTAGATGCCCAGCACGTCCTGGTCCAGGAAGCGGTCGGATACGACATGCTGCTTTTCGATTGTGGCCGCGATGTTTCGCAGCCGGTCGCGGTAGAAGGCGGCCAGTTCGAACTGCAGCGCCTCGGCGGCCTCGTGCATCCTTTTTTGAAGCTGTCTTTGAAGGATGTCGGTCTTGCCTTCCAGGAAGAGCACCACTTCCTCGACCATCTTCATGTACTCTTCCCGGGGAACTTTGCCTGCACAGGCGGCGAGACATTGGCCCATCGAAAAGTTCAGGCAGGGGCGTTCCCGCGGGATGAGCTTTTTACCCTTGCAAAGCCTGAGCGGGAAAAGCTGGTGCAGGTATTTGAGCGTGTCGCGGGCCGCTCGAGCCGATGTATAGGGGCCGAAGTATATCGCTCCGTCTTTTTGAAATCGCCGTACTATGTCCAGCCTGGGGTAGGGGTCACGAGGGTCGATCCGGATCGAAAGGTAGTTTTTGTCGTCGCGAAGCACGACATTGTAGCGCGGGCGGTGTTTCTTTATGAGGCTGGCTTCGAGGAGCAGCGCCTCCTTCTCGGATGATGTAATGGCGTATTCGACGTTGGCGGCCTTGGCGAGCATGATCCTGGTCTTGACATCTACTGCGTCACCACCCCGGAAATAATTGCCGATCCTTTTCCTCAGGTCCCGGGCCTTTCCGATGTAAAGGATAACCCTGTCTGCATCCTTGAACATGTATATACCGGGCAGGTGCGGAAACGCGGATATCCGGCTCACAAGTGCGGCGGGGCGGTCGGACCGCCAGCCAGGTTCGCCACTCAAACCTTCGGCAGCGGCTGGGTTCTCAGTCTTCCCGGATTGGGCGAGCTTATCATCGATATCCGGCCCAACGGGTCCGTTTTGGTTTTCGACTTCAGGTTCGAGCATTTTTGTATCTGTTTCTCAGTTACCGGAATCTTGATTATGCCAAATTCAATTATAGCACAGAAGCCGTAAGCACTCACCAAAGCGATTCACTCCAGAGGCGGGGCATGAACAGGCCCGGGAGAGGCAGAAGCACTCAGACAGGATTGACGGGAAAACAGCGGGTCAAAGGCAAAAGACCTTTGGCAGGATTAACGGGACAAGAACGGGCCAAAGGCATTTTTGCCTCTTCGTCCTCTTCTTGTCCGGACCCTGTCCCGCCTCTGTGGTGGAATCCTGTCTTTGGCTTTCAGGGGAGGACTAAAAGTGTTCCTCACCCCTTCTGCGTGACGAAACAACCCTTATCTGTCCACGTTCCGGAGTCAATACGCTCTGCTGCCAGTTGTCGGCAACGGCTGCTTCCGGGACCCAGGGCGGCAGAGCCAGGCGAAAATGCGTTGAGAGGGCAAAAAGAAAGGGCTCATACATGCCTCGAAGTTCCATCAGCTTCAGATCCGCTTCATCTCCAGTGCGGGGTCGCAAACCAGCCGCCATTAACCTGGATCTCAAGTTAGTCAGTTGAGTGGGTGGAAGACGGTCAGGATCAGGCCATCGGGGCGTAACTCCGAAAATCAACGAAAGGTCCACGACAGCGTGCCTCGCCATGGCAAAAGTCATTTGCGCCTGACGCACGCAAGCCCCTTCCAGGCCAACCATTACGAATGCGCTGATATCCAAAATGGCGGCCAGCGCAGCGAGCCATGACTGGTTATCGTGTTGAGACCTCCAGTAGGCGAGTACCGGATATGACAGGTTGCTTTCGAGCAATTCCGCAGACCATCTTTCCCACTCGCGCAAAATCTCCCGGATAGATTCCATGCCATACTCGTCGTGGTGCCTGTAAAGCATTTCGGCAGCCGTAGGAGGCGAACCTGCTCGGGCATCTAAAAGCGATATGTTTACCTCACGCCTTGAAAAGGACTGATTTAAACCCGGCAGGTAGCCGATGACAAGCGCCAGAAAACCAAGCCCTGTTCCACCCTCTGCTACTGTCAGAAATCGCCCGAAAGGCGTTAGTGCCCGCACATCGCCCAATCCGATCGTGAAGAAAGTCGTTCCGCTGTAATAAAGATTTGTTACGAGGCTTTTCTGGTCTTCCGATATGACCGAGGTTCCCCAAAACAGGAGCCCGAAACCCAGGATCAGCATAAAGGCCCATAAACCCAGGAGCACTATTAAAGAGAGCGGCCCGTAGATACTCAATAAATTCTCTCTCAAGTGCCTGGCCGATATCGGGTGTACAACCGCTTTCCATACACGCCATGTCACCCGGTAAAAAATGCGGGCCATCCGTACCCGCCGGGTAACCCGGCGCGGAAAAATGACAGTTTCGAACGCCTCCCACAGCACAGCGACTATCAGTAAAGCGCCGATAATGGTGATAGCGATTGACATATTCATCTCCCTCCTGGAATCGGGAAGCAGGAAGCCGGGAGCGGGGAGCCGGGAGCAGGGAGCGGGAATAAAAAAAACCATGCGTCCCTCTCGGTCATAGCTCCGGGTTATTCGTGCTTCTTGCCTTTTTCATCTTGCTCCTGTAATTGAAGATAATGGTCCGTTGCGCTTCAAGCACGGCTTGCATCCTGAATTACTTTCTCCGGTCAGATCGATCTCGGGGTTATTCTCAATCCAAAAGGATGTGGACAGGGTAGGGGAATTTTGTTAAATAAGCGGCACTATTAGATCGGGACGTGGCTCAGCCTGGTAGAGCGCTGCGTTCGGGACGCAGAGGTCGCTGGTTCGAATCCAGTCGTCCCGATCAGAAAAATTGCTTTCTTTTATCCTCTGTGCAATAACCTGCCTTGAGTAAATTGGACTACCCGTCGGGCCCCTGCTTATGGATTTTTTGAAGTATTGCCTTGTGTTATAATCGCTATCAATTGGCGAAGCTCGTAGGGTGGGGGAGCGTAGCGCGGTAGCCGAATCGTGTTCGTTTTTCTTAATTTGCGAAGTTTTCCTGAAGGTGAAGCAGACCAGTGGGAAGGAAACGGCCCGGAAAAGTCGATAGGGTGCTCGCTGAAGCAAAAGCGTTGCTGAGCGCCCAATACGCCGATCGTCTGAAGGGGATCGTTCTTTTCGGTTCCTATGCCCGCGGGGATTTTGCAGAAGAATCGGATATCGACTTATTGGTGTTGCTGAGGCCTCTCCCCGACCCACTTGAAGAACTCGAGCGCATCTTTCCGGCAATTTGCGACCTTTCGCTTAAGCATGATGTTGTTTTATCTCTGGTCCTCATGGATCTTGATGCGTTCCGTTCCCGGAGGACCCCCCTTATTCTAAACGCAGGGAAGGAAGGGGTCTGGATATGACAGAGGGTGTCCGGGAGCTTTTGGACAAGTCGCTGCAGAGCATCCGTGCAGCTGAACTGCTCCTGAGGGAAGGCTACTTCAGTTTTGCGGCGAGCAGGGCTTACTATTCTATGTTCTACCCGGTTGAAGCGTTGTTGTTGACCCGTGAGCTTTCCTTTTCCAAGCATTCTGGCGCGATCGTTGCCTTTGGCAAAGAGTCTGTCAAGACCGGCGCTTTCGATAGTCATTTCCACAGGTACCTTCTCCTGACCAGTTGCATCAACGTGCTGATTAATGCGAAAAAATAAGACAAATTCCTCCGAAGTTTGGTGCCTGTTGCTTTCATGTCGGACATTTCCCCTATCAAAGTTCGTGGCAATTGACACGAAACAAGGACGGTTTTACTTTAATAGAAGATGTTTTCTGCCTAAATTACAATGGCTTGCATGCATCAGAGAAGGGATGCTTAGATCTTCTGGAGAGCTAAAATGAGCAAAAAACTGATTCTCGGATTAGCGTTGGCGTCCGTGCTGGTCGGTGGCCCATTTATTGGGGCGAGGGCCGATGACATAAGCGTCTCGTGTTGGGCTGGATTTTGTCCAGCTCAGCAAGAAGATACGAACCAAGCGCAAAGAGATTATGACAAACCGGATGCAACCAGCCAGGACGCAAATCGGTACGGTCCGACTGATCCGGAGCCGATGGGTTCGCCCGGCTTCTGAGCGGTCGAAATATGAGCACGCAGGGATTGGGATGCCGCAGCCTGAGTGAGTAAAGGGTTGCGCTGCATCCCTTCCCCGCAGTTAGCATTTAGCATATTCGGTAGCGAGGCGGAGACGCCGATCATCCGCAACAAGCATGGGGGATTCCAGCGGTGTCCCTGGTGCCGCTTGACTCTGGCCGAGGTCTTGCGTGGTGGAAGGCAGGCCCATGAATGGCTCTACTGACCGGAGGAAGTCTACGCGCCCGGGAATTCATCGTTTACCGATGCCTTGCTGAATAACCATTTCCCTCAAAGAATGACCAGACTTAAAATCGGTTTCAGAAGTGGCAGGGCGCCCTCGGCCCGCACAACTATTTCGATGCTGCCATTATGTGACCCGAACCAGCACTCAGACGCTGCGGCCAATATCCGTTCTGTTCTAAAGTGTTCTGCTTTAAAATACTCTAAGAAGAAAAAATCAAAGAAAGCAGTCAATTAGGAGCAAGTGAATGCGTTCGGGATGCAGAGGTCGCTGGTTCGAATCCAGTCGTCCCGATCAAAAATTTCATATCTGCAAAATTAAATGTTTCCATCTGAAAACCTCCCTGCTTTTTTGCCCCTATGCGTGGTCGGGGCTCCACAATTGTGATTCACAGGTTATCCTTCCTGTATTAAAATAGTTAAAATAGTTAAAAAGACAAATTGGCAAATTGGCCGATGCAGGAGAAAACCAATGCTGACGAAGACCATCGATCTCAAAAAAGAGCCACCGGATTTGCAGGGCTTATCTTTGTCCCAGCGGACTGCCGGCCGATGCTGATTTCGTTGTTGGACGTCATGAAACCCATCCTGTCTGTAGCCATACCGGCACACAACGAGGAGAAATACATAGCGCGGTGCATTCAAAGCATCGCTCTATCCGCTCGCCTTGCCGTTCACCCCGTAGAAGTTGTCGTGGCACTCAATCGTTGTGCGGATAGAACCCAAGAAATCGCTGAATCCCTCGGTGCTCGTTGCGTTGTCGAAAATACGAAATGCATCGCGACCGTTAGAAACGCCGCTGTGCGCGCGTCGTCCGCGCCAGCGGTTGCCACGCTGGACGCCGACAGCTGGATGTCACCGAACACCGTCTCCGAGGTCATCAAGCGCGTCTACGACGCGCGCTACGTTGGGGGCGGCTCAGTGATCAAGCCGGAGCGTGTTTCTGTGGGGATCTTCCTCAGCCTCCTTGTGGTGGCCCCCTATGTCGTCACGCAGCGTGTGTCAGCGGGGATGTTCTGGTTCTTACGCGAGTCGTTCAATGCGCTCGGCGGATTCGATGAATCGCTGATCAGCGTCGAAGACCTGGACTTTGCGCTACGCCTCAAGGCATTTGGCAAAGCTCGAGGGAAGCGATTTGGCACCATCTGGCGCCATGGCATCACGACATCATGCCGCAAATTCGACAGGTTTGGAGACTGGCATCTCTTTCGCAATCCGCGTCTCGTAAGGGAAATTTTTTCGGGCACGAACAGACGCGCGGCAGACCACTTTTACTACGAGGTCGACCGATGACGCCCGACAATTCCATCAAGCGGGCTTTAGTCCCTTCTAATTACCCAACAATGACACCAAACGATGAACGGCCGAACATGATGAAGGGATACCAGACTTTCCTTTTCCAACCAAAAGCCACTTGAAAAGTATAAGGTACTGCCATCCACTGAAAAATGTGCTATGCCTTCAAACCGTCACCCACGATCCCGGAGTAAGCGGATGGACGCCATTAACAGGATCGAACTGAATCCGAGAGTATGCAACGGAAGACCAGTCATCAAAGGGACTCGAATTCCAGTTTCGATAATCCTGGAACAGATTGCTGAAGGGCAAGCCTGGGATACTCTCCTGGGAGATTATCCTGAATTGACGAGAGAAGATATCCAGGCCGCTCTTTTCTATGCCAGGTCGTGTCTTGACCATTCGGAGATAAGAGCGGTTGGCGCCTGAACCCTACAGGCTGTACCTCGATCAGATGTTTGGAGTCCACTTGGCCTCGGCGTTGCAGGCTGCGGGGTTCGATGTTATGCGTGCCTCAGAAGCCGGCCAATCGCGAGCCGATGACGCTCAGATCCTCCGGAAGGCTATCGATGAAAAGAGGGTACTTATAACTCAATAGCACAATACATGAGGTAAGACGTTAAATGATTGCACATATCATAAGAATCTTTTCCAGCGATGTAGAAGTAGAAGTGAACCATGACTATTTTAGTTTCAGGCGTAAAGGACAGGAAATTAACTTTAGGACTGTTATCTACATATCAAATGATGGTGGGAAACCACGTGTACTTGGTGTTGGCGATAGTCCAGTAATTACAGAATCAAATATCAGAATTGATCTTTTCAAGCCAGAAGCGCAGGGTGTTGAATTTGTTGCCAAAGCCGAATGTCTTGACGCTTTTTTCAGATACTGCATCAGAAAGACGCTAGGTCACCGTACAGTGATCAGGCCGCGAATTCTCTTTAGCAACTCAGAATCTTTGAGAACGATTCTGTGTGGGTATCAGAGAATCATATTGAGCCGTGCTGCTATGAATGCGGGTGCTCGTGAATGCTTATTTACGATAAAATAACTGGGCGAAAGGTTGGCAAGTGTCCCGTTGCATGAAACTTTCTAGCGTTGTTCCTGACTTCGCAGCCTGACCGGAACCCCGAAACTGGGCGAAAAATAGTGGAGCCTCGCAAATGGAACGGGTTTCAAAACTTGGACCATGCCGCACGAATGCAGGGGTCAAGCAGTGGGGAGGGCAGTGATAATAAAATCGATGACTTAGCCTTGGGACGGCTGGTTCGAATCCAGTGGTCCCGATCAAACTTTTCCCGTCATTTCGCCGGCTTCATCAGTCCCCGTCCAGGTTTTCAAGGTCCAGTATCCGTTTGATCCGGTCCTCCGGGGTAACGTCACTTCCTTCTTTCCATTCCATGATCTGGAGAACAACCCCCGCTGCATCCCTGGGCCGCAATACCAATTCGCTGCGATTGCTGAACTCGTCCCGCAGAGGAATTTTGAATCCTTTGCCTTCGACTTCCGTGATGAACTCTTCGAGGTTATCGACTTCCAGGCCCAGATGGTGCAGGCCTTCCCCATGCCTGGCAATGTGCTGATTTATAAACCCGTCCGCATCCATGGACTGGACCAGGGAGATGACGTTTTCCCCGATCCGGATATAGGACACTTTGGCTGGGCCGGCTTTTTCCTTGAGGATGATCGTTCTAATCGGGATGGCGTTTAACAACATCACAAACTGTCGGGTTGCCTGATCAGCATCCTTTACCGCGATCGCCACATGATCGATTCTTTTGATCCTGGCCATTGCCCTCTCCTTGGTCTCATATCCTGCATGTGCCGCCATAAATGATGCGGATCTCTATGTATAGCGACATAATAGTTGCGAAATAAAGATTCCCGGCATTCCGGCGCCAGACTGACGAAAGTCTGAATCCAGAGGTGTTTGATCGGCTTCACAGGTCGAAAAAACACTGGATCCCGGTTTCCACCGGTGTGACGGGCAGTGAAGATTTGCGCAAGCATTATTGACGCCGCGAATAATTGTTATTGCGCGGGTCATTCTCGTTTCAGAAGTTGAGCGTCATCAGCAATCCCATGCGCTGGTCATTTTCAAACGGGATAATCTCGTTTTCGTCTCGCTTGTGCAGATCGCCGCCGGCCTGTTCTTCGACCATGCGCACAGATCTATCAATGTGGTGCAAAAACTCCCGGGCGGGAATCATCTCTCCGTAGGTCCGCGTAAAGGAGTAGATGCAGATGTTGTGTTTGTCCATTTCCTCAGCGATTTCCGCGGCCCCTTTGAGCAGCTTGAGCGTGCGTCTGGCGATTTTCACGGTTCGCACAGGGAAAATGTCCCACCAGGATACGGCCGTGCAGAAGAAAGTGGTCGGCCGGTAGGCTTGTAGAGCAATCGAGTCGTCATAACCGACGATCTGGAGATTGAAGACCTTGTCCAAAAGCACGTGAGGCTGTTGCATAGCGAGGTCTTCTCGCCTGAAGCCGATCTGCCACCGGTATTCATCGGCCGTATCCAGCACGGTCTTGGCAGGGCCGTCGATGGGGCGAACGGGATCGTTAAAAATGGCGGCGTCGTTTTTTAGGACCGCGGCCAGCACCTTGACAGTAGTGATCAGGTAGGTGGACCGGATGCCTGTGGGCGACACCATAATGCCGGATTCGAACAGCCGGTCGGCATGTTCCAGGCAATCAAAGACCTTTTGATGCAACGGCGCAGCAGCAGCATCGATTGCCCCTCGCGATCGAAGGTGGCGCAGGGTGGCCATAGCCTGGGCCAGGTAGACCACGGCATGTTCGCAATAGAAATCTTCGGAGTGGAAAGCGCAATTTTGCCGTATGAATTCTGCTTCCAGGTGAGATTGGGCGAACATGCCTTCTGCGATCGAATAAGAAGGCGCGTCGATGGCCAGGTTGCGCAGCAGCACCATGCGCAGGGTGCGAGCGCTTAAATGGACCGGATCCAGGCTCAGTACGGTTCTGAGGATTTCAATGGCATCCCAGAACCTCCGCCGGTAGTAGAGCGTCTTGGCGATCTCCAGACCGAGCAGCGAGTTATGCGGGAACCGGAAAAAGGAGGTGATGGCATCGCGCTGATCTTCGGGCTCGTCGCCCGAATCGTCGGCGATTGAAGACCATAGCTTTGCAACGAGGCGCTGGGCGGATAAGGCATCGTTTTGCAAAAACGGGTCGTCAAGCAGATCCGGAATGAAATCAAAATAAAGCATGCTCCACACGCTGACGACCCACCAGATCGTCAATGTCTCGCCGTTGAAGAGCGTAATCTCTGAGGGCCGGCCGCTCAGCAATGCGCGAATATCGTTGATGAGGATGCATTGGCGGGCGTAATCGGTAAGGCGGATGACCGGATCGCCGGGCAATTTGGCATTCAACAGGGGGAGCAGGTAGTTATCCAAGTTAGCGAAACCGCCCGCCGCCAGCCCGATGGACATAAACCGATTCTGGGTGCAGTACGGGGACAATGCCCATCTGACGGCCATCTGGTGGGCCAAAGAAAGCGCGCTTCTCAGGCAATGCCGGTATGCGGCCGGATTGCCGAGTTTGCTCTCCTTCGGAAAATCGACGTACAAGGTAGTGATATCATGGAAACGGACCTTGCCCCATCGGCCGTACAGGAATCTGCCGAGAGATTGGTCGATGTAGCTCTTAAGCTCTCTTTTAAGCCAGCCGACGGTCTCATGATCGATAACATCACCGCGGCTGTACAACGCGAACCCGATACGAACCCCCTCTTTATGATCGACAGCGGATTTGCCCCCACGGCAAAGTTTGACCAGCGTTTCAAAGTTCCACATGGGTCCCAGTTGGGGACGGTCGTGTCCCAGCCAGAAGGCCAGACTTCTCAGCACATTTTGTTTATGAACCGTGTCAGCAGTTTCCTTTTTGAGACGCGTCAGCATGGAGCTGGTCGCCTTGGGCAAAGCGATGCGGCACTCTTTGATCAGGCTGTTGATACGCTTTACCAGGGCGCGGGCCGACAAGGTCAGTTCGAGCAATACCTCCTTTTGGTCAAAGAAGTTGTCGAAACTCAAATGATTGGGCGGCGTGCAGATCTCTTCGCTCCTGGCGTTAGCCGCAATGAACGCATCGAGCGACGCCTCCCGCGCATCGGGAATGATGTCGTTGTCGTATGCAAAAGAGACAAACGATTGCAACGAGGCCTGGTTATCGATGCGTGCTGCAAAACGGGTAAAGCTATCCGACGTTGGAAAAACCGCCATCAACGCTGATACCGCCCGATCTTTTCTATTCATCGGCCCACCAAAGCTGCACTGAGCCCATCATGTGAAAATAGCGGCTGATCCGTCAAGCTG
>Ga0187867_10003146_pt1 | contig 13340 bp, 11 predicted proteins | sample June2016WEW_13_1_FD_132976 | JGI IMG/M metagenome (GOLD analysis project Ga0187867, IMG submission 132976) | Peatland microbial communities from SPRUCE experiment site at the Marcell Experimental Forest, Minnesota, USA - June2016WEW_13_10 | ecosystem: Environmental > Terrestrial > Soil >... | reverse complement strand
GATCTCGATCATTCCATCCGCCACAGTCCTTAACTCCGACCTTTAGGTGCTCCTTAAGGTCATAGTCTCGGGATCAGAGGCCGGCGGAACAAGGCGGGGCTGGCCGGACGCTTACTGATCAACTGCAGTCCGGCATTTTACAACGATCAGATGATCCGGCTGTCCGGGCTGTTGGCGCGGCATAGCGGGCTGCACCGGGTGTTCCTCGCCAACAGCGGGGCCGAGGCGAACGAAGGAGCGATCAAGCTCGCGCGCAAGTGGGGCGCAAAACATCGGGACGGCGCTTACGAAATCATCACCATGGATCATGGGTTCCATGGCCGTACGCTCGCCACTATGGCGGCGTCAGGCAAGCCGCAATGGGAGCAGTTGTATGCGCCGAAAGTGGCAGGCTTTGTCAAAGTACCACTCAACGATCTGGATGCAGTCGCAGCGGCTATTACGTCAAAGACAGTCGCCGTCATGCTGGAGCCGATCCAGGGCGAGGCCGGGGTCTTCGAGGCTACCACACCGTTCCTGCGCGGCCTGCGTGAGCTGACCCGGGAGCGGGGTTTGCTTCTGATACTTGATGAAATTCAGACCGGCATCGGCCGCACCGGGCGCTTGTTTGGTTTCGAGCACGCCGCGATCACGCCCGACATCATGACGCTGGCAAAAGGCCTCGGCGGCGGCGTGCCGTTGGCCGCGCTGGTCGCCCATCGTGATGTTTGTTGCTTCGAATATGGCGATCAGGGCGGCACGTTTTGCGGCAATCCGCTGATGGCCGCAGCCGGATGCGCAGTTATCGAGGAAGTGACGAAGCCAGGTTTCCTGGCCCGTGTTGTGCAGGCAGGCGACCACCTGGCCAACCGACTGTCGGCCCTTTCGCACAAGCATGGTCTCGGTGAAGTGCGCGGTCTTGGTTTGTTGCTTGCCCTCGACCTCAGGCAGGACATCGCGACAGAAGTCGTTGATCTGGCGCGGGCGCGTGGTTTGCTGATCAACGGCCCGCGCCCGGATTCGCTCCGTTTCATGCCGGCGCTGACTGTCACTAACGACGAAATCGACAGGATGATCGAGATTCTCGACGGCGTGCTGTCGGTCAACGGAGCAAACCCATGAGCCTGCAAGGACAATGTCTGTGTGGCGCCATCGCCTACGAGGTGGTGCAACTCGACTGCGTGATCGTGCATTGCCATTACCGACCCTGCCGCAAGGCTCACGCCAGCGCCTTTGCCTCCACCGCGCGCGTCGACCGCGAGCATTTTCGTTGGCGTTGGGGCGAGGAACAGGTTTGCGCTTACGAATCCTCTCCCGGCAAGCTACGCCGATTTTGTGGTAAATGCGGTTCCCATGTCGTCGCCGAACGGTCAGGCGTGCCGTACGTCATACTGCGTGTGGCGACGCTGGACGACGATCCGGCAATGAAACCGGCAATGCATATCTGGACGTCGCATGACGTGTCCTGGTTTGATCCCGGGGATGCGGTGCCCCACTACGAAACGGTACCCTGATTATTTCGCGGGGGGATCATGCCTCGGCGGTTTCCGCGAAATGGATCAGTTCGGTGCCTTCCTCGACCATATCGCCGACGATGTAACGGATCACCTCGACCGTTGCATCGCGCGGCGCGGTCAGGGTGATTTCCATCTTCATTGCTTCCAGCACGATCAGTGCTGCGCCTTTGTTCACCATGTCACCGGCCTGCACCAAAACATGGGTGATCCGGGCGGGGATCGGCGCCACAACTCGGTCATCGCCCGCACCTTGCGCTCCTGCCGGCACGAGCGGATCAACCAGTTCGAACAGGTGATTGCGGCCGCGATGGATGACCGTCAATTCCGCACCCTGACGCACCACGTGCGTGCGATGGGTAACGCCGTCCAGACTGATCCCATCCGTTTCAACCCGCGCGACCATGGAGTTATCGGCGAGCAGCAACCGGTATGCCCCGCGGTCCAGATAAACCGCACGGATCGTCGCCACCGTCTCGCCGGTCTGCAACAAAACCTCCTGATCTCCTTCGCCATTCAGGCGAAATGAATCCGCGAGATCCCAGGGATCGGTGGGCGCAAAGATTCGCCGCCCGTCCAATATCGCGAGCGCGGCAGCCGCCAGCACTGCGGGCTCGGGCGCATCAGCCGCGGGTTCGGCGTGAATATGCCGGCCAATGAACCCGGTATCCAGATCAGCCGCCAGAAATGCCGAGCTCCCGGCAATTGCCTGCAACAAACCGAGATTGGTCGTGACGCCGACGATCTCATAAGCAGCCAGCGCTGCCGCCAGACGCAGCACGGCAGCGTCACGATCCGTTCCCCAAACGATCAACTTGGCAATCATTGGATCGTAAAAAGGGGTGATGGCATCGCCCTGGCGCACACCGGTATCAACCCGTACCTCCGGTGTTTCGACCGGCGAGCGCAGATGCACCAGCGTACCGATCGACGGCAGATAATCCCGCTCCGGATCTTCGGCGTAAATCCGTGCCTCGATCGAGTGGCCGCGGATCGCGATTTCGTCCTGCGCCAGTGGCAACCTCTCCCCGGCAGCGACGCGCAACTGCCATTCCACGAGGTCGAGGCCGGTGATCATTTCAGTAACCGGATGTTCGACCTGCAACCTTGTGTTCATTTCCATGAACCAGAATTGCCCCGGTTCGGCAATGAATTCAACGGTTCCGGCCCCGACATAACCGACTGCGCGAGCCGCGGCCAACGCTGCCTCACTCATCCGCCGGCGCCGTTCCGGTTCCATACCGGGTGCTGGCGCTTCCTCCAGCACTTTCTGATGCCGGCGTTGGATCGAACAGTCACGCTCAAACAACGACACCGCCTGACCGTGCGTATCGGCGAACACCTGAATTTCGATATGCCGAGGCCGGGTCAGATATTTTTCCACCAGGACCTGATCGTCGCCGAACGACGCCAGTGCCTCGCGCTTCGCCCCGCCAACTGCTGCTTCCAGTTCGCCAGAGCGTTCGACAATCCGCATACCCTTGCCGCCGCCGCCCGCTGAGGCTTTGATAAGCACCGGATAGCCAATCCGCTCCGCCGCCGCCGCCAACGTGGGAAGATCCTGCGCTTCGCCATGATATCCCGGCACCAGCGGCACCCCGGCCCGTTCCATCAACGTCTTGGCTGCGGACTTGGAGCCCATGGCGCGGATCGCTGCAGCCGGCGGCCCGATGAACACGATGTCCGCTGCGGCGCAGGCCTCGGCGAACCCAGCATTTTCTGAGAGGAAGCCATAGCCTGGATGGATTGCCTCAGCGCCGGTCCGGCGGGCGACCTCAAGGATCCTTTCGCCAACAAGATAACTTTCCCGTGCCGGCCCGGGGCCGATCGGCCACGCTTCATCCGCAAGACTTACGTGCTGCGCTCGTGCATCGGCCTCAGAATAAATTGCAACGGTCGCGATGCCGAGCCGCCGTGCGGTGGCGATGACCCGACAGGCGATTTCACCACGATTGGCGATCAGAATTTTGCGGAACATCGAGGTCCTCTTCAAGTACTGTCATTGCGAGCGAAGCGAAGCTCTCCGCACAAGGAAATTGCTTCGCTTCGCTCGCAAAGACAGGGGCCATTCACATCCGGAACAAGCCAAACCGCGTCGGTTCGATCGGCGCGTTCAAACTCGCTGACAGGCTCAAGCCCAGTACTCGTCGTGTGTCCACCGGATCGATAATCCCGTCATCCCATAGCCGGGCCGTCGCGTAGTACGGATGTCCTTGCACTTCGTATTGTTCGCGAATTGGGGCCTTGAACGCTTCCTCTTCCGCCACAGGCCAGCTTTGGCCGCGAGCTTCCATGTTGTCGCGACGCACGGTGGCCAGGACGCTGGCCGCCTGCTCGCCGCCCATGACGCTGATTCTGGCATTCGGCCACATCCACAGGAAGCGCGGCGCATAGGCCCGTCCGCACATGCCGTAGTTTCCAGCGCCAAACGATCCGCCAATAATCACGGTGAACTTTGGTACCGCGGCGGTGGCCACCGCGGTCACCATTTTGGCGCCGTCCTTGGCGATCCCGCCGACCTCGTATTTGCGACCGACCATAAAACCCGTGATGTTTTGCAGAAACACCAGCGGGATGCCGCGTTGCGCGCAAAGCTCGATGAAATGCGCGCCTTTTTGTGCGCTCTCGCTGAACAGGATGCCGTTATTGGCGACTATGCCGACCGGCATGCCCCAGATATGCGCGAAGCCGGTGACCAACGTCGCGCCGTACAGCCGCTTGAACTCATCGAATTCACTGCCGTCGACGATGCGGGCGATAATTTCCCTGATCTCAAACGGCCGCCGCCGGTCGGCCTCGACGATGCCATACATGTCGCGCGGGTCGTAGCGCGGCGGCACCGGTTCGCGCACCGCCAACGACGCCGGCTTCACCGTATTCAGATGCGACACGATGCCGCGAGCGATACCCAACGCATGCGCGTCGTTCTCCGCGTAATGATCGGCGACGCCGGAAACGCGGCAATGCACGTCGGCACCGCCGAGGTCCTCTGCCGAAACGATTTCGCCGGTGGCAGCTTTGACCAAAGGCGGCCCGGCGAGAAAAATCGTGCCCTGGCCACGCACGATCACCGCTTCGTCGGACATCGCCGGCACATAGGCGCCGCCGGCCGTGCAGGAACCCATCACCACCGCGATCTGAGCTATTCCCGCCGCCGACATGTTCGCCTGGTTGTAGAAGATACGGCCGAAATGGTCGCGATCCGGAAATACCTCATCCTGGTTGGGCAGGTTAGCGCCGCCGGAATCGACCAGATAAATGCACGGCAACCGGTTTTGCGCCGCGATTTCCTGCGCGCGCAGGTGTTTCTTGACGGTCAAAGGGTAATAGGTGCCGCCTTTCACCGTGGCATCGTTAACCACGATCATGCACTCGCGCCCTGATACGCGGCCGATGCCGGTGATGATCCCGGCGGACGGCACCTCATCGCCATACATGCCGTTTGCCGCGAGTTGCCCGATCTCCAGGAACGGCGAACCCGGGTCGAGCAGCGCCTGAACCCGATCCCGCGGCAGTAATTTCCCGCGCGAAACGTGGCGATCGCGTGACGCTTTGCCGCCGCCCAGACACACGGTTTCGGCCAGCGACCGCACATCGGCGACGAGGCCTTCCAGCACTGCAGAGTTGGTCTGGAAACCGGCAGCGCGCCGATCGATGACGCTTTCAATGATGGGCATCGTCAGTTGGTCTCGGCGAATAGTTCGCGGCCGATCAGCATGCGGCGGATTTCACTCGTTCCGGCACCGATTTCATACAGCTTGGCGTCGCGCAACAACCGGCCGGTGGGATAATCATTGATGTAACCGTTGCCGCCGAGTGCCTGGATCGCTTCCAGGGCCATCCAGGTGGCTTTTTCGGCGGCATACAGGATTGCCCCGGCGGCATCCTTCCGGTTGGTCTGACCGCGATCGCAGGCTTTCGCGACAGCGTAAACGTAGGCTCGCGTTGCGTTCATCGTCGTGTACATATCGGCGAGTTTGCCTTGCATAAGCTGAAACTCGCCGATCGCCTGACCGAATTGCCGCCGCTCATGCACATAGGGCAGCACGACATCCATGCAGGCGCGCATGATGCCCAGAGGACCCGCGGCGAGCACGGCGCGTTCATAATCCAGCCCGCTCATCAACACGTTGACGCCGCGGCCGACCGAGCCAAGCACGTTTTCCTCGGGCACCTCGCAGTCCTGGAACACCAGCTCGCAGGTGTTCGAACCACGCATGCCGAGTTTGTCGAGTTTTGGGGAGGTAGAAAATCCGAGGAAGCCGCGTTCCACCAGAAACGCTGTGATCCCGCGCGGCCCGGCCTCCGGATCGGTCTTCGCATACACCACCAGGACGTCAGCATTGGGTCCGTTGGTGATCCACATCTTGGTGCCGTTCAGAACATAGCGGTCGCCGCGCTGGTCGGCGCGCAGCCGCATCGACACGACATCCGACCCTGCGCCGGGCTCGGACATCGCCAAAGCGCCGACGTGCTCGCCGGAAATCAGCTTCGGCAGATAACGGCGCTTCTGGTCCTCGTTGCCGTTGCGAAAAATCTGGTTCACGCAGAGGTTGGAATGCGCGCCATAGGACAGGCCGACGGCAGCGGAGGCCCGGCTGACCTCCTCCATCGCCACCACGTGCTCCAGGTATCCCATGCCGGCGCCGCCATATTCCGGCGCAACGGTGACGCCCAGAAGTCCGACGGCGCCGAGTTTTGGCCACAAGTCCGCCGGGAACTCGTTCGCGGCATCGATCGCGGCAGCGCGCGGCGCGATTTCGTCAGCGGCGAACGATTCGACCGCATCCCGCAGCATATCGGCAGCCTCGCCGAGGTCGAAGTCCAGGCCGCGCATCTGGTTGCTCATGCGATCGGTGTCCTTTGTTCCGACATCCCGCACCAATACGCATCGGAATGCGGCGTCTGTCCATCGGGACCACGCCAGTTGTGCAGACCGTCGAAATCGCCCTTCCGTCATCTGAAGGGTTTTGTTGAGATTTGCCGTTCCATAATGCTAAGCCCACGCCGACAGGACCGCCGGTATTAAGGAGATGCAACGGATATGAAAATTTTATTAACCGGTGGCTGTGGTTTTATCGGTTCTGCAGTGATCCGGCATCTGATCCGGCATACCGGTCACGTCGTGGTCAATGTCGACAAAATGACCTACGCCGCCTCCGAAGAGGCGCTGGAGGAAACCCGGCATCACCAACGTCACATCCTGGTCCGCGCCGACATCGCCGATGCTGCCGCCATGCGCCAGGCGTTCGAGACCCACGATCCCGACGTCGTCATGCATCTGGCCGCCGAGAGCCACGTCGACCGCTCGATCGACGGCCCGGCCGATTTCGTCCGCACCAACGTGGTCGGCACCTTCACTTTGCTGGAGGCGGCCCGCCGGCACTACACTGGCTTCGATGCCGCCCGGAAATCTGCGTTCCGGTTCCATCATGTCTCCACCGATGAGGTGTTCGGCGCGCTGGATCACGGCGATGCGCCGTTCACCGAGACCACGCCGTACGATCCGCGCAGTCCGTATTCCTCGACCAAGGCGGCGTCCGACCATTTGGTCCGCGCCTGGAACCACACTTACGGCCTGCCAACCATGGTCTCCAACACCTGCAACAATTACGGACCCTGGCAATTCCCGGAGAAACTGATTCCCCTCGTGACGCTGAACGCGTTGTCGGGCCAGACGCTGCCGGTTTATGGCGACGGTTCCAACATCCGCGACTGGATCTTCGTCGATGACCACGCGTCAGCTCTGGTCCGGGTGATCGAAGCCGGACAACCGGGTGCCACCTATGCGATCGGCGGCCGGCAGCCACGCTCGAACCTAGAAGTGGTCAAGACGATCTGCGCCCACCTCGACCACCGTGTCCCGGACCCTGCGGGCGCGCGTGAGCGGCTGATCCGTTTCGTTAGCGACCGGCCCGGCCACGACTTCCGCTACGAAATCGACCCGTCCCGGACCGAGGCGGCGCTTGGGTGGAAAGCCCCGCACGATTTCGAAACCGGCATTGCCCGCACCGTAGACTGGTATCTGGAAAACCGCAGCTGGTGGGAGGGCGTACGAGCCGCCCGCTACGCCGGTCAGCGGCTGGGGACCCAAGGTTCAGGAATGGCGGCATGAAGGGCATTCTCCTCGCCGGCGGCTCCGGCACGCGGCTGCATCCGATGACGTTGGCGGCGTCAAAGCAGCTGCTGCCGGTCTACGACAAGCCGATGGTCTACTACCCGCTGTCGACCCTGATGTTGGCGGGCATCCGCGACATCATGATCATCTCCACGCCCGAGGACCTGCCGCAGTTCCGACGCCTTCTGGGCGACGGCAGCCGTTTTGGCGTGCGATTCGCTTACGCCGTGCAGCCCAGGCCGGACGGGATCGCGCAGGCATTTCTTATCGCCAGCGACTGGATCGGTGGAGCGCCCTGCGCACTGGCGCTTGGCGACAACATCATTCACGCCGATCACCTGTCGCGGTTGCTGCAACAGGCGGCCGCAGCCGACGCCGGAGCCACGGTCTTCGCTTACCAGGTGCGCGATCCCGAGCGTTATGGAGTTGTTAGCTTCGACGCCACAGGCCGCGCCATTGAGCTGGTCGAAAAACCCGCCATCCCCGCATCCAACTGGGCCGTCACCGGCCTGTATTTCTATGATTGCCAGGTGACCGACATCGCACGCTCGATCCGGCCCTCGGCGCGGGGCGAACTCGAGATCACCGACCTCAACAAAGTTTATCTCAATGCAGGCACCTTGCGGGTGGATCGGCTGTCGCGCGGTTGTGCCTGGCTGGATGCCGGCACGCCCGACAGCCTTTTGCAGGCGGCTACCTTCGTACAAACCATCCAGTCCCGCACCGGCAACCTTGTCGGCTGCCCGGAAGAGGTCGCGTTTCGGATGGGCTACATCTCGGCTGAGGCACTGCGTGCGCAGGCGGGCCATCTCGGCAAAACCGATCTTGGCCGTGCCCTGATGGAGCTGGCGGAAGGAGAACACGATTGAACGTTGAACATCTGGCAATTCCCGATGTGCTTCTGCTGACGCCGCGACGCTTCCACGATCCACGCGGATTCTTTTCCGAGACCTGGAGTCAGACCCGTTTCGCCGAAATCGGCGTCCCTGGGCCGTTCGTGCAGGACAATCACGCCGTGTCGAACGCAAAAGGCGTGCTGCGAGGATTGCACTGCCAAATCGGCAAAAGCGCGCAAGGCAAGTTGGTCCGCGTCACCAAAGGATCGATCTGGGATGTGGTGGTCGACATAAGGTACGGCTCGCCCACCTATGGCCATCAAGCCGGCGCGATACTGAGCGCCGAAAACTGGTGCCAGCTTTGGGTGCCGGCGGGCTTCCTGCACGGTTATTGCACGCTGATCGACGACACCGAGGTGATCTACAAAGTCACCGCTCCCTACGACCAGGCCGCCGAGCGCGGCGTCATCTGGAATGATCCCGACCTGGCCGTGGCCTGGCCGATCCAGGAGCAGGCCGCTATCCTTTCCGATAAGGACCGGGTCCTGCCGCGGCTCAGGGAATGCGAGCCGTGGTTCAGGCATCCATGACCGATAGTCCGTCAGCAAAAGCAAGACCTGCGCCATGACCGGACCAATCCTGGTCACGGGTGGAACGGGACAACTCGCAGCGTCCCTCGCCGCCCTGGGCGGCGAGCGCGTTAAGCGCGTCGGGCGGCCCGAATTCGATTTCGACCGACCAGAAACGATTGAGGCCGTGTTTAGTGCGGCCGCGCCCAGTCTGGTTGTCAACGCAGCCGCTTACACCGCGGTCGATGCGGCGGAAACCGACGCTGCGGCCGCCTTCCGCGCCAATTGCGACGGTCCGGAGGCGTTGGCGCGCCTGTGCGCCGCCGCCGGTATCCCGCTGATCCACGTATCGACCGACTACGTGTACGACGGAGAGAAGCCATCGCCCTATGTCGAGACCGATGCAGTCGGGCCTCGCAGTGTCTATGGCGCAAGCAAGCTGGCCGGGGACACCGCGGTCCTGGCGACCGGCGCCCGGGCCATCATTCTACGGACAGCATGGGTCTATGCCGCAACCGGCCGTAACTTCGTGCGTACGATGCTAAACCTCGGGCAAACCCGGGATACGTTGCGAGTGGTCGCCGACCAACATGGCTGCCCAACCGCCGCCGGCGACCTCGCTGCGGCCATTCTGGCAATCGCGCGCAGGATCGAGCACGACGGCTGGGACGATGCCCGATCAGGCGTCTTCCATGCCGCAGGGGCCGGCGAAACCACGTGGCACGGCCTCGCCACGGCAGTGTTCAACGAAGCGTCCCGCCACGGCGCGAAAACACCTACGTCGGTGGCTGCGATAACGACTGTGGAGTATCCGACGCCGGCGCGCCGACCGGCAAATTCGCGGCTCGACTGCACGCGGCTGGCGAGTGTGTTCGGGATCCGTTTACCGGATTGGCAGGACAGTCTGACACGCACCGTCGACGAGATTTTTGCCGACTGATCGCCGACGGCGGAAGTTCCGCCAAATCATCCCTGATGGTGACTCATTCGTCATCCCGCGCTGCAATAATTGCAGGTCATACCGCATGACAGACGTAACCAGGCGATGATAGATTGCCGCCATGCGGTTGTCCCGGGATGCGCGTCGCGCGGTTCTTCTCATTCTCTGCCTGCTGTCCGCCTGCGCGGCCGCCGATCCAACGGCGAGTGCGGATCGGACACCATCCGGCTACGGCGAAGCGGGCGATTTTCTCGCTGGACGCTTTGAACTGAGTCAGGGCGACTTCGGCCCGGCGGCCAGAGATCTGCTGAAGGCGTCGGCGGACAATCCGAACGATCAGGACCTGTTGCTCCAGGCCTTTATCGCCTGCGTCAACGCCGGCCGGCCGGAAACGGTGCAGCTCGCAATGCGTTTGCCGAACAATCAGGTCGCTGCGATGGTGCTCGCCGACGCTGCCGCAAAAGCCGGCGACTGGAACCAGGCGGTTATTCGGTTTCGCGCCATGCCCAGAGACGGGGTCATGCAGTTGCTGCAGCCGCTGCTGCTGGCATGGGCAGAACAGGGCGCAGGCGACACGGACCAGGCCCTGGCCACGCTCCGACCTTACATGGACAATGCGCGCTATCGGCCGATTGTCGCATTGCATGCCGGAATGATCGCCGATATCGCCAAACGGCCGATGGAGGCTGCGGCATATTACCAGCAGGCGGAACTCGGCATGGGCGAGGAAAGTCCGCGCACCGCCCTCATCCTGGCCAGTTGGCATGCACGATCGGGGCAACTGGCCGAGGCGGAAGGCATTCTCGGACGCATGGCGGACAGTGTGCCGGAGGCGTTGATCGCTCTGCCAGGCATGATCGCGAGCCTGAACCAACGGCCCGTGGCCAATCCACTCGACGGCATTGCCGAGGCTTATGCCACGTTTGCCGCCGCCTTGCGCGCGCAGCAAACCGGCGAGTTCGCGATGATCATGAGTCGGCTCGCCCTGGACGTGAGGCCCGACTCGGCGACCGCACGGCTGATGGCGGCAGATATTCAGGCCAACGCGAAGCATTATGACATCGCGTTGGAATTATTGGAGAAAGCCGCCCAGACCAACGATCCGATCGCGCCGATCATCCGGTTGCGGCACGCTGCGGTGCTGCAGGAGATGGGGCAAACGGATGAGGCGATCCGCGAGGTGGAACGGATCGGTCGCGACTACCCCGACAGTTCGCTGCCCGACGAGGAACTGGGCGATCTGCTGCGACAAAAACAACAGTTTTCGCAGGCGGTCGATGCGTACGACCGGGTGATCGCCCGTATCCGCCAGCCGGTGCCAAACGACTGGGTGATCTATTACAGCCGGGGCATCGCTTACGAGCGCACCGGCCAATGGACCAGGGCGGAGGCGGATTTCAAGCGTGCCCTTGAACTGTCCCCCGATCAGCCCTCGGTGTTGAATTATCTGGGCTATGCGTTGGCGGACATGGGACGCAACCTGGACCAGGCGCGCGACATGATCCAAAAGGCCGCCGCCCGGCGGCCAAATGATGGCGCGATCACCGACAGTCTCGGCTGGGTCCTGTACCGCCAGGGCAACGTGGCCGAGGCGACCAAGATGTTGGAACGTGCCGTGGGGCTGGAACCGGAGGATCCCACAATCACCGAACATCTCGGCGATGCCTATTGGGCTTCCGGCCGCAAGATCGAGGCGCAGTATCAGTGGCGGCGCGCTTTGACGCTCAATCCCTCGCCCGAGGACGCGGCGAAGCTGGAGGCCAAGATCAAGGCCCATCCATACGGCACCGTGGCGAGCGGGAAGTAGCCGGCATTGGCGCCAGGTGATGTTGACTCGGACGCCGAGCAAGCGCCGGCGAAGGTCAATCTGTTCCTGCATGTGACCGGCAGACGCCCAGACGGTTACCACATGCTGGACAGCCTGGTGGTGTTTGCCGGCATCGCAGATCGGATCGCAGTCGCTCCGGCACTGGACCTATCGCTCAGCATCACGGGTCCATTCGCTCCGTCGCTCGCAGCCGAACCAGACAATCTCGTGCTGCGTGCCGCGCGAGCGCTTGCCGATGAGGCAGGCGTGCGACCGACGGGCTCGCTGCGCCTGGACAAGCAAATCCCTGTTGCGTCCGGCATTGGGGGCGGCTCCGCCGATGCCGCCGCGGCATTGCGCCTGCTTTGCCGGACCTGGCGGCTTAATGTGACGGCACCCGCCCTGGATCGCATCGCCGCTGACCTCGGGGCCGACGTCCCGGTGTGCCTGCGCAACCGGCCGATGCGCATGCGTGGGGTGGGTGAGATTCTGACGCAGGCCCCGTCGTTGCCGTGTTGTGGGCTGGTGTTGGTCAACCCCGGAATACCGCTGGCGACCGTGTCGGTGTTTCGCGCGCGTTCGGGGGACTTTTCCCGGGACGCAGTGCTGCCTTGCGGTTGGCAGACCGTACAGGAAATGACGGCCTGGCTATCCGGGGTAGCAAACGATTTGGAAGCACCCGCGCTTGGCCTTGTGCCGGCAATTGGGGAGGTTCTGCATGCGATTGCCGCTACGCAAGGGTGTCTGCTGGCACGCATGAGCGGCTCCGGCGCGACCTGCTTCGGTCTGTTTGCCAACGCAGCGACTGCCGAAGCAGCAGCCGCAGAACTTGCCCGGCCCAGCTGGTGGAGTTGGGGTGGGTCGTTGGCGGGGTAATCGTGCGGTCTGGTGTTCCGGCTTTACGCGCGGCGCGTCCCGACCTATCACCCACTGGCCCTCGCGAGGGGCCTGTTGGGGCGTCGCCAAGTGGTAAGGCAACGGATTTTGATTCCGTCATACGGAGGTTCGAATCCTCCCGCCCCAGCCAGGAAGATCTCCGTATTATCAATATCTTGTGGACATACCTCCATCCTGGATTCGAACCCGGTCCATGGCGCTCTCACCAGGCTCGCGGTTACCTGATCAGCCACACTCAACCAGATGTGCCGGCGAAAATCGATTTTGTTGGACTGGTTGGCGGTCCGCGCGATGACCAGGCCTACTTCGAAAGGCCGTGGCCACATTGGTCGGATGGTTGATCCAGGGGTACATCAAGTCTCCCGCGCATCAGATCGTGTCGCTGACCGACGCGCCAAGGGGGCATGCAATAATGGAGGATGGCGGTTTCCGAGGCTGCCCGCTTCTCATTCCGAAGGCATCCACGCGGGGTGATGGCTGAGTGACGGACCAGCGGGCATAGCACGATCTTCCGGCATATATGAAGATCAGTATTCAGCGCTCAGCCGGCGCGGGTCTCGAACGACGGCAGCTTCGGATCGAGGTGGTGCCAGGGCGTCGCGCTTCGCGTCCAGATGTTCATCCGCGGGCTGAACATCGACGGGTCGTCGAGGCTGGCGGCCTGGAGGAACACGGCGATC
>Ga0187867_10003145_pt1 | contig 13342 bp, 14 predicted proteins | sample June2016WEW_13_1_FD_132976 | JGI IMG/M metagenome (GOLD analysis project Ga0187867, IMG submission 132976) | Peatland microbial communities from SPRUCE experiment site at the Marcell Experimental Forest, Minnesota, USA - June2016WEW_13_10 | ecosystem: Environmental > Terrestrial > Soil >... | reverse complement strand
GCGAGCACCTGGAGGATTGGGGCGACCTGCGCATCGATGGCTATATTAAGGGCGCGAAAGTCATCTCGAAGACGCTGCCGGGCAACGATTACGACCGCCAGTTGCATGTCGAGCCGGACGATACGGCGCTGGTGGGCGACGGCATCGATGCCACGCGTGTGGTGCTGCGCGTGACCAATGAACACGGCGGCGCGCGGCCCTTCTCGACCGGCGCGGTTACGTTGCGCCTGGAAGGCCCCGGCGAGATCGTCGGCGAGAATCCATTTTCGCTCGCCGGCGGCGTGGGTGCTGTGTGGGTCCGCAGCAAAGAGGCGGCGGGCGTCATCCGGCTGCACGCGCGGCATCAGTACTTGGGAGAGAATACCGTCGAGATCCGCGTGACCCCTGCCGAGCCGGAACAGGTCTAGGTTCGGATTGTGGGGCAGGCTGGCAGCCTGCGGCGGCCTCTCAGGCCGCCCCCGGCGCCGCTCGACGACTGGTATCGGATAGCGAAGCGATTGCGGTGGGCCAACCTCGTGGATGTGCGCAAGACATGCGGATGCGGTTGGCGAGTTCACGATCTTCAACATTAGCGGGAACAAATATCGCCTGGCCCCGTACATCAACTATCGAGCCGGCAAGGTTTACATTCGCCACGTGATGACGCACGAGGAATCGAGCAGGGAGGATTGGAAGAAGCGATGACGAATTCCGTGCTCGATGTAGATCCAAAGCGCTACGGCCGTCTGTTGGCGCGCAAGCTGCCGGCGGTCATTCGTACCGAAGCAGAGAATGAGCGCCTCATCGCCGAGTTCGAGCAAATTCGACAAACGCCATGACGAACTCACGCCCGAGGAGCGGGAGTACTCCGAACTCCTGACCGTGCTTATCGAGGCCTCGAGGATGCCAACTACGCCATCGAAGGATCGACGCCCGACAGCCGGTTGCGCAGCCTGATGGAAGAGCACGGCCGGCGCCAGCGCGACTTGCTGGACGTGTTTGGTTCCCGCGGCATAGCGTCTGAGGTTGTGAGCGGCAAGCGAGCGATCAGTAAGGCGCAGGCGAAGAAGCTCGCCGAGCTGTTCCACGTGCCTGCCGATCTCTTCCTTTGAGATGACGCGCAACGGCTGCTTGGAGTTGAGGACGCTCTGGCTATCCTGACGATCTCACGACGGCCGCAGTTTCCCCTCCTCGAAGAGAGCGCTCTAGTAAGCCATCAACATCTCAGCCAGTTTGCCCGAAAGCGTCACATCGCGCGGCGTGCGGCCTTCCTTGTCGCGGCGCCGCGGATCTCCGCCAGCTTCCAGCACAGCGCGCATGATACGCACGTTGCCCCGCGATGCCGCCTGATGCACGGCGGTCCAACCGCGCTCATCCGGCACATTCGGGCTGGCCTTATGTTCCAGCAGCCACGTCATCTGTGGAATCTGTCCCCAGCGAATCAGGTCGTTGAGCAACGGCTTCCCGCTTGCAGTAGCGCGGTCGATGACTGCGCCGTGCTCCAGCGCAGACTCCGCGAGTTCATAAGCTCCGCCCCACACTGCGTGGCTGAGCGCGTCCGTCGCGTCGGCGCCGCTCGCCAGCAACAGGTCGAACATCGCCCTGTCCTTCCTGCCTGCCGCGAAGTAGGCGGCATTCACGTCGTGCGCCCACGACCTGGTGAGCGCGCCCACCTCAGCGCCCGCGTCAATCAGGAGCCGCGCGATCCCCAGCATGTCCACCTTGGGCATGCGCGAACCGGCGGCGCATTGGAGCGCTGTCAAGCCGCCATGATCCCGGTCGCGCGCGAAATCCGGCCGCTCACGCAACGCCTTCTCCACCAGCCTGCGATCGCCCAGCGCCGCTCCCGCGAAGCCGTCGATTTTCGCGCCGCGTTTGCGCAGCACCTTTACGTACTCCGGCGAACCCACGAACGCCGCCACGATAATCGCGCGCGCCGAAGGCCACGCCCCAAGTTGTTCGGGATCGGCGCCGTTATCGAGCAACCACTCCAGGCACGCCAGGCGCGCTGGCGTGGGCTTACCAGCCGCCGCGTGTGGTTCCGACTGCAGCAGGTTATGCAGGGGACGGTAGTTGCGCCAGGAAGCGTTCAGGTCCGCGCCGGCTTTCTTCAGCAACACTAGCGCGGGCTCCATTGCGCGGCCCGCCGCCGCGCCTACCACCCGGGCTTGGCGCGCCACTTTGGGGTCGGCTTCGATCGCGTTGCGCACCGCATCCAAATCTCCCTCTCGCAACGCTTGTATCAGGGCATTGGTGTTGTGCGCGGCGCTCACAATCTCCAACAATACCGAACTGGCTGCTATCTTGTCGAGGGGGCAGCCAGCCGCAGCAGCGGCTGCAAATACCGCATCACCGTGGCCGCCACCAGCCGGTTGCCATCCGCCGTCGGATGCAGCCCGTCGCGCTGCATGCGGCTGGTCCCCGCCACTCCCTGCAGCAGGAACGGAATCAGCGCAACTTTGTCCTTCGCCGCCAGATCGCTGTAGACGCGCTGAAACGCGGCAATGTAATCCGGGCCGTAGTTGGGCGGCAGCGTCATGCCCGCCAGCAACACTGCCGCGCCGGAATCCTTCAGCCCCATGACGATCTGGTCCAGATTCGACCGGGTAGTGGAGACCGGCAACCCGCGGAGCCCATCGTTGCCGCCGAATTCGACGATGACCACAACTGGCTTGAGTGCGCTCACCGTGCTCAGACGCGCCAGCGCATCGGTGGTGGTCTCTCCGCTGATCCCCGCGTTCACCACGCGGTACCGCAGGACGCGGCGATCCAGTTCCTGCTGCAGGAAATCCGGATAGCTCTTGCCGGCGTCGGCGCCGAACCCGGCCGTCAGGCTGTCGCCAAACGCCACGATCACGGGCCGGTCGTCGCGCGCCGGGCCAGGCTGCGTGGGCTGGGCGGCTTTCCGTGCGGCCCCCGGCGCAGGCTCAGGCGTGGGGCGCGGCGCGCTGCCGCAGGCGCCCAATACTAGTAAACCGGCCAGCAAACTGACGATACGCATCTGAATGCCATAATAAAACGTAGACAGTCCATCCAATGATTCAGGCACACGGCCTCACCAAGACAATCGACACGGGCACTCACCGCGTGGACATCCTGAAGGGTATCGATCTGGAAATCCCGTGCGGGCAATTCGCCGCCATCATGGGCCCGTCTGGCAGCGGCAAGAGCACGCTGCTAGGGCTGCTGGCCGGCCTGGACACGCCTACCGCCGGCACCATCTCGCTCGACGGGCAGGAGATCACCGGCCTGAAAGAAGACGAACTCGCGTTGGTGCGCGGCCGCAAGATCGGCTTTGTGTTTCAGTCCTATAACCTGATCCCGACGCTGACCGCCGAGGAAAATGTGCTGCTGCCCATGGAACTGGTGGGCAATGGCAGCGGCGACAGCCCGGCTCGCGCGCGCGAACTTCTGGACCGCGTGGGCCTGGCCGATCGTCGCGATCATTACCCCGTGCAGCTTTCCGGCGGCGAACAGCAGCGCGTGGCGCTGGCTCGCGCCTTCATGGTGCGTCCGCCCATCCTGCTGGCCGATGAGCCGACCGGCAATCTAGATTCCGAAAATGGCCGTCTGGTGCTCGACTTGCTCCTCTCGCTCAACCGCCAGGAAGGCACCACGCTGGTGCTGGTGACGCACGATCAGGAACTGGCGAACGTTGCCGACCGCCGCATCCAGTTGCGCGATGGCCGCATCGTATGACTCACGCGCCCGCCACTCTCAAAATCGCTTGGCGTGACATACGCTCCGCGCCCGCCAAATTCCTCTTCGTGATCCTGGCGGTGGCCGTGGGCGTGGGCGCGCTCACCGGCGTGCGCTCCTTCAGCCGCGCCTTTCACAATCTGCTGCTGCTCCAGGCGCGCACCTTGATGGCCGCCGACCTCTCTCTGCGCGTGTTCGAACAACCCACCCCGCAACAGACCGCGGCGATCGCCGGCCTGGAACAACGCGGTGTGCGCCGCACGTCCCTCACCGAAACCCTCACCATGGCCAACACGGTCGCAGTGCCCGAACCCATGCTGGTTTCCGTGAAGGCTGTCGATCCGGCTGCCTATCCTTTTTACGGCGAGGTCAAACTCGACCCGCCGGTCCCTCTGCGCGCCGTCCTCGACAGCCGCTCGGCCGTGGTGTCCGACGATCTCCTGTTCCGGCTGAAGACGCGCGTGGGCGGCAACCTGCGGCTAGGCGGCCAGGACTTCCGTATCGCGGCGCTGCTGGTATCCGAGCCCGACCGCTTGACCGGCAGCATCAACATCGGGCCGCGCGTGATGGTCAGCCGCGAGGGTCTCGACCGCACCGGCCTCATCAGCCTCGGCAGCCGCGCCGCCGAGCGTTTCCTGTTTCTTCTTCCGCCCGGCGGTCCGGACGTGCAGCAGGTGCGCAACGTCCTGAAGCAAGCCTTTCCCGAAGGCCTGATCGCCGATTACCGCGAGACGCATCCCATCGTTACGCGCGGCCTGGAGCGCTCCACCACCTTCCTCAGCCTCATCAGCCTGATCGCGCTGATTGTGGGCGCGCTAGGTGTGGCCACGGCCATGCACGCGCACCTGCAGCAGAAGATGGATACCATCGCGGTGCTCAAATGCCTCGGTGCACGCTCGGGCCAGGTGTTGCAAATCTATCTGGCGCAGACGCTGGCGCTGGGCCTCGTGGGCGGCCTGCTGGGCATCGGCTTCGGCACGCTGGTGCAGCGCGCGTTTCCAGCTTTGATCGGCCGCTTCTTCCCGGTGCCGCCGCACATGGGCCTGGATCTGGTCCCCGCCGCGCAAGGTCTGGCGATCGGCATCCTCACCACGCTCCTATTCACCTTGCCCACGCTGCTGGGCATTCGCGAAATACGGCCGGCGGTCATCTTCCGGCGCGAGATGACCGAAGCGCGGCCGGACTGGCTGCGCCGCTGGAGCCGTTCGCGCGAGGCGTTGGCCACGGCTGCCGCCATCCTGTTGGGCATCGGGCTGATCGCCGCCTGGCTCGCCGGGACCACCCTGCGCGATTCCCTGCGCATCGGCGCGTACTTCGCCGGCGGACTGCTGGTGAGCCTGCTGGCGATCGCGGCCATTGCCTGGCTCCTGCTGCGCGGGCTGCGCCTGCTGATGCGCGGTTCCGGACGGGCGCTGCCGGCGGCATTGCGGCACGGCATCGCCAATCTCTACCGGCCCGGGAATCATGCGCAAACGGTGCTGGTCACCCTCGGCACCGGCGTGATGTTCACGCTAACGGTCTACCTGGTGCAGCATGCCGTGCTGACGGACATGGCGCAGAACGCGCCGCCGGGCATGCCCAACGTGTTCCTGCTCGATATTCCCGGAGCGCAGCGGCAGGCGCTCATGGACCTGTTGAAGCGGCAGCAGGGTATCGAAACCGCGCCGGAGATTATATCGTCGGTGGCCGTGCGGCTGACGTCGGTCAACGGCGTGCCGGTCGAGAAGATGGGCTTGCAGGAATGGGGCCGCCGATTCCTGCGCACGCGTTCGGTGACCACCGAGCCCGCCCGCCCGCGCGAGACTCAGATTCTCAGCGGCGCATGGTGGGATGGGCATCCGGCCATGCCGCAAGTGTGCGCCTCCGAAGAGGCCGCCCGCATCCTGCATCTCAAAGCCGGCATGGCGATCGAGTGGTCCTCCTGGGGGCGAACGCTGCAGTCGAACCTAGCCTGCATACAGCGCACCGATGCGGTGCGCATGAGCGCGCGCTTCGAATTCGTCTTCAGCCCGGGCAGCCTGGATGGACTTCCGGTCATCTACTATGGCAGCGTCCGGGTGAAGCCGCGCGACGTGGCGGCGGTGCAGCGTGCCGTGTATGAAAAGATGCCGACCATCACGGTCGTCAACATGGCCGACGTGCTCGAAATCGTGCAACAGGTGGTGGACCAGGTCGCGCTGGTGGTGCGCTTCGTTTCGGCATTCACCATCGTGGCGGGCGCCATCATCTTGGCATCCAGCGTGGCGGGCACGCGCTTCGGGCGAGTGCGCGAAGTGGTCATCCTGAAGACGCTGGGCGCGACGCGGCGGCGCGTTGCCGGAATCTTCTCGATGGAGTTCTTGGTGCTGGGCGCGGCGGCGGGGCTGCTCGGCAGTGCGCTGGCTACCGGGTTCACCGCGCTGGTGGTGAAGCGCCTCTTGAAGGCGGAGTTTCACTTCGACCCGGCGGCGGATCTGTTCTCGATCGCCCTGACCGCGCTGGTGGCCGTCGCGGCGGGATGGCTGGCCAGCTATCGCATTCTGGGACAGAAGCCGCTGGAGGTGCTGCGCGATGAGTGACGCCGTTGTGCCATGGTCCATCAGTTTCTTCGCGCGCCGCGACGGATTGTGGGGCAGGCCCCCGGCCGGGGTGCCCTCTGGGCCCGGCCTCGGAGGCCGCCTTGCGCAAAATGAGACGACCAAATAGCGCCGGGACCGCACTCCTGTCCCACCAATATCTGCTCTCGTTGCCCGAGCGCGCGCTGCGCTCCATGAGCGCGCTCAGCGCCGGCCTCCTGCGCGAGCTGAGCGAAGTGGCGCTGCCCCGCGCCGTGCGCCGCACACGGCTCTACACGGAACTGGTCGAAAACACGCTACGCTTCCTGATTGAAAACGTCGGTCAGGTGGAAGGCGCCTATCCGCCGCAGGGCAAGCTGGCGGATGACTTCGCCATGCGGCGCTTCGCGGGCAACGGGATCGAACTGATCGGCCTGCTCACCTTCAGCGCATCGCCCGTATGGGTGCTGGCCGCGCTGGCCGATCTTTCCGGCACCGGACGGCAACTGATCCGCGAGATCGCGCAAAGCCTGAAGGAAGAAGGGCTGCTGGCCGCCGGCGCCGATTACGAAACCATCGACCAGTTGTTGGATGGTCTGGAAGGCGCTGCGGGCCGCCTGGCCCAGACCGCCAATACGCCGCCGCTGGACGTGCCCAGCCTGCGCCGTGAGTGGTCCGACTTGCGGCGCGAGGCGGCCAAGATCCCCACGCCGCATCTGCCCTCCGGCGATGCGCTCGGGCGAAGCTGGGAAGAATTGAAGGCCACCGCCGCGGCCGAAGGCCGCCCTGTCTTTCAGGTTTCGACCCTGATGGCCCTTGCGACGGTCAGCCGGATCCCGGAAAACCTGCTCTGGCTCTCGCGCTGCGCCAAGGGAGCCGCGCGCCGCACCGGCCAGATCCTGGCCGGAGTTCTGCTGGATCATTACAGCGCCACCATGAAAGAAATCCGTAGCACGGGATATGTGGCGTATGGGGTGCGCGAGTTCCGGCCGTATTTGAAAGCCGCCGCCTCGCAGTTCTCGCCGCGCCGGGTGACCTTGACGGAACGCATGTTGGGGCGCGGGTGAAGGCCCGGGCGATTACGCAACCTGCGTAACGCGTCGTGCGTAACGCATCGTGCGTAACGTCTACTGCGTTTGCTTTTGTCCAATCCAGATCCGAAAAAACCGGTCCGTGATCAGGTAGGAGCCGTTGTCCCGGTCGATCAGATCCCGACTGAGCAAACTCTCAACCGCGCGCTGCGCATTCGAAGCGGATCCCAGCCCGTAGCGTGCAATGAAAGGGCCGGCGAAGAGTCTGGCGCCCGCCGGCTCCGAAGCGACTCCTTTCAACAGCCGCTTCTGGTTTGACGCGAGCGATTCCCAAAGCGCGGTATACGCGTAATTCTCGCGGTCGAGCAAAACCTTGATCGCATCTTGAATGAGAGCCTCCGTCACCGGTTCGCCGGGCGCGCAGATCTCCCAAAGAGCGTGACACAAGTGCTGCGTATAGAACGGGTGCCCTTCCGTCAATTCGCAGACCCTCCGGATCTCGTTGTCCGCGATCGCCTTGTCTCCCGCGCGAAACTTCTTGCCGATGAAGGGAATCCAGTGTCTGGTCTCGATCGAGCCCAACGGGTAATGCCCGGCCGCGCGGTACAGCGGGCGGGAGCGGTCCAGGAACATTTTCTGAATGAGGTGTTTCCTGCTGCCGAGGAAAATATACGACACGTCTCGATGTTTTTGGATGACGCTGCGCAAGCGCCGCTCGACCATATCGCTGGGGTACTCAAGCACCTGCTGAAACTCATCGAAAACGATCACGACTTTTCGCTTCCCGCGTGCCGCGATTTTAGCTGGCGCCGCGAGCACTTCTGCAATCTCCGGCCCGGCCTGCCCGCTCATGCTAAAGCCGAAGGTTACTTTTGGCTTGCCTTCCGAGTCCGTAGTGACGCTGGGAGCAAACAGACTAAAGAATTGCGTTGCGATCTCCAGCAGTTGGCCCGCCGTGCTGCTCATGGACGCCGCAATGGCTTCGGCGGTCGCCGCGGCAAACGACTTTTCGCCATCGGTGGGCCACAAATCGACGTACGCGGCGGCATAGCCGCTCTTGGGCAGTGCACGCAACGCCGTTTGCACGAGAGAGGTTTTCCCCAGGCGCCTCTCGGAATACAAGAAGAGCTTTTCGCTGCTTTCCATGCCCGCCCTCAGATCGGCTAGCTCTTTCTTGCGGTTGCAGAATGCTCCGCCTTCTACGATCCCGCCATATTGAAAAGGGTTGGTCATATTACGCACCATGCGTAACGCATCATGCGTAATCATAGCCTAGGAGCGCGCTGGATGTCGAATGCCCGGCCTTCGCCAACTTAAGCCGGCCGAACGCAGTCGCCGCAGCGTGCTTTTGCATCACAATAGCCCCCCCCGACCGCGGGCGGAGCCCGGAGTTTACACGAGCGAACTTGCCCACAATCCCTCGGGTGGAGTATAGTCGAGATGACTGGCACCATCCCATAGGAGGGTTGTATGCGAAAGTTTGTACTGGGTATCACATTTGTTTCGGCGCTTGCCATGACCGCCATGGCGGCCGAGTGGAGTGGCTACATCTCCGACGCCGGCTGCACCACAAAGCAAGGCGCCGCTAAAGTCGCCGCCGACAGCCACGCGGGTTGTGCGAAGAGTTGCATTAAGAGGGGCGACAAAGCCGTTCTGGTCACTGCAGACGGTAAGGTCTATCAGATCGCGAATCAGGACAAAGTGGTCGAGCACGCCGGCGAAAAGGTCACACTGGTTGGCGAAATCGACGCCGACAACATCACAGTTAGCGAAGTAAAGTAAATCGGCCGCGGGAAAGGCGGGCTATTGCAGCTTGCCTCTCCCGGCCACTTCCCAAATCTCTTCCACCTCTCCATCGCGGATTCCAAAAACCCGCTCGTGCAGATTCACGGCCACGCAAATGTGGTTCGGAATGATGCGCAGGCGCCCTCCGATTTCGAACTCGCGGCCGCACTGTCTTACGTCCAAGTAACCATGCTCTTCGTTCATCTTATGGAACACCGCTTCGGGCGCTTCGACCACATGGCCGAAGGTGGATTCGGCGCCCGATCCCGTCAGCCGGTCTGACGAAAACGTCTTCGAGCCGCCATCCACAATGATCTGGCCAGGCCGCGCCGTGGAGACCACCGTCACCAGCAGCGTGGCCGCGCATTCGTCTGGCGTGCAGGCGCCGCTCGCGACCGTGTTCCAGTCGTTGTAAACATAGGTGCCGGGTCGGATCTCGTTCAATCCCGCCAATTCATGCGAGTGGTAAAGCGATGGCGTGGAACCGCCGCTGACAATGCGCGCCTCGATGCCCTCGCGCCGAAAATCGGCGAGGATCGACTGAATGAGGCCGCCCAGCGCCCCTAGCGCTTCCCGGCCGGCTGCACCGTTGTCCTTGATGTGGCCCGGATAGAACGCGATGCCTTCGAACGAAAGGCTCGCCAGTCGTTCGATGCCGCGCGTCAGGTCCAGCAGCTCGGTGCCCGGCGAAACACCCACGCGTCCCAGCCCGACATCGGTTTCCGCGAGCACGCCCACCTGCACTCCCGCGGCTTGCGCGGCTTCGGAAAGTTGCTGCGCGGCGGCCGCGCTATCGAGCGCCACCGTGACACGCGCGCGCCGCGCGACGGCCATCAGGCGCTCCAGCTTCGCCCGTCCGATCACCGGATAGGCGACCAGCAGGTCTGCCGGCGCGGCGCCCAGCATCACCTCCGCCTCGCTCACTTTCGCTACTGTCAGTCCCGCCGCACCCAGTTCCAGTTGGCGCCGGCCGATGCGCGGCGATTTGTGCGTCTTGGTGTGCGGCCGCAGCCGCAGCCCGTGCTTCCCGGCGTAATCCGCCGCACGCCGCAGGTTGCGCTCCATCACGTCCAGATCCACCAGCAGGGCGGGCGTATCGATGTCCACGATCCGCATCATTTGGCATTATTTCTCGGGGCGGAACCGCATCGTAATCTTGTCGCCGGAGGCGGCGTAGCGCAGTTCCAGATCCTTCGCCTTTTGCTTTTCCATGGGGAAGTACAGCAGCCCCGAAACAGGTTTGTCGGTTTTTGTTTCGGGCAGTTCCTTCTGCTTCAGCACGCCCAGCATGGGATCTTCCTTCTCGTGGGAGCCGGTGCGCGTCTTGGCTTCGGCGCCGGCGGGCGCACCGGCGTCGCCTATGCCATCGCCCCCCATCCTGCGCGGCGCCCCGATCGTACCGGGATAGCCGCCCACGATGGGCCCGTCGTTATCGTGCATGCCGGTGCCGCCCGCGCCGCCCGTCTGGCGTACCACCATGGCCCCGCGCCCCGCGATCTGGCTGGGCGCGAACGGCCCACTGCGCTCGCCGTCTTTGTCCGTCTTCAATACGAAATCGTCGCGGGTGACGGCGACCTCCTTGCCGAAACGCGGCGTCACTTCGATGGCCACCACGATATAGTGCCCGCCCAGGTCCGAACCGAGCACTTCCTTCACCGCTTCGGGCTTGGCATACAACGTCGCGGTGATCACCACCGATTCGTTTTCGCCGCGGGTTTCGAGCGGCTTGTTGCTTGCGTTGTTGCGGGCCGCCCCCTGGGACGCCGCCCAAACCAGCGCCAGCGCGATCCCGGTGCCTCGCATCGGCATCATAACAGCCTCCGCAAGCATTATAGCTTGTACGACAGACCTCGGCGCGCGCGCCCGATTACACTATGCCTTCATGCCCGTACAAAGTTCGCTGTGCCTCATGGCCGGCATGGTGCGCGACCGCGTTATTTCGCCCGTGGAACTGGTCGAGTCCCACCTGGCTCAAATCGCCGCGCAGAATCCCCGGATCAACGCTTTCGTCTCGGTGCAGTGGGAAGAGGCCCGCGCGGACGCCAGGCGCGCTGAAAACGCTGTCCGGCACGGCGAGTCGCTGGGACTGCTGCACGGCGTCCCGGTGACCATCAAGGACAGCTTCGACGTCGCCGGCCTGCCCACGCTGTGCGGCAGCCGCTTCCGCCTGGGACACAAGGCCGCCCAGGATGCCACCGCCGTCGCCCGCCTGCGTGCCGCCGGCGCTATCATCCTGGGTAAGACCAACACCCCCGAATTCCTCTCCAATTACGAAACGGACAATTTCATCACTGGCCGCACCAACAATCCGTGGAACCTGGAGCGCACCCCTGGAGGATCCAGCGGTGGCGAGGCGGCGGCCATTGCCTCGTTCTGCTCGGCAGGCGGAATCGGCAGCGATGGCGGCGGCTCCATCCGCGTTCCAGCGCACTTCTGCGGTATCGCCGGACTGAAGCCCACGCCCGGCCGCATCTCGGCCAACGGCCACTTCCCGGTAATGAGCCATCCCTCCGGCCTGCTGGCGGTGGCCGGCCCGTTGGCGCGCTCGGCCGAAGACCTCCGCCTGCTGTTCGCCGCGCTGGCTGGATATGACAACCAGGATCCCTTCTCCGCGCCGGTGCCGTTGCAGCCGTCGAGCGTTGCCGGCTTGCGCGTCGGCCTGGTCGAACAATTTTATCGTGTGCCGGTCGATCCGCAGATCCGGCAGACCGTGCACCGTGCGGCGCAAACCCTCGCCGATCTCATGATCCCCACGGAGCCTTTTGAGCCGCAGGGCCTGGAGCGCGCGCCGAATCTGTGGTGGTTCTTCTTCGGCCAGTTGCCGGCGCCCCTCACCAGGCAAATGATCCAGGGCCGCGAGGCCGACGCCCACTGGACCGGCACCGAGTTCCTCACCAGCGCGCTGGAGCAGCCCGCCCCCAGCGTGGAGCAGCTCTTGCTGAACCTGGCCAAGCGCGACCGTATGCGCGCCTCCCTGCTGCGCCAGATGGAACGGTATCAGGTACTTCTGATGCCGCCCTGTGGGGTGACCGCGTTCCCGCACCGCACGCGGCGCTGGAAGGTGGATGACGAAGAGATCGGCCTGTTCCAAGCCATGATGCCGGCCACTCCATTCAATCTGCTGGGCCTGCCGGCTGTGGTAATCCCGTTCGGAATGTCCACCGAAGGGCTGCCGATCGGCGTGCAACTCGTAGGCCGGCCTTATGAAGAGGAACTGATTCTGGAGTTGGCCGTCCGGCTCGAAAACGCGCGCGGGCCGTTTGCAGCTCCCACGCTGGCGTGAACGGTCTGCTCACGCGGGCAAACGGGGTAGCGCCGGCGGCTTGGGCTTGATCAGCTTATATCCGGGTGGAATCTGAAACCGGGACGCCGGCGGTTCGCCGCCCTTGGCGTCCTTGCATACGCTGCCCTGCAGCCCGGGCATTCCGTTGGCTTTGGTGAGCACCGGAATCTTCAACGTCGTGTGGGTCCACACCTCCAGCGTTTGGACCTTCCCAGGCGGCGCGCCTGGCGCCGGTGGCGGCTTCAGGGCAGGTGCCGCGACTCCTGGTGGCGCCAGTCCCGGCATGGGCGGCTTCGGCAATCCGGGTTCTTTCGGCAGTGCCCCCAGCTTGGGCCCTTTGAACCCCGGAAGCCCTTGCGCGCCCGGTGCCGCCGGAGTCTTTGGCGGCTGGAACGTGTACATCTTGCCGTCCGCCTCGTGCCCGCCGATGGTCTGCTTGCCCAGATCTTTCACGTGCAGCAAGGCAGATGGTGGCGCTGGCAGGTGCGGTGCGCCGCCGGGCGCCTGCGCGGACGGCGGCGGCGCCTGCGCAGGAGGCGGCGTCGGCACCACACGAGCCTCCCGCTTTACATGATCGAGCAGAATCGTCTGCCCCGCCCCCGGCTTGCTGATCAGTCCGGTCTTGCCGAAATCGAGATGCGTCTCGCCCTGGCTGGAGCGAAACATCTTCCACTGGCGGACCTGCGGCGATTTGCCGGGCGCGCCATGCATGGCCGTTTCATACTCGGCGCTGGCGGGCGGCAAGGGACTGGATGGTGGGATCGCGGGTGTCTGCGCCATAACTGCTCCTAGGCTATTATGGCGCACCCCATGCCGCCGCGCGAATCAAGCCCTGTCGATTAAGATAGTCTCATGGCAGATCCAGTTGACAGTTCCCGATCCACTTTCGTCCCTGAATACATGGTGACTACCGCTTTCACCCTGGATGGCTACAAGATCGTGCGCAATCTCGGTGTAGTGCGCGGCATCGTGGTGCGCTCGCGCTCGGTCTTCGGCACCATCGGCGCCGGCCTGCAGACGCTGGTCGGCGG
>Ga0187867_10003139_pt1 | contig 13356 bp, 15 predicted proteins | sample June2016WEW_13_1_FD_132976 | JGI IMG/M metagenome (GOLD analysis project Ga0187867, IMG submission 132976) | Peatland microbial communities from SPRUCE experiment site at the Marcell Experimental Forest, Minnesota, USA - June2016WEW_13_10 | ecosystem: Environmental > Terrestrial > Soil >... | reverse complement strand
TACAACGGAGGCGCATGGAATGGGCCCGGTGGCATCATTTCCACGGCGGCACAAACGTCCACCAATAGCCTGCTCTATGGCGTCGGCTATGCCGATGGTGCCGACGGCGTCGTCTCCAACCTGACCTCCGGCCAGATCGAAGTGGCCTACACGCTTCTCGGCGACGCCAATCTCGACGGCCTGGTCAACGGTTCAGACTTCAACATCCTGGCGGCGAACTTCAACCAGAGCATCACCGGCTGGGATCAGGGCGACTTCAATTACGACGGCCTGGTGAACGCGTCGGACTTCAACGAGTTGGCGGCCAACTTCAACCAAGGCGTCAGCGGCGCCGCCTCGGCCGGCGACATTGCGGCCTTGGACGCCTTCGCGGCTGCCAACGGATTGTCCTTGCCGACCTCCAGCGTCCCGGAGCCGGCCTCAATCGCTCTGCTGGCTCTGGGCGCCATCGGCGGACTGGCGCGGCGACGACGCAAATCCGCCGGCCAATGACGTAATTCAAAAGCTCCATCACCAAGCCCCCTCTTCTGACCAGCGCCTTCGATAAACCGCATTATTTGCCTTGTATCTCGATTTGAACCCCCGCTTTAGCGCGAATTTCACGCTGCGCAACCACTTCGATCATCAAGTTTACGTCAGATCGAGCCATGATTGCGTCAACACAAATCCGCCAAGTCGATCGCAAATGTGTGCGTAAGCCATTTGCCATATTGCCATTACAGCATATTAGATGATTTTCCACCAAACGCGATCTTCCTTTGGCGCATTGTACAAAACAACCCGACTGAAACTGCAATACATTAGACTGGCCTATGGACCATGCATGAGATAGATTTAGCTCGCGACAGGTTGTTTCAATTCTTTTTGAGAGGAGCGAGTCAAATGCAGGGATCACCGAGTCTGAATAATCGGCGGAATACGCGAATCCTCGCGGGAGCATGCCTGATGGGGGGATTTGCCATCGCACTTCCTCAGTCGCGGGCCGCCCTCCTGCCGGTCACGGTATTTAACGACACTCTTAACAACGGCAGCACGATGGATTCGGGAACGCCAGCCGCACCAACGGCAAACTCGACGAACTACGACGTTGCTTCTAACAAGGAGGCTATCGGTGGTAGTCCAAGTTCTTCCCTAGCTGCCGGCAATCTCAATTTGAATATGGTGAGTAGCACTTCCGGTGTTGCTGAAGTCCAGGCGCTATTCACGACCGCGCCGGTGACGTTGGTAAACACGGGTGACGCCATCGAGTTGACCGTGACGTTCACGGACGTCGCCGGCTTGAATATCAACTCCAGTTCCTCACTTGATATCGGTTTGTATTACTCCGGCGGCAGTTCGCCGTACAACAATCTCTATAACGGAAGCAGCGGCAATGCCTCGGCGACCGGGATCGGCAATTCGCAAATTCAAGAAAACTCGGGCGGCGTGTCGGGCTGGCTGGGCTATGAAACGGACTCTTTCGGCGGGGCGAAAACCAAACTATACACCCGGCCTGCCCAGACCGTGTCGCCCACTGGGAACAATGTCGACCAAGCTTTGATAGCCGATGGCCAAAGCGGAGGCGTCGGCGACCCGGCCGGAGTCCAGCCCGGGAATTACAGCCAAAGCGCTCCATCTGACACCTTGACGACGACTGACCAGTATACCGATGAGTTTCTGATCACATACGCGGGAGCCGGCACCTACAACCTATCCGAGGGGTTCTATAACGGCCCCAACGATACTGGGACGTTTGTCAACAGCGGAACGATAACAACGGGCTCTCTCTCATCTTTGACCAACACCTTTGATGGACTGGCTATCGGCTACCGTGAATCGGACGGTGTGGCCGCGCAAATGGATATCACGGACGTGGAGGTCACCACAAACGTCGTTCCGGAGCCGGCCAGCCTTGGCGTTCTTAGCCTAGCCGGGCTCGGGTTAATGCTTCGCAAACGGCGCGCTTAAGCCAAACGGATTTTCTCGCTTCGATCCAAGAGCCGGCTTCTCAGCCGGCTTTTTTCATGTTTGCAATCCGGGTAGCAAGCTTCGGGTTGGGAAAATAACCGGCTGCCGCTGTTCGCCCCGGTGCTTGCCTGGGCTTCGGCCGTTAACGAACCTGCTTCAGAAACCCTGCCGAACCGCGTCGGCCAGGGCATGCAGGTTTGCCTGCGGCACGCGCGCTGGATCGAACGTGCACCCCGGGGCGATCATGATGGGGCGCGCTCCCGCCTGACGCAGAGCGTCGGCCACTTCCTCCCGCACCTGCTGCGGCGTGCCGCTCGCCAGCGTGACCAGATTGTCCACCCCACCCCAAAGCGCGGGTTTGGCCCACGGCGCCACCTCGCGGATCGACGGCCCCGCGGCGCGGTCGGCCCAGTTCAGCACCGGGACCGGATACTCGGCAAACGCCCGAAAGTTCACCGCCTTGCCACACACGTGCAGCACGTTGAACCGAGCCTCTTTCACCGCGGCCAGGATCGCCAGATCCGTTGGCCGCACAACGCGGCCATATAGCCCCGCCGTCCCAGCCGCATCGACCCAATCGTCCCGCACCGACAGGAAGATCCCGTCAGCCCCCGCCGCCACGCACCGGGCCGCAAACCGAGCCAAGTTCCCGCCAATGGTCTGAAGCGCCCGGGCAACCAGCTCGGGATTCTCCTGGTAGGCTTGCCTGATCCACCGGCTCGGGGCGTCTGCCCCCGAATCCAAGTTCGGCGGCAGATGCATCTTCGGAGGCGTGATCAGCCCGCGCAACACCGCCCAAGCGTTGAAGACCGTCGTGGGCATGTACACCCGCGCGCCGATGGCCTTTCTCAAGGCCGATACCAGCGCCAACTGCTCGCCAAACCCCCCTTCCTCGCCCGTGAGCGGCGACAGTGACGCCAGATCGTCCACCCGCGCGATCCCGCCGGAATGCGGATACGGGTTGTCGTTCATCACCTTCAGCACGTCCATCCCGTATCGCGCCAGATGATCGAGATGGGCGCTGACCGCCCCGCTGCCTGCCGCCTGCTCGGGTGGGAAGTGATACCAGAAGGAAAACGGCGCTCGATCCGGCTTGCGTCCGGCGAGCACCGCATTGACGCGTTCGATCGGGTTCATGCGGCAAATCCTACCCGAAAACCGCGCCAAGCATCTGCCGCCCCCACAATATTTCCCCTCCGTTAGCCCCCCGCTCCGCGCGGGTTTTCTCAATTCAACCGCGGCACAAAGCTCCACGGCGGCCAGGGGCCGCTCAACTCCAAGGCAATGTCCGCATCGGCCAACTCCGACTCCATGGCCGCGATGCGGGCGGAAATTTCGCCTTGCAAACCGTCACAGACCAGCAAAGACCAGGATGCGACCGTCTGCCGCCGATCATTGCGCGGCAGGATGGGACGCTCGACCACATCGGCACACCACACTGACAACGGCTGGCGCAACTGCTGGCAGCGCTGGTGAAGGACGCTCTGAAACTGGCCCGCCGCCTGCCTCCGGATTGCCTGTTCGCGGAAATATCGCGCGCCGGCGGGCATCTGCGGGTCGATCTCGGCCGTCGCCACCGCGCGCTCGATGAAACGCCCCTTGGCGGTCTTGGCGTCAACGGCCGCCTTAACCGCCCACTCCTGATGAGCGGCCACGCGATCAAGGAACTGCACAATGGCGTCGCGATTTCGCCGCAGCAGTTGCTCGACCGGGCCGGTACTAGAAAACAAAGACCCCAGCGCCACCGGCAACACCGCCGTTTGACGGAACAGTTGTTCCACCTGCTGGGCATGGGCCAGCGCCAGCGCGGCGACCTTCTGTGGATCGGCCAGGTTGCGCCGGCCTGTTTCGCCGACAAACCCATCGGCATCGTACTCCGCCAGAACCGCCAGCAAGCCGTCGGCAGGCACCAGCGACCAGCCGCTTCCAGCCTGATGCGGCGTTTCCATGGTAATCCCCAGCAGGGCGTAGATTTTCTCCGGGCCAGTTGTGGGCGATGTCATCGTTTGCGCTCGTCGGTGTGGTTGTCGATCTCGGCAATTCCATCGATCACATCGTCGTGGGTGATGAGCAGGGGCGCCGCCGGCGCCGTGATGACCCGCCGCACGGCCGCCAGGGCCGCGCGGGTGCATGCGCCGGCGATATCGGCCGCCGAGACGCCGTCCGTTCGCCGCGCAAGCTCGCCGCAGTCGATGTCCTTGGCCGCCGGTTTGCCGCGCATGTGTACTTGGAAGATTTCCCGCCGCGCCGCCAGGTCCGGCAGCGGCAGCTTGACGAGAAGGTCGAATCGGCCCGGGCGCAGAACCGCCGGGTCGATCAGGTCCAGCCGGTTGGTCGCCCCCATGACCAGAACGCCGCGCAATTCCTCCACGCCGTCCATTTCGGCTAGAAACTGCGCGATCACGCGATCCCCGACCACGCTGCTGTCCGATCCCCGGTGCGGCAGCAGCGCGTCGATCTCGTCGAAGAAGATCACGCAGGGCGCCGCATGCCGGGCCTTGCGAAACACCTCGCGCACGGCTTTCTCGGATTCTCCGACGTATCGGCCCATTAATTCCGGGCCTTTGACGGAAATGAAATTGGCGTTGGACTGCGTCGCCGCCGCCTTGGCCAGCAACGTCTTGCCCACGCCGGGCGGGCCGGCAAGAAGCAGCCCCTTGGCCGGCCTGACCGCGGCCTTTGTAAAAAGCTCGGCATACTTCAGCGGCCATTCGACCGCCTCGGTCAGTTGCCGCTTCACCTCCGCCAACCCGCCGATGTCATCCCACGTCACCGACGGAACCTCGACGAACACCTCTCGCATGGCCGATGGTTCAATCTCCGCCAAAGCCGAGAGGAAGTGCTCCTGCGTCACTTCCAGGGTTTGCAGCCGCTCGGACGGAATCCCGCCGCGCGACAGATCGACGTCGCCCAGCAACTTGCGGAGGCAGGCCATGGCCGCTTCCCGGCACAGCGCCTGGAGGTCGGCCCCGACATAGCCATGCGTGACGTCCGCCAGCCGGTCGAGATTCACGTCCGCGGCCAGCGGCATGCCGCGAGAGTGAATGTCCAGGATATGTCGGCGGCCATTGCGGTCGGGGATGGGGATGTAAATCTCCCGATCGAACCGCCCCGGCCGGCGCAGCGCCGGGTCGAGATTGTTGGGCAGGTTCGTGGCGGCGATGACGATCAGATTTTGCCGCTGGTTGAGTCCGTCCATGAGCGCCAGCAGTTGTGCGACGACGCGTTTTTCCACGTCGCCCACGGTGTTTTCCCGCTTGGGGGCGATGGAGTCGATCTCGTCCAGGAAGATGATCGCCGGGCCATGCCGCGACGCTTCGTCGAAGATTTTGCGCAGGTGCGCTTCCGATTCGCCATAGAACTTATGGATGATCTCCGGCCCGGAAATGCTGTAGAAGTTGGCGCTGCTTTCCTGGGCGATGGTTCGCGCGATCAGCGTTTTTCCGCAGCCGGGCGGACCGTGCAGAAGCACGCCCTTGGGCGGATCGATGCCCAGCCGCGCGAAAACCTCCGGGTGGCGCAGCGGCAGTTCGATCAACTCGCGGATTCGCCCAAGCTGCGGCTTCAGGCCGCCCACGTCCTCATACCCCAGGCGCTGAGCCGGCGCTTTGCCGGAAACGTCCCCGATCTGCAACCGCGTGGTCGGGTTGATAAGCAGCGGGCCGGCCGGTTGTCCCGAGGCCACCGTGAATTCGGCGTTGCGCGCGCCAAACAACGAAAGCCGGATCATGCCGCCCGGCAATACCGGCAGCCCATCCAGCAGCCCCGCGATGTACGCCAGATCGCGCTCGTCCGGTTTCACGCTCACCGGCGTGAGCTTCACGACCTGCGCGGGCGAGCAGGCGGTCTTGGTGACGCGAACCGACTCGTCGATGGCCGACCCCAGGTTCTGCCGGGTGATCCCATCCAACTGAACCCGCGACTGCCCGCGCGCTTCCTTGAGCGCCGGCATCACCCGGCACACGGCCTGCCGCTGTCCGGAGATGAGCACCACGTCCCCCGTTTGCACGCCCAGCCGGCGCAGGTCTTCCGGGTCAATCCGCGCCATGGCCCGGCCCACGTCCTTGCTCAGGGCCTCCGAAACCTTCAATAACACCGCTTGGTCTTGCCCGCCTGCCATGGTGTCTCGTTCCAGTCGGCGCCGATGCGCGCCCTATTTCGGGCATCGGATCTCGGCGATTCCATTATTGATGGTGACGGTCACCTTCTTGGCGTCCGTTGCGTGGGACAACAAAATCTCCTTGCGGTATTTCTTGCCTGCGTGCGCGGCCGTCAGATCGAGCACGTCGCCATGCGCCTCGACCTTCACGTCGTTGGCGCCCACCCCGGGCATCTCCGCCACCACCAGCGTGTGGTCGGATTCCTCGATCAGATCGATAGCCGGCTCGCGAACTTCCGAAACGGTCGCCTCGCTGGTTTTGCCGTCGCGCACGACGTTCCCGAACGGTTCGACGCGCAGATCGTCCCCGCCCATGCCTTTGACGGTAAATCCGTAAATAATCTTGGCCTTGCCTCCCAAGGCGCTGGTTTCGCCGGACTGCCGAAGCTCCTTGCCCTTTTCCGCCAGTTCCGCCAATCCGCCGATCAAGGTGCTAAGCCCGCCCAAAATGCCTTCCACGCTGGTTTTGCTCTCTTTTTTACGCATCGGATCTTTCCTTTCATTTGCCGAATGGAACGACCAATTCAACGTCGGGCATCAGTCCGCGATGCACGTTGTGAAGCAGCCCGACAAACAGAATGCCGAATTCGCCTTCGCCAAGAGTCTCATTAATCCGCTGGGCGATGAACGCATCGCGTTTGGCCAACAAATCGGCGGCCACCGGTTCGAGCGCCTTGCGATCGGCGTCGGGACTGAGAATCGCCTTGGCCAGTTCGTATTCCGACACCAGCAACTCCGGCGATTCGGTCCCCAACAGCGTCGCGCCCCGCTCGATCAGCCGCAACAACAGCCGATGGTTCCGGCTCTGCCTGGCGGCCAAATCTCGCACGATCTGCTCTTCCTTGCCGCACAACGGCAAGCCGTCCTGATACAGCTTGTACCGCGCCAGCGACGGCTCCAGCGTTGAAGCCCACATTTCCACCCGATCCCAGGCCGCGTTGATCACGCTCTGCCGCTGCTGGAAGACTTCCTCCCCCATTCGCCGCCGCACGTCTTCTTCCAATCCGCCCAATTCCGCGCCGCTATGCAGGATCGGCACGTAATACAAGCGCCGCCGCGGCCTCGATGCTTGCTCTTTCTCCTCGCTCAACGCCAAGCTCCTCAGGCGGCCTTCTGCCCGATGGCGGCCTCGATGCGTTCCAACCGTTGTTCGATCCCCTTCAGCGTTTCCGGCTCGGATGACCCCTTGGCGAAAACCGGATGGTTGACCCACCAATCCATGCCCATATCGCGCGCCTTGTCGACGCTGCACACCACCAGCCGGATTTGGATCGTCAGCAACTCGATGTCCACGATCTTCACCCGAATGTCGCCGGCAATGACGATGCCCTTGTCCAGCACGCGCTCCAGAAGGTCCGCCAGATTCGTGCTGTCGGTGGAATGGATCATCGCGCTGTTTTGCGTCGCCATGGCCTGGTCCTTCACAGTAACTTTCCCAGCGGGCCTAAATCGAGGTTGACTTCTTCATCCGCCAAGTCGAATTCCGCCTGGAGCCGCTGAATCTCCCGCGACTGGAGCATCAACGTCATGCCCAGCCGCTCGATCTGCTCCACGCTCAGCGAACCCCCATCCACGCGGCGTGCCGCTTGCCGTTCCATCAACTCGTGCAACAACTTCAGCAGCGTCACCACCAACTGCCCCAGTCCTTTGCGCACGTCGGCCGGATCGATGTCGATCCGCGCGGATTTCTCGCCCGGCGTCTGGGTCATCTTTCGCGCCAACCTTCCCCGCTCCTTGGCATCACCATGATCTTTCGCGCCGTCTCCACCGACGCCACCAGGGCGCTGAGATTGATGTAGACCAAATCGATGCCCGCCACGGAAATGGTCACTTCGCCCTCGACCACCGCCCCGACGTCCAGTACCCGGTCAAGCGTGTCGCACAGCGTCGCCGTCTCCCGCGACGACCCTTCCGCCGGGACAACCTCCGATAATTTCCGGCCCTCGTTCATTGTAATCCCTTCGGCGTTTGCCGAACCCCCCGATCAGCCAATTCTGCGCGTCCCGCTTATCGGACTTCTGCGCTGCGAACGCCCACGGCGCCGCCGTGGGTTTTCCACGCTACGCCACTCTCGCTTTTGCCCGCGCTTCCAACAGCAATTCCCCCAATTGCGACAACCTCGCCAAACCGATGGGTTCGTCTCTTCGGTACACCAGCGTTGTCCGCAACTCCGCGAACTGCTGTGTAAACTTTCTCACCAACGCCGCGTCCGACTCGTGCAGCGCCCGTTCAAATTCACTGGAGCCGGGCGGCGCGACCTGGTTGAGAATCAACCCGCTGACCTCGATGCCAAGCCGCCGGGCGCTTCCAACCAGACGCTTGGTTTCCGCCAGCGCCATCTCCGTGGGAATCGTCACAGGCAGCAGTTGGCATTGCCGCGAGTCGTGCAGCAGCGCCCGCAGGTTCTTTATGCCGCGCGAAATCCGCACCAACTCCGCCGTTACCTTGGGCAGCCTCAGCACCTTTTCGAATTTCAATATCACCGCGAACACTGCTCCGATCCACTGCTCGATGATCTGCGGCAACTCCAACAGCCGAAGCAAATGCCCCGTCGGCGCCGTGTCCAGAATCAGCAGATCGAACTTTCCACTGTCCAACTGCTCGCCGATGCGAATGAGGGCCATCACTTCATCCAAGCCGGGCGGAGCCAAATCCAGCATCCGACACATCGCCTCCCGGTCGAAGCTCAAATCCAGCCCGGGGACAATCGCCGAAAGAAGCTGCTCCAGTTCCTGGCGGTAAAGCTCGCGCAGCGCGGCAAACTCCTTCTCCGCATCAAGCTCCAACGCCCACAGCCGAGGCGTGATCTGTCTGGGTTTGCCCCCCACTTCCACGCCCAGGCAATCGGCCAACGAATGGGCGGGATCGGTCGAAACGATCAAGCTTCCCCGGCCAAGCTTTTGCGACACCGCCGCCGCGGCGGCGCACGCCATCGTGGTTTTGCCCACGCCTCCCTTGCCGGCGAAGAGCCACAACCTCAATTTCGGCGGCGGCAGCGCCATCGAACCCGCCGCCTCGAAACGTGCCGTCTTCGTCTGCCCGCCAATCGGCGCCGGCGCGGGCGCCGCTTGCAGCAGCGAGGATAATTCCAACGCGCCGTCCCACAGCCCCCCCACCGCCTCGGCCCCTCGAATCTCCGCGCCGTGTTGCGGTAACACCCAGGCGCGCAACGACTCTAGCGCCGGCGGAAGCTGCCGCAGCAACCGATGCTGCCGCGCACGCGCCTCCGCGTACACGCTTCCATGGTGCATCGGCATGACCCGGTTGACGATCAGGTCCGGATGCGGCACCGACAGCATGTCCAACGCCATCACCAGGTCGCTGGTCTCCGCGGCGCTCATCGCTTCGGGCAACATCACCGGCACGAATCGACACTGCCGCGCATCCGTCATGATTCGGCTCGGTCTGCGCAGGCTTTCGCCCAGCCAGATCAGAAACTCGTCCAATTCGTCGCCCCGTTTCCCCCGTCCGAATGCCCGCATCATGAACCGGTGCTTGGCCAGCAGCGCATCCATGGCCCCAAGCCAGTCTTCCAGGAATTGCGGCATCGCCAGCAACCGCAACGTGTGCCCGGTCGGCGCCGTATCCACCACAATGGTGTCGTAGGCGTTCTCCCCCAACCACTGCGCTATCTGCACGTACGCCATCAACTCATCGAGCCCCGGCAACGACAGGCCAAGGAATCGATCGATGTCCTGCCGGTCCAGGAATGTCCCCCGCGCCGCGATGGCGCCGAACATCGCCCCGTGCTCGGCCATGAACCGCCCGTGCAATTCGGCCGCGTTGATCTCCAACGCCGTGAGGTTGGGCGGCAGCGCCGAACCCGCGATGCAGTCCATCAGCGAGTGCGCCGGGTCCGTCGAGACCACCAGCAGCCTCTTGTCCACACGCCGCCGAGCCAGCCACACCGCCGACGCCAGCGATACCGTCGTTTTTCCCACTCCCCCCTTGCCGCCGAACAGGATCAGCCGAAGCTGCGGCGCCGTCAGGAATTCGGGCAGGGACTTCGCAAGCGCATTCATGGATTACCTTCCTCCATGATCCTTCGGCTCGCCCGCGTCGGTTTCACCGGCGCCTCCGTCGGTTTCGCCGGCGCTCGCGTCGGTGTCACCCGCGGCGTTGAGCTCATCAAGCCGGTCCAGTATCCGCTTCTCCAACGATGCGAACTCCGACTCGGCGATTTGGCCGGTTTCCAACATCATGTAGGCTTTGCCCAACTCGTCGCTGAGGCGATCGCGCTCGTTGGCGTTCTCCTGGTTCGTCGCCCGATGCAGTTCACGAAAAATCCACGCCAATCCCTTGAACGGACTGAGCAGAATGTCGTCGAGCAGGAACATGGTTTTAGCAATGTCCTTCCATGGCCATATTGAGAAGAATGAAATTGTGCGGCGCCCACGGCCCGTTGAAGTCGATCTGATACCGCTCATCCAGCGCCGCGCCCAGCCGCTGAACCCCGCCCTCAAATTCCGCGGCATGATCGCAGGGAATGAGGCAGGCGGCATTGACCAATTGCGCGTCGTTCTTGGGAACGTTGAAGCAAAACTCCACCACGCCGTCGCCGAGGATTTCCCGCAACAGCTTTTGCTGGCGTTGCCGCTCGGCCTCCAGCGCTTCGGCAACCTGCCTGCCGATCTCGATGGCCGCCTCGCGGGTGTTGGGCATCCGGTCCCGCGCTTCCCGCAACGCCGGATTCAATTCCAGAATGTTCTTGAACACCTCTTCTTCCTTCCATTTCACGCGCAGGCCCATTTCAACTCGCCCGCGCACCCGCGCCAGTTGACGCAGCAAGTCGGCCTCGTGAGTCTCAAGGATGAACTGGACTTTCGATTCGTCCGGCAGGACCACGCCGAAACGCAACGGCAGCACGCCGCGCCCAAACCCAAACGACGCCAGCACTTTCTGGTGCGCCATCAGATTGCGCCGTTCCGGCCGCAAGCGGCCAGCCGGGACCCGGCTGACCACCGCCGCCAGCGACTTCTGAACGATCGCCCGCACCGGTTGATCGTCCATTCCCGTAATTGGCGCAAGCGGGCCGTCGGCATCCACGATCGCATACAAATACAAACCCGCCATCGTGTTGCTCTGGTTCGTTTGCATAAGTGCTCCGCGACCGTGCCTCCGGCAGATCATCCCACCAACGTCGCCCTTGGCGGACCTTTCCGTTGCGGCATGGAGTGCGATTGGGCAGCCGGTTGTTCGGACAGGTTTGCCGGCCGGCCAGAAAGGTCTACCGACTTTACTTTTCCGCCTTCGGTGGAGATTTGCAGCATGGACCGGCAAACCGAACACTTCACCCGCCCGCTGTAGTCGTCGTACGCGTCGTCCAACTCGAACCGATGACCGCAGGCGATGCAATTGATTCTCATGGAACTCCCTTGGCTCGCTCGACGCCGGATCGCCAGCTTGCCGAAGCTCAATAGATGAACGTGAGCTTGGAGGCGTCCCGGACCGCCGCGCCTTCGGACCGCGCGCCTTCGGGCCGCGCGCTTTCGCCGCCGCCCGCCACCGGCGCCTGACCGATCGACCGCAGCAATTCCTGCACTTCCATCTCGATGTGGTGGCACCGCTCCACGCATTTGCGGGCGCGCGTCACCGCCACGCTCTGTTCCTGCTCGCGCCGGAACCGCTCCATCTCCAGGCAGCAAAGCCGCATGTAAATCTCGTGCGGAAATCTCGCCCCGTTCGTGGGGCGACCGGCAACGCCGCGCAGATTCGCCAGCCGCCGAATCTTACCCGTGTATTGAGCCATGACTTTCCTCGCTTGCCCTCGCTGATCCTCAGGCGGCTTTCGCCGAGGCTTCGCCTTCCGTAGCGGAGGCTTCGCCTTCCGCGGTCGTGGGGACGGCAACCCGCGCCGAGGCCAGTTCGCGCATCAATTCCAACAACTGCTCGTCGGTCCATCGCAGCGCCGTCCCGCTCCGATGCCCGCACAGAACGTCCAGACAAACCGCCCGGAAGAATGCGTCCTCCGGGTCCGGCCGCACGCCCCGCCGTCCCATCACCCGCGCAATCGAGATGCACGCGCGAATCGTCGGCGGGTTCTTCCCCGGCCTCTTCTCCCGCGTCGCCCGAACCATGTCCACCACGAACTGCGCGTCCTGCTCGCACAATCCGCTCTTCGCCGCCGTGATCCGCACTTCCGTCTCCCGGTCGTAATGGTCCACGTGAATGCTCATCAACCGGTCCAACAGCGCATCCTGCGTCTTGTGGACCCCCGCGTATTCCTCCGGGTTGCTCGTCAGAATCATGCGGAAATTCGGATGCACCGGCAGATACGTGTCGTTGCCCAGCGGCCGTTGCACGATCAGGATGCCCTCCTCCAGCACGCTCAGCAGCGCGTTGTTCGCCTCCGCCCGCGTCCGATTGAATTCGTCGTAGATCAGCGTGTGCCCGAATTGGCAGGCCTTGGTCAGGCGGTTGTCGTTCCAGTTCAGGCAGAACCGTTCGTCGATTTTCCGCACCGACCGGATGTAGTTGTCCACGATCGTGGTCTTGCGATATCCGTTGTCCTTGCCCACCAAGTCGCCGGAGTTGAAATCGTCGTTGCCGTGAATCAATACCACGGTCCGCCCCAGTTGCGCCGCGACGTGGAACGCCAACGTTGTCTTGCCCGTCCCCGCCGGACCCGCCAGGTGAACCGGATACCCGATCCTCAGGTATTGCAGCGCCCGCTCCGTCAGGCTGGTCACCGAGGGCGTGACGACGAAATCCGCCCCCGCCTCGGGAATCAGGCTGGCGCGGTATTCGGAGGGAGCAAATTCTTCCGGCACGTCGAGCAATTCGTTGGACATGTTTAATCCGGCTATCGGTTGGAGTTATCGGTCAACTCAACTAAATTGGACTCTTTTGTAGACTTCAGTAATCTTCCTCACCATGCGGTTAGCGCCGCGACTGGGCGCTAGGCGATCTTCCGCGGCCGCTTCAGCCCGAGGATATTCTGTACGAATCCCGGCTGATCGGCCGCCCATCTTGGTTTTTTCACCGCCGCGCGCTTCACGCCGCCGCCCGCCTTTCGGCCCCCATCCACGCCCAGCCCCGCACCCTTCAATTTCTGCACGAACCCGGCCCGCTGCCCCCGCGCCGCGGCGTTCTCCCTCGCCCGCCGCTCCCGCACGTCGGCCATCAACTGCCGCAGTCGCCCACGCAACGACTCAACCATCGAATCGATCGACACGATTTGTTGGGCGCGCATCGACCGCGCCTCGCTCGAGGCGCGTCGCAGCGCGGCATCGAACCGCTCCAACGCCTCC
>Ga0187867_10003130_pt1 | contig 13385 bp, 10 predicted proteins | sample June2016WEW_13_1_FD_132976 | JGI IMG/M metagenome (GOLD analysis project Ga0187867, IMG submission 132976) | Peatland microbial communities from SPRUCE experiment site at the Marcell Experimental Forest, Minnesota, USA - June2016WEW_13_10 | ecosystem: Environmental > Terrestrial > Soil >... | reverse complement strand
GGACGGTGGCTTCGGTGAAGCCGATACACAGCCAGTGGCCGTCATCCGACGAACCACGCGTATCTAGATAGGCTCACCGATCCCCTCTAACAGCATAGTGTGGCGGCCCCAGCGCCGACCACGACAGAAGCGTGAGCTCGGCGGCGTGACGACTACTGGGGGACTTGACCTCGTCGGGCCCATTACAGAAGGCCGTGTACTCACAAATCGAGCTCGATGAGCGATGGTTGGTCAATCCGTTTTTGTGCGCCCCACGTGCCGGCACGGCGGGTCTACCCGCATCGAGTGCGGCGCGAAGCTGGTGCGTCGTTCCTTTGGAACGAGCGTAATAACGGCGGCACTGCTTGCCGCCACCTCGACGACGAACTCGGTACCATCGAAATCCCGTGCCTCCTCAAGCACAGGGTCCCAACTGCCATTTTGGTCAACGGCCGCACCGCCCAACGTCACATTGGTGGTGGCATCGATCCCCGGACCTGCGAGCCGCAGTATGCTCGCATTGGCAAAGCGTCCATTTGGATTGACTTTGATACGTTCTCTGCGCCCGACGTTCTTGTTGATGAGGCATAGGCGTAATGATCCGTCATCCGCCCGGACAGCGAACGCACTGAGATTGGGGCGACTCGGCTCAAGGCGGGCTTGCACTAGCACTCCTTTTGCTGCGGCCGCGAACGCCAACATGCCGTAATAGAGCGGCATCGCCCGGTAGCGACCACCCGCAGCCCGTGCAATCGGGCTGTAAGCCTTGTCCTCAGCAGGACGGTGATTGTTGGCGCCGGCATGAAAGTTGATGCCGGCACCGCCAGCCGCCGCGGTCTGGAACATGAGCTCGAGGCCCCAAAGCGCCGCACCAAGCGTGTCGCTTACACAGGGCTGGCCTTCATTGTAGATCGAATTTGCCTCAACAAGGCGGAAGGGCAGCCGGTAGTTGCGGCCGTACTCAGCAAGTTTCTCGAGCACTGGTACCGCTTGTTGATCTGAACGCAAGAGCCTCGGAAGGCTCACGTGCCGGGAGCCGGCAGGACCATCCGCATAATAGTGCTGCGTCAGCAGGATGAGGCCATCGGGCCTCATGGCGGCAAATCTCCCGACCCATTCGGGGTCAAACATGACGTCGGGACCAGCGAAACGCGCGGCAGGAATTCGTGAACGGATCGCTGCGTGGAACCGGCGCCAGTCCGCAAGAAACGCGTCTACGTTATAACCTGGAGAGCGAGCCTTGTTCCAGCGCCCGAACCCTTCTGGCTCATTGCCGATCTGGAAGGCGAGAAGTTGCGGGCCGATCGCCTGTGCGACATAGGCGGCCTCATCGGCGGCCGCTTGCGGCGTTCCGCGTGCCAGATTGAGCCCGTAGATGAGCCGCCATCCCAGGATAGACAGAGTGGCGGCAAGGCGATCAATGCTCGCGGGCGTTATTTCGAAGTCATCGGGGCCAGGCTTGCTTTCGGGCCGCCAGACCGTGCGCTCACTCGTGTTGCCGCCGATGCGAATGATGCCGTTGTCGCCAAGTGACCGGATGAGCCCAACGACCGATGCATTATCCGGCGCGAAATAATCTCCGGATGCAAGAATCGAGGACTCGTAGCTGAGCCCCTTAAAGTCGGGAGGAATGAGGCGTCCAGCATCGTCGTTGTTAATGGTGAGGCTGGCATCGAGTACAATCACTCGGCTGCACCCGGGCTCGAGAAAGCCCAAGGCGGTGCCAACCAGTCCGTTGAGAAAACCGCGTCGATCCATTCTGACCGCGTGTGTTTACAAACGTCGTACAGTATTGTTCGAACGGCGCCGCGCAAGCGCTACCTCGGTGGCCTCGACCTTATGAAGCCTGGGCCATCGGTCTCGGGGCCGCGGTCTGGTCTCTTTGGCTGTCGCCCGTACCGCAAGCCAGGTTCTCGACTAACCTCGTTCGCGATACAGCCGTACCGATTGCGCCGCCATCGTCAATGGCCGTCCGCTCCCATGGGAGGGCACGGACGCAGCCCTTCCCTGACAGACCACCCGCAACTGTAAAGACGGAACCTGGCCGTCGATTTGACAGCGCAGCTATATCGATTGTACGAAAAGATCGCCGGACGAATTGCCGGAAACTAGTCGACGCACTATAGGCCGTAGGCTTCAAAATCCCCGGAATCGGCGCGCTCTAGGTCACGGTATCAACACAGATAAAATCCTTAACGTTGACGAGTTGCTGGTATAGGCGGAAGTTTACTGAGCGTTCGGGCGCCAGGTCCCAACGAGAGAACCGATGACGCTGTCCAGGACCTTCGGACCTTTGCATCAACAGAGAGTTTCGAAAGGCGCCATTGCGCTCTTCAACAACCTTGGGATTTACCATTTTTGCATTGCGTTCGTCGTCATTGATTTCCTGGACGTACTTGACTTGCTAGATACTATCGGACTCAACTATGTAATAAAATACGGTTATACTGCGGTAGTACTTGGGTTTATGGCTGTATATCTTCTAAGATGGAGAACGGTCGATGCGACTACTGCGCCGATCATCTTCTTAGTCTTCTTTGTCGTAACGGGTGTTTCCTTCGCGGTCAGATTTTTTATCTATGATGAGCGGCTAAGCTACATCTCGGCATTCCTATCGCCGTTAGTGTTTTCCCTCGCCATCTTCATTCCTCCAAATACGGTGATGATAGATGTTCGCCGAATTGTAAGAGTGCTGACGTTCCTGTTTTCGGTCGGCAGTGTATTTTATTTGATTGAGGCAATCATCAAGCCGTTCAACATTGTACGTAGCCTGACACCTTTAGGTGAAGTTCAGATACATAAATCGTTGATTTGCGTGTTGGCTTTGTGCCTATGCATACTTTCCGGCCGGAAAACTCTTGGTCTATTCGTGGCTGTAGTGACGGCCATCGCGCTCTCCTTGCGGCCCGTGTCAACCTTGGTGTTAGCCCTAGCTTGTTGTTTGCCGATCGCAATTGCACTTCGGTCTCGTGTTTCGGGGCCACGGCCTGTCTCCGTTTTGACAGCTCGCGTGCTAGCTTTCGCAACACTGCTTGTGGCAATAAGCATTCCATTGCTGCTTTATTGGTTCTTCGACGACGTCGGGTCAATAATATCTTCCTCGGAGAGTTATCTCAAAAGCGATGTGATCGGAGGTCAATCGAACATGGAGTTCAGATTGACAATTTTGAAATACGCTTACACGATGATCGATAAGACGTCTTTCTTGTACGGTAGCGCACTGTCCGGCAACCAGACCGTTCCTCTTGCGATGCTGCCGGGCTGGGGGTGGTGGGGGGCCGTCAAAGGAATTAGCGACGCCTCGATTCATTCCGATTTCGTGGTCGTATTGGTTTTGATGGGGATACTCGGGTATACCGTTTTCAGCATCGCTTTCTATCTCGTATTAAAGGATCGCTTCCGCGAACTTGGGCGACGCGACTTGCTGGGAGACGGCGTCGTACTGCAGGCGATTTCCATCATCGGGGTAGTCGCCCTCATTGTCTATTGCAGCGATCAGCCTTATCTAAGCTATTACAATCATGCGCACTCGGTCTGGATGTTGCTGTTGATCTCGGAAGTAGCGAGAAAATCCAAAATTATCGGCAAAGCACAGGGTGTCGGCCAAATGATCGTTCCGGCCGGTCCACGGTTGGCTGGCCTCCGTCGATAAATCATTTCGCAGAGGATCAGGATAAAGATGAGGGTGGCCTTCGTAACCACTTACCATTCGTCTGACGTGAGCGCCTGGTCCGGATCGATGTTTAATATGCTGGGAGCTTTTTTGAAATCTGGCGTCGACGTCGAAACGATTGATGCATTGAGAGATCCTTACAGCACGATTTTCAAAGCAAAGCGGTTGGTCAAGAATATCGTGTTCGGAAAGAACTATTTGCGAGACCGGGAGCCGCTGACGCTAAAATGGTACGCTAGGCAGGTTGAGAGTAGGCTTAGCCGGATGAACCCGGATGTTGTCTTTAGCGCAGGAACAATACCCATTGCCTACCTGCGGACGGATAAACCAATAGCCTTCTGGGGGGATGCAACCTTCGACGGAATGATTGATTTCTATCCGGAATTCACAAATCTATGCGACGAAACGATCCGCAATGGACACAGGATGGAGCAGGCGGCCTTGTCAAACTGCCGGCTCGCCGTTTACTCGTCGGAATGGGCTGCACAAACCGCCATTGCCAACTACGTCGTCGATAGCAGAAAGGTTAAGGTTGTTCCGTACGGAGCAAACCTTCCTCGCTTTCCGAGTACCGAGGAGGTACGGCAAGCCATCACCTCCCGGGGATCTGGGCCCTGCAAACTGCTGTTTGTAGGGATCGATTTGTATAGGAAGGGCGGCGACAAAGCCTTGCTGGTCGCGTCCAGACTTAATCAGATGGGGCTTAACACCGAGCTTCATGCGGTTGGCTGCTACCCACCGGCACCACTCCCCGTCTTTGTAAAGACGTACGGGTACCTGTCGAAAAGCAATCGAGAGCACAATGACCTTCTCTCGAGATTATTCAAGACATCGGATTTTTTTATACTTCCATCGAAAGCTGAATGCGCCGCAGTCGTTGTTGCCGAGGCAAACTCGTTTGGATTGCCGGCTCTCACGACAAACGTTGGCGGAATGCGAACTGTCGTCAGGGACGGACAGAATGGTCGGGCGTTTGACCCGCCGGCGTTCGTTCAAGAGTGTGCCGACTACATACTTCAGATGCTGTCTTCAAAGGATCGATATCATCAATTGTGCCAATCTTCCTTCGAGGAATATTCCAACCGACTGAACTGGCGCACAGCCGTGCAATCCGTAGTCGATTTGATGGTATCGGACCTGCTACCGGCCAATCGAGGGTAGGTCTCCGATCGTGCTGCGGACAAGCGCCGGCGCAGCCGGACCATCGTCAGTCAACCAAAGCACTCGAGCTGCTCCGGCGCGATGACGGAATAATCGTCGCCGAAAAAGTCAAGTTCTGACGCGTCATAACGTTAATCCCAGGGTACTGGCTGAAAGCGCTCAAGTATGACATTGCTGCGTTGCATTTTCCTTTTGGTTGGTCGTACGAGTAGGTTACACTCGCTTGCGCAGCACGAGCGTTGAATCTCGAGCGACATTTGCGTTCCTGGAGATGGTATCGCTCGGACGGCTTGGATGCCAATTTGTATTGACGCGCACAACGGCTTGTGGAGCTTTTGTTTGCATATCATTCCTATTCGGTTCTCCGCCGTACCGGTGAGGCATTCGGACCGGAACTCTCCTGCTTCCTAAAGGATTGCAACGTCGTGGATGGCGTTATCGGAAACCGAGCCATGCAAATCGCCCAATTTGGCAAAATTATTGCCATTCCTGTTGTTATTATCTGCAGCGCCTTCCTATTGAATTTGTTGGACGATGGTCTCGGACTTGGTTGGACGCACAACGTTGTTCGAAATTGGCAGGAGTTTGGCTTATTTAATTTGCATGGACAATTAGTCTTCAACGCCGGCGGATTTGAGGCCACAACTCGACCGGAGATCTACAAGGGCATAAGCCCAGTCTTCCTTTATCTGGCTTATTTCTCGACAGAGTTATTTGGTTGGACAGGATTGGGCACACTGTCATTTCACATTTTGCTGGCCTTGGCGGTGTTTTGGGCAACCTGGGAACTGTTGGGACGGAACAACTTTGCTTTCACAACGGCGATAATTACGGTTTTATTGCCGGGCTATTTGCGCTGGCAAAAGATTTTGGATCCATGCGCGATACCGGTTTTGCTGAGCTTGCCATACATTGCAATTATCCTGCCGATCCTTAAAAAGCCGCACTTGAAAATGGCCTCGCTTGCTGGCCTTTTCGCAGTCACTTTATGTTTTACGTCGCTAAATTGGTCGACAGCATGGGTCTGTGGACCTTGCGCGCTTCTGCTGTGGTTTCTGCCAACTGTTGAAAGGCGCAGAACTATATTGTTTGTCGCGCTGCTCGGGGTGAGCTGCGCCCTTTTGGGCGTTGTTTCAGTCATAAGCAAAGCCGGTGCCGGCGGTACAGGGAGCGGAAGTCTGCTTCAGTTCATTCTCAGCTATACCTGGGGCAACACAGGCTACGGACTGAACCTTACAACAGGCACAACGATGCTGCGCCTGGTTTTCGTGAACGGCGTCGGTCTACTGCCTTTACTGGTGATTTTCGGATACGTTGTTGGAGAGCGATTTCGTCGCGGGCAAAGAATCTGGCCGCACATGTGGCCATTGGCGGCGGCGGTGATGGATATGGTTATCATGCGGAATTATTTCGGACATCATCCTTGGCTGGCGGCGCCGTTATTGCTGGTTGGACTGATTTTCTCGCTGATCCTTCTGCGAACTGACAATGTGATCGGCGCTGGACCGGCGGATCTTCAGGCGGCTTTCACGCAGCACACGGCGTTGGGCGTCGTGGCCATTTTTCTTTGTTGCTTTATCTATGGTCTGGGCGTGCTGTTCTTTTTCAGGGCAAACGAAGCAAACATTTTGTCTCTCATCCACTTTGTTCGGCACGAGACCGGTCGTTCCGATCTTATTTTGCTCGTGAAGGATCGTGATCCTCAGACGGCGCAATTTGCCCCGCGTTTCTCGGAAATCTTCGATCGGCGCGTCATGGTCATAAATGAGCTTAGTGACCTGCCAGTGGTAAAGAGCCGCGCTGTTATCCTCTCCGCCGTGCCGCTGACTAGCAAACTGAAATTGCTAGCTCAATCCAATAACGGCGAAACGAAGGCGCTGTCATGGGACACCAAAGTCGCTGACTGGTTTAACAAGTCGATAGCCCGTCGGCAGCCCGGCGATCGGCTGGAGGTGGCGGTCACGTATTTTCTTTATGACGTTGCTGCTGAGAATTAGAGTCGCGGCGCGAAAAGAAGCCTCCGGATGCGGTCGATCGAGGCGCCGTAGTCCGCCCAGATCGGCGTCCAACACGGCCGCGCATCCGTTATTCGGCCGCTAGACCATGCGGCGAATCGGGCTTGGCGTTTCGAAAGATTTGTTTATTTATCCAAGCGTAGGTTTTCTCAATGCCGAGAATGAGCTTTTCGCTCGGCGCCCATCCAAGCTTCGCTTTGATAAGCCGGTTATCCGAACGGCGACCGCGAACGCCCATCGGGCCCGGCACATTGGTAATAGATAGACGTTTTCCCGAAATCTTAATCACCATATCCGCCAGCTGATGGATCGTGACCATTTCCTCAGAACCAATGTTGACGGGACCGGTAAAGGAGGAACGCATGAGGCGGACCACCCCTTCCAGGCACTCATCGATATATAGAAACGAGCGCGTCTGTTTGCCGTCGCCCCAGATCTCGATTGTCCCGCCGTCTCGGGCTGATGCAACCTTTCGGCAGATCGCGGCGGGGGCTTTTTCGCGCCCACCGGTCCAGGTACCCTCGGGACCGAAAATATTATGAAATCGAGCAATGCGGCAATTCATTCCGTAATTGCGATTGTAGGCGAGATAGAGTCGCTCGCTAAACAACTTTTCCCATCCATATTCGCTATCCGGATTAGCCGGATAGGCAGAATCTTCGACGCAATTGGGATTATCCGGATCTTCCTGATTGTGGGAGGGATACATGCAGGCCGAAGACGAGTAGAAGATGTTTTTGACATTGCGGCGATGGCAGGCGTCGACTACGTTGAGATTGATAGTCGCAGAATTATGCATGACGTCGGCGTCATGCTCGCCGGTAAAAATATAGCCCGCTCCGCCCATATCCGCGGCTAGCTGGTACACCTCGTCGAATCGACGATCGATGACCTGGCGGCAGATATGTTGATCGCGTAAGTCGCCGATAACGAAATCATCGGCTGCGGTGTCGGAAAACTCCGGATATTTGAGATCCACCCCTCTCACCCAAAAATCGTCCTCCTTCAATCGCCGAACCAAGTGAGCTCCGATAAAACCGCCGGCGCCAAGGACCAAAGCAGTAGGCATTTGTCTTCTCCGCTGCAATACAGCCCCCGCGAGTATTGTGCGGTCGGCGCTCAGTAAGCAGCCGAGGGCCTCTTATCCGAGTCAGATGGGCTCAGGACGACATGTTAACAGCGACGGTCATGATGTTACAAGGCGCCGAAGCGAGATTTATTGACGGCTTGGTAAAGGCGAATGCCTAACTTGGCATCCCTTGGAGACTTGGCATCCAAGAAAATCTCTGTGGCGCATTTCTCAGCTTCTGTCAGAACGCCGTCATGGTTTCGACAAGAACTGGCTTTCCTGAGATCGGCACGCCGTCAGCCGCGATGGTTCGCAAGTTGCCATCGAGATCGCGGTATTGCCGGAACTCGTCCGGCACTGAGATGTAGCTTGTGGGCGCGGAATCTTTTGCGGAGTTCCATAGGACGACGGCTCGATAGCCGTTTTTGCGGGTCAGCTTGCAAGTCCACACCGCGCGGTCTAACACGCATGGCGCTGTCATAGTCGCGTCCTCCAGCCATTTATGGACTTCGCGGTAGGCGATGCCAGCCTGATGCAGCCCGTTTTCCGGGTCCCAGAGCGTTCCCCACTTGTTGTTGTCATAAGCATACCAATAGAATCGTTCGACGCCGGTGGACCAGTGCAGCAGGTAGAATTTCGCCAGGAAGGCCGCCTGCAGATCTGGGTCCAATAGCCACGAGTTCTCTCCCCAGCCTGCTTCCGTATCCCAAACCGGCTTGGTCTCCTGTCCATGTTCCGCGAAGATCTCCTTGAACTTAGTAATTGTGGCAATGATCGACTCGGCGTCGGCGCCCGGGGCCAAATAGCCGTGGAAGTTCATAATGTCCGCGTATTTACCGCCCCCACCAGCAAGAAAGCGAGCCATCCATGCCGGTCCGTACCCACCTACAGGAGATGGCGTCAAGACCATTGCGCCGGGGTCGATCGTCTTGATGGTTTCGTAGGCCCGCCGCTGCAGCTCCACCAGGCTGGAAACGTCACCACAATAGAACTTCGAGTCCGGGCTTTGCGGCTCATTCCAAGTCTCCCAGAATCTGATCTTGCCGCCAACATGGATGGTCACGGCCCGCAGGAATTCGTCCCAGTATTGGATGTTCGCCGGCGGAGCACACTGCCCTGGGCCATAGGGTGATTTCGCGTCTGGACTTGCCGAAGCCCACCTAGGGGTTCGACCGAGGGTAAACACCAGATCTACTCCGTGCCTTTGCGCGAGGTCGATCAGTGCATCCAAGTTAGACCAAATGTAAGTATTCGGAGCCGGATTAATTTCGGCCCAGGTTACCGCAGTGTCCCAAGTTCGCAAAGATGCGATCGGAATGGTCGGCCATGGTGTCGTCGTGCTGTAGTTATGCACCGTCATCCCAAAATAACTGCCAGGGATCGCCTTGGGTGTCGGGATGAGCATCGGACGTGCGGAGAAAGGATGCGGTCGCGAGACGGCAAAAATTACCGAACCACTCAATAGGAGTGTCCATAGCAGGATCGTTCGTACGATCAGACTTCTCATATGGCCTACGCTAAATCCAATGCAATCTGGACACAACGCACTCTATCGCTTCGGCGTGCAGTCCAGCGTCTGTCGCGCCCTCCAGGCGGCGCCGCGCCAGACCTTCCACGCGCGGGCAACGCTTGACCGACCACAATAGCGAGCAATAAAGGACAAAAGCGGCCTCCTGTAGGCAAAAAGGGCGTTTGTACTCCGGGGGCCGCGATCCTAGATGTAGTAGCTCGTCAGTGACTTCGGCGATTTAGAGTCAGCCAGGCGATTTCATGGACGCAGTCATCGCGCGTAACAAGATTACGTCTTTACTGTCTGTAGCCATGGATCGTAATGTGCAGTTCTATTTTGGAGAACTTGGAAATGCAGTTTTCCATTGTTACGCCGAGCTTTCGCAATTCGCGGTGGCTCAAGCTCTGTATCGCCTCCGTGGCCGACCAGCAGGGTGTCGAATGCGAGCACATTATTCAGGACGCGTGCTCGGATGACGGAACTCAGGATTGGCTGCCACACGACCGGCGCGTTCGTGCTTTCATCGAAAAGGACGCCGGTATGTACGATGCCATCAACCGGGGATATCGGCGTGCGCAAGGGAAGATCCTCGCGCATCTTAATTGTGACGAGCAATACCTGCCGGGTGCGCTGCGGGAGGTGCACGCCTTCTTTGAGCAGCATCCGCAGGTCGAAGTGGCTCTTGCCGGAACCATCGTGGTGGACGGGAATGGAAGATACACGTGTCACCGGCACGCGATGGTGCCTAAGGCTTCGCATATCTGGTTTCGATTTCCCGTCCTTACCAGTTCGCTATTCATCCGCCGTCGTGTGATCGAAGAGCGCGGCATCTTCTTTGATACACGTTGGCGCGATTTGGGTGATCTGCATTGGGTGCTTACGCTCCTAAAGCACAATGTTCCGATTGCAGTTTTCGACTCCTTTACTTCAACTTTTTCCGACACTGGCGAAAACATGAATCTGAAGCCCAACGCCATCCGAGAGCTGTCCGATACTTTAGCAATGGCGCCGCGATGGGCACGGCTGCTCCGGCCTGCACTGATTGTGCATCACCGCCTCCGGCGGATCGCTGCGGGTCATTTCTTTCTCAAGCCGACGAAATATTCGATTTACACTTTGCAAAGCCCGGATCGCCGGGTTGAATTCGACGTGCAGAGGCCCACGGCGGTCTGGTGGAACCGTTATTCTCGACCTAGGGAAGCGCTGCCGAATGGCTAGCTCGCCGGAGTTGGGCCAGCGTGTCGTTGACGCGGTCGAATCTGGTGCGTCTCGGCGTGAGGCTTAACGCCAAGTCGGGGCGCTATTGCACTTTACAAACCCAAACGGCCTTGATGCCCTTGATTTATAAAAGTGAAACAGGTGTCATCGTCAATTCGATTTTGTCCGCCAAGGTTACGCAGTCCAAAGCCGCCGGCCTCGCGTGGGTTGAGGTCGGTGTGGGTCGCAAGGTCCGGTTTACCCTCAATTGCGGGGGGTTCGACTGGATCGGCAAGATGGCCGGTAAAGCGACCCGCATTGGCCTCTACAAGTGCTACCAGTGCCGCAAACAGTTCACCGTGAAGGTCGGTACCGCTTTCGAAGACAGCTACGTCCCGAGCGGATTTACAGCTCGCGCGCGAGTGACGGTCCTTTTACGCGCTGTTCATCAAACCGGGACATGCTTGGTTAAGTTTAGGAGATACAGCTATGGCGATTGATGAACGGCGGTCGAATGATAGACGACGTTCGGGCAAAGATCGGCGGAGCGCCGTTGACACGCGCACCGAAGAGGAAAAGCGGGTGGTCGGCGAAAGGCGGTCAACAATTGACCGTAGATCGGGTTTGGACCGACGTTCGACCGCCGCATCAGTCTCAACTCCCAGCGGCGGTCGGCACGACGTTTAGTTTTTTAACGGCTGCCCAGTGAAGTGCCAATGCGGAGGTGATGGCTGCACTTTACCGCGCGCTCGGCAACGTCACGGATTTTGGATGATTAGTGGTTTGACGTGGCCTGATTGAGCCGCGGATGGCGCCTGTTGCAGGCGCGAATGGGGTGCTCGGCACGACTTTCTATTGTCAAGAAATTCGGCTAGGTTGGCTGCCGAGCTGCCGCAGCGGGAAGTGCCGAATCTTCGTTGATGCGAACGGCAACGCTGTCGGCGGGCATCATCCTGGCCTACAATTTTTGGTCTGTTCAATCAAATAGTACGCACGTGCGCACTCCGCTCTTTGCATCAAAGGAACGATGACATGAACAGCATGTATAAGGTTGGGCTTGCGATGGCTCCGGGATTGCGCTCGGTGCCGCGGCAGTCCATGGCCTGAACGCCCAGGCAAGGCCGCCAGGCTATGTCGTTGCCGAAGTCGCGGTGAAGGAGCCGGATAAATATAAGACAGAGTTCCTCCCGCCGCGATCAAGGCAATTCAAGATGCAGGCGGCAAATACGTGCTGGCTGCTATTTCGATGACGACGGTGCGAGTGCTGGTAGCAATGAGGCCGTTTTGGTCGGTGGCGACGTAGTCGGCGCGCTATGCCTAAACTCGACGAATATCGCACGATGGCTGACGAATGCCTCCGGTCGGCACGAGAGGCTCAGACCAAAGAGGAACGTCTGCTGTATCTCAATCTCGCTCGAGTTTGGCTGGAGTCGCATCGCGTCAAGATGCTGAAGCTTCCCCTGCTCGTTTGCCGCCAGCGCCGGGTCTGAAGGGGTCATCCGCTGACTAACAGTCGGGTGAGCGACACCGATCCGTACCGTTCCTGGCGCCCTCGATCTCACGAACGAAGCGATCGCCTCAGGATCGGATTCGACGGCAGAGGGGTTTGCTCGATAGCGGACATTCGTAAGTGGCCGCGAGTAGCGCCGAATATCCATCGTTTCCGCGCTGGTCATCGAGCCATCCGAGTAACTCACCAACTGCCATGGCGCGACCATTGGATTTTGAATAACATTTGCTCTCCAGTTGTAGCTATACTAACGCTCGGAACTGGGGGCTCATGTGGCGAATTTCGAATCGATAGCGTCCGTGGATCAATCCGCCGCGCTTCCGCGCATTATTAGCGTGAGTACGGAAGGGTTCAATCTGTTCCTGACCGGGTTCCTGGTCCTATTCTTGGAATTGGCGAGTATCCGTTGGTTCGCGGCCAACGTGATTTTTCTTCAGTTCTTCACCAACGTCGTTCTACTCGCCTGCTTTCTCGGTATGTCCTGCGGTTGCATGGCGGCTCGCCAGCGCCGCGATTGGCTGGGCTATTTCCCGCTGCTGGCTCTGGGCACTGTTCTTGCTGCGCTGGCCACGCTGGCGATCTATTATTTCTGGAGAGGCCTCGCCATCGATGTCGGCCACCAGGCGTCGCCACAAGAAATCTTCTTCGGAACCGAATATCGCAATCCTGACGTTGCACAATTTATCGTGCCGATCGATTTGATCGTCGCAGTTTTCTTCGTGCTGATCGCCCTGATGTTCGTGGGTCTGGGGCAGGTGCTAGGCAGAGCGTTCGACGCCTACCCCAATCGCGTCAAGGGCTACACCTTAAACATTGGCGGAAGCCTCGTCGGTATCGGTGTGTTCTCGCTGATTTCATTCGTTCAGGCGCCGCCCGCGATCTGGTTCTTCATCAGCTGCGCTGGCATCGCCTATCTGCTCCGTCAGGTCGGCGGATTGACCTGGTTTCGCGGCTTGGCGCTGGTCACGTTGCTGGTAGCGGTCACGCTGCCGGACGCCTACCGGGCGCGCCTGGGGCATGAAACCTTCTGGTCGCCCTATTACGCGGTCGACTACAATGTGCCTCACCTCAGCATCAACGTTAACAATATCGGACACCAAGCGATGGTGCCCTTCGATAAGGGCGGGTCGTCCTATTCGCTGATCCACCTGCTTCAGAGAGGCGCCGGAGGCGCCCCCTTCCAGGATGAGCTCATCATCGGCGCGGGGTCCGGCAATGACATCGACCACGCGCTGCGCTACGGGGTCGGCCGTATCGACGCCGTCGAGATC
>Ga0187867_10003127_pt1 | contig 13397 bp, 10 predicted proteins | sample June2016WEW_13_1_FD_132976 | JGI IMG/M metagenome (GOLD analysis project Ga0187867, IMG submission 132976) | Peatland microbial communities from SPRUCE experiment site at the Marcell Experimental Forest, Minnesota, USA - June2016WEW_13_10 | ecosystem: Environmental > Terrestrial > Soil >... | reverse complement strand
GGAGACGAAGGAGATTTTTCTATCCAGCATTCACCCTGGAATAAAGGTAGAAGCCGTCAAGAAGAAAATCCCGTGGGATTTGAAGGTGTCCCCGGATTTGAAGCAGACACCGCATCCGAAAGAAGAAGAAATAGATTTCATCCGCCGGCATTTCCCCACGGAATCGATCGGCAAGGGATTGACGCGCGAAATTGTGCGGGCCAATTTGGCCAGGCGTTTAGGCCAGGGAGGCAAGGCTTAAAGATCCTCGGCCACTGACCGGTATTTTGAGCGAAAGAGTAAAAAAACTGGGGAGGCTGGGGCAAGTACTGATGAAGAAAGCGCTGCTGGAATCGACGGTTACGCTGAATAATCGGTATGGAGATCTTGCCGAACAGTATATCAAGAGGCAGATTGATTTTGAGGCTCACGTCAATGAACAGTCTATTCGGCTGATGGAGAAATATCATAAGCCGGTTATCGGGGTCTATTGGCTGGGCGATGAGAATTCGCACACGGTTACTGAAATCAACGACTGTCAATACAAGGGGATAAATTTACCACGCCGGAACGGGCTGTCAAAGCCCTGGCGCGGATGTATCAGTATGTTCAGTGGCTGCAAAAACAGCAGCCGACCCAAATCAAACAGTATAGGAGGATTTGATGAGACTGAAAGATAAAGTAGCCATCGTGACCGGATCAGGCCGTGGCAACGGCGAAGGGAGGCCAAGCCATGATAATGCCAAACATACCAGGAAAGGCGAAGTGTCCATCATGTGGGAGCGCGAATGTCCAATCAAAGCTCTCCTTTACTAACATTGACGCATGGACAGGGAAATTGCTCGGAGTCCCGACGGTTAAGATTTTTACGAAGAGGTGCTCGGAATGCGGACATGAGTTTAAGGTTTTTCGGAAGTAACTCGCAGATCCTGCACCGGGAAGGTTTTTTGACTGTCGAAACGTAAGTCTGCAAATATTTATCCCGTCAAAATATTTACTGCATAAAAATAAGATGAGGTGGCCGGAACGGTGGACGGTCGAATGGAAAACCAATCAGCGTCCTGCATTGCGCAAGGTTTTTCCAGATGACGTTAGTCGGCACATGTCTTGCTATGATGGCCCTTGACTCGAAATGCCTTTTAAGAGCGCCCAGAGACGAAGTAATGAGAGAACGACTAGGCAAAGAAACGTATAGAATGTCAAAGAGCAATTTCAAATTCAAAAACCTGACCGGAAAAAAATGGGGTGAATTCCAATCCCTATTTCAACAGCCGGCTGATTCTCATGGAGCCTTGATGAATATGCAGGGCCATCCCATAAAGGTTCTTCTCATCGATGATGATGAGGACGACTACATAGTCGTACGGGATCTACTCTCAGATATCTCTTCCATAGAATTCATCCTGAAGTGGGTTTCGAATTACGAGGCTGCGCTGGATGCAATACTTTCAAGCGAGTTCGATGTCTGCCTGCTGGACTACCGGCTTAAGGAGCGAAATGGGCTCGAACTCTTGCAAGAGGCCGTAAGCCGCAGCGCTATGACTCCGATCGTTTTTCTCACCGGCCAGGGAGGCTACGATCTGGATCTTGAGGCCATGAGTAAGGGAGCAGCTGACTGGCTTGATAAAGGCGAGCTAAGCTCCGCCCTTCTTAAGCGCTCCATCCGCTATGCGATAGAACGGCAGCGCAAGCGGGAGGAGTTGATTAAAGCCAAAAGGGTGATCCAGGCGCTGAGTGAGTGTAATCATGCAGTGATCAACATCGAAGATGAGTTTGAGCTGCTGCGCGCGATTTGTCGCATTGTGGTGGATGTGGGTGGTTACAGGATGGCATGGGTGGGATACGCCGAAGAGGACCCGGATCAAACGGTCACACCTGTTGCTAAATACGGCTATGAGAAAGATTATCTTGAGACGGTTAAGGTCACATGGAAAGATGCCGAGAGGGGAAGGGGCCCTACGGGTGCTTGCATTCGCAAAGGTTTTCCCAGCATCTTTCATTCTGTTGGCAATCAAGGGGAGTTTGCACGCTGGCAAGTGGAGGCCTCAAAGCGTGGCTATGCTTCAATCATAGGTCTCCCCCTGTTTCTCGATGGACGAAGGCTGGGAGCACTTACCATCTATTCCTCGGAAACGGATGCTTTCGGTTCGGAAGCAACAGATTTCCTCGTGAAATTATCCGGCAATCTTTCTCATGGCATAGGAGTGCTAAGGCTGCGTAAAGCTCGAATGCAGGCTGAAGAATCGCTAAAGGAAGCCAATCTTGATCTGGAAAGGCGGGTAGATGAGCGTACTTCCGAACTGATTAAAGTCAATGCGGAACTTAGGAGAGAGGTGGAGGAACGCAGGCAGGCAGAAGAGGCGTTGAGAGAAAGCGAAAAGCGCTACAAGCAACTTCTCCAATCGGTCACAGACTATATCTACACGGTGCAAGTTCAAGATAACCGTCCATTCGTCACGGTTCATGGTCCAGGTTGCGCTGCGGTGACAGGCTATACGTCAGAAGACTACAAAGCTGATCCGTACCTTTGGTATCGAATGGTCTATGAGCAAGACCGAGATGCTGTGAGGGACCAGGCAGACAGGGTACTCTCCGGAGAAGCAGCATTGCCTTTAGAGCATCGGATCATTCATCGAGACGGTTCAATTTGTTGGGTGAGCAATACACCCGTGCCACACTACGACGAGCAGGGAGAACTGATAGCTTACGATGGCATGATCGCGAATATCACCGCACGCAAAATGGCGGAGGAGGCTCTGCGGGAGAGCGGGGTACGGCTCAAGATAGCGATGGACCTCGCCAAGCTGGTGCAGTGGGAATACGATGTCAAAACCGGCATGTATAGTTTTGACGAGCAGTTCTATGCGCTGTATGGCACCACCTCCCAGCATGAAGGGGGGGCGCTGATGACCGTCGAGGCCTATGTCCGCAAGTTCATTCCGCCGGAGAAATCTCATGTAGTCGCTGAGGCAATCGCCAAAACGTTGGCAACAACCGATCCCAATTTCACCCAGCAACTGGAGCACCGAATCATCCGGGCTGACGGGGAGGAACGCCATATTATCGTCCGTTGGGGGGTTATTTGCGACCAGACGGGCAGGGTCGTCAAGATTCGAGGAGCAAATCAGGACATTAGTGACCGCAAGCGGGCGGAGAAGGCGCTGGAGGAAAGCGAGGAGAAGTTCCGGAACCTTTTCAACAACGCTGGGGTCGCCATGTTCAGGACAATGTTAGACGGATCGGAGATCCTGGACATAAACGAGAAGTTTCTCGAAATCGCAGGAAGGACTCGGGCAGAGACGCAAGGAACGCCCTCGTTAACATTTTGGGCAGACCCAAAAGAGCGCGACGCGATGGTCCGAAGGCTTGTTGCAAAAGGCCGCGTGTCGGAGCTTGAATTTAAAATGCTGAACAAACAGGGAGAAGTAAGGGACTGTATTACGTCCCTGGTGCTCTACCGGGAACAGGGGATCGTGGAAGGGGCTATTGTCGACATCACTGAGCGCAAGCAGGCGGAAGATTCTTTGCGGCAAAGCGAAGAACAGTTCCGCACACTGGTGGAAAGTGCGCCGGACGCAATTTTTATACAAGTGGAAGGGCGTTTTGCTTACTTAAACGATGTAGCTGCCCGGCTTTATGGGGCGGCATCGGTGAAAGAATTATTGAGCCACGCTATCGTGGAACGAATCCATCCTGATCACCGTGCAAAAGTTCTGGAGCGCATCCGGTTGATAAATGAGGAAAGAAAACCCGCACCGCTGACGGAGCTGAAACACGTGAAACTCGATGGAACGACCGTTTACGTCGAGTCCCATTCCGTGCCCATCAGATACCAGAAGAGTAAAGGCGCCCTGGTTTTCGTCCGTGATATCACTGAGCGCAAAAAAACCGAGGAGTCCCTCCTCCTCAGCGAGGAAAGGTACAGCAGACTGTTTGAAGACGCCGTTCTGGGCATCTTCCGATCTACCCCTGATGGAAAGCTCATCAATGTGAATCCGGCTTATGCCCGGATGTTTGGTTTTGATTCCCCGGAGGAAGCGAAGCGTCAAGTAAACGATGTGGCCGTTGACCTCTACGTCGATCCTGCACGCCGAAATGAAATCGTGCGCATGATTTTGGATGCCGATGGGCTGATCCATTCAGAGAATCTATACAGGCGGAAGGACGGGAGCATCTTCACGGCTGACCTTCATGTCTGGACGGTGCATGACACAGAGGGGAAGCTTTTATATCTTGAAGGATTTGTAGAGGATATCAGCGAGCGAAAGCGTGCGGAGGAAGAAAAGGAGAGGCTGGAAGCCGAGCTTCGCCAGGCTCAGAAACTCGAAGCCATTGGGACGCTTGCCGGAGGCATAGCGCACGACTTCAACAATATCCTGCAGCCTATGATGGGCTACACGGAAATGGCGCTAAATGAACTTTCTCCATCCAGTCCGTTGCGAGATGATTTAGAGCAGGTGCTCAGCTCATCTCTAAGGGCCAAGGAACTGATCAGACAAATCCTGGCGATTTCCCGCTCTGCTCCAGAGCAGCAAAGAATACCGTCCGATATAAGTTCGATCATCAAAGAGGTCCTGAAGCTTTTGCGGTCCTCGCTCCCCACCTCGATAGAAATAAGGCAAAATATCCGGAGTGGTGTCGCGCTGGCCGATCCAACTCAAATCCACCAGGTATTGATGAACCTTTGCACCAACGCAGCCCATGCACTGGATGACAATGGCATTCTGGAAGTTCGCCTGTCCCCTGTCAATTTGAGCGAGACCGATTTGGCCGATCAGTTAATCGTTGATCTCAAGCCTGGCCCATACCTGAGATTGACGGTTTCAGATACCGGGTGTGGAATGGATGCAGGCACCATGGAGCGCATCTTCGACCCTTACTTCACCACCAAAGAGGTGGGAAAAGGAAGCGGCCTGGGGCTCGCGGTTGTTAACGGAATAGTCAATCGGCACGAAGGGGCCATTACCGTCCGAAGCGAACCCGGAAAAGGCACAACGTTCAGTGTCTATATCCCAAGGGTTGATGTCCAATCTGAAGTAACCATGAAAGTTGACGATCTACTGCCGCAAGGCCCGGAAAGGATATTGTTCGTCGATGACGAACCGGCCGTGATGAAAATGGTAACCAGACTCTTGGAGCCTCTGGGCTATAAAGTCACCCATCAAACAGACAGTGTGAGTGCGCTCCAGGTTTTCCGTTCGAATCCGGACGAGTTCGACCTCGTCATCACCGATTATGCTATGCCAATTTTGACTGGGATGGATCTTGCCAAAGAAGTCCGTCGGATTCGGCCTGATATGCCGATCATGCTCTGCACGGGGTTTAGTGAAAAAATTACCTCTGATAGCGTCAAAAAGCTTGGGATGGAACTCTTGATGAAGCCTTATTCAATGAGGGAATTTTCCGAGGTGGTCCGAAAGATTCTCGATGCGCGAAAGGGAGGTTGATTTGAAAAGGGAAATTAAAAAGGTTCTGGTCGTTGATGATGAACAAGATATCTGCACCTTGCTGACTAAATTTTTGCGATCCTCCGGTTATTCCTGCGAGAGCACTACCGATCCGACTGAAGCACTGGAAGGATTAAAACAAAACAGTTTCGAGCTCATTATCTCAGATATTAAAATGGCGGGTATTGATGGCCTGCAACTGCTCAGTGAAATTCTTAAAATCGACCCCGAACTCGATACGATTATGATGACCGGTTATACCAGTATTTATACGTACAGCGACATAATCAAGGCTGGGGCGGCTGACTTCATAGCAAAACCGTTCCAGTTGCCCGAACTCAAGGCAAAGATAGAAAGGATAGATCGCGAACGGAGGATGCGGAGAGAACTTCACGACTTGAATGGTGCCATGAGAGTGCTCCTTCAACAGGCGGAGAAAGACAAGGAGACACTCAGTGAAAATGTTGTCTCCAATGTGAAGGCACTGATTCTCCCTTACGTGGATAAGTTGAAAAATAGTCATCTAGATGCGGAACATAGGGCGTATATAGAGATTTTGGAGACAAATTTGTCGGAAATATGTTCTCCATTTATGAAAAATTTGTCACTTCAATATGCGCACATCAGCTCAATGGAGGTCCAGGTTGCAAATCTTGTCAAAGCCGGAAAGAGAAACAAAGAGATCGCTTCGGTACTCGGGGTCTCCTGCAATACTATTATGACTCACCGCTATCGTCTTCGAGCAAAGATTGGGTTAAAACAGAAGAAAGTCAACCTGCAATCCTACCTAAACTCCATTGAATTTTAGTGAATACGTGTAATTATTTTGTCACTCTTCTTTCATCGTAGAGAATTCCTCGAACAATACCGATCTATATGCAAACGCTCAACCGAAGTTACATTCAGCACTGGGGTACGGTTCTGGGCATAACTGGAATGTCTTTAGGTCGGGGCATAAAATTACTGTGAACTTGGACTCATGGACCATCTTGACGAAGATTCTCAGTTGGCCGGGCGAATTGCTCTACAGGCTACAGGGCGAAATATCCTCAGCGAATGGCTGGCAGGATGCTCTAATAGCGCTGGGAAGCGACCTGGAATCACTGGGGAAGTCCACAGAAGGCGAATTTCTTTCCATTGGAGAAAAACTGCAGGATTTTTATCAGCGTGCCGGAGAGATCTCGAAGATAGCTTCCTCGGTTGCCGGTCTGATGTCCGGAGAAGAGCTGGGGACCGTTATCGAAGGATTTCGTAATGTGATCGAGAAAATGAAAGGGCTTGAGGGTGAATCCAGGCGGAACACGGGAACTCTTCGAGAGGTATTGGAAAACCTTGCTTATCTCAATCATGAAGTGGAAGGTTTTCACAAAACCATACTGAACCTGCGGGTCTTATGCATATCCACAAGAATTGAGAGTGCCCGGCTCGAGGACCCGGACACCGGCTTCGAGGCTCTGGCGGATGAAGTGGGAAAACTGTCTTTGGAGATTGAAAACCGGTGTTTTCAACTTCTGGCGAGTTCGGATTCGCTAAGCCAACTGATCGGGCAGACCCTTGCCAAGGTCCTGGATCTGGAAATCGCTCAGCAAACCCAGGCCGGCATCGTTTTCGACAAGACCATGTCGAGTCTTGAGTCCCTCATGGAAAGACAAGGTCTATCCGCTACGGGCGCCGGACAGATCTCCACCCGTTATGAGGCCGTCTCCCAACGGATCAGGGGGATCGTCTCGTCCATGCAATTCCATGACATTACACGCCAGCGGATCGAACACGTGCAACAGGCGCTCGCCGGCCTTGATCCTCATGAAGGATCGGCAGTCAACAGAGGACGGCAGAAAGATGGAGGATTTCTATTCGGTTGCAGACGGATGCGCCCGAAGGGGACAGGGGAACATCTGCGTCTGGTGGGAGATGTCTCTGACCTGCAAATAGCCCAACTCCATTATGCCAGGGAGGAACTGATCTCCGCCGTGAATAACATTCTCGATAATCTCTCCGCCCTGGCAGACCTCGTCGCGGAAATGGCCCGGGAGACATCCAAAATGGCGGGAGCGGCCGATGAGACTGGACAATCGTTTCTCACCGGAGTAGAGGCCGGTTTTTCTTCGGTCACCTCAGCCATTAAGGCGTACGGCGAGGCCGACCGGGAGCTGTCTTTGGCAACGGGCTCGGTGGGGAGCATGCTGGGGCAGATGTCGGCACACACCGGCAACATCGAAGCCATCGGAGAAAAAATCAAGATGATTGCACTCAACGCCATCATCAAAGTCTGTCACATTGGTGATGAAGGTGCAACGCTGGGCGTGCTGGCTGATGCGGTCCACCAGCTCTCGGTTGAGACCCGCCAGCGGACGGAAAAGGCGAGTGAGGCTCTGCGTTCTATCACTTCAGCATCCGAGTCCCTGTGCGCCGCCGTCAACGCAGACGGAAAAGATAAGGCAGGTGAACTGGCATTCGTCGGTAAGGAACTGAGAACCCAGTTGCAAACCCTGCAGAATGTCAATCAAGGCATCGTCTCTCTTCTCACGCAAATGAACCTGGAAGGCTGCAGCCTTTCCGGTGACATCCGAAAAACCATTGATGAAGTGCATGTGCATCTGCGGGTTGACCAGGTGATCGGCAGCGTAGTGTCAGGCCTGGACGAGATCGTGGCGTTCTCACGATCGAAGGGGCCGGTTGGCGATCAGGCGGACAGAGCGGAGCGCATGGAGGCCCTGGAGGCCACTTATACGATGCAGGGAGAGCGTGAGGTGCACCATTCCCTGTTTGAACTGAAAACGAATCCTGCAGAAAAGCCGCATGGGGATATAGTAAACCCCCTGACGGCCATCGGGGCGAAAAATGAGAAGCCCGATATAGAGTCGAACAAGGCAGATGAAGAGGATCTGGGGGACAATGTCGAGCTCTTTTAGCCAAACACCGGAAAGAACAAAAGGAGAAAGACGATGGATGTCGAGATGACACGGTCTGCTGAGACGAATGTTCTCAAACTCAAGGGCAGTTGGACCATAGAGAGAGCAAACGAACTGAAATGTGTTTTACTGGAAATATTGAACACTTGCGAGCATATGACAATTGATATCGAAGGGCTCACGGAACTGGACCTGTCTGCTGTGCAACTATTCTGCTCGGCCCATCGGACATCTTTGAGAGACGGCAAACACCTCGCACTTCACGAGCGAAAATCGGAGACCTTCAAACGGATGGTGTGTGATGCAGGGTTCGTGCGCACCATCGGCTGCCATAAGGACCCCGGTAAGAGCTGCTTATGGACAGGAGGGGATTGGAAATCATGAGCAAGATCATTATGGCGGTAGATGATTCCGCCAGCATGCGCCAGATGGTGAGCTTCACGCTCAAACAGGCCGGCTATCAGGTGGTGGAAGCGGCGGACGGCAGGGACGCCTTGTCAAAGCTCGACGGGTCAGGCGTTCATATGATGCTGACCGACCTCAACATGCCCAATATGGATGGCATCGAACTCATCCGGCAGACGAGGGCCAATCCTTCCTGCAAGTTCATCCCCATCGTGATGCTGACCACCGAGTCCCAGGCGGAGAGGAAGCAAGAGGGGAAAGCGGCCGGAGCGACCGGATGGATTGTCAAACCCTTTAAGCCTGAGCAACTTCTGGCAGTAGTCAGGAAGGTCCTGGGATGATTGAATCTCAACGAGAAGCCTACAGGGCAGAAGCGTACGACCTCCTTGCCGAACTCGAGACGTCCCTCCTCGCTTTGGAGGAAGACCCCGGCGACATGGAGTTGATCGGCCGCGTGTTTCGCGCGCTGCACACGATCAAAGGGTCGGGAGCGATGTTCGGGTTTGATGACATTGCAGCATTCACGCACGACGTTGAGACCGTTTTTGACCTGGTCCGCAATGAAAAACAGGGCGTAACCAAAACGCTCGTTGATTTGACCCTCCGGGCGGGGGACTGGATACGCGGCATGCTCGACGAGTCGGACGGCGGGGCGATGGACTCCAGGGGCAGCGAGATCACGAGCGCGCTCAGGGAACTCATTCCCAAACCTGACAGTCCGGCCAGGCAGGTTGCCCAAACGCCACTGCCGGCAATTGATGATGAACAGGTGGAGAAGACCTACCGGATCTTTTTGCGTCCGGATCGCGAAATCTTTTCACGAGGCGCCAATCCGGTCCTTCTGCTGTACGAACTGCGAGAACTGGGAGAATGCAGCGTGATCGCCCACACGGAAGCTATCCCGGCAGTCGAGGACATTGACCCCGAACAATGTCACATCTCGTGGGACGTTATCCTCACCACCCGGCGCGGTATCGATGCCATCAAAGATATTTTCATCTTCATCGAGGATGAGTGCGAGCTTACGATTGAAGTCATCGCTGAGCCGGGTCCCGAGGATGATGACGCTCCTCCGAGAAGGATCGGGGAGATATTGATCGAGCGCGGCCTCGTGTCGCAGGAAGATCTGCGGGTAGCCCTGGGAGCCCAAAGGCGAGTTGGAGAGCTGCTGGTCGATAAGGGACTGGTGGAACCAAGCAGGGTCGAGTCCGCCCTGGCTGAACAGGAACATATCCGGGCCGTTCGCAGCAGGCATCAGAAAGAGGAACAGACTTCGAGCGTCAGGGTGCCTGCGGAAAGACTCGACGCTCTGGTCAACCTGGTGGGGGAAATGGTCACGGTACAGGCCCGCCTCAGCCAGACTGTTGCCTCTATGGATCATGCAGGACTGCTCTCCATATCCGAGGAAGTAGAACGTCTCACCGCCGAGCTTCGCGAAAACACCATGAGTATTCGGATGCTGCCCATCGGGACGACTTTCAGCAAATTCAAACGGCTGGTTCGCGATCTGTCCGGCGAGCTCGGCAAAGATATTCTGCTGGTTACCGATGGAGGGGAGACCGAGCTTGACAAGACAGTGATCGAGCGCCTCAACGATCCTCTGGTGCATCTCATTCGAAACTGTATCGATCACGGCATTGAACCGCCGGGGGTTAGAGAGGCTGCCGGTAAGCCAGGGCAGGGGACCGTCCAACTGGCGGCAATGCATTCGGGCGCCTACGTGCTGATCCGTGTAACGGACGACGGCGCTGGTCTGGACGCCGATGCAATCAGGTCCAAGGCTTTGGAAAAGGGGTTGATCGCAGCCGAAACGGAACTTTCTGAAAAGGAACTCTTTTCGCTGATTTTCGCCCCGGGTTTTTCCACTGCCCGGCAGGTTACCAGCGTCTCGGGCCGCGGTGTCGGAATGGACGTGGTGAAACGCAGCATCGATACTCTGCGCGGTTCCATAGACGTCAGCAGCCAAAAGGGCATGGGTACGACCATCACCCTCAAGCTGCCTCTCACCCTGGCGATCATCGATGGACTGCTGGTCGAAGTCGGGGATGGGCGCTATGTCCTCCCACTCTCCATCGTGGAGGAGTGCGTGGAATTGACGCGCGAGGACCTAGCAGGAGCGCACGGGCGCCACATTACTTACGTGCGAGGCGAAATCGTCCCCTACATTTTGCTTCGCGAGAGTTTTGCGATCACCGGCAATGCGCCGGAAGTCCAACAGATCGTTATCACCGAATCCCCGGGCGGCAAAGTTGGTTTCGTGGTGGATAAGGTCGTCGGGGAGCACCAAACGGTCATCAAAAATATGGGCAGAGCCTACCGCAACGTGGATGTGATCTCCGGTGCGACAATTCTGGGCGATGGGACGGTGGCGCTCATCATGGATGTACCCAAACTGGTGCAGGGTGTCGAAGTACTGGAATCTTTGGCGAATTAGCAGACAGGAGCAGTGAGCATGGCGTTCACCTATTTTCTCAGAGACCTGCAAACGTTGGAACGTGTTGTCGAACACGTGGTCCCATACACATCCGGCCGCAGCCGCGTGCAGGTCTGGGATGCCGGATGCGCGATGGGACAGGAGCCATATTCCCTGGCCATGCTACTTGCCGAAAATATGGGGCACTTCGCTTTCAAGAACCTGCGAATTCACGCGACGGACCTGGACGATTGCAGCCTGTTCGGGGACATCATACGCACCGGGCTCTACCAGGAAGAAGAAGTCAAAAGAATGCCAAGGGAGCTGTTGGAGAAATACTTCCAGCCGGATGACAAAGCCGGGTGCTTCAGGATATCGGAGCTACTGCGAAGCCGAATCCAATTTCAAAAGCACGATCTTCTTTCGCTGAATTCCATCGGGGGCGGCTTCAGCCTGATCATATGCAAGAACGTTCTGCTTCATTTTCAGTATGCCGAGCGGGTCGAGGTGATCAGGATGTTCCACCGGTCCCTCGCTCCTGACGGGTTCTTCGCTACCGAACAGACACAGAAAATGCCCGGTGAGACCGCCCATCTCTTCGAAAAGGTAAGCGGTGACGCCCAGTTGTTTCGGAAGATCGAGGGGCATTGATGAAAGTGATTGCGCTGAAAAGTAACCCGAAAGTACTTGTGCAGAAAGGAGGCTCCGAGGTGCAGGAAGTTTGTAACAGGCGATTAAGCCATAGTGGATAAGGATCAAGAGTGAGTAACCCAACTTCAAGCAAAAGAAAGGAACAGAGATGAATTGGTTCTATAACCTCAAAATCGGTACGAAACTTATTTCGGCCTTTATTGTCGTAGCCATGATCGGAGGACTGGTTGGATACATTGGAGTTACGAAGCTGCACTCCATCGACAAATCCTACTCGGAGTTGATTGATAACAATTTAAAGCCTCTTGGCGATATTGCTTCAGCATCTGTCGATTACCAGATCACCCGCGTCAACCTGAGAGATTTACTTGCCGATGCAACGGCAAAGGAGATGGAACAACATATTGCAGTCATGAATCAAACTGAGAAAAATCTTGAAGAGGAATTGGCGATATTTGAGAAATCCGTCAAGACGGAAGATGTTAAACGGGAGTTTGATTCACTCAAGCAGTCCATTGCCAGGTTCGAGCCCGTCAAAGATCGAATGATTAGGCTCATCCAGGACGGCAAGAAGGATGAAGCGACCTCGGTCATGCGTGGTGAAGCACTTGCCATTGCCAAGTCCATCGAGGATTCAATAAACAAATTGTTTCAAATGAAGATCGATCATTCTGAGAAAGAATCGAATCAGAACACGACCGATGCTAATTCGGCAATAAAGTTCCTGTTATCTGTCGCCGGGATCGGAGTACTGCTCGCGATTGTTTTCGGGTTTTTCATCTCAAGAGTCATCAGCAACCCAATACGAAGTCTTGCTTCGGCTGCTGACAAACTGGCCCTCGGAGATGTGAATGTCAGCATCGAAGCGAACACCAGGGATGAAATTGGTATGCTGTCACAGTCGTTCAAGAAGGTGATCGAAAACATCCAAGATGCCTCAATGGCCGCTGAGAAGGTTGCAGAGGGGGACATTCAGGTTGAGGTGAAAGTCAGGTCCGAAAACGACCTGCTCGGTAAGGGCTTGAATTCGATGCTCGATACCATCAGGAGTCTTCTTTCGGAAACGGAGAAGCTGACCAAAGCTACTCAGGATGGAAAGCTCGATACGCGAGGCAACGCAGCCATGTACAAGGGGGCATGGAATGAACTTGTGCAGAGCGTCAACGGGCTGATAGACGCTTTCGTAGCCCCGATCAATGTTACGGCGGAATACGTTGACCGCATAAGCAAAGGGGATATTCCTCCGAAAATCACCGATGTATACAAAGGTGATTTCAATGAAATCAAGAACAACCTCAATTCATGTATCGATGCCGTTAATGCCCTTGTAGCAGACGCCAACGCGCTGGAGCAGGCGGCAGTGGAAGGCAAGCTCGCTACCCGTGCGGATGCAACGAAACACCAGGGGGACTATCGCAAGATCGTGGAACGGGTTAACAATACACTGGACGCGGTGATCGGACCTTTGAACGTGGCTGCCGAATACGTGGACCAGATCAGTAAGGGCAACATTCCACCGGCTATAACCGATACATACAAAGGTGACTTCAATGAAATCAAAAACAACCTGAATGCAACGGTCAAGATGAT
>Ga0187867_10003118_pt1 | contig 13410 bp, 14 predicted proteins | sample June2016WEW_13_1_FD_132976 | JGI IMG/M metagenome (GOLD analysis project Ga0187867, IMG submission 132976) | Peatland microbial communities from SPRUCE experiment site at the Marcell Experimental Forest, Minnesota, USA - June2016WEW_13_10 | ecosystem: Environmental > Terrestrial > Soil >... | reverse complement strand
GATTACGTGGTGCTGCATGACCAGGGCCTGTTCGACGAAAATTATTACGCGCTGCACAGCGGCGACGTGCTGGCAACCGGCGCCGATCTGCTACGGCATTATTGCGAATTCGGTTGGCGCGAGCAACGGCAGCCAAATTTTTATTTCGACTCGCGTTGGTATGCCGCGACCAATCCTGAGGTCGGCGAACTGGGAGTCAATCCGCTGGCGCATTATTTGCTGGTGGGGGAGCCGGAGGGGCGGCGGCCGATCGTGTTTTTCGATCCGGTTTGGTATCGGGAGACTTACGCGGTGCCGGACGAGTTGTCACCGCTGGCGCACTTTCTGGCGCATCGGCGGGAGGGGAAGGTATCGCCGAACCAATTCTTCGATCCGGTGTATTACGCGGCACAAAAAGGCGAGACGATCCGGGTCGGCCGCGATCCATTCGCGCGGTTTCTGGTGGCGGGGTTGACGGAGAATTTTGCACCATCGCCGAATTTCGATGTGGTCGACTGGCGGCGGAAGGCGATGGGACGGGTGTCGCGGCATTTCCGGCATTTGCTCGATCCGGCGCGGGATAATCCGTTGGTGCATTATTTGCTGACGACGTATCGCTAGCATTGGGTTCATGAACCAACGGGGTTGACCGCAGTTGAACAGGGACCAGGCTCAGGTTGTCGTTCAATTTCCGGCATGCGGTAGACCCGATATCCTACCGCGCTCAACAAAGCCGGGATGCGTCTTATTGTTTCTCGGTCGTATTCCTTGTATTCCTCAGGAACATCGCACCACGGCACCAGGAACGGTGTCCTCGAACTACGCGAATCGCGTTGTTCGCCAGCCGCCCATCCGGCGGCGAGACGCTCCTCCACGAAGCGCTCGTGCTCTGCCTCGGCGAGCCTTTCGATTTCGTCGGCCGGAAGCGTCTGCACTTCCTGATCATCCTTGGCAGGATCGTTCCGGGCCAGATACATGCCCAGACTCCGAAGCCGACCTGGAATCGCGCCAGCTTGCTGGTAGTTGGAGTTGCGAAGATCCGGGCTCAGCGCGTTCCATTCGGCCATGGATGCATCGTTGGCGAGCTCCTGAAGTTTGACGGGATCACCGGCAGCGAGAGCCCGCCGCATGTCGCGATACGCATAGTGAATTCGGATGGCGAGATCCTCGCGCAAGGGCTCCGGTAACTGTTCCAATCTGACACGGTCCATGAACGCGTCAGCGTCGACATGCAGTGCCAGTTGATCCCGGGCCGGCAGACATGAGGGGGTAAAGCGTTGCATGTGCGATAGCCTGCACATATCAAGGATCGCCTCGATCGATCGCGCACCGTGCACGAAGTTCGGAATGGTCAGGAATGCGCGCAGCACGCCTTCGTCGATCGCCAGCTCACTATTCTTTTCCGGGTTGGCGAATAAGGCCGGCGCTCGCTGCTTGAGTGCGAAGCGGAACAGGATGGCGCGTCGTATCGGCCAGCTATGATCGCCATTATTACCATTATCCGCGACGCCGAGGATGTCGACGTGCCCGCGAAGCCGACTTAAGAAGTCCGGCCCCTTTGCGTTGATAAAGTCGGTCCGTTGTTCGATCCGCTTCTCGTCAACATCGTCTTCCCGGACTTCCAGCGGCTGGCTGAACTGCCGGAAGGACGTCCGGGTGCCGCCCGCGAACACGAAAATCGCGCGTCCGAGAGGATGGGTCGCCTCGCCATCGCGGAATTCTCCATCGTGCATCGGAGCCAAAAAGTATTTCAACCAGCCTAGTGTACTTCCCTCCAGCGAGCTGTCGAACTCATCAAAGAAAACCAGCGGGATTTCCGTTGCCAGGATACGATCCTGGACAAGGCGGAACGCACCAATCAGATGCGGGAGTCCGATGAATTGAGAAAGATTGAACTCGAGCGGCGGTCGCTTGTCCAGGTTCGGCAGTAACCCTTTGGCGAGCTGCTTCACGGTGAAGGATTTGCCGGACCCAGGCGGCCCGAATACAGCAATTGACAGCGGCTTTTTCATTGCAGGTGTGTGGATATACTCATCCAGCAGATTACGGATCGCTCGAATGGCTTCGATTTCCCGCCGGTCCGCGGTCACAAGATCACCGTGCCTGGCGATCGGTGCGCCAAGCGCGGCCTCGACCCCACGCAAAGCCACGTGGCGGGCGAGTTCCGCAGTTTCACCCCGGTTCTCCAGGATGCGCCAGGGCCTGGCTGGTTCCTTACTGATTTGCCGTGTCGGAATGGTAACCCTGAATACATCGATGAGCTTTTCTGCGTCGTTACGTTGTTCGGCAGGTTTGAAAACCGGCGGCAGACAGTAGTCGGGCTCGCCGTTGCACAGTCGGAAACCTTGGACCGCCAGCCTCGCCGCTACCCCCATTGCCCGCGGGATTGCCCGTTTCGGTTCGAAGGTGCCGCTTGTGTGGATATCGGCTGCGATTGATGCGGTGAATGCGGCGGTCAGGCCCATCATTGGCGCGCTGCGGGTAGACGCCACGATGTCGCCCTCCGATTGTCGCGGATCGAAATACAGCGATGACTCATCACGGCGGTCAAACCGGTAATGAATGACCGCCTCGCAGCCAAACCGGATCAGCAGGTGGTGGCAATTGGTCAACGTCACCAATTTGCCGTTCGCGCCGATGTTACGCACGAAATCCTCAGCCGTTCTTTCCCATGAGAGCCTTGGCGTTAGCTTGATGCCATGGTCCCGCAGATCGTCCGCGTTGATGATGACCACCAACCGATTGGCATCAATCAGCGGCCGCTCGCCCTCCTTGAGGCGGCGTGGGCGCAACCTGTCCCACAACTCCCCGTCTCCGGCCCGTCCAAGCGGTCGGCCCAGTTTGAGAACAATCCAGGCCGGACGGCAGTTCTCGAGCCAGGTGCCCCACCGTGCCAAAGCCGGCTGGTTAAGTTTCCGGAACCCGTTACCGGCATCGTCGAGCACCAGTACACCAGGCTTCTCCGCGGCAAATGGAATGACATCAGGTGACCAATCCGCGATTGCCGGCCCGCTGAACCCGCGCAACTGGGCGATATCAAATCGCCCTTTCGTTACCTTGCCGAGATCGACATAAGACTCGATGAACTGGCGAGAATTTTGCGGTTGCCATGTCGCCGGATCGTATAGCGCGCGAATCGTCAGGTTCTCGGCCGCGCAAGTCAGCATCCGTGCCAGCAGCATCGCGCCACCCGCTCGCGCTACCCGCCGCGTAATCTGCTGTCGCGTCCAGTTCGGTGAATTGTCATCCGGGTCCAGCGCCGGGGAGGCATCCTGGTGGGTCCAGGTCAACCAGTCTACGGCAATATCTCCTGCGACGACGATTGGACCGGAAAGTGAAGCCATGGTCGCGAACCCCCGGCATTTCTTGGTCGATCCATCCTACCACGCGCAACAATGATCGTAAATCGCTCGATCTGACGCGCGCACATGGGCGCGGAGCCGATTCCACACATCAGCAACCATGGCCTAACCCGGCGACGGGATCGCATGTCAGGCGTCGCAGTTCGTTACTCCCCAGCCTTGGCCCGCCGTGCCGCGAGGCGATCGATTTCCGCTTGCACCGCACCGGCCGCCTGGCCAACGAACTGCGAATGGTGATCGCGTGCGTAAGCGTAGCTTTCCTGTCGCCATTCGCGTGACCCCTGGAAATGCGGGTGCACATATCGTGCCATTAATTCGTAATGGCGTCGAGTCGCAGCGAAGTCAGCCCAGTTGTGGGCGAGTTCAAGTATTGAACCGAAGCCGCCGGAGCCTTGCAGAAGGCGTTCGATATGCGCAATGGCGTCGTCGGGCGTGCCGATACAGGCGTTGCCGCTCTCGATCATGAACTTGTAACGGTCGGCGATGTCGCCCGGCACGATCGGGAAAGTGGCAACGTCGCGGAAATAATCGCAGAAGTGATCGAGGCCGAACTTCACGTTCTCGCGTGCCTGTTCGCGGGTTTCGGCGATGTGGAACAGGGTGACGAGACGCCATTTGTCACGGTTCGGTTGATGGTGATTGAGGCGCGCCTGCTCGCTGTAAAGATCCCAGTTTTCGGCGTGATGCACCATGGCATCGTGACTGGTGCCTCCGATCGACAGCATGCCGATGCCGTGCCGGCCCGCGGCCAGCGCTCCGGCCGGAGAACGCGCCGCGGCAACGGCCATTTCCATGACCGGCTGCGTATAGCTCGGCAGTTGCAGTTTGGCGTCTTCCAGTTCGAACCAGTCGGTCTTATGCGTGACGGTCTCGCCTTTCAGCAATGCAACGACGACGTCGAGCGATTCGTTCATCATCCGCCGCTGATTTTCCGGCCGGATGCCGATCTTTTTCGCGTCATGCACCAGCGCGCCAGGACCCACGCCCAACATGGCACGCCCGCGGGTCATGTGGTCGAGCTGGACGGCCCGGTCGGCCAGGATGAATGGGTTATGATAGGGCAACGATACCACGCCGGTACCGAGTTTGATGTGTTTGGTCCGCTCGGCGGCGGCAGCGATGAACACTTCGGGTGAGCCAATGATTTCGAAGCCACCGGAATGGTGCTCACCGATCCACGCCTCATGATAGTTCAGTTTGTCAAGATGCTGCAGTAACTCCATGTCGCGTTCCAGCGCCAGCGTGGGGTTTTCGCCGAGGGCGTGAAACGGGGCCAGAAAGATGCCGCTGCGCAGGTAGCTCATGAGGGGACGTCCTTTTGCGAGGTTGCGGACAGTCTATCATACATCCAGGGGGCACACATCCAGCCGGTACGTCTCGCCGTCGCGCACGATGCGGCCGGCGGTGGCACCGGCGAAATGCGTGCCGATGACCAGCACCGGCGTGCCGGCGAGGCGTTCGAACATGATACGGCGGGTACGCATGCCTTGTTCCTTGTCGGTATCGGCGGTGGTATCCCATTCCGGATGCGCAATCTGACACGGATGGTGCATGAAATCACCGGTGATCATGCCGCGTTCGCCGCGCGATTCGATCATCACGCTGACATGACCGGGGGTATGGCCAACGGTCGGCAGCAGGCTGATTTCGGCGCCGATCGTGTGATCGTATTCCACCAATGTGGCGAGCCCGGCGTCCAGGATCGGTGTCACCGAATCCGCCAAAACGTGCGGCATGTCCTCGCGGTTTGACATCCCTGCCCAGTGTTCATGCTCGATACGGCCGAACAGATAGCGTGCATTGGGGAATGCCGGCACCCATTTGCCATCGACCTTCATGGTGTTCCAGCCGACATGATCGACGTGCAGATGCGTGCACAGCACAGTGTCAATTGATTCACGCGCGAAGCCGGCGGCGGCAATGTCGTCCAGGAACCGCGTTTGCATATTGTTCCAATGTGGGATGCGGCGGTTTTCCTTGTCGTTGCCGAGGCAGGTGTCGACCACAATGCGATGCGTTGGGGTTTGCACCAGGAAGGTGTGGATGCTCATGCGCAACCGGCCATTCTCGTCGGCGAAATGCGGTTGCAGCCAGGCGATTGGTTTGATCGCCTCGGGTGTGGCCTGAGGCAGCAGGAAGCGGCTACCCCCGGTGACCTCCAGTTCGACAACTTTGGTGATGGTGACATCACCGATCCGCCATTGGCTCATGCATTTTCTCCTGGACTCGACGGTTGCACAGGTGGGCATCACTGTCACGCCGGGATGATCTGGCACGTCTTGCAAAACCCACGACGACAACGCATCCTGTTGCTGTGATACGTCCGTTCTACCAGCAAGCGTTCAACGTGGTTTGGCTGGCGTGGCTAATCTATTGGGGCATTGCCGCGATCAGTACGAAGCGGACCCGCTACCGCGAGTCCGTGCCCTCGCGCCTGCTGCACCTGGTGCCATTGATTCTGGGAATTGCTCTGCTGGTGTCGCCGCAGATAGCCGGCAGTTGGCTCACGCTGCGGTTTTTGCCGCGCTCGCCCGCCTGGTTCCTTTTGGGCCTCGGTTTCACCATCCTCGGCCTGGGTTTGTCCGTCTATGCCCGCGTCTGGCTCGGTCGCAACTGGAGCGGCACAGTCACCTTGAAGGAAGATCACGAATTGATCCGCGGTGGTCCGTATCGCTGGGCGCGTCACCCGATCTACACCGGCATTCTGCTCGCTGTGCTCGGGTCTGCGCTCGCTGAGGGTCAGTGGCGCGGGCTGGTGGCACTGGCGCTGATCACCGCGGCGTTTCTGCGCAAGATAAAGGTCGAGGAACGCGTGCTTACCGAGCAATTTGGCGACGCCTATCGGCGGTATCAGGCCGAGGTGCCGGCCTTGGTGCCAGGTGTTCACTAAAATCGCTCAGACCCGATCCAGTCGACCCAGGCGCCATGCGGATCGGTCCAGGCAGTGGGCTCGCCATTGACAGCCAACAGCAGCGGCCCCCGCCGGACCGGACCGGCAAGCCTTGCTGCGATATCGGGGAACACAAAGGGTGCTTCGTTGCTGATCCACACCGCACCCAAATCCCGCACGGTGCCAGCGAAGCCGGCGCGATCTGCGGCGTCCGCGACATAAGACAGAACCGCCGTGTGGAACACGACCAATGTTGCATCCTTCGGTGCCTCCGACGCGAGCGCGGGCAGCGTGGTCAGCAGGTCGCCCGCAACAATGCGCGGCGGGTCCTGGCGTGCGACGGCAATCGCCGCATGCAGCCGAGCGGCACGATCGGGCTGATCCGGCCACACCAGAGTTTCCAGCCACGCCATGTCGTCATCGTTGCGCACATCGAGCGGATTGAGATCAATTCCGGCCCGCCAGACCACAGAAGGAACCGCAGCAGGAACCGGTGTCGCGCTGTCAGCCCGGCAAGGGAACCGCGGTTCCGCTCCGAACGGATCTTGGCCGGCATAGGCGTATCCGTAACGATCCGCCAGCAAACAGAGGCCGGCCGACGTGCCAACCTCCAGCAATGCCAGCGGTCCGGGTAATTGCGACAGCACCGGCAGCAGGACCGCGCATCGTGCCGGCTCGTTGGTTTGGGTGCGACGCCCTAGCATTTCCGCTCGCACCGCCTCCCTGTGCGCCAACACAGCGGTGCGAAACTTCTCCGGGCTGGGCTGCACGCCACACACGAAACGCACGGCGGCGAGCAGCAGATTGGGTTGCTGCTTCGCCTCTGGCAGCTCCGCCAGGAAATTCAGAATTTCGGGATCTGCGGCGACACCATGGCACAGCGCCTCGTAAAGCGGCGAACTGCCGCGCGCCTCAACTTCGGCGAAACGGCGGAAGCGGCGGGCAATCGCCTCTGTCATGGCCGGTCAGCGCGTCCGGACAAGCTGAAACGCACCCAACGACACCAGCATCACCACTGCCCCCATCGTCTGGGTTGGCGTCAGGATCTCGTGCAACAGTAGCAGGCTGAGCAGGGTCGTCACCAAAGGTTCCAGGTTCATGATGAACGCGGTGCGAAACGGACCAACGCGGTTGGTCGATACGTAGACCAACAAGGTCGATAACGTGCTGCAGGCGCCGCTGGCGGCAAATGCGGTCCAGCCGACGGTACTGTGCGGCACGTGCCAGTCGCCGGCGACGACAACGACGATCACGAACAGCAAGGTCGACGGCACCATCGAATACCAGGTTGTCACCCGCGCATCGGTGCCGTGCAAATAAGCACGGGTCATCAGCAATGACACAGCGCGCAGACCGGCGGCGATCAACGCCCACATGATGCCAAGGCCGGAAAGGCTGCGATACTCGGCACCAAGCATCAATGAAAGACCCAGAAACGCGGCCAACGCGGTCAGCAGAGCGGGCCAGCCCAGTCGATCGATTCCGGTGACGCCTCCGCCGATCCCGGTCAGCAGCGGGTAGGCGAAATACGCCAGGATCGCGATCGAGACGGGCAGCAGCGAGATCGCCATGAACAAGCCGTACTGCGTGCCGGCGAACAACAGGCCGATGCCCCATGCGATCCACCGCTGCCGGCGCGAGTGCCGGAACAACGGCGGTCGCTTGTGCAGCCACACATACATCACCGGCAACACGATCAGGCCGCGCAATGCCACCATCGTCGTCACGTCCATGCCGGAAGCGAAGACGACCTTGACCAGAATGTCGACACTGCTGAACGACAGGGCCGCAACAATGCCAGGCCACAGCGCACCCAACTGCGCTTTGCGTGCCAGCGCAGTGGAACTCATGGTGCGAGCAGCCGCCGACCGGGCGCGACGACCAGCGGAATGTCGGCGTTGGTTTGATGCGGGATGGCCGACAGGCATGCAGGTCCGGCAGCGCCGCTTCGGATGGCGGTCTCGGCTTCGGTCGGGCGCATGGGTTATCCTCTCCAGTCGTGCAGGAACGCTTCCACGACAGACAGGAAGCCAGCCGGATTGTCGGCATGCAACCAGTGTCCGGCATATTTCACGCTGACAAAACGAGCGGCTGGAAACAGCGCGCGAATAATGGGCCGATGTTCGGGCCGCACGTAATCGGATTGCGCCCCTGAAACGAACAGCGTGGCGCCGGGAAACTGGCCGTCCGGCATCTCCCAACCCTCCAGATCAGGAATGGCGGCGGCGATTTCATCCAGCCCGATGCGCCAGCGCGGCTGCGGCCCGAACTGAAGGTTTTGTATCAGGAACGTTCGCACCGCGGCATCGGGCACCGCCTCGACCAGTGCGGCGTCGGCTTCGGCGCGGCTAAGACCGGCGTGCAGCGGGATCGCCCGCATCGCCCGGGCCACTGAGTCGTTGCTGTGCCGGTACGGCACCGGCGCGATGTCGGCGACCAGCAAGCGGCCGACCCGCTCGGGCGCTGTCACGGCAAGCGTCATTGCCGTCTTACCGCCCATCGAATGTCCGATCACCGCGGCGCGCGCGATCCTCAGCCCATCCATCGTCTCCAGCACATCAGCGGCGAGCGTCGGATACCGCATACCGGCTTCGTGCGGGCTGGCGCCGTGATTGCGCGCATCCATCGCGACGACGCGAAACAGTGGAGCCAACGCGCGCTGCACGGTGCCGAAATTGCGCGCCGCGCCGAACAACCCGTGCAACAGCACGACGGCAGGGCCGGTGCCGCTGTCGATACAATTCAACAACATGAACGTCCGCCTACCGCACCGATCGCCATCAGCACTCCGGCCTGACAGGGTTCGATCACCGGCAGCCCGACTGCCTCAGCAATGGCCGCCCGGTGATGCGCCATCCCGGTGCATCCGAGCACCACCGCCCCTGCCCCGGCCGCCGCCAACTCCTGCGCCGCCGCAATCAACCGCATCCGGGACAACTCCGGATCGAGCAAAGTCTCCATGGTCACGTTCAACGCCACCTCGGCGGCGAGCCGCTCGGCAAGGCCCATCGCCCGCAACCCCAGCAGGTGCCGCGGCTTCGACTGATCGACCAGCGCGATCACGCCGAACTGTTCGGCCCGCGCCACCGCGGCTGCCACCGCCGAGCGGAACACCCCGAACACCGGCCGGTCGGTTACCAGACGTGCCGCCTCGATCCCGGGATCGGAGGCGCAGGCAATAACATAGGCATCGGCCGTGTCAGCCTCGATCCGGCGGCACAGCGGTTCCACCACCGCGTGCCAATCGCGCCAGGAGTAGATCGCCGGTGGACCCTCGGCCAGGGTGGCGACCTCCAGTGAGGCGCCGCCGGGGAAACGGAACGGCGCGATCGCCGCTTCGATCCCCGCCGAGCAGTCGACCGAACAGTTGGGATTGATCACCAGAATCCGTGCCATGCCGCACTGTCCCGCCACAGGTCCTTGGCTGCAACTCTCCCTCCCGTATTCCAACACTGGTGTTGCACCGCAGCATTGACTATTTGATGGTCACACCGCCCCATGGCTGACCCGGACAAGGCCAACCCATCGAACGCCCACCGGCCAGGGGCCAACCCGCCAAAGGCCCACCGGCCAAAGGCCAACCCATCGAAGGAATGGCGTAATGACCACGGAACGCTGGCAACCCAACCGCTCGACGCCGTCCAATCCCTGGGCGACGCCCAACCTCGCCGTGGCAATTGGGCGAGGCCTGCGTGGGCGCTGCCCAGTCTGTGGCGAGGGCAAAATATTCGATGGATTTCTGAAGGTCGCGGCGCATTGCGATGTCTGTGCTGCACCGCTGGGACTGGCGCACGCCGACGACGCCCCACCTTATTTCACCATCCTGATCGTTGGCCACATCGTCGTTCCCCTGTTGTTCATCGTCGACCGCTGGCAACAACCGGCGACCTGGATCATGATGGCGATCTTCGTGCCGCTGACCTTGGCTCTGACGCTCAGCCTGATCCGCCCGGTTAAGGGCGGCACCGTTGGCCTGATGCTGAACCTGAACATGCTGAAGCCCGACCCGACTGCGGTATGACCATCGAACGCGTCGTCCTGGATAACGAACCACGGGGCGCGCTGCCGCCGTTCATCGAAGCCGACCGTGAGCAGGCAGTCGCCGACCTCGCCGCGGCCAATCATTTTGCAGTGTTCGGGCGGGACGGGGAAAAGACCGAGGGTCCCTATGTCCTGCATCTGACCATTCAGGATGGCAGACTGATATTCGACATTCGTAACCCGGATGACACGCCGCTCATCGCCATCGGTCTGGCGCTCGGCCCATTCCGCCGGTTGGTCAAGGACTACCAAATGCTCGTCGACAGTCATATTAAGGCGGTCGAAGAAGGGCGGGAAGCACGCATTCAGGCCATCGATATGGGCCGGCGCGGCCTGCACAACGAAGGCGCGGTGTTGATGACCGAGCGGCTGGCCGGCAAGATCGATATCGATTTCGATACCGCGCGGCGGCTGTTCACCCTCGTCTGCGTGGTGGCACAACGCGTGTCGGTGCGATGAAAATAGCCGGAGTCGCGTATCGCTCGGTCTGGCTCGACCCGGAGGACGGTTGGTCCGCCCACATCTTCGATCAGACCAAATTGCCATGGGCGTTGGAGATTTTGCGCCTGACCACGCGTGACCAGGCGGCACACGCCATCCGCAGTATGCAAACCCGCGGCGCGCCGCTGATCGGGGCGGTGGCTGCTTACGGATTGTGTCTTGCGCTACGTGAGGACGCCTCGACCGATGCCATGGAACACGATGCTGCGCTGCTCGCCGAGACCAGGCCAACGGCGATCAATTTGCGTTGGGCGTTGGATCGCATGCTGACCCGGTTGCGCAACACAGCACCATCCGCACGGGTCGCCGCCGCTTATGCCGAGGCCGCCGCGATCGCCGATGAGGACGCCGCACAAAACGAAGCGATTGGCCGGCACGGGCTGCCGTTGATCCAGGAAAAAGCGGCCAAGGGTCAGGTCAACGTGCTGACCCATTGCAACGCCGGATGGCTGGCCACGGTCGACTGGGGGACTGCGCTGGCGCCGATCTACATGGCGCATGATGCCGGGATCGACATCCATGTCTGGGTCGACGAAACCCGCCCGCGCAACCAAGGCGCCGCTTTGACCGCCTGGGAACTGGGCTCGCACGGCGTGAAGCATACCGTGATCGCCGACAATGCCGGCGGCCATTTGATGCAGCATGGCAAGGTGGATCTGGCGATCGTCGGCACCGATCGGGTCACCCGTACCGGCGATGTCGCCAACAAGATCGGCACCTATCTGAAGGCGCTGGCGGCGTGCGACAACGACGTGCCGTTCTGGGTCGCGCTGCCCTCGACCACGATCGACTGGACCGTTGCCGATGGTGTGTCGGAAATTCCCATTGAGGAACGGTCGGGGACCGAGGTAACCGATGTGACGGGGCGGATGGCAGATGGCACCATCGCCACGGTGCGGGTCGCGGCATCCGGCAGCCCGGGAGCGAATCCGGCATTCGATGTGACGCCGGCGCGGCTGGTGACCGGCCTGATCACCGAGCGAGGCCGGTGCGCGGCGACAGCGGAGGGGCTGCTTGGCCTGTTCCCCGAGCAACGCACATAATCGCCGCCTCGCGCGGGTGGTCTGCGCGATGTTGTCAGGGATTCCGCTCGTGTCAGGTTGCGCGCATCAATCGCCTGCCCCGCCGTTTGCGACTGTGCCGTATCAGCGGTTCTCGCGAGCCACGGAGGTGGCCATCGCGTTGCGTGAGTGGCGGCTGTTCGGCTCCGCGGTCAATGACGACGACCACCTGAACTGGGACAAGCCCGAACGCAATGAGGGTTTGTGGCAGCGGGTTGGCGAGTATTGGTATGTCGGTATGCCCCCGGGCGCAGTGGAATCGCACTGGACCGGGAAGCATGACGAATACGGCCGCGTATTCCCGCCGGAGGACGACGGCAAATATGCGTGGTCCGCGGCGTTCATTTCTTACGTAATGCGGATCGCCGGCGCCGGAGATCGGTTTCCCTATTCGCCGGATCACGCAACCTATATCAACGTGGCGAAACGCATGACATTGGGCACCGCGCAAGGCTGGCTGGTGACCGCCGAACGGCCCGACCTTTACGCTCCGGTGCCGGGGGATTTGATTTGTCATGGCCGCGACCAGGCGGCCTCGTTACGCTATGATGATCTGCCGACCGCAGAGTTGTTTCCGTCGCACTGCGATATCGTGGTCGAGACACCTGGCAACGGCAAGATCAGCGTGATCGGCGGCAACGTCCAGGATACCGTTACCATGCGCCATATTCCGGTGACCGCGGACGGCAAACTCGCGCGTCCGGATGGGGTGGTGCTGGACCCGCTGCGGCCCTGGATGGTGGTGTTGCGGGTGCACGAACCCGGGTCGTGACAGGATCATCCGGCGCCAATTAACCGCGCTACCCGATGCAGTGCCAGAACATAACCCTGGGTGCCGCAACCGGCGATGATCCCGGTGGCCGCGTGCGACACGAACGAGTGATGGCGGAATTCCTCGCGCTGATGAATGTTGGAGATGTGCACTTCCAAAATCGGCATGTCGCACGTCTTCAGCGCGTCCAGGATGGCGACCGAGGTGTGGCTGAATGCCGCCGGGTTGATGACAATGCCGCCGGCAATCTCGCGCGCCTCGTGGATCCAGTCGATCAGTTCGTATTCGCGATTGCTTTGATGGCAACGGATTTGCAGCCCCAAAGCGGCGCTCGCCTCACGGCATGACGCCTCCACATCGGCGAGCGTCTCATGACCATAAATTTCCGGCTGACGTTTGCCGAGCAGATTGAGGTTGGGGCCGTTGAGTACAAAAACCAGACGGGATTTGGGCGGAGTGGTGGGCATGCAACTGCTTCCTTCGTTCTTATAACGAAATCTGCCGAGGCGAGCGGTTCACCCCGAATGATTTGACCCGTGAAGCCGCTACCGCACCGTCCCATCTGTGCTCATCTGTGTTTATCTGTGTGTATCTGTGTTCCTTCTTGTTTCTACCGCGGTGCCGCACAATGCGCGATCGTTTCGCTGACGGCAAAGCGAAAGGAAAACACAGATGCACACAGATAAACACAGATGAAAACAGATGAAATGGGACAGGCGATGTGGCCACGCGCATGCGACGGAATTCGCTATCGCGGTCTGGCTTGTTGGCGCCTTGGTGCGCGCGCAACGAACGACCGGTCAT
>Ga0187867_10003110_pt1 | contig 13424 bp, 10 predicted proteins | sample June2016WEW_13_1_FD_132976 | JGI IMG/M metagenome (GOLD analysis project Ga0187867, IMG submission 132976) | Peatland microbial communities from SPRUCE experiment site at the Marcell Experimental Forest, Minnesota, USA - June2016WEW_13_10 | ecosystem: Environmental > Terrestrial > Soil >... | reverse complement strand
TCCGCCACCCACCTGTGCCACCGGCGCTGCCGAGCATCGCATGGATCAACGAACCGAAGGAGGTGTCGCCCGAGACAGTGATTCCGTGATCAATGTGTCTCACAAGGGTTGACACGCGCCGAACGCTCCTTCATCACATCAGGAAAGCACTTCCAGAGTGAGCGCCTTCGGCTCGCTCGGCGTTGCGAACCAGCTCACAGACTCGCCGATCTAGCGTAGGTTGCTCGCGCCTCTCGCAATTGTTTGTCCCGTAGAATCCGAAAGAGCGTGTGGAGCTTGTGCCTGTCGGCGATAAACGGGAGCTCACAACCAGGCCGGGATCAGACGAATTGGTTCGCTGAATCGGTGAGAAACCTCAAGGATGGAGGCTCACGCTGCAACGGGGTCAAGGTGCTCGAGAGCACCGGTCGCGTCATCACTCAGTCACCTAATGATAGCCGGGACGAGCATGCTGCCGATTACCAAGGCGTCAACTAGCACGGCGAAGCCGAGGCAAAACCGAATTCCCGGGGGGTGCGCTACGCGGTCAGAAGGAAGGATCCAAGACCTAGGACCATGATCATGGCCACGCCGATGTGGCCCGGCCGCTCTTGGCCTGGTCGATGACGATGGCCTTATGGTTGCGCCGGCCTGGTCGGTCGTTCAGAAACGTCACCTGAGTATCGCCAGCGCGGTGTTGCGCTCGCCACTCCTCTTGGATTCGGGAGACCAAGCAGCCAGCGTCTTTCCCCGCGGGTCCATTAGCCGCGCGGATTACATTACCTCAGCTCAAGCTTCCAGGTGCCTGTCGCTACGTCTGTCAAGAGCCGCAAGCCGGGGCTCCCACCTATTGCGCTATGCCGCTTCGCACAACCCGGTGACGCTCGCTGCGCGGAACATGCGCGACCATATTGCGATTGGGTGACGACGGACTGCCGGAAGGGGTCCGAACCATCCCGAACGCGTGGTTCGCCCAGGTGAAAGCAAGAGGAGCTCTCTGGAGCAATCTCTTGTCGGAGTTCTTACGTAGACCTGTGCAGCCGGAAGACGAACACCGGAAGACGAACAACTGGCGAACATTCCCGCCGAGTAGCTGTCCGCTAGGCGACCTAGGCCGTAGTCCCGACATCCAAGACCCATGAGGAGACAAACGACATGGAACTCACGAAACAACACGGTCCGACAACTCCCCGAGTCACCGTTAGACGCATCGCAGTCGCCGCTATAGCTCTTCTCGGCTTGTTCGCCTTCGTCTTGGCTCCCGACGCTGCACATGCTTCCGGCCGAGCGACCAAGAGCGTCGTCATCTCGACGGTGAACAATGCCAAGTACGGGACGATCCTCGTGAGCGGCAACACCGTCTACACACTGAAGCCGAGCAGCGTTCCCTGTACCGCCAGTTGCTTGAAGATCTGGCCCGAGGTGCTGCTGCCCAAGGGCGTGACGAAGGCGAAAGCAGGAACCGGAGTGAGCGCCGCGAAGCTCGGTACCGTGAAGCGGGCCGGCGGTCTGCTGCAGGTCACCTACTCCGGGAAGGAGCTCTACTTCTTCTTCAAAGACACCGCGGCCGGTCAGGTGAAGGGAGTCGGCACCGATACCTGGGGAAAATGGTCCGTTGTTGTGTTGAAGCAACCGAGTTCTGGCTCCAGCGGGACAACAACCACGACGAGCCCAAGTGGTGGCGGAGGTGGCTTCTAGCGTCCCTTTGTAGGTAAAGGAGTCTTCATGTCGTCCTTCGTAGCCTCACCTGTCCGCTCCCGTGTGTCCTTGCGAGGGATGCGCAGGACACGGGGAGCGAGCTGGTCGCGGGTCTCAGTTTCATCGCGCGTCTACCTGCCGGCGTTCTCGGTTGTCGCGGTCGCCGCCGCCCTGATCGGGATCGGTTGGGCGAGTCGTTGGGGAGGTGCAAGCTTCGCCACCTCGATGACCGGCCTTCGGGTGGTAGTCGTCGGCCCGATCACGCTCATGGTGATCGGGGCGTTTCTCATTGCTGAGCGAGTCCACCCCGCGCAACGACGACCGATCTTTGCTCGCGGTTACCGCCAGGACCTCCTCTACACGGTGTTGAACGCGACGCTCGTCGTGCCTCTCGTCACGGCCCTCAGCCTCTCGTTTGCCGAGGCTGCCCGCAGATCCATCCCCTGGATTGTCGTGCCGAGGATCAGCTTGCTTCCTCGTTGGGTGGTGATTGCCATGATCCTTGTGGCGATGGACGGGTGCAACTGGCTGGCGCACCTCGCGAACCACCGCGTTGGGGTGCTCTGGCGCTTCCACGAGGTGCACCATTCACAAGAGGACATGAGTGTGCTCACGGTATTTCGCACACATCCCCTCGTTCACGTCTCCTACCTCTTGGCCCTGATCCCGGCGATCGTGCTCCTTGCCAACGGCGCGGTGCCAACTATCCTCCTGGTCGCCTACGGCGGAATCTTGGCCTTCGAGCACTCGAACATCAACTTGGGACTCGGGCCGTTGGAACGGATCTTCGTCAGCCCCAATTACCACCGGATTCACCACCGACTCGACGGGCGCCAGGACGTCAACCTCGCCTTCGCCCTCACCGTTTGGGATCAGCTTTCCCACCGAGCGATATTCCCGACGCCAGAGACGATCAGGACCGACACTGGCTTGCCGGGTCGGCCGCTCGTCGTCGAGCAGGCCGGTGCGCGACCGCGCCATTTAGCCGTTCTGATGACTCAACTCGTGGCGCCGTTTCGCCCATTGGGCAGCGTCGCGAAACGCCCGACAGTCGAGCAAGCGACCGGAGGGGAATTCGAGACGCGAGGTGCCACGAAAGAGCGAGGGGTGACCCGATGGTGACGGCGACAGCGCCGGTGCCACAACATGGGCTGCGCGCACTGTTGGCGGTCGTGCTCAGCACGCGCGTCGCGACTCTGCCCGCTGACCTCGCCCTCGTCGCGGTACGGACCGCTCTCGCCTGGATCTTCATCTGGTACGGGGCCGGAAAGCTCTTCGGTGCCTTCAACGGACCGGGACTACACCAAACGGCACTCTTCTTCTCGAACACCGCTCATCTCCATCCCGGAGGTTTGTTCGCCGTACTGGGCGGTGTGATCGAGTTCGGCGGAGGTATCTCGCTCATTCTTGGGCTCGGCGCTCGCCTGGCGGGGCTTGCCCTCTTCGGCGACATGGTGATGGCGATGATCACCGTCACCTGGGTGAACGGGATCAATTCGGAGTCGCTGCACCCAGGTTACGAACTGAACGTGGCGCTCTGCGTGTTGGCTCTGGTTGTAGCGGTGTTCGGCGCTGGTCGACTGAGCGTCGACGCCCTCGCCGAACGGCGTGTTGCGGCGGTCAAGACGTCACGCGCCCACTAATAGTCACGTCTTTGCTTCTTGGCCATTAGTCGCAGTCAACACGGCGCGACCCCGCGATCGAAATCACGGCCGAGCCATGGGAGTCCGCGGCGATTCCAACGAGGCGATCCTGCCCCGCAGTCAGAAGTTGGTCGTGCCGGATTCGGTCCAACACGAGAGCGAAGGTGAGCTCTTAAGCGCCGTACGCCTCGCTCAATCCGCCACCCCTCTCGGCCCGCTGCTCGGGCTCAGTATTCCTCTGGCTCGAGGTCGGCGAGCTCGGTCGCGTGCCGGTGCACCTTGGCAATGGCGTCCAGAACGCTCTGGGTGTCCTCCTTCGTTCCCGTCAGCGCCGCGGTCTTGAACCAGATCGTCGTCTCGGCCAGGTCCTCCGTCACCGGGAAGCTCTGACTCGAATAAGGGGGAAACGCCTTCGTGTCCCGAAGGCGCGGACCGAGGGCGCCCTCGGTGCTGAACATATCCAGCTTGTGCATCGGAGGGTAACCGGTGGTGAGAGGCATTCCCTCGGCGATAAGTGCGGTACGGACTCGGTCCCTATCCGGGAACAGCTCGGGGTCGAACCTGACGATGTAGTCGTAGTTGCCCTGCGAGGTGCACCCGTCGTGGCGACCCTGCGGCGTGATCCCGGGCAGCTCGGCCAAGGCGGCGTTGAGGAACTCGGCGTTCGCCGAGCGAACAGCCTGCTGGGAAGGAAACCGCTTCAGCTGGGCGCGCAGTACGGCGCCCTGCCACTCGGTCATGCGGAAATTGCCCGCCAGCTCGAAGTGCTTGTAGAACCAGTTCCCGGGGCGGCGGCCGCAGTTGGACAGCGAGAACAGCCGTTCCAGGACATGGGGACTCTGGCAGACGACCACGCCGCCTTCGCCGGCCGTCATGTTCTTCGAGGCTTGGAAGGAAAACGTCCCGGCGTCTCCGAGTGTGCCGGCGTGTTGTCCCCGCCAGGTCGATCCGTGAGCTTGTGCCGCGTCCTCGAGGATCACCAGATCGTGTTCGGCAGCAAGGGCACGGAGGCCATCGAGGTCAGCCATGTTGCCGCCGAGATGGACCGGCAACAGGGCTCTGGTCCGGGGAGTGATGGCATCTTTGACGGCGGCGACGTCGATCGTGCCCGTGTGGGAGTCGACGTCGACCATCACCGGAATGGCATTTGCGCATAGGACAGCCCCGACCGTGGCCATGAACGACCAGGCGGGCACGATCACCTCGTCGCCCTGGCCGATCTCCAGCGCGGCGAGGGCGACTTCCAGCGCATGGGTCCCATTTGTCACAGCGACGGCGCCGCCCGCGCCCGTGAAGGCGGACCACTCGGACTCGAAAGCGCGCACCTCGACTCCCTCGGTCGCCCACCAGTTCCGCGAGTCCAGTACGCGCAGCACTGCGGCCCGCTCGGCGTCGTCATACTGCGGCCACGCCGGGAACTCACTAGTCCGTACCGGGGTGCCACCTTTTGCTGCTAGCTCGTCCACGATCAGTCTGCTCCTTCTATGTAGCTTTGGTTTTCATTTGTTTGGCGCTCGAAGCACTTCGTGGTGCACTGTTCACCTGAAACGCCCCTAGACGCCTCTGTCACGACTGCAAGTCACGCCGTCTAAGAACCGCCGTGAAGCCGACTGCACAAGCCGTGCCCGCTTACCCACTTGGCACTTCCACCCAGGCCCGCGCGGCTGAAGACGCGACCACCGCCTCGGTGATCTCGGCGGCGCGCCGACCATCGGAAAAGATGGGAAGCCCGTCGGGTTTGTCGCCTTCGATAGCGGCATAGCAATCGCCGACGAAGGCGTTGAAGCTGTCCTGAAAGCCTTGCGGGTGCCCCGCGGGCACGGTGACGTACCTGGCTGCTGCTGGTCGGAGGCCATCCGGCGAGCGGGAAAGCAACTGACTGCTCGCTTGGCCTCCTATCCACACCGAGTCGGGCGTCTCGTGGTCGAAGACGAAGGATGCCTCGGTGCCGTCAAGAGAGAACCAGAGCCGATTCTTGCGGCCAAGGGCGACCTGGCTGAGGACAAGCGAGCCGATCGCGCCACCGTCGGTCTCGAAGTTCACCGTGACAGCATCTTCGGTCTGCACGTCGATCGGGGCCCCCGGGGCGCCCCGGGTGGGAAAGACCGTGAGCAGCTGTGAGCAAAGACGAGTGATGTGCTGACCTGACGTGAACTCCACCAGATCGGCCCAGTGCACGCCTATGTCCCCAAAGGTCCGCGACACACCACCGAGAGATCGGTCCACGCGCCAGTCGCTGTCGGTCTCACGCGCCAGCCAGTCCTGCAGGTAGGAACCATGGAGCACGTTCAGCTTGCCGCCCTCCCCATTTTGCACCCGGGCGCGGATCTCGCGGACCATTGGGTAATAGCGGTAAACAAAGGGAATCGTGGCCACGACACCCGCCGACGCCGCGATCGCCTCGAGTCTCTTCGCCTCGAGGACCGACATGGCGAGCGGCTTCTCGCAGATGACATGCTTGCCAGCTGCGACGACCTCCTCCACGAGAGAGGCGTGCAGGTAGTTGGGCACGCAGATGTGCACGACCCGCACGTCTGGATCGGCAATGAGGTCGCCCGCTCGTTCGAACACCCGGTCGAATTCAAGGTCTTCGCCCAGTGCCTGCGCGGAAGCCAACCTGGAGTCTGCGACGCCCGCCAGATGGCCACCGGCAACCCGCGCCGCCCTGGCGTGCACGCGGCCGATGAAGCCGGCTCCAACGATCCCTACGCCAATCGGCTTCTGCATGATGCCTCCCAGAGCCCTAATGAGCTCGAATTGATGGTGAGCGAACGGTCATGCCTTGTTTCGGCACAAGTGCGCTGGCGGATAGGCGAAGCGGAGCACTCTCTGGGTGATCGGAACGTCTTGACATACGAAGGCCAAGGGACCCGACGAGAGGAGACTTGTGACAGTGGTCTTACTGTCGAGACAAGCAACACTTCTCTCACTGGTAAGGTCCTCACCACTTCGGGTTTGTCCGTCAGAGATCGAGCCAAATGAGGAGGCAATGTGTCCAAGGATGTGCTCGTTATCACGGGCGGCGGTTCGGGCATCGGTCGTTCTGTCGCCCTCCTGGCGGCCCGGCGCGGCTTCGGCGTCGCCGTGCTTGCCCGCACACCCGAATCGGTTCGCGCCGTGGCCGATGAGGCGCGCCAACTGGGCGCTGCGGAGGCGATCGGACTCACCTGCGACGTGACGTCGCCACCATCGGTGGCATCGGCTTTCGCGAAAGTTGAAACACAACTCGGGCCGCTCACCGGCCTGTTCGCCAACGCTGGCATCGAGCTCAGCGGCTTTGCCCATGAGGTGTCGTTGGAGGTCTGGGACGCGGTCATAGCCACGAACCTGACCGGAACGTTCCTGGTATGCCAGCAGGCTCTGCGCAGCATGCTCGCCTCTGGATGCCGCGGGTCACTTGTTCTTTGCTCATCGCCAGCGGGCTTTGTCGGCTTTTCCGCCGGTGCGGCGACGTGCTACAGCGCTTCGAAGGGTGGTGTGTCATCGATGGTACGTAGCCTCGCTGTTGACTACGCAAAGTACGGCATCAGGGTGAACGCCGTCGTGCCCGGCGCCACCGATACGCCCCTCATGTGGGCCGGCCTTTCCCAGGACCAGATGTCTGCGCGCCGGGCACAGCTGTCGGACGAGATCCCGCTCGGTCGACTTGCGGATCCCGACGAACCGGCGGAGGCCGTGCTCTGGCTGTTGTCGGACCAGTCTCGCTACGTCACAGGCTCGCATCTCGTGTGCGACGGCGGCATTTTGGCAAAGGCCTCTATCAGTGTTTAGGACCGCAGCGACTTGCCGATGACAGAGTGCGACAAAGACCGGACACACCGAGGGCGTGTTCACTGCTGGGCCGTCTTTGTGGTCATGGCTACCCGATCTGAGTACAGCCAGCACCGTGCCCAGCGTTGCTCGTCCAGCTCCAGCTGGGGTGGGCTCTCTTGAGAGCAGATGGGCATCACCTGGGAGCAACGGGGGTGGAAACGACAGCCTGTGGGCGGGTCGATCAGGCTTGGTGGCTCTCCGCTCGAGACGACACCGCTCATCGACTCTTTTTCCGGGTTAGGCGCTGAGTCCCGCAAGAGTTGCGTGTAGGGGTGGGCCGGGCTCAGAGCCACAAGCTCCGACGGGCCGCCTTCGATCAGCTGGCCGGCGTACATCACAAGTGTCGTGTCGGCGAAGTAACGAGCCGAGGCGATGTCATGGGTTATGTAGAGCAAGGCGAGATTTCGGTCGGTCGCAAGACCACGCAGCAGGTTCAAGACGCCGAGCCGCGTCGAGACGTCCAGCATCGAGACCGGCTCGTCGGCCAAGATCACAGTTGGCCTCGCCGCCAGGGCACGGGCAACCGCGATGCGCTGGCGCTGCCCACCGGAGAGCTCGTGAGGGTACTTCGGCACGAATTGGTCCGCCGGAGTCAGCTGCACGTCGGCCAACAGCTTCTCTATGCCTTGGGCGATTTCCTTGGCGGAACGGGCGAAGCCGTGGATGCGCAGCGGCCGGGCGAGGTGGTAACCGACCGTGTGCAACGGGTTCAGCGAGCTGAAGGGGTCCTGCAGAACGATCTGGACCTGGCGCACGTATTCTCGATGGCGCCGCCCCCGCTTCGTCTTGACCGGGCGGCCGTCCAGAAGGATCGTGCCCCCTGAAGCCTTGTAGAGCTGCGACAGCACGCGGCCGATGGTCGATTTGCCCGAGCCGGACTCCCCGACCAGCGCGGTCACCTTTCCCGCGAACAGATCGAGCGAGATGCCATCGACGGCGCGGACGACTCTCCTCACCCGTTGAGAACGCCGCGGGCCTTGATGCACGGGGAAGAACTTCTGCAGCGCCTTGACGGCAAGCACGGGGGCAGCAGGCGCTTGCAGATCCGGTGAGGGGATGTCTTGGCTCTCGGCCACTTGTGCCCGGGACTTGACGAGCAGCTCCGGCAAGGGGCCACCGTCATAAAGCGAACAGGCCACCAGGTGCCGCGGCGAATCCCCCGGCACGGGGGAGACCCTGAGAGGCGGGAGCAGGCGGTCGCAGCCGTCGTGGACGTACCCACAACGCGGGTTGAACGGGCACCCGGGAGGGAGCGACCGCATATCAGGGGGAAAGCCCACGATGCCCGTCAGTGCTTGACGGGGCCCGTGGAGCAACGGGAACGAGTGCAAAAGCCCGTGGCTGTAAGGGTGCCGGGGCGTCCGGTAGATCTCGTCCGACTCGGAGAGCTCTACGATCCTCCCGGCATACATCACCGCGATGACATCGGCTACCTCTACCAAAAGAGACAGGTCATGGGTGATGAAGATGACCGAGAAACCAAGCCGACTGCGTAGGCCCATGATCTCCGAGAGAATCTGCCGCTGCATGACGACGTCCAAAGCCGTCGTTGGCTCGTCGAGGATGATGATCTCCGGGTCGAGGGCGAGGGCGATGGCGATCATCGCCCTCTGGCGCATTCCCCCGGAAAGCTCGTGCGGAAAGGCTTTCGCCCTGTCGACGGAGATTCCGACGAGCCTCAGGAGATCGTTCATCCGGTTGACCCTGTCCTGACGACTCATCTCCGGCCGATGGGCAGCGAGAACGTCGAGAATCTGCACCCGCAGGCTCAGCACGGGATTGAGGGCGTTCATGGCGGACTGGAACACGATGGCGAGCTCCGCCCAGCGGAAGTTCCTCAGCTCGTCGTCGGACATCGCGAGCACGTCGACCGCCGGCCCCGAACGGGGCTGATACAGCACGCGGCCACCGGCGATGACCCCGGGCGGCCGCAGCAGTCGGGTGACGGCGTATGCGAGCGTCGACTTGCCCGAGCCCGACTCACCGGCGATACCGAGGACCTGACCGCGTCGCAAGGCGAGGTTGACCCCCCTGACGGCGGGCAAAGGACCCGTGCTCAGCTCGTAGTCGACGTCGAGATCCTGGATGTCGAGAACAACGGGGGCCGCCGACAACGCCGGGGCCTGGCCCGGATGATTCGCGTCCACTTAGGCTTCCTCCATCGAGCCGGAGCGCCTCACCGGCGTGAATCCGGTTCCGTCGGTGACAGCCGCCCGATCGGCTTGCAGGGGGGCAGCCGGTAGCTCGCCGCGTCGGGGCCGCTTTCTCACCGGCTTGGCCGCGCGCAGACGCGGGTTGGTCATCTCGTCGAAGCCGAAATTCAGCAGGGAAAGCCCGGCGCCCACGAGGGCGATGCAAAGGCCGGGCGGGACGAACCACCACCAGGCACCGGCCTGCAGAGCCGAGTCGTTCTGCGCCCAGTAGAGCATCGTGCCCCATGACCACTCCGACACGTTCGCCAAGCCGAGAAAGGCCAACCCGGCCGCAGTGAGAATCGCGAAGACGGCGGTGAACAAGAAGCTCGCCGTCACGATGGCAAGCTCGTTAGGAAGGATCTCCCAGAACAAGATGCGCGTGGTCCCCTCCCCGACGGCGCGGGCGGCCTCTATATAGTCCCGTTTTCGTATGGACAACGTCTGGGCTCGCATGACGCGCGCACCCCAGGCCCAGCCCGTGAGGGCGATGACGAGTGTGACCGACAGGTCGCCTTTGTTCGGGAGGTAGCCGGCGAGCACGATGACAAGCGGCAGCGCCGGGATAACAAGGAAGATGTTCGACAGCACCGACAGCAGCTCGTCGCTCACTCCCCCGAGGTAGCCGCCGGCAAGACCCACCACGATCGACACGATGGTGGCGATCGTGGCGGCCAGGAAGGCGACGAGGAGAGTGGAGCGACTGCCGTCGACGAGCTGGGCGAGCACGTCCTGGCCCTCTTCGGTCGTGCCCAGCCAGTGCGCCGACGACGGCCCTTGCAGCATCGCCAAGGACATCGTCGACGGGTTCGCCCTCACAAGGTAAGGACCCACGATCGCCATCAGCACGAAGAACCCGACGATGACGAAACCGGAGATCACCTTCCAGGACCTGAAGGCGTCGAACCGCCGACGCTTGCGGCCGGCTCGCGACGAAGGGGCGCTCTCTCCTCCGTCGACCAGACGGGTCTCCTCGCTCCCGGCGATCATGGCCATCTCAGCCGTCCTGCCTCGTCCTCGGATCGAGGAGCACGTAGAAGACGTCGGCGAGGATGTTGGCGAGCAGCACAGCTAGCGTGATCACCAAGAAGATGCCCTGCATCAGCGGGTAGTCGCTGTTGTTGACGGCGGCAAACAGGACATAGCCGATGCCCGGGTAGGAAAAGACGATCTCGACAAGGATGGCGCCGCTCACGACGAAGCCGAGCGAGAGGGCGAAGCTCGCCAATGACGGCAAGATGGCGTTCCTGGCGGCATACACGAAGCTGATCCGAGCCTTCGACAGGCCCTTGGCCTCAGCCAGGATGATGTAGTCCTCGTTGAGGGTCACGATCATCATGTTGCGCATGCCGAGCAGCCAGCCGGCGATGGAAGAGGCGACGATCGTGAAGGCGGGAAGTATTGCATGGTCCGCCGCGGAAAGAAGGAACGGCACGTTCCACCCGATCGTGTCGGTGGATGAGTAGCCCCCTGAGAGGGGGAGCCACGTGACGATGACCGCGAAGAGGTAGAGGATGACCAGGGCGAACCAGAAGTACGGGATCGCCGAGAAGAATGTGCTGAGGGGAAGGCTCGCCTCGAGCCACGAGCCGCGCCTCGTCCCGACGATCACCCCGGCGACGGTACCGATGACAAAGCTCAGGATCGTCGACACGCCCACAAGGACGGCCGTCCACGGCAAGGCACCCATAATCACGTTTATCACCGGAGTCGGGAAGTAAGTGAAAGAGACGCCTAGGTTGCCGTGGAACAGGCCGTGCCAGTAGCTCCAGTATTGGGACAACATGCTCTGGTGGTTCAGACCGAACAGGATATTGAGGGACTTCATTGCTGCGGGCGAGATACGGCCCTTGAAGTGGCTGATGAGCAGTTCGACGGGGTTGCCCGGCATGAGGCGCGGTATCAGGAAGTTCAGCGTGATCGCCGCCCAGGCCGTGACCATATAGAACCCCAGCCGGCGCATCAGGTACCTCATCGGACCTCCGCACGTCCTTCAGTCGCCGCCGGGTGTGGGTCGCAGATAATAGCTGCCACGTCTTTCATGAGGCCTGTTTCACTTTTCCTTGAGCGAGAAACTGCTTGCAAAGGAGGCCTTCTAAAGGCTGGGTTCCCTCTCAAAGCAAACCCCTCTTAGGTTTGAGGCATTTCGAAGAAGTCGAGTCACCAGGAACGGCAATGGCGCTGTGACCAAAACGACGAAGAGCCGTACGTACTGACCAGCGGACGCCTTGCGGCGCCCACTGGTCAGGTGCGCTGGCTACGGGATTGAAGGGTTGCCCTCGATCACTTGCTGCCCACGGGGCGCAGGTGCAAGACGACGAATTCCTGATTCGCCGGCTCGATCGGTCCCGCTGAGCTGTAGGGGTCCTGCGGGGTTGGCCATCCCGTGACAACGTTCGTCCGGTAGGCGCCCCAGTCGATCGAGTACACCATCGGGATGACGGGCAGCTGGTTGACCATGATCCCCTCGATGCCGTACATGGCGGCATCTCTCTGGGCGTCGGTGGTGGCGTTCAGGTAGGCGTTCAGGTACTTCTGCGTCGCCGGATCCTTCCAGCGGCCCTGGTCACCACCGGCTATGGAGCCGACGGGCGCAGTCAGTGTGTCATTGAGCCAGGCGTTGTAGATGTAGTACGGCTGCGGGCCCGTGTTCGAGTAGTAGAGGGCAAGGTCGAATTCCCCGGTGGCGAGGTCTGAGGTCCATGTTCCGACCGAGAGTCCCTGCACGCTGGAGCCGATGCCGATTGTCTTGAGCGCCGCCGCGACCACAGAACAGTCGGCCATGTAGTCGACCCACGAGGACGGGTCGATCAGGCTGAGCGAGATTGCCTTCCCGTTCTTGCCAATGAGGTCGCCGTTCGACCCGAACTTGAAGCCGGCTCCCTTGAGCAGCGACCGCGCTTCTGAGACGTCGGTCGTGTAGGTGGCGTTCTTGTACTGCGGCGCCAGGAACGACTGGTAGTTCGGGAGGATGAGCCCGGTGGCCGTGCTGATGGGCGGCTCGTAGCCCCACTCGCCGAGCGTCGAAACCGTCTTGCGGCTGACGACGAGGCTGATGGCACGGCGGACCGCTTCTATGTTGAGCGGGTAGACCGCATCGTTGGGGAGGAGGGCCGTGATCCCGACGGGCGGGTACCAGTACTTGTTGTACGGGCTTCTTGCAACGTACAGGCGCTGCATGTCAGGTTCGGTCGCCGAGGCCCAGGTGTAGTCGCCGGCGTTGAAGGCCGCGTTCTGGGCCCCTGCGCTGCCGACTGCCGGGTACGTGATGGTGTTGATCTCCGGCAATCCCTTCTGCCAGTAGTGAGGATTGCGCTGGAGCACCATGTACTCGGGCGTGAAGGACTTGAGGGTGAAGGGACCTGTTCCGATGGGGTCGGTGTCGGCGAAGCTGGTCGGGTTCTTCAACGCGGACCAGATGTGGGCCGGAACGATCGGCGTCTGGTTCAAGATGTAGTAGAGCTCGGCGTAGCTCGGCCGACTGAAGGTCATCTTCACCGTGTAGTCGCCCTCCGCCACGATCTGGGAGAAGGTGATCCCGTTCGTGTTAAGCGCCGGGTACTTCTTGAGCAGGCTGAAAGTCTCGACGACGTCGGCGCTCGTGAAGGGTTTCCCGTCGGACCATGTCACGCCCTTTCGCAGGCTGAGCGTGAGAACCTCGTCGTTATTGGTGAGCGTGTACGCGGTCGCAAGCCAGGGATAGGTCACGGTGGGCTTGACGACGTCGTACTGCCAAAGGGGCTCGTAGATCATGTCGGTGTTCGCGTCCGAGGCATTGTCGGTGCTCGTCGGAAGGAACGGGTTGAGGTTGTCCGCCTGGGGTCCGAAGGCGTTCGTGCTGATGGTGAGGTTGATGTTCGCGTACGGGGTGCTGGCGGCGGCGTGCTTGGCTCGGGGTTGACTCGCGCCGCTCACCGTGGGAATCACCAGCATCAAGGCGGCGCACACGAGCGCGGCGCCAACGACGTAGACCGGTCTACAACGTATCTTCATTGCTTCCTCTCCTCTCGAAAACTGCTGTCCACAACAGGCCCTGCCTTGCCTTCTTCCTTTCTGCGAAAGCGCCGTGGGTGTCCGCCGGAACGGCCGCCAGCGCGGG
>Ga0187867_10003103_pt1 | contig 13438 bp, 12 predicted proteins | sample June2016WEW_13_1_FD_132976 | JGI IMG/M metagenome (GOLD analysis project Ga0187867, IMG submission 132976) | Peatland microbial communities from SPRUCE experiment site at the Marcell Experimental Forest, Minnesota, USA - June2016WEW_13_10 | ecosystem: Environmental > Terrestrial > Soil >... | reverse complement strand
CGCCTGGAGCCGCCGGTCGGTCGACAGCGCGGAAATCGAGCTCTTCAGAACTTCGAACTGCCCGGCTTCTACCGTCAGGTTATAAAAGAACACTGCCGTCAAAATAATCCAGCCGATAGGAAACAGGCCGGTTACCATACCCAGGGCCGCCGCCGATACCGCTATCCCCACAGGCATGCTGTAAGTGATGATTACGATGACCAGGGTCAGCAGCAGGGTCAACACCCCGGCCACATGCCCTTTCATGCGTTTTACGGCCAACGCCCAGAATAAAAAGAATATAGGGATCGATACGACAAGTGCGGTTAGGCCAAGACTGTTCCCCAGGGCTGCGTAATTGTGATACCAGGGCATGGACAGCACCTCCCCTTTGAGTTCTAAATTTTGAGAACTGTGGAGATTATGAAAATTATCACTAAGAGGTGGCGCCTGCAACAGGAAATTCTCCGCAGGATGGTCACGCCGTCCGGTTCCCACGTCCCCCAAAAGCGGGCGGTCACGGAAGACCGGAGGTGAGGGCCGTAAAGCCTGCCTGAGCCTCTACTTATGTCTACGCTGGTTCGACTCCAGCCGCTTCCTCTGCAGCGATTGTGAGAACTGCCTTGGGTCCGAAGGCCTGTCTTTGTGATTTCAATGGGGACGCTTTGCAATAGGACATAGGACAGCATTGATGGGGACAAGGTAACGCAGTCGTTTGACAATGTATCAACGGCCAGTTTACAGGCCCGCCTCAGGGCGATGCTTTCTTGACAATTGCCTGGATATTGGGATCGTTAAGTATTTGCATAAACTTATCATTGGACATCAGCGTCGCTATATCCCCTTCGTTGATCGCCTTCATTATTGCAGGATCTTGCATAACCCGCATTACGTCCTCGTTCTGAGTCAGAGATGAGATCGTATCCATAATACTCGGGTCACGCATCAAGGCCTCGGCCTGGGTCTTTACCTGCGCTGCGACATCCGGCGCTGGCGAAGGAGTGGTTACGCTTTTTCCAGCCGTGTCGCCGGGCTCCATCCTTATGCTCTTGATCCGCGACTTTTCGATACGGATCGTTCCGAGGGTTTGAGACTTAACTGTATAGAAATCATCTTGAAGAGAAATGATTTCGGCGCGAATGATGCTTCCATCGCGCAGTTCGATTTCAGCGGGTTCTGCGGCAAGGCCCGTCCGAGCCATCAAAATCAGCAGGAATACAATAACAATAGCTACTCTCATCTTTGTTCCCTGTTTTATAATGTTTATGACCAAGACAAAGCTTTGAGTTGCCTCTGACCGTTCCATCCCATACAACCGGCTCCGGCCCATACTATAATCACCCAATAACTGAATTGAACAACCTTTACAAGCCGATTTATCGTCCGGAGAAAACATCACTATGAAGGCTTTGAGCATGTGCAACCTCACCACAGAGACACAGAGGTCACGGAGAAAAGCAGTTGAACGAAGAACAGAAAGCCACATAACGTACAGAATTGGTAGCGCCGCCTTCCATGGGGGCGCATCAATTTGTAAATGATGAAAAGGAACCATGACGATGGTGGTTCGTACATAAAGACCCTTTTGCATGTTACGCGCAACGCCGTCGTGGAGGGCAGCGCTACCATCGGGACCAAACCTCGCGTGACATCTTTTCTCTGCTTCTCTGCATAATCTGGTCATTCCGCTAACCGGCTTTAGCCGGAAGCTCCGCGCGATATGATTTTCAGGAACTCCCGCTGGGCGGCCTTGCCCGGAGAGTCTGCGAGAAGAGATAAGGATCTGCGATGTTCCGGCGCAGGGAGCCGCATTCTGCGGGCGACCCCTTTAAGCTTATAGGACTATTTTCAAGCACTGCTTGACAGCGAATCTTCCCGTCATTGAAAAGATTGCCTAAGTCCTTAACATTTAAGTGTAATACAAATAAAAGCCCTATTTTGGCCTCAAACGAACCATCAAGGCCAGGGTGAACCATGAAAAGGCCGATCTCCACGCTCCGCGGCCTATGGAGTTCATCGCGCGCAGGGCGCGCTTCTGCAAGCGTAGGATAGACAATGAAAAAATTAAGTATACCGGCATTGGCTGTATTGATTGCGATTGCGTTCATCGCTCAACCTGCTGCTGTGTGCGTGGCCCAAAACTGGGATATAGCGAACGCTATGGGGGGGCATCACCTGTATAATCAGATCGGAGAAGAGCTTGGCAGGATCGAGTGTGTAACGTCCGATGATTTCGGGCAGCCGGCTTTCATAGTCCTTGCCGTCAGTGGCAGCAAGATTGTCGCCATCCCTTTTTCAGCACTGCTGTATCCAGGCGGCGGGGTGAACAAATTCGTTGTCAATGTTACCAGATACCAACTGCGCAACGCACCACGTTATTCGATGAACGCAGCGGGTGCTTTTTGTCGCCTTTAGGCATGAATTGCCATCTGCAAATTGTTTTATTTGAAGCCGCCTCTGTGTCCTCTAAAGATCGACTCTGGCCCCTCGCAACAGGCCACCGGGTTTTTGGAATTATCGAACGCCTCCGTTGTGAGCCTACCCCTTCCCCCCGATTTCAGCTCCCCGTCTTAACATCGTAATTATCTATTTGAAACATAGAAATATTCAATCTATATTCTTCTCTCGAGTACTGCCGGACGCAGCGTGAGCCGGGCTTTTGTTGCCCGAAACCAGGACGCTGACCAACAAAGAATTGTACACAGAGAAGGAGTGCTACGCGATGTTTGATGCAAAAGGTCGTTTGGATGGTTTCCAAAAAGGCGTTGGAACTCTCATGGATGAGATCCCCGACTCGATAAACAACCTTTTTGAGTTCATCAATGCTACGCAAAAAGAAGGCGTCCTGACCGTTCGCGAAAAGGAGCTTATTGCCATTGGCGTCAGCATCTACACCAGGTGTGAGGACTGCATAGCGGTGCACGCGCAGAAGGCCCTGCAGGCGGGATGTACCAGGGCGGAGATCCTGGAAGCTGCGGCAATGGGTATTATTTTCGGAGGAGGGCCTTCTTTGGGCGCGACCGCTTCCCTATTGGTCAAAGCTTTGGATCAATTCGAAGGCGAAGCTCAAGTATAGATCCAGCCGGAGAGTCTTACGGCTCGACGCCAAGACGGCAACCGCGGCTGAGTGAATGGTCACTTCCAATGGATTGCAAGAGACCCTTTCATGGCCACACGGGAATCTCGTGTGGCTATCTTTTTTATTGTGAGCCGGTTTGCCTGAGATTCCCGCCTCTGTATCGAGAAGACTTGGTGGGCTGCGCTCCGCTTAGTCCACCCTACGGGTCTCCCCCAAATTCTGCATTTACTTCAGGACTGAAAATCCGTAGAGCTGTTCCGATGATTTAGTAAAAACAGATTGCTACTATCCAGATTATCTATTTGACACATAGGAAAATTCAATTTATATACCGCCTGCAAGGTGCACCAGGAGGCTCTGATATGTCGATTTCTTATGATTCCGTTTTTCATCTTCCAGCCTGGAAATTCTGAAATTCCTAATTAATCTGGAGCCTGCTTTGACATTCCTTCGAACATCGCTTTTTTATTCCCCCTGGTTTTGCTGTCTTATGCGCGCCCTGCTCGGCGCCATTTTTCTTATAGCCGGCGGCACCAAGCTTGTCGATCCACGTGCCTTTGCCCGCACTATTTCCGCATACGGCCTGCTTCCGGAGGAACTGCTCGTTCCTGTGGCAATAGGCCTTCCTGCCATTGAACTTCTGGCGGGACTCGGCCTTCTGTTTAAAGTTCGTGGAAGCCTTGCAGCCATTTGCGGGCTTTTGACATGCTTTCTTTTCGTCCTGGGATACGCAATCTGGAAAAATCTCGATGTAGACTGCGGCTGTTTTTCCAAGCTGGAAATCCATGCAAGGAACAGCCTTCTTGTAGCGTTTCTGAGGGACCTGGGTTTAATGGCAGTATCGTTCTATCTCATGTGGTGGCAGCGAGTTCAGAATCGTTTTGCGCGGAATATGAATTCCAAAACAATTAAAGAGCAATGAAAGGAGTAGAGATGATAAGAAGGCATAAACTCATTGCACTTGTCCTTGGCTGGATTATGACATACAGCATAAGCACGGCCGCTTATGCACTCGAATGGGGCAGCAAAGAAACAGAGAACGAAAAACTTGCAGTTCAGTTCGCAAATCAGGTCAAAAAGGGTGGCTACGACATAGTAACGACCGAGGAATTGAAGGCTTGGATAGATAAAAAAGAGCCAATGCTCATAGTCGACAATATGCCGCTCGAAGACAGCTATAAGAAAAACCATATTCCTACTGCGCTTCAGATAGAATTTCCCGTAGAAGAAATGTCTCAATTGGATGAGGCAAAAAAAGCGGACCTCGAGAAAATCCTCGGCCCGGACAAAAGTCGTAAGATCGTGTTCTATTGCGGGTTCACAAAATGCGGTCGCAGCCACAATGCGGCAATGTGGGCGGTAAAGCTGGGCTATACCAACGTCTACCGCGACCCGGGCGGGATAAAGGCCTGGATGGAAGCGGATTATCCGATCGAAAAGGACAGTAAGTAGGCCGCCAACCTCGCGCGGTGTGGGGTTTGATGAAAGACGCAGTCCAACGTGGGCCGGGCGCAGCTTATGAGCCGGCGAGCGGCTCTTCAGTTTTTTGAGCTTCGTCGGCGCCAATCATATGCGCCTTCCACAAAGCCCGCGAAAGATTTCTCGAAGATCTCTGTCTGTCAGACCGCGCAAAAGCTAAGTTTCATAGTAATCAGCTTCCGTCTCGCCTTCGTGTTGCTTGCGATAGCCGCAAAGCCATGTCCAAGCATCATTCCGGAGCATTCGGACAGCCCGCAGAGGCCCCCCCCGGGGAATCCCTCTCTGCCTGGTCTACCAGATGGACGCTTGCCTCAGGTCCTGGAATGCGCCGGAAAAATAGCTGCTGTTCCAATAGGCCCTCCGGGCGATTTCCTCGGCAAGTTCACGCGCTTGAGTTGCATTATCACCAAACACGATAATCCTGGTTCCGTGGTCGTTATAGGGCAGGCGGCCATCTTTGTTGGCTTGCTCAGCCTGACCAGACTCCATATTCACAGCACCGGGCAATGTGCCCTGGTCGAATTCGCTTTTGGGTTTTGCATCAATGAAAACGGCGGATTTGTCTTTCGAGAAAACATACTTGAGCCCGGCAAGATCGGTTTCGGCAGTGTTGCCGAATGCGCACCAGACAGGCAATCCGTACTGGTATCTTTTGACGTTGGAGTACCCTTTCCCGATCAACTCTTCAGCGACCCGGATACTTTTGTTGCAGTAAGGGCCATTACAGTAGAGTACGATCTCAGATGCCTTTTCCGGGCAAAGCCGTGTCATTCGTTCTATTTCGTTTTCATAGATATTTATGCTGCCCGGAATATGAGAAATCGCAAACTCGCTGGCAGGCCGAACATCAAAGACGTGGGGCTTGTCTCCAGCAAGGATTGCCTTGAGTTCTTCCGTCGAGATCTCGACGCCGGGCTGGCAGTAAGCGGCAGGCGCCAGACAAGGCATTGAAATCGCAAGCAGAATTGAAATGAGCGTAAGGTATTTTTTCTTCGTCATCTTTTACAGTCCTACGGGAAAACGGCGTTTATAACGGCTCGGGGCAACGGCCTCGATCATCCGCATCGGCGCAGGATGCGGAGAGTGGACTTGGGGCCGAATTCAGCGGCCGTAAGGCAAATGGTGGGGCCTTGCTCCTCACGGGAATCCAGAAATCCCGCCGCATCGGCCCGGCACCGAACACAGTGCGTCATTTGTGTAATATACACGGCTGCTCTCTTCCTGAGTGCGTTCAGTTTGGCTGACGATATGGGCGAAGCGTGCTCGAAGGCGGTTCCCGGCACAGCGATTGCCGGGATTATGTTCATGATGCCGGCCCCCAGTTTTGAGACTCGGCGTGCTATCCCTTCGACCTCGCCTTCGTTTATCCTCGAAACAACTACCGTGTTTACCTTTACGGCAATCTTTTTCGCTTTGAGAGCGGCGATGGCATCCAGTTGCCTGCCGATAAGAAATCCCGCTCCCTCCAATCCCCGGAGCATTTGTGAACCATTCCTGACGTACGGGTAGATGAGAGAACCCGTCTCAGCAGTGGCCGAATTCATAGTAATCGTGACGTATCCAACACCAAGGTGGGCCAGATCACTTATGTGTGGACCAATGTCGAGGCCGTTGGTCGACAGGCAGAGATTCAGCCTCGGATGCTCCCTGCGGATCATTTCAAGTGTCGTAAGGGTTCGTTCCGGATCGCAGAATGCGTCCCCGGGACCTGCAATGCCTGCGACCGTCACATAAGGCATTCGGGTGAGCATTTTGCTAAGGCAGGCAACTGCTTGATCAGGTTCCATAATGCTGCTGGTTACACCGGGCCTGCTTTCGTTTACGCAATCGAAAGCCCTGCTGCAATACCCGCACTGGATATTGCATCCGGGTGCTACCGGCAAATGGATGCGCCCGCATGCCCTTTTGGCCTTCTCATCAAAGCAGGGATGGGGAAGCGCATGGTTATCGAGCGTCAAAAGGTTACCCATCGTCACGACTTTTTTCTGCCAAATCGGATTGCCTCGGTTGGGCAGACGTCCAGGCAATCCCCGCAATTCGTACAGTTTGCCTCACCTGGCCTGGTTCCCATTTCGCAGACTCTCAGGCATTCGTTGCAGCCGTTGCATTCAGGAGTCTTGTGAAAACTAAAAAGTGAGAACCGCTTTATGGCCTCGATAATGCCTCCGGTGGGACATGCGAACCGGCACCACGCGTTGGCCGCCAGGAATCCGAGCACAACGAAGCCAATGACAATAAAACTGCGCACGAGCCAGAGCATCCCGGCATGTTCGAAGGTGAGCCCGACCGATTCAAAAAAACCGCCCGTGCGGATAGGAACGTTAGCTCTGGGTTGCCCGAGGTAAAAATAGGCGGCAAGAGAACAGAACAGAGCGATATACTGTCCGGCCCGAGCATAACGAACCGGAAGACGTCGGGTCCGCAGTTTGAAAGGTGCGGCTTTCCCCGCCAGTTGACTTACAATCCCGCCGGGGCAAGCCCAACCGCAAAAAGCCCGGCCAACCAGTAGAACAGAGAGGGGCAAAAGCAGCCAAAAGCCCCAGAACATAGTTAAAATACGGCCATGGCAGGTGATGACGGGGCAGTTTTGGCAGCTCACATAAGGCACAAGAAATGGGCAGCGAAAGATGCCGTAGAATGACCACTGACCGAGGGTCCCAAGGAGCACCGCTTGAGAGAGCCTGCGCAGCGCAGTAAGGGGGAGGATTTTCTTTTTTTCCGACAGGGAAGTGATAGTACTGCTCTGCGTATCAGACATCTTTTACTCCGAATTTTTCGACCAGTTCCCGCCCTTTATCCGAGATAGCCGGTATGAATCCCTGCCGCTCAAAAAATGCCTGCCCTTCGGCGGATGTTAAAAAATCGATATACACGTCAGCCAGCGCGCGGTCTCGAGCATTTTTCATGACACCCACTGTAAAAGTGAGCGGGGGCGGAGGGAAGAACCGCTCGGGGATCGGAACGATGTCCAGCTTGCCTTCGAACTCCCGCATCCTTGTTATCCGCAGTTCGACGATGGAAACATCCCCATGTGGCCTTATCACATCATCCATTGTACGCTGAACGCAACTCCCCTGGATAATAGCGTTTTTCGTTACCGCTTCCTGAACGCCCGCTTTCTTAAGAAGCGCCTGCACCGCTTGGCCGCCCGGTGGCGACGCCTCCGGGGCAAGGACAACTCGAACTCCGGGTTTGGCCATGTCTTCAATTGCCAGAATGCCCGCCGGGTTTCCTTTGGGTGTGACCATGACATAGCTCGTAAAGCAAAGGGGCTTGAAATACTCCATTTTCCCAGCCTCGCGCAGTTTCTTTGCAAGATCGAGCACCCGGCCGGCAAACACTTCAGTTTGCCCGCTTCCGAGAAGCGACTTCCCCAGGGCGGCCGCAAAAGCACCAGTGTAGGCAATCTTCACCCCAGTCTTCTTCTCGAAAAGAGAATTTGCCGGAATCATCGCTTCGGCCAGTCCTCCGCATGACCAGACTTGCAGGCTGTCCTGGGAGAAGGCGGAAGCAGTACCTCCGGTCATTGCTACACCGATGGTTGAGGCCAGAGCTTTTTTAAGAAAGGTTCTCCTTGACGTGGAACTATCTCGGGTTTTCATTAGGCATCCTGGCATTGGTCGAATCATTGCCGAACAGACAACCCCTGCAGGGGTGAACAATTTCGCCGGTACTGAGTTTGATACCATCTCTGCGGGTCTTAGTCTAATCGGTTTTTATTAAAATTTACAATCTAGTGAATAGAAAAAAACTATAGATGGGACTTTCTGAGCGGAGGGAAATAAAGCAATGGCTCTGAACTCGACATTCCTATTTCTTAAGCGGACTTTTGAGCCGACTCTTTTTTGATATTTAGATCATTTCCCGGCATGCCTTTTTGTGCGCCGCAACGTGGTTGCCGGAACCTTAAAACCCAGCTTCGCGCAGGTGCAATCGTTCATACCAAAGAGACACAGAGAGGGCGGATAAAAACATTTGGCCGAACAACCGCTAGCCACGCCCCTGTTTGCTTCCGGTTCTGATTACGGCAATGTAAGTATGAAGGATTACGAAATGCTCCACCAGCTCCATGGCTTATTCCCGGGGCAAAAGCTTCGGCCCGGGTCTGGCCTTGAATTGGCGTGATGGACCTGACCGGCCTGGTTGTTGCAAAGCGTAAAGATGGTGATGGCACGCGTTACAGGAAATGTCTTGATCGAGGAGCGGCCGTCGTTGCCCGCTACCCGCTTTCTCGTTATGATTTCTGCGAGCATTCGTTGGAACCCATGCTATCAACTCTACTTATGAACAATGAAGTCAAAATGAGTGAGGACTTTAAGGACGGCATCCTGAGGGAACAAATTCGGCTTGTGATGGAACAGGTCCCGACGATGCAGGTCGTTTCCTTCATTGTCGCTCTTGTGCTCGTCTATGTCGTGCGCGATATCGTTGCTCCTGCAAACATTCTTGTATGGGTTTTGATGGTGCTTTTGATTGTTTGCAGCCGGATTGTCCTTTACTTCCGATTTCGCAAGGTGCGGGAAGAACCGTTTGCCGGGGAATATTGGAAGAATCTTTATCTGACTTTGGCGCTGATTTCCGGGATCATCTGGGGGGCCTCTGCTATTATTATTTTTCCGGCCGGGAATCTCGGACTCATATGCTTCTTTCTTCTCGTAATGGCAAGCCTCTCCGCGGCCACCACGGTATCTCACTCTTCCATTAAATTGGGTCCCGCCGCATGGGTCGGACCGGCCTTATTTCCTTATGCCATTCGTTGCATTGTTGAAGGAGGGGAGTCCGGATATGCCTTAAGCTTCCTGATTACCCTTTATATGTTTGGAATCATTCGCCATTCATTTATCCACAACAGGTCTATCGCTTCCGCCATCGCTTTAAGATTCGAAAACTTGGAGCTTTTAGCTGAGCTGCGAAGGGTAAATGATATCCTTCGCCAGGACATCGCTAAGCGGATACAGACAGAGGAGGCGATGAGAGAAAGCGAGGAACGTTTTGAAGCTCTGGCGCAGTCCACATTTGAAGGAATTGCCTTTACTGACGGCGGCCTTGTCATCGACGCCAATTCCCAACTGGCGCAAATGCTCGGCTTTGACTTGTCTGAAATCATCGGTAAGCCCTTAGCGGACATGATCGTGCCGGAAGACCGGGAATTTGTACGTCAGATTATGGAGGCCGGATACGAAGGCATTTACGAAAACCGGCTACTCCGGAAGGATCGCTCCACACTTGTTGTTGAATCGCAAGCCAGGCACTTCGCATATCGGGGTCGTAATGTCAGAGTAACTGTTGTGCGCAATACCACCGAGCGCAAACGGGCGGATGAGGCACTCCTTAGTGAGGAGCGCCTGGCCCTGGCAATGAAGGCTACCCAGGATGCATTATGGGACTGGGATTTGAATGCCAACACACTCTATTACTCGCCTCATTGGTGGAGGATGTTAGGCTATAAGGAAAACGAGTTGGAGGCTGATCCCGGACTCTGGCGCCGGCTGGTGCATCCGGACGATTTGGAGCCGGCCGGCCGGATAGTCAGCGAAGCAATAATCGGGGAGATATCCTTTGAGGTGGAAACCCGTATGGCGCACAAGGCTGGTCATTATGTGCCGATCCTTATAAGAGGCTACATTCTGCGCGACGAAAACGGCAAAGCCGTCCGGGTTTCCGGGACGAACACCGATCTTACCGAGAGAAAGAGAACTGAGGAGGAAAACAGGCAATGGGAACAGCAACGGAACCTACTTCGCAAGGCCGATAGTCTTGGCCGTATGGCTGGGGCCGTCGCCCACCTCTTCAACAACCATCTCGCTGTGGTGATAGGCAACCTGGAGTTAGCCCTGACGGATTTGTCAGGGGATGCCGAAATCCGTGAGAAGCTGGTCGAAGCAATGAGGGCTGCCCGCCGGTCCGCGGAAATCAGCGGGCTGATGTTGACCTATCTTGGCCAGAGCACGGTCAAGCGAGAACCGTTGGATCTCTCGGAAGTTTGCCGCCAAAATCTGCCGATGCTTCAGGATGCCATGCCGGAAGGCGTTGCCCTTAAGACTGATCTGCTCTCCTCCGGTCCGCTTGTCCGTGCCCATGCAGGACAGATACAGCAAGTCCTGACCCATTTGATTACCAACGGCTGGGAATCCATAGGGCACGGTACGGGCACGGTTACCTTGACGACAAAAATCATTCCGGCCCCTCAAATCCCCAAATCCCACCTGGTGCCCGTCGGTTGGAAACCCACTGCCGACGCTTTTTCCTGTCTGGAAGTGACGGACACGGGTTGCGGAATGGCAGAAGAGGATCTGGATAAGATTTTCGATCCCTTCTATACCACCAAATTCACCGGCCGGGGGCTGGGCCTGGCCGTCGTCCTGGGAATCGTGAAAACCTGGGATGGCGCGATTGGTGTGGAGAGCAGGAAGAATCAAGGGAGCATCTTTCGAGTCTTTTTGCCACTGGTCACCGATGAGCTTCCCCTGCCATCCGAAGAGGCAGTTCAGGCTTACCGGATGGAGCCGGGTGGCACGGTATTGTTGGTAGAGGACCAGGACGCGGTGCGGAATATGGCAGAGTCCATGCTCAAACTTATTGGCTATGAAGTCCTTGCGGCACCGGGCGGGGCCGAGGCTGTGGATTTGCTCCGAGCAAACCCGGACCAGATCCGCTGCGTAATCACCGATCTTAGTATGCCCGGTATGGACGGGTGGGAGACTCTGGCGGCCTTGCGAAAAATCCAGCCGCATATCCCGGTGATTCTGGTCAGCGGGTACGATGAGGCGCGCGTGATGACAGGTAATTGGTCCGAGCGCCCCCAAGTTTTTTTACACAAGCCGTACTCGATGAGAGATTTGAAGGCTGCCATTGATAAGGCTTTGAAAAATCCAGTGAACACGCAATGAACCGCCAAGGTTTTTATCTAAGTTGTTGTTTTCTCAGCGTCTCCGCGTGATATGGTTTTCGCCTTTCGGCTTCGGCCCGGGCCACTGTTTTCTCTCTGCGTTCTCTAAAGATCGACCATGGCCCCTCGAAATCGGCCACAGGATTTTTGGAATTGTCGAACGTTCTCTGCGGTGGATAGCTTTTAGTCTTTTTGGCTTTCGGCTGCGCTCTGCCTCTGCGGTAAACAGTCCCCCTACTACGCAGGCTCTCTTGCAACCCGGCACGTGGCCAGATCCTCCCGGCATTGCAGATAGGTAGGCATCGTCCAACTCCGTCCGTCCTGGGCGACGAGGATATCGGCTGCTTCCGGCCCCCAGCTTCCCGCCTGGTAATTTGGAAAATCGGTCGGCCTCACCGTCTGCCACATTTCCAGAATCGGGGCGATCACCTCCCAGGCGGCTTCGGTTTGATCGGCCCGCATGAAAAGCGTGGAATCCCCCCTCGTGATGTCGAGCAGCAGCGTCTCGTAGGCTTCCGGGGAGCGGACCTTGAATGCCTCGCGGTAATAGAACTGCATCATCACCGGCGCCAGAGCCATAAGCCCGCCGGGATGCTTGACCTCGAAGCGCAGCAAAATACCCTCTTCGGGCTGAATAGCTAACAGCAGCCGATTCGGCCGGGAGTCCAGAAGCGAGGAAGCCGCAAAGGTCTGGTGGGGCACCGGCCGGAAGTGGATGGAAACCTCTGAAATTCTGGAAGGCAGCCGCTTGCCGGTGCGCAGGTAAAACGGCACGTCCTGCCATCGCCAGTTGTCCACATAGAGCCTGACCGCAGCAAAGGTCTCCGTGGCTGAGTCAGGGACTACGCCCGGCTCGGAATGGTAACCCGGGACGTGCTGGCCTTCGATAAAGCCTGCCCCATACTGGCCCCGGACCGCACTGTGAGTGACATGGTCCGGGTGAATGGCACGAATGGCCCGGAGCACGTCCACCTTCTTCTGGCGGACTTCATCACTTTCAAAAGAGATAGGGGGCTCCATGGCGATCAGGCAAAGAACCTGGAGCATGTGGTTTTGGATCATGTCCCGCAGTATCCCGGCATGCTCGAAGTACCCGGCCCTGTGCCCGACCCCGTCACTTTCCGCCACCGTGATCTGTACGTGGTCGATGTAGCGGCGGTTCCAGATCGGCTCGAAAAGCGTGTTTCCAAACCGGAAAGCCAGGATGTTCTGTACCGTCTCTTTCCCGAGGTAGTGGTCTATCCGGTAGATTTGAGACTCATGGAAATACTGGGTCAGGAGCCGGTTCAACTCCCGTGCCGACTCCAGGTCCCGGCCAAAGGGTTTTTCAATAACGATGCGGGCGCGCTCCCGGTCCAGGTTCAGTTTTGCGCCCGCGAGCCCTTCGGCCATGGGCTTTATCATGTCCGGAGGCAAAGCCAGGTAATAAATTCGGGCCGCCTTCGCGCCCCAATTTTTATCGTAAGCCAAAAGCTCTTTACCGATGGTCCCGAAGGCACTTGGGTCGCTCAAATCGGCTTTCGAAAAAGAAATGTGAGCGGCAAATCCAGTCCAGGTTTTTTCATCGGTCTTGCCGCGCGGCGAATACTTATCGACACCTTCGCGCAACAACTGGCGGTATGAATCATCGGACAGCGGCTTGCGGCCAACTCCCAGGACCTCGAATCGCTCCCCCAGCCGGCCGTCCAGAAAAAGACTGTAGAGAGCCGGTACGAGCTTGCGCTGCGCGAGGTCGCCGCTGCCTCCGAAAATTACGATTACGGTTGGATCGCCGCTCTTTGCACTCTGCATCAGCTATTTTCCTCCATCCTCCTTAAGATCGTGTTCTACCACAGAGTCACAGAGAACACAGAGGAAAGCCATAGAACAAACAGAAAAAAACCAGGAGCAAATGTTTCGACGACAGAAGATTCAAATCTCTGTGCCCTCTAAAGATCGACCCTAGCCCCTCGAAGCAGGCCACCGGGCTTTTGGAATTATCGAACGACTCTGTGGTGGACTGTTGCCTGCGT
>Ga0187867_10003097_pt1 | contig 13464 bp, 11 predicted proteins | sample June2016WEW_13_1_FD_132976 | JGI IMG/M metagenome (GOLD analysis project Ga0187867, IMG submission 132976) | Peatland microbial communities from SPRUCE experiment site at the Marcell Experimental Forest, Minnesota, USA - June2016WEW_13_10 | ecosystem: Environmental > Terrestrial > Soil >... | reverse complement strand
GCGGGCAGCGTCGCCTGTACGGCGGAGTCGCCGGCTCCCCACTCACCTTGCAGCGCTCGTGTCGAGACTGCTGTTCGCTCTTCGTGGCTCACAGATTCGCCAACAGCTCAGGACCCGCGACCGACCCGAACCGATACCGGCGGCGGCGATGTCGTCGCTCGAAGCGACCCCGTCCTCAAGATTTGGCTCCCGAATGTCGATTGTTACCATCCGGTGAGGGGTAATCGGGGGAGCCGACGGAGGGACACTGACATCTCCAGAGCGCGCCGCGACGAGTCCTTTCCGATCGTGCCCTGGGTCATCTACGGCGTCGTCTGCTTTGCCTTGGCGGGATACCTGCTGTCCCTGCTGCTGCGCGGCGCCGAGGTCTATTGGATCTGGCTCGATGGATGGGTCGTCTGCTGCATCGAGGTCGCCGCGAGCGGCCTTTGCATCGCCAAGGGCCTGATCGGCGAGCCGGGGAGGCGAGCCGCTTTGATTCTCGGGTTCGCCCTGCTCTCGTGGGCCTTCGGAGACGTCATGTTGACGGCCGAATCGGTGGGTGGGGCGACGCCGCCCTCACCTTCAGTGGCGGACCTCTTCTATCTGGGCTTCTACCCGCTCGCCTACGTCGCCGTGATCATGATCATGAGAGGCGAAGTCCGCAAGGTGGCGGCCACCAGCTGGCTTGACGGCGCCATAGCCGGCTTCGGCGCGGCGGCCGTGTGCGCCGCGTTCGCTTTTCACGACATCTTGAGCACTGCCGGCACGAGCGTGGCTGCCACGGCGACAAACCTGGCTTACCCGATCGGAGACCTCCTCCTTTTGGGCCTGGTCGTCGGATCGAGCGCCATGCTCTCGGGACGGCCGAAGATGCCATGGATCTTTCTTGCCTCAGGCCTGGCGCTAAATGTCGTCGGTGACACGTCCAACCTGCTGCAGCACTCCCTTGGCGCCTCCCGCTTCGGCACCGTGTTCAACGGGATCGCCTGGCCGGCGGCGACCGTGCTCATCTCCATGGCCGTGTGGTTGCGAGCTCGGGACACGAATCCTCTCGTGCCGGAGCGACCGCCCGGCTTCGTGCTGCCGAACCTGCTCGCCATGTGCGCCCTCGTCATCCTCCTCGTGGCGGCGCTGCATCCGGTGAGCCGCGTGGCGATCGGGCTCGCCACCGCGACCCTCGGGCTGGTCGGGATCAGGTTGGCCTTGTCCGTCCGCAGCCTGCAGACCCTGAGTCAGGAGCGTCATCGCCAGGCGGTCACAGACGACCTAACCGGTCTTGCCAATCGGCGCCACCTGTTCAGGGTGCTCGATTCGTTCTTCGCCGAGGCGGGCGACCCCTTAGCGGGAGGGAGGCGACTGGCCTTTTTGTTCGTCGACCTAAACCACTTCAAGGAGATCAACGACTCGTTCGGTCACCCAGCCGGAGACCAGCTGCTGCGCCAGCTCGGGGAACGGCTCGCCACGTCGCTGCGCAACACCGACCTGCTCGTGCGCCTCGGGGGCGACGAGTTCGCCGTGGTGCTCGTCGACGGCGACTGCGAGTACGCCACGACCGTCGCGCAACGCTTGACGGCCAGCCTCGAGGAGCCATTCCAACTCGACGCCGTCAGGGCGCGCATCAGCGCGAGCATCGGCATAGCCATGGCCCCGACCGACGCCGCCGACGCCGCCGGGCTCGTGTGGTGTGCAGATGTCGCCATGTACCGCGCCAAGCTCGGCAACGTCGCCTTTGCCGTCTACGAGCAGGACCTCGACGACGACGGCGACCAGCTAAGGCTGCTCGAGGAGCTACGAGCCGCTATCAAGGACGGTCAACTCGTCTTGCACTACCAGCCGCAGCTCGACCTGCGCACCGGTCAGATCCTTGCCGTCGAGGCACTTGTCCGCTGGGCCCACCCACGGCTGGGCCTGGTTCCTCCGGACAGGTTCCTCCCCCTGGCAGAAGAAGCCGACCTCATGTGGCCGCTCACGAAATGGGTCGTCGAAGAGGCCGTCTCCCAGTGCGCTGCCTGGCGCGTCACCGGACACTCCTGGTCGGTCTCGGTGAACGTGTCTCCGGCGAACCTGCTCGAGGACGGCTTCACCGAAATGATCCGCCAACGGCTCGAACGCTACGGCCTTTCGCCCGACGGCCTGGTGTTGGAGCTGACCGAGACTGCCCTGATCCCCGAGTTCCAACGCTCCCAGAGCGTCATCGAGGAGCTGCGTGAGCTCGGCGTCGTCGTCTCGATCGACGATTTCGGGGCGGGCATGACATCGTTGGCCTACCTGAGCAGCCTCTCGGTCGGAGAGCTGAAGCTCGACCGCTCCTTCATCATGGGCCTCGCGGCGGGCGACACAGACCGTGAGACGGACCTGGTCCGATCGACCATCGACCTAGGCCACGCCATGGGCCTGCGCATAGTCGCAGAAGGCATCGAGGACGACGCCACCCTCGTGCTGTTGGCGCAGCTCGGATGTGACGTGGCCCAGGGATACTGCATCAGCAGGCCGAAGCCACCCGGAGAGCTCGCCTTCCGGGCCGGGCTCCCGGCGGTCTCGGCCTCACCTCAGAACTGAACGGTTCGCTCCGGCCCACCGCCACGCCCACACCCCTCGGGCGCTGCGGCCCAGCTCGGCGGCGGGATCCACCACAGTGATACAGGCTCTTGGGACACTGAAACCCAAAGGACCCGAGCATTGGAGCCGCCGAGGTGGGTGGAGCGAGGCCAGTTGTCACAACGAGAGAGTCCCGTGCCGACTTCGCCGCCGAGGTCGTTCGGTTCCTGGCCCATCTGTCCGATGAGGGCCCTGTCGGGGTGTCGCTCAGCCTCCCCTTCGGCTTGAGCGCGACGATGAGGCGTCACGGGCTCGGTCTCGACGAGACGATCAGCGCCGTGGAAAGCATCCGGGCGGCGCTGTTGTCGGTCTCCGGCCTCGACACGGCCACTGAACCGGTACCGCTTCGCGTACCGGATCGTGTGCTGTTTGTGCTGAACTTGGCGGTCTACCTGGACGGGCTCCTCGGCCGCGCGGCGAGGACGCTCGGGGTCTCGCGGGGGGAAGCCGCCGATGTCACTGTGGAGCTGCTGGGTTCGAACTGATCGGTCCGTCGGGCCGGGGAGCTTGGCCGGCTCATGAGCCCGCTCGAGCGCTACCGCGCCAAACGTGACCCGACGAGGACCCCAGAGCCGGTCCCGCCCACGGACGCGCCGGCGACGAAGCGGGGCCGGAGCGAAAAGGCGCACCCGGACCGGAAGGGCCAGGAGTTGTCGTTCGTCATCCAAGAGCACCATGCCCGCTCTTTGCACTGGGACTTTCGCCTCGAGCGAGACGGCGTGCTCGTCTCCTGGGCCGTGCCGAAGGGCCTGCCCTTGCAAAGGGGCGTCAACCACCTGGCGGTGCATGTGGAAGACCACCCGCTCGAGTACGCCAGCTTCACCGGCACCATCCCGGAGCACGAGTACGGCTCGGGCACCGTGACGATCTGGGACCGGGGCTCTTATGAGGCCACTGAGTGGACCGACGAATCGGTCAAGGTCACCTTGCACGGCTCGCGCGTCGAGGGTCGCCACGGCCTTTTCCGCACCGACGGCGACAACTGGATGATCCATCGCATCGATCCGGCCCCGCCCGGTTGGGAGCCGTTGCCCGGGCTCATCCGCCCCATGCTCGCCACGGCCTCGAACGAGCTGCCCGGGGCCGACAAGGACTGGGCCTACGAGTTCAAGTGGGACGGCGTGCGAGCGGTCGTCTATGTCGAGGGAGGTCGGGTCCGGGCCCTCTCGCGCACCGATCGCGACGTAACGGGGTCGTACCCCGAGCTTCGGGGCCTGGGCGAGGCGCTCGGCTCGCTGCAGGTCGTCCTCGACGGAGAGATCGTGGCCCTCGACGCCCAGGGCCGGCCGAGCTTCGAGACCCTGCAGCCCCGGATGAACACCTCCGAGCCGGGCCGCGTACGCCGCCTGGCCAAGAGCGTCCCTGTCACCTACATGATCTTCGACGTCATGCACCTGGACGGCCACTCGGCCCTCGAGGTCGCCTACTGCGAGCGCCGCAAGCTGCTCGAGGGCCTCGAGCTCGCCGGGCCCCACTGGGCGGTGCCCCTCTCGCAGGCCGGTGGGGGAGCGGTTGTGGCCAAGGCGGCCAGCGACGCCGGCCTCGAGGGCGTCGTCGCGAAACGACTCGACAGCCCCTACCGTCCCGGGCTTCGCGACCCGAATTGGCGCAAGGTGAAGAACTTCCGCACGCAGTCGGTCGTCATCGGGGGATGGGCGAGCGGCCAGGGACACCTGCAGGGAGACCTCGGTGCCCTCTTGTTGGGGATCCCGAAGCTCGGCGGTCTCGACTACATCGGCCGGGTCGGCACCGGCTTTGACGCCGCGGAGCGTTCCCTTCTCCTGGGCCAGCTCTCCCGCCTCGCCCGCGCCAGCTCGCCCTTCAACGGTGTCGTCCCGCGGACTGAGGCCGCCGGGGTGAACTGGGTCGATCCCGTGCTCGTCGGCGAGGTCCGTTTCACCGAGTGGACGCGCACGGGCCGATTGCGCCAGCCCGCCTGGCGGGGCCTGCGCGTTGACCAGCGCCCGGAGGAGGTAGTCGTTGAGCCCTGAGCAACGCACCGTCATCGAGGTCGAGGGCAGGCACTTGAGCGTGTCGAACCTGGACAAGGTCCTCTATCCGGAGGCCGGCTTCAAAAAGGCCGATGTCATCTGGTACTACGTGCACGTCGCGCCTTTCCTGCTGCCGCACCTACAAGGTCGCCCGCTCACCATGACCCGCTACCCGGACGGGGTCGGCGCCAAGTCGTTTTTCGAGAAGCACAGCGCCCGCAAAGCGCCCGAGTGGGCCCATTGCGCCCGCGTGCCCCGCACCGACAGGTCCAAGGGCGGCGAGATCATCGAGCAGCTCGTCGTCGACGACCTGGCAACGCTCGTGTGGGTCACGAACCTCGCCGCTTTGGAGCTTCACGTGCCGCAGTGGCGCTCGGTCGCCGATGGCGCTTACGGTCCGGTCGACCTGATCGTGTTCGACCTCGACCCCGGGCCACCGGCGACCATCGTGGAGTGCTGCACGGTCGCGGGCTGGCTCAGGACCGAGCTCGAAAGCCGGGGACTCGTCGCCGTCCCGAAGACGAGCGGCTCAAAAGGTCTCCAGCTCTACGCCCGCTTGGACCCGCCCTGGCCGTGGGAGAAGGCCCATGGCCAAGCGCACGAGATCGCCCAGCTCATGGAAAGCGAGCATCCCGGTGAGGTGCTGTCCAACATGCGCAAGGACCTGCGCCAGGGAAAGGTCCTCATCGACTGGAGCCAGAACCACGCCGCCAAGACGACGATCGCCCCCTACTCGCTTCGCGCGCTCTCGGTGCCGAGCGTCTCGACGCCGGTCACCTGGGACGAGGTTGACCAAGGCGCGAAGGGCGGGGGAGACAAGCTCCGCTTCCTCGCTCCTCAGGTACTGGAGCGGGTCGGCACTCTCGGGGACCTGTTCGCGCCGCTTGGCGGTCCGGCTGGCGGACCCGACCGGTCGCCGGCTCGTCCCGCGAGAGCGAAACAGCCGCGGGCCGGGACCAAGACGTGAAGCGCCGAGAACGCGCCACGTCGGGTCTGGTCTTGGCCCCGGGGGCGAGCGCCAGCCGGGACCAGAGCGCGCTCGTCGCCATCGACACCGCCCTCGCCGCCGAGGGGGTCCGAGTCGAGCGGATGGACTTCCCTTACCGCCTCGCCGGCCGCCGCGCCCCGGACCGCCAAGCGGTCCTCGTCGCCAGCGTCGTTGCCGCAGCGCAGGGGCTGGCAGGCGAGATGGGCGTCCCGCAGGACCGCATTGCCCTCGGGGGCCGTTCCATGGGCGGGCGTATGTGCTCGATAGCAGTGGCCGAGGGCCTCGCTTCGCGGGCGCTCGTGCTCGTCAGTTATCCGCTTCACCCTCCCGGCAAGCCCGAAAAGCTCCGCGTCGAGCACTTTCCCGCCGTGAAGGTTCCCTGCCTGTTCGTCTCCGGCACGCGCGACCAGTTCGGCTCGCCGTCTGAGCTCGAGGTGGCCACCGGCGCCATTGCCGGCCCGGTGACCCACGTGTATCTCGACAACGGCGATCACGCCCTGCGCCGACGCGACGCAGAGGTGGCCGCCATCGTGGCTGCCTGGGTGCTGGCGCTCTAGGCCGGGAGCTGTCCTTCTAGGTCGTGAGCTCTTGCGCCGGCCCGGCCCCCGACGACGGCCGAGGGCGCTAAGCGCGCCCGGCGAGGATCGCCACACCTTCGCCGGAAAGCTCGCCATAGGCCTCACGCCGCCCGGTCATCGCCACGACCAGGCTGGCCAGGGGCCCGCTCACCTGCGGGCCGTCACCACTCGACCACGAGGAGTCCGTAGCCCTTAGCGCCAACCCGGAGATGCGCCGTTTCGCGCCGATGAGGACATTGGAAGCCTTATAGAACTCGACCAGGGCGACAAGGGTCTCCTCCGGGTACTCCCGGCTCAGCCCGAGCGGGCGGCGGATGTCCTCTCCGTGCACGACCATCTCGCCGAGCATGGCCGTCACCGGTCCCGGTGGGTGGTTGCGGCGTAGCGCGGCTGAGCGCATTTCGGCGGCCATGCTGGCCTGTTGGGCCGTGCCGATGCGCTTGACGGCGTCATCGATCATCTTGTCGAAGCTGAAGCCGGCCTTTGCGAGCCCGGCGAAGAACACGGCAGGTGACTGACGGGTGGAGGCGATGAGGTGGGCGCCGACGTCGCCGACACTCCAGCCTTTGCACCACGAGGCGCTCGCCCACTGCTCGGGCGTCAGGGTTTCGAACAGCTCGGCGCACGCCTCGCGTTCCTGCTGGATCGCTGGCCACACGTCGTTCTCATTCGTCCCGATCATCGTAGGTCTCCCTTGTGGTCCCGCCGCGAAGCCTCACGGCCCTAAGCCGGCTGTCCGGAAGGCTCGAAGAGGCTGAAGACGGCTCCCTGGGGATCGCTCACGGTCGCCATGGGGCCGATCGGCGTCGGCATCGGGCCGTTGAGGACGCTGCCTCCGAGCTGGCGCGCCTTTTCGAGCGCGGGCTCCATCGCCTGGACGGCGAAGTACACGTGCCAGTGGTTCGGGATGCCGGCCATGGGCGGTGCCATCGAGCCCGCGACCATGTCGTCGCCGAGCTTGAACACGACGTACGGGCTCCCCCCCATGTCGCTCTTTTCTGTGGTGAGCCCGAGCACCTTTTCGTAAAAGGCGTAGGCGGCTTCGCCGTTGTCGGTCAAAAGCTCGTTCCAGATGAGCGAGCCGGGCTCGTTGACGATGGTGGCGCCTATGTGCCCCTTGGCCTGCCAAAAGTTGACCACGGCGCCGCTCGGGTCCGCCACGACCGACATCCGTCCCGCCCCCATGATCTCGAAGGGCTGCGCGTAGACCTGTCCGCCTGCCGCCTCGGCGGCCACGGTGGCGGCGTCGACGTCGTCGACGGTGATGAAGGTGTTCCAGGTCGGCGGCAGTCCCTGGGCGGCTGCCCCGGGCTGCTGGGGGGAGATGCCGGCGACGAGTTCGCCGTCCTTCAAGGCCATTGAGTAGGCACCCCCTTGGGGCATGTCCTGGTCGTCGTAACGCCAATCGAACAGCTCTCCATAGAAGGACTTGGCGGCGTCCTGATCGGTCGTCTGCAGGTCCACCCAGCTGGGCGTGCCTGGCGCGTAACTGGCTCGCTTGGGCATCGAGGTACCTTTCTTGTCTCTTGTCTCTTGTCTCTTGTCTCGTAGGGGCTGGGACCGGTGTTTGAGGCTGGTGCTTTACCGGTCCGGCGCCTTGGGCGCTCAGTGCTCGCGGCCGGTGTAGGCCACCAGTCGGGCGAGGTTATCTGCCTGCGGCCCGACCGGGCGTTCGGCCGCGAAGCGGTCGCCGCCTCGCATCTCGGGGACGATCAGGCCTCGGGCGCGCTCTAGGACATAAGCGCTAAGTGACTCGTCGACACGGATCTCTTGTCCGGTCGCCTTGGCGAAGTCCCAGGCGTGCACCAAGAGTTCGAGGAGGAGGATGTCGACGGCGCGCGAGGCGGGAAGCTCAAACTGGCCGAGAGCGACGGCACCGTCGAGGCCACGCTTGCGCCACGCCTCGAGAGTCGCCTGAGCGGCATCGGCCACCCGAGTCTCCGCGGTGGTCCCCTCCGTGGTGCCCTCGGTGTCGGCCCGTGTCGCGCCGGCTGCGCTGCCGAGCGAGGCGATCGAGGCGACGAGGTGGGCGACGAGATCATCGACCGTGAACTTCGCGCACGGGGTTTGGTCCTCGCCTTGTTCGGCGCGCAGTCCTCTGAGCACGAGCTGGCAGATCGCGAGCGAGGCCTCCGCCGCGCTTAGCGGATCGCTCGGCTCGCCGGTTACCCACTCATCGAGTCCGGCGTCACCCTTGTCTGCCGCGGCGACGAGTCGTTCCAGATAGTGGGTCCAGCCTTCGAGGTGCCCGGTCGCCTGCTCGGGCGTCAGGCCGCTGTGGACGAGGTGTACCCTCGTGCCTCCCTCGGCCGGCTCGAGGGTGATAGTCACCGTCGAGGCTCCTGGTGGCAGGTCGTTTGAGTCCTCCCAACCGAATGTGAACACGAGCCGCTTGCCCCGCTCGAGCTCGGTGATCGTGCCGGAAGCGTTGTGCCCGGGGACGATCGTCCAGCGGTACTCGCCGCCGGCGCGAAGCTCGATGCGTGCGGTGACGGCCTGCCAGCGACGCAGCCGTTCCGGCTCGGTCAAAAGGGCGAAGGTCGCGTCCGGGTCCAAGGGCACGAGCACCGACTTCTCCGCCGTCACGTCGTCCCTCCTCGCCGGTGTGGCTGCAATGACGAGCTGGCCGAGCTCATGGGTCCAAAAAGCCTCGAGTGCGCCGCGCAGCGCTGCCATGCCCGCTGGATCGAGTCGGTAGTAGCGAAAGCGCCCGTCTTGTCGGGCTCTGACCAGGCCTGCATTCGACAACACCCCCAGATGCTGAGAAACGGCCGAGCGAGTGACCCCGAAGTTGGCGGCGAGCTGGCTGACGGTCTGCTCGCCTAGCGACAGCAACTCCAAAAGGCGCCGTCGGTTGGGTTCGGAAAGGACAGCCACGAGATCGGGCATTAGATTACGTTAGCGGAGACTAACGCGTACCGGGGAAAGAGCGCAAGGGGCAAACCCTCCGACGCCGGGTGATCGGATCCGGGCGCCTGGGCGCGGCAGCCGAGTAGGTTCTGGCCAACTAGTACGAGGAGGCTGTCGCGGTGCGGATGTCGAGGTTGTTCGGTGAGACGATGCGAGAGGCGCCCGCCGGGATCGAGTCCGCCGGCCACCAATTCCTCTTGCGGGCGGCCTACGTCCGCCAGCTGGGGCAGGGGATCTTCTCCTACCTGCCTCTCGGCTGGCAGGCAATGATGCACATCGAACAGATCCTGCGTGAGGAGCTGACCGCGATCGGCGGCGTAGAGCTGTCCCTGCCCGTCGTTCATCCCGCCGAGCTCTGGCAGCTGAGCGGCCGGTACCAGAAGATCGGCGCCGAGCTCGCCCGCTTCAAGGACCGCCGGGACAGGGACATGGTGCTCGCCATGACCCACGAGGAGGTGGTGGCGAGCCTGGCCTCGAGTGAGATCAGCTCGTACCGCCAGCTGCCCAAGCTCGTCTTCCAGATCCAGATCAAATGGCGCGACGATCCTCGTCCCCGTGCCGGGCTCATCCGCACGAGGGAGTTCACCATGAAGGACTCCTACTCGCTCGATATCGACGAGGCGGGGCTCGACACCCAGTACCAGGCGCACTACGAGGCCTATCTCAAGATCTTCGCCCGCTGCGAGCTGCCCGTGATCGCCGTCGGCGGCGATGTGGGCATCATGGGAGGCAGCGCCGCCCACGAGTTCATGTACCTCACCCCGCTCGGTGAGGACACGCTCGTTTTGTGCGATGCCTGCGGCTATGCACAGAACCGTCAGGTGGCCACCTCCCGCAAGCCCGCCGCAGAGCCCGAGCAGCCGCGTGAGCCACGTCGGGTCGAGACGCCCCATGCCACGACGATCGAGGAGCTGGCGGAGATGCTGGAGGTGGCGAAGGCCCGCACCGCCAAGATCGTGTTTCTTGCCGCGGAGCAAAAAAACAGGGACGGCAGGTCCTTCGTGCGCCCGATCGTAGGGGTCGTCCGAGGCGACACGGAGCTCAACGAGGCCAAGTTGGCCAATCTGTTGGGAGGCCCCGAGCTGCGTCCGATGACCCTTGAGGAGATCGCCTCCGTCGGCGCCGTCGCCGGCTTCGCCTCTCCGATCGGGTTGTCCGGCGCCGAGGTCGTGGCCGATGAGCTCGTTATGGCCTCGCCGAACCTCGTGGCTGGGGCGAACGAGGAGGGCTGGCACCTGCTCGACACGAATGCAGGGCGTGACTGGGAGCCAGATCTTGTCGCCGACATCATCTCGGCCGACGACGGCGACGCTTGCTCGGTCTGCGGCGCGCCGCTGCGCAGCGAGCGGGGCGTGGAGGTCGGCAACATCTTCAAGCTCGGCACACGCTTTTCGGAGGCCTTCGGCGCGACCTACCTCGACCCCGACGGCAACGCCAAGCCGATCGTCATGGGCTCCTACGGCATCGGCGTCGGCCGCCTGCTCGCCTGCATCGCCGAGGAGCACCAAGACGAGCGCGGGTTGTGCCTGCCCTCGGCCGTGGCGCCCTACCCGGTGCACCTGACCGTGCTGCGAGGATCGGATTCGCCGGCGGGCGAGGTTGCAGAGCGCGTCTACGCCTCGCTCGAAGAGGCCGGCATCGGCGTGCTGTTTGACGACCGGGGTGAGCGCCCAGGCGTGCAGTTCGCCGACGCCGACCTCATCGGGCTTCCTCTTCGGCTCACTGTGAGCGAGCGTTCGCTCAACAACGGCGGTATCGAGCTCAAGCGGCGCACGGGGGACGAGTCCCGCATCGTCGCCGAGGAGGCCCTCGTTTTAGAGGTCCGGGCCGAGCTCGACGCGGCGGGATGAAGGCCGCCTCGGAGCAGCCGTCGGCCAGCCGCCTACCGGCGCCGGCCAGGGCGCGAGCAAGCCGCACCTCGTGGCAGAGCTGAGCGAGCGCGACGCAAGCCTCTTGCGCCGGGCGTTTTTGGTGGCAGTCCGGGCCCGGGAGGAAGGCAACCTCCCCTTTGGCTGTGTGATCGCCGACGCCGCCGGCCACATCGTCATCGAACAGGGCAACAAGGCTCTCTTGCCCGTACGGGACGCGACGGCCCATGCAGAGACCCTCGGCGCAGGCTTGGCCGCCCGGCGCTTCGAAGCTCGAGAGCTGGCTCTCTTCAGCCTCTACACCAACGCCGAGCCATGCGCGATGTGCGCCGGGGCCATCTACTGGGCAGGCATCGGGCGCGTCGTCTACGGCTTGACGGAGCGTGACCTTTTGCGCCTCACGGGCAACCATCCTGACAACCCGACGATGAGCCTTCCCTGCCGGGAGGTCTTCGCAAGCGGCCAACGCAGCATCGAGGTCATCGGTCCTGCCCTCGTCGACGAGGCGCTCAAGGCCTTTCAGGGCCTGTGGGCCTGAGGGCGCGACAAGCCGGGCCGGAGCGGGCCCTACAAGGCGCCTTGGGCCTGTAGGGCTTCGATGCGTGCCTGCTGGGCGGCGGCGAGGCGTATGAGGCCGGCGAGGTTCTTGGCTATCTTCTCGCGCGCCCGCTCGGCCTCGTCGCTCAGGCCTTCGATCTCGAAGATCTTCCAGTACTCGATCGTCGGTTTCACGACCGCCTCCACGAATTGCTGGGCCCCGAAGATGCCGGCGAGGGCGATGGCCACCTCGTGCTGGTCGAAACCCGGGATGCCGGTGCCCGGCATCTTGAAGTTCCGCAGCTCGCTCTGGATCGCCATGACCATCGTCGACGGGTCGATCTCAAGCCCGGCGAGGACCAGGTCGCGGTAAAAAGCATGGTGGAGCCCCTCGTCGCCGGCGACCTTGGACATGATCTTCTTGCCCCGCTTGGTCTTGTCGAGAGCCATGCCTGTGTTGCGGTGGGCCACCTGGGTGGCGAGCTCCTGGAAGCTCACATACGAGATCATCTCGGCAACGCTCGCGCTCTGGGGGACCTGGCCTTTTGACATCTGGACCATCCGGTCGTCCTCGAGGCGGTAGGGGTCGATGGCCCGCGTGGCCAAGATCCAGTCCCGGATGGCGGCGGAATGTCGCCATTCCTCTGCGGTCCAGCGCAAGCTCCACTGGCGCAAAGGATGGTCCGCCTTTATGGGAGACATGAGGGTGTGGGTGTAATAGGGGAGGTTGTCCTCGGTCAAGACGTTGACGATGATGGCACTCTGCACGCCCTGGGAAAGCGGGTATTGCGAAGCATTCCAGGCCTCTTCGGCGAAGTCGGCGGCACTGTCCCAAGGGACGTCCTCGAACGGGTACCACTGTTTGGAAGCGGCGAGGTGGCGGTTGAACAACGTCGCCGCCGGGCCTGCCAGCTCCTCGACAAGAACGAGGTCCTTGGCGGGGTCGACCACGAGAGTTCCCATGTCCTGTCCTTTACTTTGCAGCACGGGTATCCCGCAGGAATCGTAGGAGACCTGATCTGATTCGAGCGGCTCTTCGAGCCCGCTCCTGACGTACGCCCTAACTGTGGGCGTTTTGGGATTGTAGGTCGCCGCGAGTCGTGCGGGAAGGGCAACGGGCTTCGAGGCCGGCACGGAACTCGAGGACACGGCAAGGTTAGCGCCCGACAGTGACCCCATAGTCGCCCAAAGGGCAAAGACCTGGTAACAATTCTCCAGTTGGCCTTGTCGAGCGAAAGGAGGCCAGTTGGGATGAAAGTCGAAAACCACCCTCGCACCCGTACTGACCGCGCGCTCGAGCCACAGGTCCTCTGACCGAGAGGTCAGCCGAAGGCCCACAACCCCGGGCGCTCCGATCTAAGGAGCTTTCTGTTGTCCGACTCATCTGCGGTCCCTCGAGGGCCGCTCCCGGCAGCGCCCGCAGCACCGTCAAGATCAGTTGGTCTCCCGACTGCCACAACCGACCAGGCGATGGACCGCTTGGCGACACTTAACGAGCTCGGCTGGGGACCTCCCTTCATTGCCGCCTTCAGGGATCAAGCTTTGGAAGGTGCCGTCCCCGGTCGTGTCTCCCGGGTTGATCGCGGCGCTCTCACGGTTCTGACCGAAGGCGGAGAGCTACGCGCCCTCGTCGCCCCTGAGCTAGCTCACGACCCGGACCCCTTGCGGGCGCCCTCGGTCGGCGACTGGGTGGTGCTCCACGCCGGCTCGGTCGTCGAGGTGCTCCCGAGGCGGAGCGCCATAGTGCGTGCCAGTGCGGACGGGGCCGACCGACCCCAGGTGCTGGCGGCGAACGCCGACAAGGTCTTCGTGGTCTGCTCGCTGGAAGGCCGTTTCCGCCCGCGTCGGCTCGAGCGTCTGCTCGTGCTCGCTTGGCAAAGCGGCGCCTCCCCCGTGGCGGTCCTGACCAAGGCGGACATCGCCACGGACCCAGACCGCGCTGTCGAGCTGGCTGAGCGACTGATCGGCGCCGGCGACGTAGTGCCCGTCACCTCGCTGACCGGTGCCGGTAT
>Ga0187867_10003094_pt1 | contig 13472 bp, 14 predicted proteins | sample June2016WEW_13_1_FD_132976 | JGI IMG/M metagenome (GOLD analysis project Ga0187867, IMG submission 132976) | Peatland microbial communities from SPRUCE experiment site at the Marcell Experimental Forest, Minnesota, USA - June2016WEW_13_10 | ecosystem: Environmental > Terrestrial > Soil >... | reverse complement strand
GGCAGCGTCCAGGCAGACTCGATTCTGGCCTGGGCAGCGTCATCGCTGGAGTAGACGCCCAGAAGTGTTTTGCATCATCACCAGCGAGCATCTCGCGTCACCTATCGCGAGCACGGTCATGGGGGTCCCCTTCCGCGCCAGCGACAGGATCGTGAGTCTGCGACTTGGCGGGAGCCGTTGCCGTGACCCTGCGACTGGCCGGCCATCGACACGGCGAGTGACCGCGCCGGGATGTCACGGACAGGCAGGGCGCGCGGAACGCCGAGTATGGACGCACGGACGTTGGCCCGATGATCTTGTTGCGGGGAGTGCAGATCGTCCACTTCGGTTCGCTCAGTGGCGACGAGTGGGACATCGTCATCGCGGCAGAAGCGCGCATTCACGCCTGGCGTCGGCGATGCATAAACATACGGCCTGGCCGCCTGCCTACTCGGCCGTGGTCGGAATTGTCCCGCGGTGTGGAGAGCTCCTGATAACAGCGCGCCGAGCTGCCGATCTGAACGTAATCGGCCTATTGGGATTTCCATTTGCTGTGAACGCATATCTAGGTGCTCTGCGCGGTCCGTGCCCGGTGCGTGGCATAAGTCCACCGCGCCGGCACGCCGAGTAGGTATCGCCTCGGGCCGCTCGCCCGAGGGGATGAACAGGTCCGAGCGGGCCTGGCCGGACAGCGACAGCGACAGCGCTCCCTCGTCCACCGAGAACGCGCAGGCCTTGCCGCCGGCCGGGCGGAGCGCGAGGGCAGGGCGGCATGGATCAGCTCATTCACCTCGGCGTCCTGCCGCGACGGGGCGCGAGCGGTTAACGCACTTCCCGCAGCTCGGCGAACTTCTCCCGGCCGAGCACCCGCAACAGTTCGAGCTTCTCGGCGGTGTCCGTGCCTGGCTGCGCGGTGTAGAGAACGAGTGACTGCTCTCCCGTGGAGTCCAGCAGCACCTCACTGGCCAGCGCGAGCGGGCCGACCTCCGGGTGCAGGATCGTCTTCGTGCAGTTGCGCATGACCGCGACATCGTGCCGTTCCCACAGCTCGCGGAACTCGTCGCTGGCCTCGAGCAGGTCGCGGATGAGTGCGTTGACCTCCTCGTCGTGCGGGCGGCGGGCGTGCGTGGCGCGCAGGTCGGCGACGTGGTTGGCCATGAGGACCGGCTGCAGGTCCTCGGGGATGAGCTGCCGCGAACCCCGGTCGACGAACATCCGCCAGATCGCGTTCCCGGCGCGGCCCGGCAGCGCGGGGGCGCCGAACAGCGCCTCGGCCATGGTGTTGCGCGCGAGGACCTGGCCGCTGTCGCTGAGCACCTGCGCGGGCGCGTCCACGAGCCGGTCGAGCACGAGCAGCAGGCCCGGGGAGACGCGCCGCGCGGACGTGCTGCGTCCCCACGTCCGGTATCCGGCCAGGCGGTGCAGGTAGTCGCTCTCGTCCTCGGTCAGCCGCAGCGCACCGGCCAACGCGCTGATCACCTGTTCGGAGGGCCGGGCGCCGCGCTGCTGCTCCAAGCGGGCGTAGTAATCCACCGAGATCCCGGCCATCTGGGCGACGTCCTCCCGCCGCAGCCCCGGCGTCCGCCTGCGGCCGCGCGGCGCCAGCCCCACGGAGGCCGGCCCGATCCGCTCCCTGCTGCGCCGGAGGAAATCGGCCAGTTCCGCGCGATCGATCCCGTTCATGGCCCTATTCTCACCCCGCCGCATTCTCACCCCGCCGCGCCGCGCGTAGCCAGGGACAGGGAGTCCGTGGCTAAGCCGGTCTCTGCAATTCCGCCGCGCCGCACGGCAGGGTGGAGAGCGCAGGACGAATGCCCGGCGGGAGAAGCGGGGCGAGACGAGATCGGAGCAGGACCATGGCGAACGAGACGATCCTGGTGACGGGGGCGACCGGGCAGGTCGGCAGGCGGCTGGTGCCGAGGCTGCTGTCCTCGCGCGAGCCCGGCGACGCGGTGAGGGTTCTGGTGCGGACCCGGGAGGCGGCCGAGCGCTTCGAGGCGCTGGGTGCGCAGGCCGTGGTCGGCGATATCACCGAGGCGGCCGACCGCAAGCGCGCGCTGGACGGCGTAGCGCTGGTCGTCAACGCCGCGGCCACCTTCCGCGACCCGGGGGTCGGCGAGTCCGACATGTACGGGGTGAACCGGGACGCCGCCGTGGCCCTGGCGTGGGAGAGCGCGCAGGCCGGGGTGCGACGGTTCGTGCAGGTGAGCACGATCCACGTCTACGGCCCGGGACTCGGCCGTCCTGTGCGCGAGGACGACGAACTGCGCGCGCCGGACGCCAGCGAGGGTGAGCGGCACCGCGTGTACCCGCACAGCAAGCGGGAGGCTGAGGAGCAGATCAAGGCCCTCTGCGCGGAGACCGGCTTCGACGTGATCACGCTGCGCCTGCCGTTCGTGTACGGCGACGGCGATCCGCACATCGACAATGCCCTGGCGCACTTCAGCCTCGGCGACCGGGCAGCGCACGCCCTGATGCCGATGGGGCACCACGCGGACGTGGCCCAGAGCGTCCAGCGCGCGCTGCGGACGGCGCGGCCGGAGCGGCCCGGGTACGCCGCGTACAACATCGCCGGCGACGCCGCGTCGACCATGTACGAGCTCTTCGAGCTCGGTGGACGGGAGTTCGACGTCGCGGCGGCCGCCGGCCGGACCGTCGAAGACCCCTGGCTCGGCGTCCCGGATATCACGCGCGCCTATCGTGAGCTGGGCTTCCGGCCGATCTACCCGACCGCGAAGGCTGCCTGGCGCGACGGCGCCCTGTAGCGGGCCGCCGCACGGAAGCAGAGCACGCACACCGCCTGGACAACTCGGGCGGTCCTGTGGATGGCGGCCGGAACATCCGGTGTCCGGGCGGCAGCGTAAGGTGCACGCGCTGATCTTCACCGCGTGTTATTCGCGGCACATGTTCGTGTGGCTGTCGTTCACCCAGACCCTGGCCGCGTTCACCGCCGGGTGCGAGGCCGCCTGGGCGTTCTTCGGCGGGGTGATCACCGCGGTCCTCGACCTGCAAGACCGGCCCGATGTCGCGGCCCGGGTCAGTCGGCGCCAGGACCTCGACGAGTGGCTCGCGCGCAGCCCGCTGATCGAGATCGTGTTCGACGACGAGGAGTTGCGGACGGCGTCTGCGCAACGCAATACCGCGACGTAGTCTCCGTGCGCCTCAGCCGGCGCTCGGACTCGTTGTGGGAGCCGTAGCGCAACCCGTCGATCAGCGGAGCCACCAGGCGCTCGGTCTGGTCGGCGGCAGGGTGCCGGCACGGGGCCGCCCGCTCATCGAACGCTTCCAAGTTCGATGGTCCCGATGACGGCACCGGAGCGCGCGTACCTGGGTTCAGGTCGCCGCACGGCGGGGAGCTAAACCAGGCGTGGAGGCTTCACGTCTGCCGACGGGTCCGGGCAGCTGATGCGTGCGAGTCCGAGGAGGGTGTCCACGGCGGTTTCGAGGGGACGGGTGTCGCGCTGGACCTGGGCTAGGAGGAGGCCGCCTTGGAGTACGGCGAGGAGGGTGACGGCCAGGTCGTCCGGGTCGGTGCCGTCTGGCAGGTGCCCGGCGGCGTGAAGACGGCGCAGCCCGTCGCTGATCGCGGCCGACCACTGCCCGAATCCGGCTGCGATCAAGGCCCGGGCCCGCGCGTCGGTCTCGGCCAGCTGGCCGGCGAGTGAACCCAGCGGGCAGCCGCCCTTACCCTCGCTGCTCTGTACCTGGGCGATCACCATGTTCCGCCAGGCCCGCAGCCCTCCGGGGCTGCTGAGATCGGCCTGCCGCTGGTTGCCGACGATGGTTTCGGCCTGGCGGCCGATGACCGCCTGCACGAGCTCGTCCTTGCCGGCGAAGTAGTGCGACAGCTGCGACCCGCTCACCCCGGCCGCTGACCTGATGTCCTCCAGCGTGGTGCCCGCGACACCGCGCTCGTAGATCAGCCGGGCGGCCGCGTCGACGATCCGGCCCCGGGTGCGCTCCCCTTTGGGAGTGAGCCCCTGCCGATCGGCGCTGTGAACAAAGACCGCCGAACGGTACTACGGCTGCTGGGCAATCGCAGCGAAGCCGAGGACGTGGCCCAGGAGGTCATGTTGCGGGCCTGGTGCGGCATCGGCCGCCTCCGCGGCCGCTCGCTTTTCTTTACCTGGCTCTACCGGATCGCGATCAACGAGGCAAACCGCTCACTGGAGAAGAGTTCCCGCAGGCCAATGAGCGTCTCCATCGATGCTGAGGTGCTTCGGGTTCCGGCCGACGCCCAGGACGAGCCGTCCCGGAGGCTCGAGTAGACAGAGCTGCGCTAGGCGCTGAGCAAGGCCCTGGCCGAACTGCCGCCGGATTTACCGGACGGCCATCGTGCTGCGAGACGTCGAAGGCCTTTCGACCCAGCAGGCCGCAGAGATCGTCGGCGTCGGCGAGGCCGCGTTCAAGAGCCGCCTGCACCAGGCGCGGCTGAGGGTCCGGGCCGCGATCGGCGACGAGGCCCTGATCGACGCTGGCCGGTGATCGGATCACGGCAGGCCCCGAGCGGCGATCTGCAGACCGGCAGGTCACGAGGCAATTTAGCCGCCAGCACCTCGATTACGAACGTACCGCCGGCTAACGCTAGGCGACATTTTCGGCCGAACGGACCGGGTTCCTACCCTACCGACGGAGGTCAGCCATGCCGCCCGCGTCGGCGATCTGGCCGGTGGCCTCGCCGACGACCAGGTTCACGATCATGCCGGCGGGCCGGGCGGGAGCGGCCATCAGCCCGGAATCGCGCATGACCATGAACCGGTCGTGCAGCGCCGCGCCGATCTGCTCTGGTGGCTGGGCCCGGATCCAGGCGGGCATGGCGGTGTCGACCACGCCCGGCCGCAGGACGTTGACAGTGACACCGGTTCCGGCCAGCTCCGCCGCAAGGTTAAGGGTGTGGGCTTCCAGCGCGGCCTTGGAGGCGGCGTACGCGTTCATGCCGACCATGGCGCCAGGAGCAGCGGCGATGCCGCTAGAGACATTGACGATGCGACCCCATCCCCGCTTGACCATCCCGTCCAGCAGTGCGCGCGTGAGCCGCACCGGGCCGGCGACGTTGACGGCGAGGGCCCGGGCCCACTGGTCCGGGTCGATGCTCGCGGTGGGTCCGACGGGCGTGACCGTCGCGGCGTTGTTGACCACGATGTCGACGTCTCCCAGGACGGCCTGCACCCGTGCGGCGATGAGCCCGGCGGCGTCCGGGTCGCCGATGTCGGCCTGGATCTGTATGGCTCTGCGACCGGCGGCCCGCACACTGGCGGCTGCCTCGGCCAACTCCGGTCCGGTGCGCGCCACGCAGGCCACGTCGGCTCCCTCGCCCGCCAGGAGCGCCGCGGTGGCGCGCCCGATGCCGCGTCCGGCGCCGGTGACGATCGCGACCTTATCTTCCAGGCGTCCTGGCATCAGCATCTCCACGGTGCGGTGGTGCGGGCGGTTCCGGCTGGATAGCCGACCATATAGCCGACTCTAACAGACCGATCTGTTCGTACAGAACGGTCTGTTATGATGACGACATGTCGGATGACCTGACGCGGCCGCCCAGCGCCCGCGACCGGCTCTTGCGCACGGCTGACGGCCTGTTCTACACCGAGGGCATCCACGCCGTGGGGGTCGACCGCGTCACCGCTGAGTCCGGAGTGGCGAAGGCGACCCTATATCAGCAGTTCCGCTCTAAGGACGAGCTTGTGGCTGCCTGCCTGCAGCGCCGCGCCGAGCACTGGCGCCGCACCGTGGCCGAGCCGGTGCAAGCTATGTCCGGCTCCGCCAGCCGGCGGGTGGGTGCCGTGTTCGGACGCCTCGGCGAGGCCATCGCCGCGTCCGGCTACCGAGGTTGCCCGTTCATCAACGCGGCGGCTGAGTACCCGGGGCCTGACGGCCCCGTCGCGGCCGCGATAACGGTGCACCGAGCCCAGGTCCGCGGCCTGTTCGCCGAACTACTCGCCGGCTTGCCCGCTGGCCGCCGGGCCGCGCTCACTGACCAGCTGGTCCTGCTCTACGACGGCACGATGGTCGCCGGCCAGCTCGACCAGGGACCGCGTGCGGCGCGCCGGGCCCAGGCGGCTGCCCGGCACCTGCTGGAAATGCTCCCGCGCTAACGCACCCCGTTGCCCTACCTCAGTTACCCAGCGAAAGGACCTAGCGATGACCACCGAGCCGTCCCGCGACCTCGCCAGAGCGCTCACCGAGTACGCCGCGCAGATCCCCGTCCCGGTTAGCAGGCGGCTCGCGGCCGCGTTCGCGGAGGTGACCGCGTCGGGTGCCGCGCCGGGCCTGGCCGTCGGCGAGCAGGCATCCCTGTTCAGCCTGCCGGACGCCACCGGCCAGATGGTCGAGCTCGCGGCGCGGCTCGAGCAGGGACCGGTGGTGCTGTCCTTTTACCGGGGCGAGTGGTGCCCGTTCTGCAACCTCGAGCTGCGGGCCCTGCAAGCGGCCCTGCCGCGGCTGCGGGCGCGGGGCGCGTCCCTGATCGCGATCAGCCCGCAGTCTCCGGACCACAGCCTGTCGATCACCGAGAAAGCCGGGCTGACCTTCGACGTGCTCAGCGACGCCCGGCAGCAGGTCATCCGGGCCTACCGGCTGCAGTTCACCGTCCCGGCCGACCTCAAAGACCTCCACCTGAACGTTTTCGGGAACGACCTGTCCGCCCACACCGCAGACGGCAGCTGGGACCTGCCCATCCCGGCCACCTTCGTGATCGACCAGGCCGGCATCGTCCGCGCCCGCCACGTATCCGCCGATTACACCACCCGGATGGACCGCACCGATATCGAGGCGGCGCTAGACGCGCTCGCCTGAACCTCGGCGCTAACGGTACGCCGCAGCGGCGATGCCGGCGTGAAAGAAAGGACTCGGTAGATGAGCAACGCGGACATTCATTTCTACTTCGATCCGGTGTGCCCGTTCGCCTGGATGACCAGCAAATGGGTGCGGATAGTGCAGGCCCAGCGCGCCTACGGGGTCGACTGGCGGTTTATCTCGCTGCGGCTGATCAACGCGACCGTGGACTACGACCGCCATTTCCCGGTCGGCTACGAGGCCGGCCACACCGCCGGGCTGAGACTGCTGCGCGTCGCCGCCCGGACCCGGGCCGAACACGGCCGTGCCTGGATCGGGCCGCTGTACGCGGCGATCGGCGCCCGGGTTTTCGACACCGCCGCCGAGCCCGATCGGGCCGATGGCGGGTATCGCGGCACCCGGACCTTCCTCGAGCCCATCCTGTCTGAGGCCGGCCTGCCTGCCGAACTCGCCGACGCGTTGGACGACACCTCGTTCGACGCCGAGCTGCGCCGCGAGACGGACGAGGCCCTGGCCCTGACCGGCAAGGACGTCGGGACACCGATCATCCACTTCCAGCCCCCGGGCGGCGTCGCGTTCTTCGGCCCGGTGATCAGCCGCCTGCCCAGCGAGGCCGAGGCCGTCCCGCTGTGGGACAACGTCCTGGGCCTGGCCAGTTTTCCAGGCTTCGCCGAGCTCAAACGCAGCCTGCGCGAGCGGCCGCAGCTACGTGGCTTCGGCGCGGAACCTGGCCGGGTCGGCGTCCAGGAGGACTGGTACGCCGGCCGCCGGCACGCCCCGCGATAGCGGCGCGTGAAACGCAGTCTGGGATGAAGCGTGCCAGACTCCTGCAATGAAGGCCGTCTCTCTACCACGCCAGCGTGGACCGGACCTGACGTCCTCGGCTCCGCGTGAGCTTTCCGCCCGGGTGATGCGAGGATACGCTTGGGTTTGTAGGAGGGCAGCGGCATGCCCGTGAATCTTAGCCCGGAACTCAGGTGACCGGTCCTGTCCGCGCGACAGGAGGGATGCGTACCGCGCGGTCGGCCGGGGGTGAACGTGCTGGTCCTGGTGGTTCGCGCCATGTAACGCTCGTGCTCGCCTCGAAGCTGCGCCTGCCGGCCGGGCGCCCCGGTGCCGTGGTCCGCCAGCCCCTCCTCAGTCGCCTCAGTGAGGATCGGCCTGCTCGGCTGGTGGTCATCAGCGCGCCGGCGGGCTGGGGGAAGACCTGCCTGCTGCGCGACTGGCGCCTGGCCGATATGGCATCGCGCACCGCGTGGGTGTCGGTGGATCCGGGCGACAATGACCCGGTGCGGTTCTGGGCGCATGTCATCGCCAGCGTGGCGGGCGTGTCGCCGGGCTTCGGCGCGGCGGCCTTGCCGGTGCTCACGGCTCCGGGCGCCGGCAGCACGGACGCGGTCCTGCCCATGCTGGTCAACGAGCTGGAGGTCCTGCCGGCCCCGGTGACGCTGGCACTCGATGATTATCACCTCATCTCCAACCAGGACATCCTCCGTTCGGTCGCTTTCATGGTCGAGCACCTCCCCCCGGCCGTCCGGCTGGCCCTGGCCGTTCGGGCCGACCCGGAGTTGCCGCTGGCCCGGCTGCGGGCGCGGGGCGAGATGCTCGAGATCCGAGCCGATGATCTTCGTTTTACCGAGGCCGAGACGGCTGCGCTGCTCAACGGGACGCTAGGCCTGGCCCTGGGGCAGGCGGACATCCGCGCGCTGCAGCAGCGCACCGAGGGGTGGGCCGCCGGCCTGTACCTGGCCGGGTTGTCGCTGCGCGGCCGTCCCGAGCCATCCGCGTTCATCCAGGCCTTCGCCGGCGACGACCGCCAGATCGTGGACTACCTCCTCGCCGAGGTGCTGGACGGCCTGCCGGCGGAGATCCGCTCGTTCCTGCTGCGGACTTCGGTGCTCGACCGGTTGTCCGGGCCGCTGTGCGACGCAGTGACCGGCGGCAGCGGATCCCAGCGCATCCTGGAGGAGATGGAGCGAGCCAACCTGTTCCTGGTGCGCCTGGACACCAGGCGCAGTTGGTACCGGTACCACCAGCTGTTCGGCGAGCTGTTGCGACACGAGCTAGACCGGGCCGAACCGGGGCTCGCGGTGGTGCTTCACCGGCGCGCCTCGCAGTGGCACCAGGCTCACGGGAATCTGGCCGAGGCCATCGGTCATGCGATCTCGGCCGGAGACCTGGCCGACGCCCGGGAGCTGATCGCGTCCGGGTGGCACGCCTGCTTCAACGAGGGCCTGGTCGAGACGGTGGAGTCCTGGCTGGACAGGCTGCCGCCCGAGATCGTGGCGGACGACGCCCGGCTGTGCCTGGTCCGGGCCTGGCTGGCCCGGAACCTGGGCCGGCTCGACGAGGTCGAGCCGTGGGTCCAGGCCGCGGAGGCCGGCATGCCGCAGGGCCCGCTGCGGGAAGGGATCACCTCGGTCGAGTCGGCCGCCTGCATGCTGCGGGCTGGCTACCGGCAGATGGCCGGGAACCTCGCCGGGGCCGAGCCGTCCAGCCGCCGGGCGGTGGCGCTCGAAGAATCGGGGACGCCCCGATGGCGAGCGGGGTCGCTGGCGACCTTGGGCGCGAACCTGTGCTGGCAGGGCCGGGACGGCGAAGCCGTTGCCGTCCTGGACCAGGTCGCGGGGGCCGGCCGGCCGCTGGCCAACAACCTAGCCGCCGTGTGGGCGATAGGCTGCCTGAGTGCCATCCGCGCCCGGGCCGGTGATCTCGACGCCGCCGAACGGCACGCCCGGCAGGCCACCGACCTGGCGTACCAGCATGGTCTTGGTGAGCACTGGATAACTGCCACGGCGGTGATCACCATGGCTGACGTGCTGGACCGCCGCGGCCGGACGGCCGCGGCCGAGGCGACAGCGCTCAGGGGCCTGGAGCTGGCCCATCGGGGCGGGGCGCGGCTGGAGACCGCCTGCGCGCTACTCTGCCTCGCCCGGATCAGGTTCCACGACGGGAACAGCGACGATGCCCGGGCGCGGCTGCGAGCCGCCAAGGAGATCATCGCCGCCTGCGCCGGCCCCGGCGTCCTGACCGAGCTGATGACCCGGACCAAACTGGTGCTGGCCGCGCGGACCGCGATGACTGGCCAGGCCCCTGGCCGGCTGGCACAGCCGCTAAGCGGTCGCGAGCAGGAAATCCTGCGCTGGCTCAGCAGCGACCTTTCCCTGCGGGAAATCGCCAGCCAGCTGTTCGTCTCCTACGACACCATGAAGACCCATACCCGGCACGTCTACCGCAAGCTGGGTGTCTCGACCCGGAAGCAGGCGGTCAGCCAGGCCTGGGACGGTGATATTCGCTGACCGCCGAAGATCAGCCAGTTCCAGGTCTGCCGTCGATCTGCGCACGAACTCGGTCGTCTCCAGCCTCTTACGTCCACGTCGCGCGGACCTTCCCCGCCTAGACCATCCGGCATAGCCGGGCAATCAATCACCCGGGTGATACCGGTGCCAGGGGTGATGGATTATCACCCGTGCCGGCCTGACAGTGAACCTCGGCCGAAGGGCGGAGGAGACATGGCATCAGCAGTCCGGTACCGGATCAGCGTCCGAGGGCGATTGACCGAGCGCCTCGGTTCCGCATTCCACGGGATGATCCTGGTGCCGGCCGCGGGACAGACGGTCCTGGTCGGCGAGATCCGCGATCAGTCCCACCTGTACAGCGTCCTGGACCGGGTGCGCAGCCTGGGCCTGGAGCTGATCAGTGTGGAGCCGTCACCTACGGACCCAGCGACTAGGGAACCGGGGCAGGGCGCGAGGTGACACGCGCCACCAGCTGCCTGTTCCCCTCTCATCGGCCGACAATCGCGGCGAGCGCCAGCTCTGCCAGGCCTGACAAAGCAAACACCATCACGGAAAAGAGGCTCACACATGAAACGCCGAATATTCAGACCGGTCCCCGCAAGAAAACGCGGGCCGATAGCCGTGCTCGCGGCGGCGCTTGCCGCGGCCGCGTCGCTCGGTATTGTCGCGTACGGGGGAACGGCCGCGTCGGCCGCGCCGGCCGCTCGGGCGGCCCGGGCGCAGGTCCCGGCCGAGGCCGACGGGCTGGGGCAGCTCAGCGGCATCCTACCGGCGAGCCACCTGACCCTGCCAAGCGCGATCGAGGTCAACCTCAGCCAGGAGTACGTGCGGCTTCCGATCTACCCGGGGATCGCCTACGCCGGCACTTCCCATCAGGAGACGGTCTGGTACATCCTGGAGGACGCCTCCACCTCCGGCGCCGCGGACGACCTGGGCGTGAACTTCGCGCCCAAGCTGGCCAACATCGGCATCTCCTGCCCGGCGTGCGTGCAGACCGTGCACCTGATCAACCCGACACCGGAGCAGAACCATTTCGGCCCGGCCCCCCTCAGCTTCGCGGGCGCGCCGGACTTCAGCCCCACCCGCATCGCGGTCCCCGGACCGGACGGGTTCCCGCTGGCCAAGTTCCAGCCGGGCGCGGTGGCCGGCCCCGGGTACACCCCGTTCATCCAGATCGCCGGGTCGGACACCATCTACAACGCGCCGATCGTCGCCACCGGCAACGGCCCGTACGACGTGGTGAACCACACCAACACCTCCGACAAGGTGATGGGCATCCACATCGCCCCGTCCCCGGCGGACTCGCCGTCCGGGGCGTTCCAGGAGTCGTGGGCAGACTTGCTGATCACCAAGGGCTTCGACGGCAGCCAGCCGATCGTGTACCTGTCCACCGACGCCGGCCAGCCGCTGACCGCGGTGCTGGAGCGGTCCACCTACGTGCCCGCGCTGAACGACGTCTCGTTCAACGGCGGTGACGACTTCCTCGGCTCGGCCCGCGAGCGGCTGTTCGGCTTCGTCAACGGGCAGACCGGCGTGAACAACCCGCAGGCCCAGGGGTTCTCGCACTTCGCCAAGGACGGCCCGATATCGGAGAACGCCGTGCAGACCAACACGGCGTTCATCAACGCCATGCGCTACGGCGGCGACATCCTGAACGTGTTCGGGGACTTCCCGACCCTGACCGACCCGCGGCACGCCGACGCCTACAGCCCGCTGTGGGACGCCCAGCTCGGCATGTGGACCCCGAAGGCGGTCAGCGAAGGCCTGAACAAGCGCCAGATCAACGAGGACGAGGTCCTGAACCTGGCCTACAGCAATCCCGACCTGCTGACCGGGGTCAACCCGGCCACCGGCCAGCCCCAGCTGTACGGCTCGGTTGGGGTCGACATCAACTGCGCGGTCATCGGCTACACGGCGACAGCACCCCTAACCCCTGGCCCCCCCAACCTCCCGGGCTCCCAGTTCCCGCCCAGGTAGCCAGCCGGGGTAGCAGCAGGCACCACTCCCGCCCATAAGGCGGAGCCCGTGGCGTCGTACACCAACACCCGCGGGCCCCCGCGATCGCCGAGGGGCCCGCGGGACCATGTGATCACCGCCATGCAAATCACCGGCCCTCAGCGCCGGCAACACGATCGGAGTACATCATGTGCCAGCATCAACCCCCCTGCCCGCCCGCGGACGCATCCGACCGCGAGGCGGCCCACGTCGCGGCGTCTCATCCCGGACAGGGATGGAGCCTGCTCTGCAACGACGTCGTAATGTTCGAGGACGCCGGCGCGCTGCTTCCCGATGGCCGGTGCATCCCGCCGCACCGGCCGCCCTGGATCGGCGGACACCGCCATGCAAGCCTGGATCCTCGCCCAGCCACCGGCAAAGATCGGCGCCGCGCTGCACGAGCGGTTCGCCCGAAGCTACGAAGAAGGCTCGCTGATGAAACTCCCGGGCAATCCGCCCGTTCGCTCATGCAACACCTGGCCACCGACGCTACCGGCGAGACCTGGAACGTCAACACCAGCCGACCTGAGGAGTGAGGCACGATGACCGTCCTACCCGTCGCAGCCGATCACGACTACCCGCAGATGGTCGCAGAGACCAATCACGTCGAACCCGCGCCGCGCCGCGTGCGGGCGACCCTCGGCGGCGAGCAGATCTTCGACACCACCCGGGCGCGGTACGTCTGGGAATGGCCGTACTACCCGCAGTACTACATCCCGGCCGAGGACGTCGACCCGTGCTTCCTCGTCGACGAACACCACGAGCAGCGGCTCCGCCAGGGCACGGCACGCCGCCACGGCCTGCGCGCGGGCGGCCTGGACCGGCCGGGCACCGTGCGGGTCTTCGGCGGGGACGCGATCAACGGGGTGGCCGGCACGGCCCGCTTCGACTGGGACGCGCTCGATGCCTGGTACGAGGAGGACGAGCAGGTCTTCGTGCATCCCCGCAACCCGTATGTCCGCGTCGACGCGCTCCGCTCGCACCGGCGCGTCCGGGCCTCGCTCGAGGGGGTCACGCTGGCCGAGACTGCCACGCCGGTGCTGGTGTTCGAGACCGGCCTGCCGACCCGCTACTACTTCGATCGCACCGATGTCGCCTTCGAGCATCTCGTGCCCGCCGGCACCCAGACGGTATGCCCGTACAAGGGCATCACCAGCGGCTACTGGTCGGTACGCACCGGCGACAAGGTGCAAGACGGCCACCAGGACCTCGCGTGGGCCTACGACTACCCGACCCGCCAGCTGCTGCCCATCGCCGGCCTGATCGCCTTCTACAACGAAAAGATCGACATCGACGTCGACGGTCTCCGGCTGCCGCAGGCCCGAACCCACTTCTTCAAGTGAGCACCACGACCGCGATCCGGCCAGCCAGCAAGCCCACGTCTACCTGCCCATCACCGCCGCGTCG
>Ga0187867_10003088_pt1 | contig 13480 bp, 6 predicted proteins | sample June2016WEW_13_1_FD_132976 | JGI IMG/M metagenome (GOLD analysis project Ga0187867, IMG submission 132976) | Peatland microbial communities from SPRUCE experiment site at the Marcell Experimental Forest, Minnesota, USA - June2016WEW_13_10 | ecosystem: Environmental > Terrestrial > Soil >... | reverse complement strand
ATCCATATCGGCATCGGCCTCGCCATCGGTATCGCCGCCGCGTTGCTCTCCGTCCGTTTCGTCGAATCCCAGCTTTACGAAATTAAAGGTATCGACGCCGGTGTCCTGCTCACCGCCATCTTCACCCTCACGGCCGCCGCCTGCATCGCCGGCATGATTCCCGCGCGCCGCGCCGCCTCCACCGATCCCGCCCGCGCGCTACGAACGGAGTAACTCGGCGACCCTCCGGCACCCCGGTCAAAAACTGGCCACTCGCCGAGCCTCGCTGATCTTGGGCACGGGGGGACAGGTACACTAGATTGGGCGTGCCACGACCAAACGGATCCCCCGGACGATAATGGCAAACAACGTCCTCTGGCCTGCGGCTGATTGACCGGTTTTATTCCCAGCGCAGGCAGACAGCCGGATCCACCCGTGTCGCACGCACAGACGGCACGTACGCTGCAGCCAGCCCCACGGCGATTAGAATCGCGATCACCCCGCACAGAGCGTCCAGCACATCGCTGCCAAAGTCGCCCCGCTTGTTTCAAGGGGGAGCACAGTGCTTGGCTCAGACGAACGCCTGTCCCGATCCTGGGATCGTGGTGTCGCCGAACCGGACAAGAATGCTAGCGGTTATCCCATAGAGTTCTCCACTGGCCAGGAGCGCGGAGATTTCCGGCTTCCAGGATAGGGGCCGATATTGCCTGGCATGAAACCGCGCGGCGCCGTTTGCCAGGAGTGCGAGGCCCGTCCAATCCAGGGAGATTCGCGGAGCTTACGACTTTCCAGCGTGGTCGCCATATTCCCAGTCATAGGGCACGCCGGTGTCGCCGAGGATGAACCTGACCAGATTGCCGAACCCCGCCTCGGAGCGAACATCGTTCGACAGGATCACGACGCAACGCTGACCGGCCTCTATGCAGACCATGGTGTTGGCGGTCGGGCCGTCGGGGCCGCCTTTGTAGAAACCGTGGCCCTGCGGGCCGTCGAAGATGGTGACGCCTAGGCCCGAGTACAAGTCCTTGCGCTGCTCACTTAGCGGCAAGTCGGGAAGGAAAAGGGGGAAGAGGTGGGCAGTGGCGATATGCAGGTGCGGCTTCGTCACTTCGGCGCGTGAGGCCGCACTTAGGCCGTCGCCGCGTACCATGGCGGCGGCAAACTTCGACAGGTCGGAGATCGTGGTATTCATTGAGCCCGCCACGCGCACCTTGCTGCGGTTGTCATGTGCCTGCGGCCGACCCTGATCGTTCCAGCCGTCGGCGACGTTGGTTTCGAGACCGTTATGCCACACCAGGCTTGTGCGGGTCATCCCCAGCCGGTCGAAGTTGGCCTTCGTCAGATCGCCGACATCGAGCCCCAACCCCTGCGCCTTGCGGCCGTGTTCGATGACGAACTGCAGCAGGATGAAACCTTCGCCCGAATAGCTGAAGCGTGTGCCGGGTTCAAAATGGATGTGCAACTTCTGGTCGGGTTCGATGAACCAGAAGTTACTGAAGCCGGTGGAATGCGTCAAGCACATACGTGGCGTGACCTTCTCCCAGCGCGAATCGTCAGCTAGATCCTTATATGGCCCGTACTTGTCTGGGAAAACCGGATCGGGGCCATAGCTCGGCAGCGGCTTATCGAGATCGTCCTTGATGGGTGTATCGAGGTCGATCTTGCCCTGATCGACCAGTTGCATCACCGTGTATGCGAACACTGTCTTGGTGAGCGACGCGCCGTACATGATAGTGTCCGTGGTCAGTGGATCTCCCTTGGCGTCACGGATGCCGTAGGCGTGAGCATAGCCGACCTTGCCGTGATCGATGACCGCGACGGCCATCCCCTTGGCATGGGTGAAGGTCATGATCTTGCTCACCTCTGCGTCTATAGCGGCGCCATTGGGTATCGTTTGTGTAACACCCGCGACGGGAAGGCAGAAGGCAGCGGAAAGCACAGCCAAGAGCGGCAGAACCCTCTTTCCCGTTCTCATGGTGACAGTCCGTTCAGAACCACTGGCCAATGATCGTTTCACGATGGTGGACCCTCCGGGCCTGGCTAGACTTACGCAATGGATACCCGGGAAAGTTCCATCACCTTCGTAGGTTCGAGGCGTTGCTGTCCTGATTGCAAAAGCACCCGCCACCTTTGTGGCGCATGCCACGAAACGCGTGTTAATGGCCAACGTTCGTTGCAATCTGAACGCCGCTCTGGGCTTCGGCGCGGTTCTTAGGAACTCCGCCATCGAATTCACGATTCGATGCAACTTTCAGTCAGTCCTGGTGTTTACATCAGTACGAGTTGCTTACTCTGCTTCCAAGCATAGTCCAACTGAAAACAGTTGATCCTAGCAGCTCAGGAACTACTGTGTTGAGAACAAAGCCCCGTCAGCGCCGCCCTTCCCCGTTGGAGGCAACGCTGCTAAGGCTCAAACACCGTCGTACCGAGCTCGACCGCGTCGTTCGGCTGCTCGAAGAGATTATGCTGATTCGGTTAAGACGCACTCCAGAGCTAACCGCCCTCATTTCCCCGAGTCCGGCCAGCCATTGCGGCGAATCGACTCCATCCCAGTTGCCGGTCTCGAAACGGCGTGGCAGACCGGTCAATTGGCCAACGTCGTATCGACGTCCAGGGCTTGCCCTCGAATCGTCAAAAGGAGAAAATGGACCCCGCCCAGTTTAGAGTATTGCACGCGAGGTGTTGAGAAGCGCTTAGACGATATGTGCACGAGGCCGACAGGATGTGCGAGTTATTCGGCCAGTGCCTCCCGGGACCCACAGCCGTGCAGACTCGCGCGGAGATAATAGAGCAACGCGTCCGCGAAAACAACGCCCACGCCAATTACTTAAAGATTCGCCGGCAACTTTTCGAAGCGGCTCGGGTCGGCTACGACGCGTCAAACTGAACACTATCTTGCCGATAGTCAGACTGAATCCAGGCGCCGCGGTGGTCGTGAAGAAACACAGTTGCTTACGCTCGGCGATTTCAAAAAAAGCAAGCAGAGGCTGCACGTCTTTCGCAAGCGACCAGGAAAGGCCGTTCATGCTGATACACACATCGCGCTTTTGCGACGGCGAGGTCCCGATTCGCCTGACCGGGCGACACGGCGTCGCAAGAAATGCAGGGAACTTGACGGACGCCACAAAGCTATTTCGCTTTCCGATTAGACTTCTCATCCGCTATCAAGCTGGAGGAGCAACCGGGGTGGGGGGAGATCGTGAACATCAGCAGTAGGAGCGCCCTCTTTACAACCGATTTGGACCTAGCTTTGGATGCGAGTTTCGAGGTGTTTATCAAGGGGCCAGTCCTGTTGGACAACTCGGTTCAGCTAAGGTTGATCGCGTCGGGAAGAATCATACGGATCGGGCCAGGACAGGCCGTGCTCGCAATTGAGAAGCACGAATTCCGGACCTGCGGTCCCTCATTCTTTCAAAGTCCCCAGCCGTGGCAGATGGCGGCCCGCGCTGATCCCGCGCAAGAGAGGCCAAACAAATCCTGTAGGGCCAATTTGCAAGTACCACCTCCAGGGAAGCTTGGCCAAAAGACATCCAACGCGCATTGGGAGCCGGTCTTCCATCTGGCTATCCCATTCATCTCCCAATCTCGACGCTTGACGGATGATCCCTTGCCTGCAGGGAGGCGCTGAGCCGCGATTGCGAACACAGAAACCCGTACCGGGAAGACGAAATAAGGCGCGCGGCACCGCCCCAGGTGCGCTGTCGGCCCGCCACAAGCCCGGCAAAAATGAAGCTACTCTCGCCAAGATCGCTGACTTCATCCCCTGGACGGCAGCGGGAAATGACCATCTTCATGTCGGACTCGGAGTATAATTGAAGCGCAGAATGGAGCGTAAATGGGGAAAAAGATAGCCATTGGTTGTGTCGGCGTGATAATCGTCTTCGGGCTGATCGTGGGAGTTTCGATCAGCGGAATCTACAACTCGCTTGTGCAACTCGATCAGGCCACGCAAGCGCAATGGGCCCAGGTCCAAAATGCATACCAGCGGCGTGCCGATCTGGTTCCCAATCTGGTGGCGACCGTCAAAGGCGCTGCAAACTTTGAGCAAAGCACCATGACAGCGGTTACGGAGGCGCGCGCCAAGGTCGGCCAGGTCACACCCGCCGCACTGGCCGACATCACCAAGGATCCGGCAGCCTTCCAACGTTATCAGGAGGTGCAGCAAGGGTTGTCTTCGGCGCTGTCTCACTTGCTGGTCGTCACCGAAAACTATCCGCAGCTCAAAGCGACCGCCAACTTCCGCGACCTTCAAGCGCAACTCGAGGGCACCGAGAATCGCATTACTGTTGAGCGACAGAGGTTCAATGAGGCAGCGCAAGCCTTCAATACCCGCCGGAGCAGTTTTCCAGCAGTTCTGATCGTCGGGTTCTTCGGCGATAGATTCGCAACCAAGCCTTACTTCCAGGCACAATCCGGAAGCGAAAAGGCGCCAGAGGTGAAGTTCTAAGTTGCTTCTGCGGCGTAGTTTGCTCGTTCTTATAGTCCTCGTTTCGACGAGGCTGCTATACGCGGCTGAGATGCCCATCCCTCCGCCGCCAACCCAATGGGTTACGGACACCGCAAACTTCCTGTCGCCAGAAGCGGTGCGCACACTGGACGGACGCCTCGCCGCCTACGAGCAGGCCACAGGCCATCAATTGATTGTCTACATCGCCCCAACGACGGGCGGTGCGCCGATCGAGGACTGGGCCGTCCGGGCCTTCGCAAAATGGAAGGTGGGCCGCAAGGGACTTGATGATGGGCTGGTCCTTTTCATCATGTCCCAGGATCACAAGATGAGGATCGAGGTCGGTTATGGACTTGAGGCGGTGGTGCCCGATGCGATCGCGTCGCGTGTCATTAACGAAGTGATGGCGCCGCGGATTCAGGCTGGCCATCCCGATGACGCGGTAACGGCGGCTATCGACTCGCTGACCGCGGTCATCGGTGGGCAGGCCGATGCATCCCCGCCCGCGCCGGCGCCGCAGAAGTCCAAGCCAATCACCCTGTTTCAATGGATCTTCTATGGGATCGCCGGGATACTGATCCTCGCCTTGCTGATTACCCATCCGGCACTAGCCTTCTACTTGCTGGCCAGCATCATGTCCGGCGGCGGTGGAGCTGGAGGCGGTGGAGGCGGCGGGGGATTTGGTGGTGGCGGGGGACGGTCTGGCGGTGGAGGAGCGAGCGGATCATGGTAACCATCGACAGGGAACGGATCAAGCAAGCGATTCAGAAAGCCGAGAGGCGGACTTCCGGCGAGATCCGCGTTTCCGTGTCGCCGCTATTCTGGGGCGATGTCCGGAAAGCCTCCGAGAAGGCATTCGAGCGACTGGGCATGACCTCGACGAGGGACCGCAATGCCGTGTTATTCTTTGTCGTGCCGGCGCGCCGCAAGTTCGTCGTGTTAGGCGACAGCGCCATCCACGAAAGGGTTGGCCAGGAGTTTTGGCATCACATCGTCCGCACCGTGTCTGAAAAGTTCAAGCAAGGTGATTTTACGGGCGGCCTTATCGCGGGAATCGAAGCAGTCGGCGAAGACTTGGCCAAGCACTTTCCCTTCGACGCCGCCAGCGACACGAACGAGCTGTCGGATGACGTCGACTACGGCCCCAAAAAGCCTCGCGAGTGAAGCGCTCGGCGGGGCGCTAACGGTAAGTAGGCACGCGCAAATCGTGCGTCTCGGCCAGTTGAGATAAGCGGTCGATAATGCAGAGGCTTGTATCCGAAGCGCTCCGACCCGTGCATTTCCGCGAATACAACATGGCGTTAGACGAATTCTCCTCCTGGTACGCGCAGGAGCCCGGCCGGGCTTTCCAAAAGCCGCAGTAAACGCCTGGCGCGTAACGCTCGACGAACGTGGCTTGGGCTCGTCCTCGATCATCGTGCGGATGTCGGCCATCACCAAGCTAGCGGTGGAGGCGACCGACAGCGGCCTGTCGGCTTCGGAGTAGGCCGCCGGCATTCAGTGTGTGAAGAGTGCCAAATCCATTGGCGTGCGCGCCGGCAACTGGCTGTCGCTCAAGCAGGCGCAAGCACTCCTGAACGCGTCGGACATCACGACGCTGAAGGGCTTGGGCGACCGCGCGGCGGGCTGGCGTCGGTGCGTCGTGGACGCGGCGCGCCTGTCGGTGTTGGAGTCGGCGGATCATTCGGCCCCGAAATCGCCGAGGAGTGTCGCGCCGCTGGAGGGCTTCGTCGGCGCCCTAGCTGCTGACGTCATGTCAGCCGATAGGTGTAAGTCGGCTGACCCTGGTATTCACGGCAGCATCTGATACACGACGGTCTGCAAGGTAATGCCACCTCTTTCCTCCTCCGTGGTGCGAACCTCGGTAACCTTCGAAAGTACGCGGCTGAGACTGCCGACATTTCCGGAAAAGAATGTTGGTGCTTGATCGAGATCGTGGTCATTTCCAGGAGATGCGCTGAAATCGAGAGCCGTCATCACGCCCTCATAGTTGGATCGCTCGCGCAAATGCCGAAAGCCTGCGGCATAACTGAGCGCGCCGCTTGATGGTCTTGCGCCGGCCCGATCCAGCACGGATGCGAGCAGGAGGGTGTCGTTACCGATAAACAGAAGCCGGCCGCGCTGCGCAAACATCAGCGTTCCAAGCCCATCCAGACGCTCGATCGGATGCCGCCCCGCGGTTCCACCAGCCCATCCCGCGCCAAGCCGGGAGGTGGTCCACAGTTTTCCCGCGGCAGCGCCGAGAGAGGCCCTGACGGTGGCCCGATCCCAATCCTGGGCGCCATCGAGGACGATCACGGAACGCATCCGGACAAACGGTCCGGATAGTTGCGCACTGGATTGAACCAGCAGCAACGCGCGGCTACCGGTCTTTTCGACCAGAGCGCGAATCGCCGCGATCGAATCGGAAATGCCGGCGTCCGGCGGTAGTGGTTGTTCGTCAATGCGGGTTTCCAAGTCGCCTTCATTGCCTGCTGGGCTATCGGGCGAGATCGCGGCAGGAGCGTCGCGCCAGTCGCGCGAATTCCGCGGCTGCGAAGCGATCAGCTTCTGTACGATCAGGGCGGCCACTTCGGACGGCTCACCGGCGCGCGAAGCTCTGTACAGGCCGGCCTCGGGTGGAACCAGCGTCAGCAAGCCCGGAACAGCATCGGCGGCCGCCGCGGGCGCTGGTTCCGCCGCATCGGGGGCGCGCAGGAGCACTCTGTTTTCCGTGACGGTATCGGCGGTTCGTTGGACGTCGGCAACTTCGGCCCAATACCGGCGGACCACGGGTGCATTCCGCTGAATCCAGTACGAGCGGAAATACACGCTCCGGACGAGCGACTCCAGGTTCATAACCAGCCGCAGCTCCGCGGGATGCGGCGCCGCGCTGACCGCATCGTGGTACCACCGGTCGGAAGCGATGTTGGGGCTGGAGGCGCCCGCGAGCAATTGGAGCGCCTGTGCCACGAGATCGTCTCTGGTGGCGACCAGAAGGTAGCCTTTAGTGAACGCGAATGCCACCGTGCGTTTGGATGCCGGATCCGTGCGCAAGTAAAACGGCACGCCGCCCGCCTGGCGTTGTTCGAACTTGTCGCGGACGGTCCACAACTCAGCCTTCACCAGGTCGGCCTCGGCGATCCGGCTGATGTACAGGAACTCGACTTCACGAATCTGATAGAGCGCCAGCGCGGAATCCGTGCCGGCGATCTCGACGGCACTCTTGAGGCCGGGCCGGAACCCCGCGGCCTCGCCGTATTGTCCGTACACCTCCTGCAGCTTGGTGAACAGGTTGGAACGGGAGAACACGGCGTAGTTCCCACTCTGCAGCCAATCGGCCTTGACCTGGGATGTATCCCAATCTCGAAGCAGCCGGCCGAAATCCGGGGTCTCCAGATAGAGCAGCGCGCCGCTGGGCATCAGCGCCGCCAGGTTTGGCGCCGGCGAAGTCGTTTGGAGGAACGCGAATCCGGCGGCGGATAGCAGCAGCATGGTAAACAGCGCGGCTCTTTTCATTGCGCACTCCCGAGAATTCGCGGACGCACCACCTGGTCCTGCTCGATCACGTTCTTGATTACGGGCTGCCGTGCGGCGTTCTTAGTGCGGCGATCCTGCTCGGCCGCGAGGGCGTTTAACCGGCGCTGGAGCGCATCGCGCGCTGCCGGCGGGCGCAGGTCGATGGCCGTGCGCAGATAACTCCGCGCCATACTCAGATCGTCGAGGCGCTCGGCGGCAGCGGCCAGCGATTCGGCGAGGGCCGCACGCTCGTCGCCAGGGAGCTGCATCTGTGGAAACAGAGAGGCAGGCCCGGGCTGGCGGTCCGACATCCAGCGGCCGTGGCGCCGGTGGAAATGCATCTCCTCGTTGAATCTAATGTCCGGGCGGCCGCCTGCCCGTTCCAGCGCCAGTGCGAGGCTATCGCGGCGCAGTGCCATGGCGGAGCGCAGCGCACCCAGGCGCACGCGGCCGTCCGCGGGAGCGAGTGCCAGCGCGTCGCGCCACAGCCGGAGCTTGACCTCGGGGTCTCCTTCCGCGCCCGCGGCTTGAATGCGCGCCTCCACCTGATATGGTTTTTCGGCGGCATCGGGTGCGATGGCGGCAGAGGACAACAGTGCGAGCTCCGTCCCGGAGACGTCCGCCAACCGTTGCGGAGCAGCCAATCGGGCGGCTTCGGCGCGCAGCGGGTAGACCGCTTCTCGATCGGTCACAGCGGCGGTCAGCAGCCGCTGGCGCTCGGTGGAATCCTTGGGAAGCGTACGGGCGAGCTGCACTTTGGCTTCCGAGTCCCAGGGCACGGCTTGGATCCGGCGCCGGATGAAGCCGGCGGATTCCGCCATCTTCCCATACTTGCCCAGCAGTTCTGCCGCGGGCAACAGGGTTTCGAATCCGTCTTCGGACGGGCTATCCACGACCAGCGCCATCCGGTTCAACAGCGCGACCGCCGCGGCAGTATCGCCGCGCTGCAAATCCACTTCGGCCAAGCCGAGGAAATTGGCTGCCTCCAGATGTCCATTCCGGATTTCGCGGTCGTAGAGGAAGGCGAGCACCGCGCGGGCGGCAGCCTCTTCGCCGTCCTTCTGGAGCGTTACCGCCGCGCGCTGCAGAATCTCGGTGGACGGAGCTTTGTCCGGATTGGAACGATACTGCTCGAGCAGGGCAGCGAGTGTTCCGGTACGGGAAGCCAGGCGGATCTCGACGCTGCTATCGTACTTCGCGGCATCCGCGCTGGATACCTGGCCCCATTCCAGGGAGGCGCCTTTCACGTCGCCTGCATCCAGCAGCAAAGAGGTCAACTGCCAGCGCGCTTGCGTCAACCTGCTTTCGGCCCGTTCCCGAGTATCGCCAAAGGTCGATTCGACCCGCTTCGTCCAGATGGCTACCATTTCGCGTTGCATCGTAATGCGCTGCGGCGCGGTGATGTCCGGGTCTTGCATCAGCGCAGAAAAGATCGCCTCGGGGCTTTCCATGGAGCGCGCCAATTCCACCAGCCAGCCGGTACCTTCACCGGATTCCACGGAGGCGCGCACTGCCGGCGCGACGAGTTCGTCGATGCGGTATTCGCGATTGCGCTGGTAGTAATCGCCGAGCAAATGCACCATATCGGCGCGCAAGTCGGCGAGCGCATGGCGCTGGCCGATATCGGTGATAATTTCCGCCACGCGGTCCCAGAAAGGTTCGGGGACGCGCACGCCGCGGCTCTGAATCCGCAGACAAGTCGCGAGCGCGGCCTTCCATTGAACAATCGCTTCAGTCCGGCGGCCTTCCGGCCAGAGCACGCGGGCGATGTGGTCGTAGGCATCGGTCCGGTCCGGATCGAGTTCCAGCGCATGTTGGAATTCGGTAACCGCCTTCTGGCCTTGCCCGCGCTCGGCATACGCATCGCCCAGCGCCATGTACGCGTCCGGGTTTCCAGGCGCGGCTTCCAGCGATGCCGGCAGCCATTGCTCGGCGGCTGCGGTCTGGCCCGCGGCCAGATAATCGCCATAGCGCGCGCCGTAGTAGAACCAGACCGATCCCACGATGACGGAATCCGGTTTGAGCACCGTCTGCAGCCGTTCGCCGATGGTGCGCGTATCCAGCGCCGCCTGGAACGCCGCGTCGATAGCGGGTACGCGGTCGTCGAAGTATTCGCCCGTGAGCGCGGTATAAGCGCTGGCCCAGACCGGAGTGAGCGCCATCCCGCGCGCTCGAATGGCCGAGTACGCCAGGCCGGGATGGTCGCCGCCGATCGCCAATTGGACGGCCCTGTTGCGGATTTCATCAGAGCCGTGGCCGCGCACGACGGCCAGCAGTTCGTCGGGTTGCCGCCGGGCCAGCAGCGCCAGGTAGCGGTCCAGCAGATCGCCCGAGAGCGCGTTGCGCGCCAGCGCCTTCCGCATCACGCCCATCTGGTTGTCGATGTCCCCTTCGGCGACGAATGCTTGTGCGGCCTGGGCCAGAGCATTCCCTTCGACGGGCCGGCCCGTATTTTGCGCGGCGTAGTCCTCCAACTGCACGCCCAACTCGCCGTAGAGCCCGCGTTGCGATTGCAGCATCACGAAGCGCGGATCGACGTGCGCAGCTTGCGCAGCCATCGATTCGCGGCGCCATCGCGATTCGAGATCCACTAACCCAGCGGCCGCGATGAGCGGCAGGATGGTGGCATCGCGAGCCTGCCGCGGAATCTGGGCCGCGCGCGAGCTTACCGCCTGCTCGAAACGCGCCTTCTCTTCCGGCGTATAGGTTTCGTCGACGATGCTCCCCACCGCCTGCAGGACCGGTTGCAGCGCGGGGCTATCGACGGCCAGGCGGGAGAGAAACGCATCGCTGCGGCGCGCCTTGGCCATAATGCGCGCGTAGATTGCCGCATTGCCGGCATCTTTGAAAAGATCGGAACCCGCGAGGTTTGCGCCGCGCTCGGCGAAAGCGGCGGCATCGGGCAGGATGTGCCAGGATTCCAGCCGCGCGGAGATCTCGAATTCGGCGTCGGCAGTCTCGGCGCGAGCGCCGACGATGGCGGTCCGCAGCGCGGCCACCGCCGCGGCTGGCTGCCCCGTGCGGGCCCGCAATTCCGCCACTCTGATGAGCCACTGCGGATCGCGATAGGCCAGTTCGTAGAGCCGGCTATAGGTCTTGATGGCATCGTCGAACCGTATCAGCCGCTCTTCGAGCCGGCCTTTGGCTTCGAGCAGATCCGCGCGGTCCGGCCGCGCTTTGATGCCGCGCTCGTAATCGGCGATGGCTGCCGGATAGTCCTCCGCCACGGTCTCGATGCGCGCAAGTACGATCGGCCAGCGATAGTCGAGCGGCGCCGCGGCGATGGTTTTGCGATAGAACGCCACCATCCGGGCCGTCTGGCCGTGACCGACGGCATAAGCCGCTGCCTCTTTAGTGAGGGCCTCATCTTCGGGATAGCTGTCGACCACCTCGATATACTGGTCCACCGCCCCGGCACTGTCCTTCAATCGGTTCAGCGCCGGAATCAGGCTGCGCCGGACAGTAGCGATCCGCTCGACGCGCTCGGCGGGTGTCAACTTGGATTGTTTCAGCCCTTGGATGGTCGCGAACTGATAGTCGCGGAAACCGGGGTCGTCTTTAGCCTGCAGGTATGTGTCGGCCATGGCGGTCAGATATTCGGCGCGTAGAGGATCGGCGGCCAGCAATTCCCCCAGCAGAGTGCGCGCGCGATCGGACTCGCCGGCCGCCGTTGCGATTCGCGCCGATTCGAGGGTGAAGCTCGCGGCCAGGTCTGTCCGGGCGCGCTTGGATGCGTCGAGCAGGATCTTGATGGCTTCCGCGGGCTGGTGATTGCGCACGTGAAAATCGACTACGCCGCGCACCACGCCGAGAATCAGCGGGTGCTCGCGATAGAGGGCATCGGCCACGCGCGCCGCGCCTGCGATATCCTTCTTCGATTCGAGAAGGCGCGCATAATCGAGGGTCAGCCGCATCTTGTCCACCGGATCGTTGGCGATGGCGGCCAGCCGCTCGTTAGCACGCTCCTCAATGCCGTCGAAACCCAGACGGCGGGCATTCTCCTGAAGCTGCGCGAGGGCGGTAGACGTGTTCTCCACCGCGACGCGCGCCTGCAGCAGCGCTTCGAGATCTTTTCGACGCTGCTGCGCTTCCAGTACCGCGATGCGCAGCGAGACGGCCTGCGGCGAAGGGTCGGACGCCATGGCGGCCGCGGATGTCCTGTCGACTAAGCCGCGCGTCGCCGGCCGGTTTAACAGGCGCAGCAAGCGCTGATTCGCGAAGTCCTGGCCTTGGAGCGCGCCGGCTGCATATTCACGCACGGCGCTGGCATCGTCGCGCCGGCCTTCGTCGATGGCGCCGGCCTGGTAGGCGAACAGCGCCGGATCGTTGAACTTCTTGCGGGCGGCGGCGATCCAGCGCAACGCATCGCGGTAGAGATAGTAGTCCCAATAAATGGTTGCAGTATCCAGGTAAGCGTCGGGTTTCCCGGGCTGCGCGGCCGGAATGCGGTCCCAGAAAGTGCGCGCCCGGCTGAAGAGTTCGCGGTCGGCAAGGATGTCGCCCATGCGCGCCAGGATGCTGTGGTCGCGTGGCTCGGCTGCATGCTGATACTGGGCCATGGCGACCGCGACGCCGGTGTCGTGCGGATCGTAGGCGGCCAGTGACCGGTAGAGGGCCGATGCCTTGGCGCTGAAATCGCTCCGGCCGGGATATGCCGTAGCCAAAGCTCGCGCAGCGGGAGCCGCCGCTTCAAAATGCGACAGCCATGCTTCCGCCTCCAGCGCAAACTGTACGGCCGCGGGATTGGAAGCCAGAGCTTGGTCGAAATGCCCATTCACGATCCCGGGATTGGCGGCGCGTATCTCGGCTAATTCCGGGTAGAGGCGTCCCTGCCGCCAGAGCCGCTCAAACAGCATCGAACGGAGTTGCGGATCGTAAAACCAGTATTGCCGGAGCAGCCGATCGGCGGCGGCTGCATCGTAAGTCACCTTGCGGGCGTATGCGGAGAGCAGATTATGGACGAAGACCAGGTCTTGGGGGAAGCGCTCGTGCGCGTACTGATTCAACTGACGGTAGAGGGCGGCATCCGCATGGGTCTGGGACACGATCTCGCTGAAGTACCGCTCCAGTTCGGTGCCCGAGAATACGGTGATGGCGTCGCGGCTGATCTTCTCGACAGCAGTGTACTCTCGTTTCCGCAGATACCAGCGGGCGAGCTTGTGATACCAGGAGCGATCGGGAAACTTCGCGATCGCCTGTGTGTATACTTCTTCCACCTCGCGCGCCGTGCCGTTCTGTTCCAGGAACGCGGCCAGCCGTTCGTAGAGGCCGGGGTCGTTGGGATTGCGATCGATTTCGGTCCGGTAGACGCGCAGTGCGTCCAGTGGACGGTGCAGACTCGCCAGCCGCGAGAGATATTTGTCCAGCACCTGCGCATATTCGACGGATGGGGAGGCTGCGGCGGCACCGAGCGGCATCCCGTAGGACTTCGCCGCCAGCTCGCTCAGCAGTTGATCGTACAACGCAAATTCCTCGCCGGTACGGTTGGCGCGCGCCAGGGCGTCGGACACCTGCATGGCCACCTGGACGCGCGCTGCTCCGGCCGGAAACGCGGCT
>Ga0187867_10003085_pt1 | contig 13486 bp, 12 predicted proteins | sample June2016WEW_13_1_FD_132976 | JGI IMG/M metagenome (GOLD analysis project Ga0187867, IMG submission 132976) | Peatland microbial communities from SPRUCE experiment site at the Marcell Experimental Forest, Minnesota, USA - June2016WEW_13_10 | ecosystem: Environmental > Terrestrial > Soil >... | reverse complement strand
TTCGTCTTGCCGGTCAAAATCTGTTTGACAGCCTTGCGCTCAAGTTTTGCGAGCTCGCGTTCAAGATTTCGCACCCCGGCCTCGCGGGTATAGCGCCGGATCAACATGATGAGACCGCTATCGTCGATCGACCATTCCCTTGACGCAAGACCATGCTTCTTGAGCCCGGCCGGGATCAGATGACGGCGCGCGATCTCGACCTTTTCATCCTCCGTGTAGCCGGCGATCCGGATGATTTCCATGCGGTCCATGAGCGGCGCTGGAATGTTCAACGTATTGGCCGTCGTGACGAACATGACGTTGGACAAGTCATAGTCGACTTCGAGATAGTGATCGTTGAAGCAATGATTCTGCTCAGGGTCGAGAACTTCGAGCAGCGCGGATGACGGATCGCCACGGAAGTCCATTCCCATCTTGTCGATTTCGTCGAGCAAAAAGAGCGGGTTCGAACTCTTGGCCTTGCGCATCGACTGGATGATCTTACCCGGCATGGAACCGATATAGGTGCGCCTATGGCCGCGGATTTCAGCTTCGTCGCGCACGCCGCCAAGCGACATGCGGACGAAATCGCGGCCCGTAGCCTTTGCGATCGACTTGCCAAGCGAGGTCTTGCCGACGCCTGGCGGGCCGACAAGGCACAGAATCGGCCCGGTCAATTTATTGGCGCGGCTCTGGACCGCTAGATATTCGATGATGCGCTCCTTAACTTTTTCAAGACCGAAATGTTCGCTGTCGAGGACGCTCTCGGCGACGTTCAAGTCCTTCTTGATCTTGGAACGTTTGTTCCATGGAATCGATAAGAGCCAATCGAGATAATTGCGTACGACTGTTGCTTCCGCTGACATCGGCGACATCTGACGCAATTTCTTCAATTCGGCGGTCGCCTTGTCGCGCGCCTCCTTGGACAGTTTCGTTGTCTTGATGCGCTCGTCGATCTCGGCAAGATCGTCTTTTCCGTCTTCGTCGCCGAGTTCCTTCTGAATGGCTTTCATCTGCTCGTTCAGATAATATTCGCGCTGGGTCTTCTCCATTTGGCGCTTGACCCTGGTGCGGATGCGCTTTTCGACTTGCAGCACCGAGATCTCGCTCTCCATCAGGGTCAGGCACTTTTCGAATCGCTTGGCGATCGAGATGGTTTCGAGCACGGCCTGTTTGTCCGAGATCTTGACCGCGAGATGCGAAGCGATCGTGTCGGCGAGTTTGGAATAATCCTCGATTTGGGCGACCGCGGCCACGACTTCCGGCGAGATCTTCTTGTTGAGTTTTACATAACCTTCGAACTCGCCGACCACCGACCGTGCGAGTGCTTCCACCTCGACCTTGTCGAAGGGCTCGTCCGCGATTACCTCAGCACGGGCTTCATAGAAATCATCGGTGCGCGAATATCCTTGCACCTTGGCCCGGACCTGCCCCTCGACCAAAACCTTGACCGTACCGTCAGGAAGCTTCAGGAGCTGCAAAACCGAAGCGAGCGTGCCCGTTGCGAAAATCGCGTCCGTCGACGGATCATCGTCGGCAGCTGTCATCTGGGTGGCAAGAAGAATGAGCGTGTCGGCCTTCATGACCTCTTCGAGGGCGCGGATCGATTTTTCGCGGCCAACGAAAAGGGGCACGATCATATGTGGGAAAACCACGATATCGCGCAGCGGCAGGACCGGATAGCTATCTATCGTGCCGGGGCTAGCCGGCTCGCGCGTTTGGGTCATTTCATCGTCCTATTCGAGAAATCCATACCGGAGAGATGGCGGCGCCGGGGGGTAGTTTCAAGAAGGCGGCGTCCGAGGCGCCGCTGGACGCTGCGTCTCGAGGATGGCGTTTCACCCGGGTGCGAACTCAAGCGCTCACGCCGCTTTTTTCGTTGCGTTCGGCATATATGTAGAGCGGACGAGACTTTCCCTCGACAACGTCGGGGCCAATGACGACCTGCTCGACGCTCTCTAAGCCGGGAAGCTCGAACATCGTATCAAGCAGGATACCTTCCATGATCGAGCGCAACCCACGTGCTCCCGTGCGTCTCTCGATGGCTTTTTTGGCGACGACGTTCAAAGCCTCGTCCTGGAAAGTGAGTTCCGTGTTTTCCATTTCGAAGAGGCGCTGATACTGCTTGACGAGCGCATTCTTCGGCTCGGTCAGGATTTTCTTCAGGGCGTCTTCATCGAGATCATCGAGCGTCGCGATGACCGGCAATCTGCCGACGAATTCGGGGATCAGCCCGAACTTCAGCAAATCCTCCGGCTCGACTTTGCGGAGAACCTCGCCCGTCCGGCGGTCATCTGGCGACTGGACTGTCGCGCCGAACCCGATCGACGTGCTCTTACCACGCGTCGAGATGATTTTTTCGAGGCCGGCGAAAGCGCCGCCGCAAATGAACAAGATATTGGTTGTATCGACCTGCAGAAATTCTTGCTGCGGGTGCTTGCGTCCGCCCTGCGGCGGCACCGATGCGACAGTGCCTTCCATGATTTTCAGGAGCGCCTGCTGGACGCCTTCGCCCGACACATCGCGGGTGATCGATGGATTGTCGGATTTGCGCGAAATCTTGTCGATCTCGTCGATATAGACGATCCCGCGTTGCGCCCGCTCGACGTTATAGTCGGAGGCTTGAAGAAGCTTCAAAATGATATTTTCGACATCCTCGCCGACATAGCCGGCCTCGGTCAGCGTCGTGGCGTCGGCCATCGTGAAAGGCACGTCGAGAATTCGTGCCAAGGTCTGCGCGAGCAAGGTCTTGCCCGAACCGGTGGGTCCGATCAAAAGAATATTCGATTTCGCAAGCTCGACATCATTGTGCTTGGCCGCATGATTGAGGCGTTTGTAATGATTGTGGACGGCGACCGACAACACTCGTTTGGCTTGCGGCTGCCCGATGACGTAATCGTCCAGAACCTTGCAGATTTCCTTGGGAGTAGGAACGCCGTCACGGCTTTTGACAAGCGAGGACTTGTTCTCCTCGCGGATGATATCCATGCAAAGCTCGACGCATTCGTCGCAGATAAAAACCGTCGGGCCAGCAATGAGCTTGCGTACCTCGTGCTGGCTCTTGCCGCAAAACGAGCAATAGAGGGTGTTTTTTGAGTCGCTGCCGCCGACCTTGGTCATCGAACGTCTCCGTACCGGCCGGAGTCATGTGCTAACTCCGGTCACTCTAAGTGAAAGGCGGCGGACGCAAATAGCTCGCCCACCGGCTGGCGGATCAGCACACGAACCAGCCCAGTTTACTTCTAGCCCAGTCTCCCTCACCCGGTTACACCCAGCATCACCGAAGCTTTGAAAACCTGCACTGCTCTTGCCACGAAACCCGCATCATAGCCATGCAATGTTTTCCAGCAACCTAAATGCTATTTGTTCCGACATATGGCAGCCAGAGCCGCTCACATGTACGATTCATGTCAGCTTCATGCTTAAGCAATATTTATACCAAAGCAATCAATATTCCTTATTGTCGGCCTCCACAATGCCCGCCGGCACAGCTCCCGCGACAGCCGGATGCGCTATGCCGCTAAGCCCTACCCTTCTCAAGGGGGGATAGCACACCACCCCTATCGATAGGACGCGAACATTAACAAAAAGCCATGGACGAATTCCATCAGCCCTATTTGCCATCCGCTAGCGCCAACTCCTCCGGCCGCTTAACGATGACATGGTCGACAATGCCAAAGTCTTTTGCATCGTCGGCCGACATGAAATGATCACGATCCAAGGTTTTTTCGATCGTGTCGTAATCCCGCCCAGTATGCCGGACATAGATATCGTTAAGCCGCTTCTTGACCTTCATAATGTCTTCGGCGTGACGAAGAATATCCGAAGCCTGACCTTGGAAGCCGCCAGACGGCTGGTGGACCATGATCCGCGCATTTGGCAAGGCGTAGCGGGCATTAGCCTCCCCGGCGCAAAGCAGAAGCGACCCCATGGAGGCGGCCTGCCCGGTGCATAGCGTCGAGACCTTGGGCTTGATGAACTGCATCGTATCGTAGATTGCAAGGCCCGACGTCACTACCCCGCCCGGCGAATTGATGTACATCGAAATTTCCTTCTTCGGATTTTCCGCTTCGAGGAACAGCAATTCGGCGATGATCACCGAGGCCATATGATCCTCAATCGGCCCCGTCAGAAAAATGATCCGCTCGCGCAAAAGCCTTGAATAGATATCGAACCCGCGTTCGCCGCGGCTCGTATTCTCGATGACCTGAGGAATGAGATAGTTATCGTAGATTTCAACCGGACTGCGATCACGCATGGCGGAGTCTTCCCTGATGAAAATGAACTTGTCCGAACGGCAAGAAGATCGTGGCCCCGCCGAGCGGACAAGAATAGCATATAGGCGCGCGAGTACGAAAAATCTTCGCCCCGGCAAAGCTGCGGCCCCGAATCAATCTGGCACGGCGCCGGACTCGGTTTCAGCGATTGTATCGTTTGCGTCTTCGTCGTTCACCTTGAAAAGCTCGTCCTTTGAAACCTTTTTGTCGGTTAGCTTAACTTTGGAAATGACGTAATCGACGACTTTTTCCTCGTAAATGGGGGCGCGGATCTCCGCTAAGGCGCGCGGATTTTTCCGGTAATACTCCCAGACGCTCTTTTCCTGGCCAGGAAAAGATCGCGCCCGCTGAGTTAAAGCTTGGCCGACCTCTTCGTCGGAGACCTTGATCTCCGCCTTTTCTCCGATTTCGGCCAGAAGGAGGCCGAGCCTCACCCGGCGTTCAGCGATCTTGAGATAGTCCGCCCTCGCCACCTCCTCGGTCGTGTTGTCGTCTTCATAGCTCCTCCCGCTGCGCTTTTGCTCGGCCTCGACCGTGCGCCACACGCCATCGAATTCACGTGCCACCATCCCTTCAGGCACGTCGAATACATATTTTTTGTCGAGAATGTCGAGAAGTTCGCGTTTCCATTTTCCGCGCGAGGCAGCGAAATGATCGCGTTCAATATTTTCGCGGATTTTATCCTTGAGCTGACCCAGATCCTCGAAGCCAAAGCCCTTGGCGAATTCATCGCCGATTTCGACCTCGGCCGGTGCCGCCACAGCTTTAAGCGTCACATCGAAGGTCGCCGCTTTGCCGGCGAGGCTGGCAGCACTGTAATTCTCTGGGAACGTTACCGGAATGGTCCGGCTTTCACCGGTCTTCATGCCTTCGATTTGCTCCTCGAAGCCCGGAATGAAATTGCCCGCGCCGAGGACGACGTCAACATTCTCGCCAGATCCGCCCGCAAAAGGTTCGCCGTCAATTTTTCCGGTAAAGTCTAGCGTAGCCTTATCGCCCTTTTCGGCGGCAGCCTCGCCTTCCTTGACGGTATAGGTGCGATTTTGCTCTGCAAGCCTGTTTAAGACCTGGCCGACATCGGTGTCAGACACGTCGGCAACGAGCCGCTCGATTTCGATATCCTCGAAGCTGCCAACCTCGATCTTCGGCAACACTTCGAGCGCGACAGTAAAAGCGAAATCGGCTTGCGCATCGAAAACCTTCTCGATTTCTTGCGCATCCCCGGGAAAATCGACCTTGGGGTCCATGGCGATCCGTAATTGATTGTCCTCGACAATCTTGCGATTGGCCTCGTTGACCGCGTCCTGAACAACGTCGGCCAAGATCGAGCGGCCATAAAGACGCTTGAGGTGCGAAACGGGGACCTTGCCCGGACGGAACCCGGGGATGCGCGCCTTGGCCTGAACCTCGGCGAGCTGTCCTTCGACTCGTTCGGCAAGGTCAGCGGCGGCCAGCACCACCTTGAATTCGCGCTTAAGGCCTTGCGAGTTTGTTTGCGTGACTTGCATTTGAAAAAAACCTTTTCCCCTTCGTTGCCTTCAACCTAAACCTAGGATACCAGTTCCGGCCGCCCTATTGCCGGCTCGCCAAATACGGTCCTCTGGAGTACCGCTACAGCCATCGTCTCGAGCAAATGCTGCTGCGCACCGGCCTAGGTTTGGTGCGGGCGGAGGGACTCGAACCCCCACGATTTTCACCACCGGAACCTAAATCCGGCGCGTCTACCAATTCCGCCACGCCCGCCGACGCTCCGCCCAGGCATTCACCGTGCAGATTCGGGCGCCTCGGGCTCTATAGCAACGGCGGCGGCCGCGCGCAGCAAAAAACTCTGCGGTGAAGAGATAGACGGGCGAAACGCCTCTGTGCTAGGTTTGTGATGGCCGTTACAGAATATAAGCCAAAGGCGCGACAGAACGCAGGGAGGCCGCCCGGCATGCCATTTGGATCGGGCTATAATGCGCAGGTCATTGCTCCACCCGCGGCTCTCCTGGCAGGGGTTCTGCTAGCTTCGTTTCTTCTCGATTTGGTGTGGCCAATGTCCTTCGTGCCGGTCGGACATACGTTGCCGGGTGGCATTGCCCTGATCTTTCTGGCGGTCAACTTCATGGCTTTCGCGGCAAAGGAGATGATCAGGATCAAAACCACGCTTTCCCTGCAAACGCCGGCGACCGACCTCGCGACGTCGGGCGTCTTTGCGTGGAGCCGCAACCCGATCTATCTCGGCATGGTTTTGCTCTGCGCCGGCGTTGCTGTTTTCATCAATTCCTTGTGGACCCTCCTTTTCGCTATCGCCTTTGCGGCGGTCCTGCAAAAAGGCGTCATAGGACCGGAAGAAGCCTATCTTGAACGGCGCTTCGGGCAAAGATATTTGGACTACAAAGCCCGCGTCCGGCGCTGGATTTGATCGTTAGACCGTGATCGCTTCGCTTCAGGCAGATAGACCATGCAGGATAGACCGTCCGGCGGACCAGACGTCATCGCCCTGCCTCCTTTGATTTTAGGCGCGGCGATCGCGCTCGGATTGATTCTAAATTATTTCTGGCCCGCGAAAGTCTTGGCCCACAGCTTGGCCGTGCCACTTGGCATTCTCATCGTCTTTGTAGCCGTCGCCATAGGTCTTTTGGCTGTCCGGGAGATGGTTACGGCGAGCACGCCCCTTGATGTCCGCAAACGTTCGACCCGGATCGTGACCTCCGGAGTCTTCCAACAAAGCCGCAATCCGATTTATCTCGGCATGGTTCTACTCTGCACCGGCGTCGCTTTTCTCGTCGATTCGCTCTGGCTTCTGGGTGTTGTCCCGCTGTTCGCGGCTATTCTGCAAAAAGGCGTGATCGAACCGGAAGAAGCCTATCTCGAACGAAACTTCGGCGAGGATTATCTGCGGTACAAAGCCCGGGTCCGGCGCTGGATATAGCGCACGATCTTAAGATCGTGCTTTAGATCATGATCGCTTCAAGATGAATCGCTCATGGTCTCTATGTGTTTGTTTTGCCGCATGATCTTATCCAAAAAGTCTACAACTTTTTGGGATCATGCTTTAGCCTCCCTCGATGCCCAAGCCCGGCACGACCCTCAACATCAAAGCGCGTTTTTCAATTGCCGCGAACAACGCCCTATCGGCGCCGGAAAGCCAGATCTGCCCATCCAAGGTTTCCACCACTTCAAAGAGAGCATCGCGCCGAACCGGATCGAAATGCGCGGCGATCTCGTCGAAGAGGACGAGCGGTGCCAATCCGCTCATCACGGAAACGAGACGCGCATGGGCCAGAACCAGCCCGGCAAGGAGCGCTTTTTGCTCTCCTGTCGAGGCCTGCGCCGCCGGGGCTTGTTTCGGGCCATGCCGCACGCAAAGATCGCTCGCCTGCGGGCCGATCAGCGTTCGCCTGGCCGCGGCGTCGCGGGACCGGTTGTCGCGCAACATGCCGCGGTAAATATCTTCGGCTTCGAGCGCCGGGCAGTTCCCTACCAAATTCTCGACATCGCCTTGCACAGCGAGATCCGCCCATGGAAACGGCGAATCCTTGTCCCGCGTCTCAACAATAAGCGCCGAAAGGCGCGATACCGTCTCGATCCGCGCGGCTGCTATTGCGATCGCGAGTTCAGCGGTTTCCTCCTCGATCGCGTCAAGCCAGCCGCGATCGGCGCTAGGCCCCTCCTCCAGGAGACGGTTGCGACCGCGCAACGCGCGCTCAAACGCGCTCACGCGGGTCCCGTGATCGGCATCGATGGAGAGCACGAGCCGGTCGAGGAAGCGCCGCCGGTCACCCGCCGGTCCAGCGAAGAGCCCGTCCATCGCGGGTGTCAGCCATACCACACGGACATGATCGCAAAAGGCGCGTATGGAGGGAGCAGGTTCGCGGTCGATCCGGTATTTGCGGTGCGCCGGCGCGTCCGTTGGCGGCTCGATACCGGTCCCAAGCTGGACGATGCCCATTGGCGTTTCGAGTTCGGCCGAGACCGCGAAGCCGCCGCGCCCGCCATTGCGTGCAAAATCGCCCAATTCCGCCCGGCGCAGCCCGCGTCCAGGCGCGAGCAGCGACAAGGCTTCAAGAAAATTGGTCTTGCCAGCCCCATTCTCTCCGGTCAGCACGACGAGGCGCGCGTGAATGGGAAGATCGAGCGAGGCGTAGGAGCGAAAATCGGTCAGCGCGAGCCGCCGCACACCCGTATGGGCGAAAGCCTTGACAGCGGCGTGCTTGGGTAGCGCTAGCGCCTCAACAGACGTTTCGTTCATTGCTGGAAAAGACTCACCTGGACTATGCAAGGCGTCCATATATTCCCGTGAAACCCTATATTCCCGTGAAGAAGGCGAGCTCCATCGCTTCCCATCGCCGGTATCCTACGACCGGTACGAAGCCGGTTGCGCGCTATCGCTTGCGCCGAATCGTCCTTCGATGGTTCTTCTTATCGCAAGCGAACAGATAAAGCTTCAAGCTGTCAGAGCAAGAAAGTGATCACCGAGCCCATGAGATCGAGTAGCCAGGAAGGCAAAAGCAAAATCACCCGGTTTCGCTGCATGAAACAGCAGGGCCAGAAGATCGTTGTCCTGACCGGCTATGACGCGCCGACGGCCAAGGCCGAGGAAGACAGCGGCGTCGATATCATTCTCGTCGGCGATAGCGTGGGCACCAATATGCTGGGCTACGCCAGCGAGAGGGATGTGACCCTCGCCGATATGTGCCATCATGTCGGCGCCGTCCGCCGCGGCGCGCCGCGAACCGTAATCATCGCTGATTTACCCTTTCGCAGCTACGACACGCCCGAGATCGCTCTGGCGAATTCCCGCAAGCTGATCGCGGCCGGAGCCGATATTGTGAAATTCGAAGGCCCGCGGCCTGAGATCGTCGAAGCCCTTGTGGGGGCCTCCATTGAGGTCTGCTGTCACTTGGGGCTCGAGCCGCAGCACCATAATGACAAACGCCTCAAGGGGCGCAAGGCTGAGGAAGCGGTGCGGCTTGTCCGTGACGCCATCGCTCTCGACGGAGCCGGGATGGCGATGCTTGTCCTCGAACTTGTGCCCGAGGAGGTCGCCGATCGCGTGACACAATCGATCATGGCACCGACCATTGGAATCGGTGCCGGACGCAAGACCGATGGGCAGGTGCTTGTCATTACCGACGTGCTCGGCTTCGGCCCAGCGAATTTCCAGCACAACCGGCGCTACCAGGACCTAGGCCGGCTCATATCGGAAGCGGTGAGGGCCTATGCCGGGGACGTCCGCTCAAGGAATTTTCCTGCTCAGGAAAATGTGTTTCCCATGGACAGGGACGAACTCGCGATTTTTCTGAAGGAAAGATTTTGAGTCAGAAGGCATTTATTAGGGACAAAAGGCGCTTTTGCTGGTTTGTCCCATTCTTAGTCTGAGACCCGACATTGGTCGGGCGAGGGATAACGACTGGCCCTTTTATCCCACCAGAAGCCGAACTGATGGCCGAGGCACTGTCCTCCATCCTCCAGCGGCTGTTACCTCAATATACTCGGCAATCGGTGGGCCCACGTCGCGGAAGAGCACCTGAAAGTTGTCGGTGCATCCTGACGGGTCATGCTCCAGCTGATACCTGATGTTCCTCCCAATCGTGCTGGCGACGAAGTCTGCCATCTCCAGGAAGGGATTGACGGCGCTCTTGGGCATGAAACATCCTTCTACGGGAATGGCGTGGCCGCCGGCATTGAGCGCCAAGCCCGTGAAATGCTGCTCGATATGCTTCGTGAGGCGAATGGATTGCTCAAACACCACCACTACGCGGCCCGGCACCTGCCATAGGCCGCGCTGAATCATGCCCTTGGCCACATTAACAAATCTCTTCGCCAACGTGATACATGCAACCGGAACGACCGTATCCAGCGGCACGTCGGTGCCGCTCGTGATTACCGTTCCGAACCTCGCTAATTCCGGATGAGCCATGCTGGCGAGTACCGCAAGACGCTTTGTATCCGACAGTCGATCTCGAAGATGTGTCTTCGAATGCAACGGCCCGTCCACCTGCGGAAAGTTCACGGCCTTCATCGCCTGCCACGCTCGGGCTATACGGAGGTGGAAGTCAAACGAGCATGCGGCGCCGCCGAACGCGAAGATTGGATGCTGTTGATTTTTCAGCCGCTCATCGCCCGAATCGTCCACGTAGAAGACAAGCGTATTAGGCTTGAGGATCAGGAGCTCCGCTGGGGGCTTGTCTGCCATTCTACCTCTCGTCGATCCAGTTCCGGCCAGTTTCCGGTATCGTGCACACTTTTAGGCGCCAAGCTTTTCCTTGACCAGCGCGCTGGCCTTGCCAAAATCCATGCGGCCCGCATATTTCACCTTGAGCGCGGCGACCACGCGTCCCATGTCCTTGATCGATGCGGCGCCAATCTCGGCGATGGCGGTACTGATTGCCTGCTCCACCTCCGCCTCGGTGAGCTGTTGCGGCAAAAAACTGTGGATGACCGCGATTTCCTCGCTTTCTTGCGTCGCGAGGTCGGTCCGGCCCGCCTTTTCGTAGATCTCGAAAGATTCTTTCCGGCTTTTCACCATCTTCTGAAGAAGCGCCAAAATATCCTCGCCGGACACGGCTTTCCCCTGCCCGCGCGCCTCGATATCCTTGTCCTTGAGCGCGGCCATGATCATGCGAATCGTATCGACGCGACGCTTTTCGCCCGCTTTCATCGCCGCCTTGAGCTCGCTCGAAAATTTTTCGCGCATATATAACTCCTTGCCTGTTTATGGGATTTGACGGCGGCGGCCGGCCGCTTTATCGAACTGCATGAGATGGATCTAAAGTGAGCATGACGCACGAGCAAGGGCACACTCTTCCCTTTTGGCGGGAGCCGCGCGCGACCGCGCTTCTCGTATTGGCCAATGGCATGGTGCTCGAAGGGGCTGGGTTCGGCGCGACAGGCGCGGCCGTCGGCGAAGTCTGTTTCAATACGGCGATGACCGGCTATCAGGAAATCCTCACCGATCCTTCCTATGCGGGGCAGATCATTACCTTTACCTTTCCCCACATCGGCAACGTCGGCACCAATGACGAGGATATCGAGACAAGCAATCTCGCGGCGAGCGCCGGGGTGCGGGGTGTCATCGTCCATGCGCCGGTGACCGGCCCGTCCAATTACCGGGCCCAGGGTGATTTTAACGCGTGGCTCGAGAATCGCGGAATCATCGGTCTTTGCGGCATCGATACGCGCGCCCTGACGTCGCTCATTCGCGAAAACGGCATGCCGAATGCTACCATTGCCCATTCTCCCAGCGGCGATTTCGACATCGATGCCTTGCGGGCGATGGCGCGGCAATGGCCGGGTCTTAAAGGCATGGATCTCGTACCAGCCGTCACCGCCGCGCAGCGCTATGCCTGGACGCAAGCGGCATGGCGGCCAGGAGAGGGATTTCGCGCCGATGCCTCCGGGACATATAAGGTCGTCGCCATCGACTATGGAATCAAACGCAATATCCTGCGGCTTTTGACGGAGGCCGGCTGCGCGGTCACCGTGGTGCCAGCGGAGACTTCGGCGGAGGCGATCCTGGCGATGCGGCCGGATGGCGTTTTCCTGTCGAACGGCCCGGGCGACCCAGCCGAGACCGGGAAATATGCGGTTTCCGTCATCAAGGATCTTATCGCGCACAACATACCCACTTTCGGCATCTGCCTTGGCCATCAGATGCTGGCTCTCGCGATCGGCGCGGAAACTTTGAAAATGCACCAGGGCCATCACGGCGCCAATCATCCCGTCCAGGATTTTACGACCGGCAAGGTCGAGATCGTGTCGATGAATCATGGTTTCGCAGTCGATCCGGCAAGTCTGCCCGCCAATGCGCGGGAAACCCATAAATCGCTTTTCGATGGTTCGAATTGCGGTCTCGAATTGACTGATCACCCTGCTTTTTCGGTGCAGTACCATCCCGAAGCATCGCCTGGCCCGCGCGACAGCCATTATTTATTCACCCGCTTCGTCGGCATGATGGAAAAGGCGAGGGTTGCCGGGACAAGGCCTAATTTTTCTAATTGCGAGTAGTGCGCAGCGTCACTTCCCGCTCCCCCGCTCCGTGAAACTGTGGAGCGAATGGCCGCTGGCCTATTTGGGGGATGCACGCTTAGTTGACTCATGTCATTTGTCGTCACCTGCTGATCTTTCTCGGAAAATTACCGATACGATCCGATTCGAAACGCAGAGTTCTCTTGCGACCGGCAAGTAGAATTCCGGCGAGCACAATTATTATATTTGGAGACATAAATGGGTGAAGTCATTGCTTTCAAACCGGCGAAAGACGGCGTGCACATGCGGTCGCCGGTAGACGGGAGTGCTAAGATCGTTACGTTCACCGGTGGTTGGCATGCGCCCATGAACGATCAAGAAGGGAATCGCGCGCCGGATTTGAAGAATGCCGCCTGGTTTGAGCGCTGCCGGAGCATATTCTCCCGCGCCCTTGGCCCCCTCAGGCAGTTGGTTACGGCCTCTTTGCGTGGCGCCGGGGATTGTCTAGGCGAAGCGGAGCAGGTCATGAGATCGGAACCTTGCACACTTCCAGGAGAGGCGAAGCGAGGCGGAATATCCTCCTAGAGCATGTCCCGAAAAAGTTGCTCGACTTTTTTGATGAGGACATGCTCCAATACTATGAATCTGAGTGATTCCTTTACGATCAGATGAGTCCATCTGGTGGGCAAACGCTCTAGGAATAGACATCGCTTCATCTCGTTGCCATCTTTCCGGCATATGCAATTTAACGCCAGCGTCGAATCCAGCTCGACCAAATCTCGTCCAAGCTGAGCGTCTTGATGCACTTTGACGCACTTCTGGCCTTTGCCGTGTTCGGCAACACCCCTTTTTATATGATTTATATTCGGCGCGCCCCTGAGCACGCTCGAATCTATATGCAGCTAGCGGTTTTTGAGCCTATGCTTTTTCGTCAAGTGTATCTTCTGGCGACGCCGCAATCGGTTCACCGGCAAATTGCGACAGAACTCTTCATAGAAGGCGTCCGCGATCAAAATGCTTGGCGCTCTTCTGGCGGCCGGCGATGCACCCAAAGGATCATCCAATGCCCGTCTTCCTCCTCGATTTGATCTTTGTCGCGATTGGCATTGCCGCTTTTGCCATCACCGCGCTTTACCTTGGCGCTTGCGACACTTTGTGAGGCGTTATCCATGATATTCGAGAACATCCTCGGCGCGATCGTCACGATCGTCCTACTCGTCTACCTCGTCATCGCCTTGATACGACCCGAGCGTTTTTAAGGAAAGCATCTTATGACC